>JGI1357J11328_10002255_pt1 | contig 14024 bp, 15 predicted proteins | sample Subgrocontami54m_FD_11328 | JGI IMG/M metagenome (IMG submission 11328)
AAGGAGGAGGTCCTCTCCCGTGTCGGTCGATACCGCGAGGTTCACCCCGAAGGTTCATCCACCAAAGACCCTTCCCCCTTGAAGGTCAAGGAGGTTGTGTTACTGGGTGGCCACCGCTACGGCCGGGTTTATGTGAATTTTGCGCCAGCAGTTAGCCGGGAAGCCCTCAAGGCAATGCGGCAGGAAATCGGAGGGTGGCACATCCAACTGAAGAATAATAAAGAGCTTGTTGATTTGTCAGCTATGTTTAATCCAATTTTAAGTGGATGGATGAACTACTACGGTAGATTTTATGCATCAGCGATGTTTCCGGTGTGGAACCACATGAACGGCTTTCTGATACGATGGTTGATGCGCAAACACAAGAGTCTTGCCTGGCACAAACGTAGGGCGAAAAGAACTTTGGGGCGTCTGGCAGAAGCATTGCCAAGCGCATTTGTGCATTGGAAGGCGGGGTATACCCCAATGGCAGGATGATGGGAGCCGGATGAGCTGAGAGGTTCACGTCCGGTTCTGCAAGGGGCTGGGGGTGCAAATCCCCCGGTCTACTTGCCCGTACATACGGCTTCAGCGCGGCTGGCTCTACCTGGTGGCGATCATGGATTGGTTCAGCCGATATGTCCTCGCCTGGGAGACCTCGATCACGATGGAGACCGGTTTTTGCCTGGAAGCCCTGGAGAAGGCTTTTGTGGTGAGCGTCCCTGGCATCTTCAATAGCGATCAAGGTTCACAGTTTAGCAGTTCTGCCTTCACGGACATGCTCAAAGAAAAGATGATCAATATCAGCATGGACGGTCGGGGGCGGTGCATGGACAACATCTTTATCGAACGATTATGGCGCTCTCTCAAGTATGAAGAGATCTACATCAGGGATTATCAATGTGTCTCTGAAGGACGGCAGGGAATTGATTATTACTTCAACCTCTACAACCATGAGAGGCCTCGCCAGTCTCTCAATAATATGACCCCTGCGGAGGTCTATTTTCAAAGATCGGGTGAAGGGGGAAGAGAAAGATGATCGCATCTCTCTTCCAAAACAGGGAACTTTAGACCCCTTAGTGTAACTTAAATATCGCGAAAAGTTGTCTTGACAATGGGGTCCACCTTAGTTTGGTCTCCTTTTGGATATAACCCAATCCTTGGCAGGAAGAACCGCTTTTGTGGAGTTGCTTCCTTTTTCGTTTGGCGAGCTTACGCAGGCCGGGAAACAACTGCCGAATATTGACCGCATGCTGTATACCGGCGGCTATCCTCCGCTCTATGACCGCTATGCTGGTGCGCCTTGCAGATTGCACCGCAATATTAATTTGCTGGTTCAATCAAAATGATTGAACCAGCCTCGCCAGACACGATTAACGATACTCGACGATATTCCTTGACTTTATGGTCCCGCGAAACATACTATTTGCTAGTAAGAAAGTTTTTCCCTTCACAGGAGGAAGAAAGATGAGAATCGCTGTAACAGAACAGGGGGCTCTGATTCCCAAGGAATGGTTGCCCGATGTATGTGAGGTGGATATTCAGAAGGACGATGATACAATTGTTGTGAAACCTAGTTCGGCCCGTGACCCTATTCATGGATTGGGGGAACATCCTGTTGCATGCGGCAGCACAGATGGTTCCGAGCATCACGATCAATATCTTTATGGTGCCAGCAGTTGAAGCCACTTTTTCTCGATACGGGATATGTCATTGCCTTGGAAGCGGTAGATGACCAGCATCACCTGGATGCGAAGAGACACTGGAATAGTCTTTTAAAAGCCTTACCCGCTCTTGTTACCACAACTTACGTCATCAATGAAATTGCCACCTTTTTTAACAGCCGCAATAGGCACGCCAAGGCGGTCGAAATAGTAAACCGTCTCATGAGCAGCTCTTCCGTTCAACTTATCTATGTTGGCGAGAAATTGTTTGATCAAGCATGGGAATACTTTAAAAAGCATCCCGACAAAATGTATTCGCTGACGGACTGTATTTCCTTTGTCACGATGGAGGAAGCAGGAATCGAGGCCGCCCTGGCTTTTGATCGCCATTTCGTTCAGGCTGGGTTCAAGAAACTGCCCTTGTGAATGTAGCTTTGATCCCTGAAATAGGTCTGATGTCTCTCATTGTCCTAATGTTGTCAAACTTGTTACCCCACCAATGATATGCAAATTGATAAAGCATTTGACAAAATACATATAACCGGTTAGCCTGTCGCCCATGATACGACGTGACGCCGAAAGTGCCATCCATTCTTTGTTGCGGGGTTTTCCCATCATAACCATTACCGGGCCGCGTCAGTCCGGCAAAACCACACTCGCAAAGGCCATTTTCCCCGACAAACCCTATGTGTCATTGGAGGACCCGGATGTACGGCTTGCAGCCCGGGAGGATCCACGGTCCTTTCTTGAGCGCTTTACCGATGGCGCCGTTTTCGACGAGGTGCAACGCTGCCCGGACATTCTCTCCTATCTCCAGGCCATAGTTGATGCCGATGGACGGATGGGGCTTTATATTCTTACCGGATCGCAGCAGTTTGGTCTCATTTCGGATATACCCCAATCCTTGGCAGGAAGAACCGCTTTGGTGGAGTTGCTTCCTTTTTCGTTTGGCGAGCTTACGCAGGCCGGGAAACAACTGCCGAATATTGACCACATGCTGTATACCGGCGGTTATCCTCCGCTCTATGACCGCGAAGTAACCGCCCGTGCCTGGTTTAGCGCCTATGTCGCGGCGTATCTTGAGCGTGACGCGCGGCAAGTGCTCAAGGTGCAGGAACTGGAGACCTTCCAGCGTTTCGTGCGCCTCTGCGCCGGACGTACCGGGCAACTGCTGAATTTTTCCTCTCTTGCCGTGGAATGCGGCATTACCCACAATACCGCCAAAGCCTGGATATCCGTGTTGGAGGCGAGCTATATTGTCTTTCAGATGCGTCCCCATCATGCAAACTTTAACAAACGCTTGGTAAAGACTTCCAAACTCTATTTCTACGATGTCGGTCTCGTATCTTGGTTGCTGGGCATACAAACGCCGGAACAGATGGAAAATCATCCGCTGAGGGGAAGCATTTTTGAAACCTTTGTGGTTGCGGAGGTGATGAAAGCATTTTTAAATAATGGCGAACGCCCGCATCTCTCCTTCTGGCGTGACAGCAACGGTGTTGAGGTGGATATCCTTATAGAGCAGGGCGGCCGAATAATTCCGGTCGAGATCAAGTCCGGCAAGACCATTAACGGAGAGTTTTTCTCCGGTCTGGAGAAATGGGTGGGTCTGGCGGGGGATATGGCAACCAATCCGACCCTGATCTATGGAGGCGCGGAAAATTATCGCCAAAAAGGGATCAGAATCATGGGATGGCGCGATGCGGGAAACTACATCGCATGGGGAAATGAACGATAGGCAGGCGGCCGCTGTTAATCATATTTTGGGGGAAATTCTGTAAATACTAGTCTGCTGACCAGCCGTGCTCCCGAATGTACTTCAACAATTTGATGCCTTCGATGAAATCGGGGTTGACCTTGAGGCCGTCACCAATCGTTTCGGCCGCTTCTCTCCAGGCGCCTTTATCGATAAAGGTCCGGGCCAGGTTATAGTAAAGGCCTTCGTCACGGGGGAGAACGACGAGCGCTTTGTTGAATTCCCGAATGGCTTCTTCATGACGGCCGGCGCGACGATGTGCGATGCCGGCGGCGTTGTATTCGTCTATCAGTAAGGAAATGATTTCTTCCTGATCGGCAATTAATTCCTGGGCGGCGGCATAATCGCCTTTTTCAATCAGCACCTTGATTTGCTGGAGTTGGTTGATGTTGTCCGTCCCGGCGGTTGCTTCCCAAGCGGACGTCTCCGCCAGCAGTGCCCGGGTCTCTTCATCTTTTATTTCGATTAGTTGTTTCATGAAGTCCAAAGCCGTCGCGATATCGTCATCCCGAAAGGTAACGGGGCCGTAGACATCCCGGAAAACTTTACTGTCGGCCAGATCATGCTGAAATACATTTATATCGTTATTTAATTGCTTACTGTCACTGGGAAGCATTTTGGTGACCAGCATCTTTTTCAGCACCTCCTGAAAGCAGACCAGGCAGGAAAAAATATTGCTCTTTTTCAAGTGCTGTTGGCATGCCTTCAACTCCCGGGCAATGATACTTGCTTCCTCCCTCTTGATCATTTCGGCCATTTCTTCCCCCTAATAAAATGAACGCTCTTTTATAATCGGCTCAAAGAGGAAAAACTTTAAGCGCTTGATTTTGTCCAAACAATTATTCTCCTTGAAAAGTCAAATAAATCTAAATCTTATATTTATTTTAAAAAATTCCTAAAGTCTGCTTGAACAATGCCGATAAGGGTAATGGATGAGTTTCATGGAGTTTGCAGGAGGTCAAGGATGACTATATCAGCATATCAGGTTGATAGTGTCTTGAGTGCTTACAGTAAGCAAAGCAAGATGAGGACGAGGCAGCCTTCAGAAACGGAAGACACGAAGAGTGCCAGCTATCAAGACGTTGTTTCCCTGTCGCAGCAGGGCAATGGTAAGGCTGAGGCCTATAAGAAAATATCCTACAGCATTATTGATATTATTTTGAAGGATAGGGGCGTGTAGTTTATTTTAGTAGGCCGGGAATCGTGTTACTGCTTAAAACAATTACACGTTAACGCTCTTATCCCCTTTGTCGGGCTTGGGAAGAATGTATGAATACCTCAGCACTTGCGCATGCACAAAATAATAACAAAAAGAGCATCCTCGTGGTGGACGATTACCTGCCGACGCGGAACCTTGTAGTGGAAGCGCTGGACCAGTCTGGAAGTTACGAAATCAGCGAGGCCGCTGACGGTACGGAGGCGCTGCAACTTTTTAAGCGTCGGCCCTATGATATGGTGATCAGNGATGTCATGATGCCCGTCATGGGGGGCATGGAATTGCTTGCGACCATCAGAGGAATGAAGACCTCCACAGCCGTTATCATGATTACCGCCCATCCTGCTCCGGAGTTAACTGTTACTGCGATGAAACAAGGGGCCGTTGATTTTCTGAAGAAACCCTTTAACATTGATGATTTGCTTTTCAAAGTAGATCTTTATCTCCATGATAGCGAAGTCAACAAGTGCGGCGNGGAAGAAAATGAAAGCCGCGGTTTGCAGGCGAAAAAAGAGCAATTGTCACTCCAAAGTTATATTTATGATGAGATTGAAAGGGCCGATGGCAACCAGGAGGAGATTTTTCAAACGGTCGTTGAATTGGCGCTGCAGATAGTGGAAGGGGAAAGTTGTGCACTTTATTTGTATGATGAAAAGAGCCAGGAGTTTTATCTGCAGGTAGCCCGGAGCAACAATGGGGCGGCCCGACAAAACGCCATCCCTTTCGTGGCCAGTATATTCAGCGAAGTGGTGGCAAAGCGGGCTGCTCTGATAATTAATTCGGATAGCGACTCGGTGATCGCCACCTCACTCATCTGCGCTCCCCTTATGATTCGCGATAATGTTCTGGGTGTGCTCAGTGTCAGAAAAAAGAGAGGTACGGGTGTATTTACCAAAAATGAGCTGCACAATGTTTCCAGCTTGTCCAAAAGGGCGTCCCTGAATCTGGAGAACAAGGTGCTCTATGAAAGTGTATATGCCAACCTCCTGGATACCTTTAAGTCTCTGGTGACTTCAATTCAGATGCGCGATCACTATACGGAACAGCACTGCCAGAGGGTTGCCGATTTGTCGGCGAGGTTGGCGCAGGAATGCAATTGTTCTCCCGGTGACATCGAATCCCTGCGGATTGCCGCTGCCATCCATGATGTAGGGAAGATCGCCTGGCCCGACAGTATCCTACTTAAAGCGGACCGCTTGTCGGATGAAGAGTATCTAATAGTAAAAAATCACCCCCAGGTAGGGGAAAGGATATTGAGGCCCGTGCTGCTCCTGGACAGGGAAAAGGAGATTACCCTTTGCCATCACGAAAGATGGGACGGGAAGGGCTACCCAGCCGGACTGTCCGGCCCGCAGATACCCTTGCTGGCCAGGATAGTTGCCATTGCCGATTCCTTTGATGCCATGACAAATAATCGCCCTTACCGGAAAGCGCTGAGTTATGAGGTGGCTATAGAGGAACTGAAAAAAAACCGGAACACCCAATTTGACCGCGCTATTGTTGATGCTTTTATAAATAGAATATTAGTAAATAAGCAAATTTATTAGTAAATTATAGATTACTCCCCGGCGTAAGGCAATCTCGTGGACGCACTTATCACGGGGGCGGCGGCGAAATAACTTTTCCGCCTTCCTTTTTCCCCTCATTGGCACATAACTTGGATTGATATGCCTATCAATATGGCGGTGGGGGTCTATGACGATATCGGTGAAGCAAGGATTCCCCTTGCGACCCTTGGAAAGCAGCATTGTAAGTGATCGTGGCCGTACGCAGAGTAATGAATTTGCCTCTGCGTTAACAGAGGCCGTGCTGGCAGGAAACAGCAGGTCCGATGAACAAGGGCGGAATGAGCCATTATCAGGGCCGGAGATTGATCTGTTGATTCTGAAAATGCAACAGCAGCTAAACGATCATCTGTTCCGTGCCTTGCCCGCAGATGACAATCAAGAAAGCCGGGGGCCGTCATGGCCAGGCGGGCTTTCTACGGTTGCCTATTATTCGGTCGCCCCGGCTTCTCAAGAGCAAGCGTCAAAAACCCGGCGTTTACCCCAAAAAAATGACGGTATTTCCCCTTCCGTTGATCTGGGGCAGATCATCGGACAAGCGGCCGCTTCCTATGGGGTTGATGAAAACCTGATCAGGAGCGTTATTAAGGCGGAAAGTGATTTTGAAATTTTCAGCACCTCTCACCGGGGAGCGATGGGGTTGATGCAGTTGATGCCTGGGACGGCCCACGAACTTGGGGTTCGCGACGCCTATGATCCGCGAGAAAATATTATGGGCGGCACAAAATATTTGAAAGGGCTGCTGGATCGCTATGGCGGCGATACCAGGTTGGCGTTGGCGGCATACAACTGGGGCATGGGTAATGTGGAGAAGTATCCGGGAAAGTTGCCTCAGGAAACGAGAGACTACATTGCCCGTGTCACAAGGCACTATCAGGGTGCCGGGGTGTGATCAGCGGCCTTTATTTCTACGCACATCTACGGATGAGTGTGGTAGCTTGCGGACATAAATTTGTCCGAAACAAAAGAGCCTGACATGGGTGAAATCAGAAAGGATATCCCGGCAATGGTTGAAGAAATGCCGGCCTTCCCGCAGAGTGTGCATCGGGTAATACAGCTTACCTCGGATATCAATTCCGACCCCCGGGATCTGGTTGATGCCATCCAGCATGACCCGATTTTGATGATGAGGATACTCAAGCTCGTCAACTCTTCCTACTTCGGTCTTGCCCAGAAGATCAGCTCCATAAACCATGCGATTGTTTACATTGGCGTCAACACAGTCAAAAATCTGGCTTTGAGCGCGGCGGTGATTGGCGTGATGCCTAGCACAAATGCAGCCGGTTTCGACATGGACGGATTTCTGCGCCATTCCTTGTCCACCGCCATCATTGCTAGAATTTTAGCCAGGAAGGCGGGTGTTCAGGAACGGGATGTTTTTGACTTTTTTTTATCCGGTTTGCTGCACGATTTCGGGAAGATTGTTTTTGCCCATTTTCTGCCCCATGAATTTAAGAAAGCGCTTGCCATGGCCAGAGAGGAGGGCATCCATCTTTATGAAGCGGAGCAGATAGTTTTTACCGCCGATCACACGCAAATCGGCTCTCTTTTGGGAGAAAAATGGCGCCTGCCGCTCCCCCTGGTGGCCTGTTTACGAGAGCACCATGGTCATGACCAGGAAAGTTCGCTGATTATGGCTGCCGTCTCGGCGGCCAACCAGATAGGCAAGGAACTCAAACTTGGCTATAGTGGAGAAAATATTATAGAAAAGCTTCCCCGAACGATATCTGATCTTTTCGACACCGCTGAGGGCGCTATTATAGACTCTCTGGGCGATGTCAGCGCGGAAATGGAAAAGGCCATGATATTCATTAAAAATTAGTAAGTCAGCGTGATTTTGGGGTGATAATTTGAAAATACGCTTCTGGGGTGTGCGCGGGTCGATACCTTCGCCAGGGCTGAAAACAATGAGATACGGCGGCAACACCACTTGCATTGAGGTGGAAACGGATGATGGGCAGACGATAATTATTGATGCCGGCAGCGGTATCCATCCTCTTGCGCAGAGCCTGCTGAAAAAAATGCCCCTATCATCCTCCATCTTTCTCACCCATACCCATTGGGATCATATTCAGGGCCTTCCTTTTTTTACCCCGATTTTTATACCTATGAACAATATCAGGATCTACGGCGCCTTTGATCCGGTTTTGCAGCGAGACATCAGAGATGTGCTGAGCCGTCAGATGGAGTATTGCTTCTTCCCCGTTCGTGAGGCGGAACTAAAGGCGGACATGCAGTATAGCTCTCTCTCCGAAGGTCAAACCATAGCGATAGGATCGGCAAAGGTTACGAACATCATCATGAACCATACGGTTATCAATTTTGGCTACCGGATCGATTGCAACGGCAAAAGTCTATTTTTCACGGGAGACGCCGAACCTTTGTATAATATTTACCATCCCGGGGACGATTACTATGACGAATATGAACGCCTTATCTCCAATAAAAACGCCATGCTCGCGGATTTTGTCCGTGGGGTGGACATACTGATTGCCGACTCCGCATATACGGAGCAGGAATATCAGGCAAAAAAGGGGTGGGGGCACGGCACTTATGACACTTGTATTGCCATGGCTGAGAAAGCGGGCGCCAAAGCCCTTTATTTTACCCATCATGAACCGCAGCGCAGTGATGAGGAGCTTGATCAAATTCACGACTGTCTGCGGGAAAAGTTTATAACCTCGGCAGCGGCGTGCCCCTTTTTTATCGCCTACGAGGGGCTAGAAATCGCTCTGTAATATTTGATAATAACTTGCTTTGAGGAGGGTTCTTCAGGTGGACGCAAAATTTATCAATCCCTTTATCCATGGTACGGTGGAGACCATGAGAAAGCTCGCTTTTATGGATATTCAGCCAGGCAAGCTTTATATGAAAGAGAGTGGCGTTGCCGCAGGTGACGTTTCCGGTATTATCGGTATCACGGGCTATGCCGTAGGCTCACTGGCCATCAGTTTTGTCGAGGCCGACATATGCGACATTGTCAGTAGCATGCGGGGCGACCTCCATACTGCTGTCGACGGGGAAGTTTTTGATGCGGTTCGTGAAATTACCCAGACGATATTAGCTGTCGCCATTACCTCGCTCGAAAGGGAAGGGATGAAGGTCTATGGCGCCCTGCCCACGGTGGTTTACGGAAAAAACCATTCGATCGAATCCATATTGGACAGTACCTGCCTCTCCATTCCTTTTTCCATGGGGAAGGGCGCATTTGTTGTTGATATCTCCATTAAATCAGCGGCGACGGGGGCCGCAACGGCGATGGTGGAACCAGTGGCTCAGCCTCGTGCCCCGGCAATAAAAACGGCTGTTTCTGCGGTCAAGCCGGACGCAGAAAACGTTCCCTCTGAAATGGACAGAAAAGATTTATTAAAGAAGCAGTTGACAGAGGCAACGGTCATGCGGGAAGAGCTGATGAAACAGCTTGCAGAAAAACCATTTATGGAGATATCCCAACGGAAGAAGTTCAAGCAAACGATTCCTGTCTTTGATGCGAAGATCCGGCGGTTGAAGCTGGACATTGCAACGTTGGAGATGATGGCCAAGATCAGTAGCGATGAGCTTGAAAACCCGACTATTGTCCCTCACTACCAGCATTATGACAGCAATAAAAAGCTCTAGGGCGGACAGATCAAGCTTTTGAAATCCGGCTCAGAGAAGTTCATCCTTCTTTGCGCTATATGCGGCTAATATTCATTAACCATATCTGGTTCATCGCCAGCTCGTTCATCTGTCGTGCCATGCCTTGTATCGGTGAAATTGGCATAACTTTCGCATTTCATAAAACCACTCAAGTTATGCGGCAAAAGACCGATAATAAGAATATCGATCACCTCCTGGGAATTGAAGCAATAAAATTGTCATGGTCATGGCGTCGGGATCGTTACCCTTTTTGAGAGAATTAGCCCATGAATATTTCACAGGAAATACTTGACAGTACCAGCAAGCTCGACGGGAGTGAACTGCTGGAAAGCCTGGAAAATTATCGTTCGCTCATTGATCTTACCCCGGACATTATTTATCGTCTCAAAGAGGATGGAACGATTCTCTTTATCTCGCAAGCGGTGCAGCATTTGGGGTACGATCCGGAGGAACTTATCGGTCTGCCCTTCGAGGAGATAGTGTGCTCCGAGGATCGGCAAAAATCCCGGGACCATTTTGTAGAACGGCGCATCGGGGAGCGACGCACAAAAAATCTTGAGGTGCGCCTGCTTCACAAAGAGCGGGGGGGCTGCGATTATGATCTTAAATTTACTTATCTGGCCCTTTCTGCCCGCGGACAGTGGGATGTACCTGATTACGCCATTCAGGAAGCGGATAAGCGTTTTCTATACACCCAGGGTATTGCGCGTGATATAACCGAGCGCAAGCAACTGGAGGCAGAGCGTCAGAAGCTGGAGGAACGCTTGCATCGCTCCGAAAAAATGGAGGCGCTGGGTGCTTTGGCCGGCGGGGTAGCGCATGATCTTAATAACGTGCTGGGGGTGCTGGTGGGATACTCGGAATTAATGCTTTTGGCAATCTCCGACGGAAATCCGTTGCGAAGACATGCCAATGCCATTCTGAAGTCCAGTGAGAAGGGCGCCTCCATCGTGCAAGACCTCCTGACCCTGGCCAGGCGGAATGTTCCTGTCGCAGAAGTTGTCGATCTCAATTCGGTCATTACCAATTTTATTAAAACCCCGGTATTTGAAAAGTTGCAAGCATATCACCCCCTGGTGACCTTTCGGTCTGATCTGGACAAGGACCTGCTGAATGTCGAGGGCTCGCCCCTCCATTTGGAAAAAACACTGATGAATTTGATATCGAATGCCTCTGAAGCGATTTCCGACCGTGGCGAGGTGACAATCAGGACAGAAAACCGTTATTTGGATAAAAGTATTCATGGTTACGATGAAGTCCGGGTAGGCGATTATGTGGTTTTGTCAATATCCGACAATGGGGAAGGNATCGCTCCGGCCAACTTAGATAAGATATTTGAACCTTTCTTCACGAAGAAAACCATGGGAAGGAGTGGAACAGGCTTGGGCTTGGCGGTGGTCTGGGGAACAGTAAAGGATCATAAGGGCTACATAGATGTACAAAGCGAGGAAGGCAAAGGAAGCATCTTTACGCTTTACTTCCCCGTTACGCGACAACCACTGAGCGAGTCTTTGCCTAAGAAGACCGTCGAGCAGTACATGGGCCGGGGTGAATCGATTTTGGTGGTGGATGATGTCAATGAACAACAAGAAGTAGCGATGGATATGCTGACGAGACTTGGCTATCAGGTGCAGACGGTTTCCAGCGGTGAAGAAGCCGTGTGTTATCTGAAGAATCACGAGGTTGACCTTTTGGTGCTGGATATGATTATGGCCCCTGGCATCGATGGTTTGGAGACCTACCGGCAGGTGCGCGCCATACGGCCGGGGCAGAAAGCCATTATTGTCAGTGGTTATTCTGAATCGGACCAGATCGCCAAAGCCGTAGAACTTGGTCCCGGCGCTTACGTTCAAAAACCCTACATCCTGGAAAAGATTGGTCTGGCGATACGGGATAAGCTGGAGCAAGTCACGCCCAGCTATCATTAACTTAGTAAGTTGACTTGCTTCCCTGCATCTGCTATGGCTGGCCGCAAGAAATTGATTAAAGGGAAGGAAGGAGTTAGTTATGGAAAGCACCTTATCCATTATCAAGCCCGATGGAGTGGCCAGGGGACTGATTGGCGAGATAAGCAGGCGTTTGGAACAAAATGATTTGAAAATCGTCGCCATGAAGATGATTCGCATGACAAAAGGACAAGCCGAGGGTTTTTACGCTGTCCATCGGGAAAGGCCGTTTTTTGCGAGCCTCACGGACTTTATGTCCGCTGGCCCGGTTGTGGTGATGGTGCTTACGGGAGAAAACGCGATTGCCAGGTACCGGGAACTGATGGGGGCAACGGACTGCCGGGTGGCTGCCGAGGGAACGATCCGCAAGGATTTTGCCACGGACATTGAGAAAAATGTGGTTCATGGTTCTGACGGTCCAGACACAGCGGCATTTGAAATCGGCTATTTTTTCAGTGGATTGGAGTTAGCGTCTTTGCAGGGATAGCCCTGATTTTACGGGTTTTTTGTGGCTGGCTCGTGATACATACTTGAGCCAGCCGCGGCCTGTCGGAGGGCATTTTTACGGAGCCGCTCCTGCTAATAAATTCCGGGGCTGCCTACACTTTAAGCTCCAGATTGATCATGTCGCCCCGGCTGAACCCCACCTTGTCCAGGAACTTCACTAGATCCCAGTCCCGCCAGTTAACGTCGGTATAAATGGTCGTGACGCCGACTTTTTTAAGGTTGGCGACCATTTCCTGCAGAAGTTTGTTCGCGATCCCCCGGTTTTGATAAGCCGGGTCCACCCCGATGGTGTCAAACCAGGCCACGGTGTTGGGGATGCCGAATTCCCAGCCGCTGGCATCTCCCGTAATATATCCCACCACTTTTCCATCAGTTTCCGCCACGAGGGAAGCAATGGGGGGGCGATGCTCCAAAAGTTCCAATTTCATACGCCAAAACTCCGGACGCGCCTGCCCCAGCAATTTCGCGTCGATGTCAATCAGGGCCTTTATATCCGTTCCCTTTACCGTTCTGATGGTTACGTCTCTGATTTCCGACATAAAACCTCCTTTTGCAAGTTTGGTTGGCAATTTGTCAATATAGGCGGCCGCGTGTAAACGCTTTAAACCTCTGAATTCAGTAAGTCTGGTGATCAGGCGTTGGCCTGATCAGGGAAAAGCTTGCTTAATGCCCATTTTTTTCTGGTTTTCCAATTACCTCGATGATAGGCATAACTGGCCAGAAGCGGCAAAACGGAGGTGGCTTCGGCGTAAACCATCTGTTCGTAGGTCGTATCCACCTTGCCCCAGGAGCTGGCTTCTTTCAGGGTAGAACTGGAGCAGGCCCCGTCCCGGACATCGGCCACGGTGATCTGTACGGCGTACTTATGCATGGGGACTTCCTGCCCCAGAATTTCCGCGCAGATGACCGTATCCTGGGCGAAATTTTTGGGTACACCGCCGCCGATGATTATCAGGCCGGTGGTCGGCGCCTTGATTTTAACTTCCGTTAATTCGCGAAAATCCCGTACGGAATCCAAGGAAAGGTGATTATGGGGGCGGTGGTGCTGATGTGCAACCAAGCCGAATCCCGCGCTGCTGTCGGAGAAGGCCGGACAAAAGATCGGGACGTCATTTTCGTAGGCGACCTGAACCAGTGAATTTTCCTTGCGAGCGTGTTTTTGGAGGTAGCGCCCCATTTCCCGAATGAATTCCCGGGAGGAATAGGGCCGTGGCTGGAGCTGATCGGCGATTTGCCGGACCGTGTTATCACAGACCTGCAACTGCTCCTCATCAATGTAGGTATCGTAAATCCGGTCGACGTAAAGCGAGCGTAACAGCTTGTCATCCACATGTGGGGTGCCCTGGTAATGTTTAAAGCCCAGCGCTTCGAAAAAATCCATGTCNACAATGGCGGCGCCGGTGGCCACCACTGCGTCCACCATGTTGTATCGGACGAGGTCAGAGTATAGCTGCATACAGCCGGCGGCNCTNGANCTTCCGGCGATGGTGAGGATGATGGCGCAATCGGGATCAGCCAGCATGCGGTCATAGATTTCGGCGGCAATTGCGAGATCGCGGGCCGTAAAAGACATTTTTCTCATGGCCCCGATGATCTCGATGGCCGAGAAAGATGTTATGTCGATGTGTTCGACGGTCGTTTTTAATAGGTCTTTTTTCTCCATATCCTCCCCAATAAATGCTTGATGGTTCATTTTTATTAGATAGCGGCCCAAATGTCAATGCCGGAATCATAAGGGGGAATTTGGCATTC
>JGI1357J11328_10002265_pt1 | contig 13990 bp, 8 predicted proteins | sample Subgrocontami54m_FD_11328 | JGI IMG/M metagenome (IMG submission 11328)
GGATACTGGCTGGAGGTGGAGCTCCTGTCGGCGGACGGAGCCGGCTATCTGGACGGGGACGAGGCCTCCAGCCGATCCGGGGACGTGGGGGAAGGCCAGCTCTGGCGCACGGACCGCCTCCCCGGAGGGGCCCTCCGGGCCCATGCGGTGTTCCGTCGGGACGCGGCTCCGGCCGGCCCCCTGGACACGCCGAGGCTGGACGACCTGACCTTCCTCTACACGCCGGCCGGGGGCCGGCCCCTGCTGTCCTGGGGAGGACGGTAGGCATGGACAGGACGGCACGCAGGGGCCTGGCCCTCCTCATCGTCGTCGCCATCCTGGGCGTCATGACCGTGCTGGCGACCTGCTTCGTCACCGTGGCACGGCTGGAGCGCAGGGCCAGCCAGCAGCGCCTGAACGGCACGAAGGCCTTCCTCCTGGCCCGCTCCGGCCTGGAGGACGCCCTGGCCAGGATCCACGCGGGCCAGGATCCGGACTTTGCCGTCAGCCGCTTCCGGGGGGCCGATCGTGACGCCAACGGGATGATCTCCGTTCCTGAGGGGGCCTTCTATCCCCGCGGGGTCGGAGATCCGGATCCTCCCGCCCGCAAGGCCCTGAGGCCGACCTGGGCGGCCCTGATGCCTGGCACCCCGACGGCCGCGCTGGCCGGCTGGGGCTACAGCGGCCGGATGGACGCCGGTGCGGGGAGCCAGTACAGCCTCAAGACCTCCGGCGAGGGGTTCTACGTCAACGGAGGCGACCCCCAGGCCGGGCCGGAGGAGGGCTACAACGCCGTCCTGAGGCGCATCTTGGGAACCCTCGCCGAGGCCCTGGACCGGGTGGACGGGGACGACGACGCCTTCCCTGCCGACGAGCCCGACGGATGGGCCCTGATCGATGCGAGGCCGGCGTCGGGATGGCGCAGTCTGGAGGAGATCACCGCCACGCTCCGCTGGAATTCCGCCAGGACGGCGGCCCTCCGGCCCTATCTTCTTTTTCAGGCCTGGACGGACAAGCGGGTGATCGCCCCGAACGTCCCGGACGAACTGAGGGACCAGCTCCTGGAGGGGAACTGGAAGGACTATGCGTCCTGGGGGGAACTCCGCCTGGAGCGATCGAACTCCTCCGCAGACAGCAAGGCCCCCGGCTTCGAGCGGATCCGGGGAAGGAACGTGGGCAGGGCCCCGGTCAGCCTGGCCTGGGCGGCCCGGCACCCTCCGGCCCTGATCGCCCTGCTGTCCTGGCTCTACGCGGTCTACTTGGAAGAGGAGCCCTTCACGGATGGAAGCACCTGGCACGTCGGAGCAAGACCGCACTATGTCTGTGGCATGACGGACAGCGCCGTGGGAAGCCTCTGGTGGGCCCAGCTCGAGAACCGCTGGAACGCCACGGACGACTGCCACCTGGCGGCAGGGGTCCTCCAGGCGGGGGGCGCCCAGGTCTCCACCTGGCAGGAGTTCGAGGCCCTGGTCGACACCATCCCCTTCCCGTTGGAGCACACCGATACGCAGATCCAGGCCAAACGGGACCTGATCAAGGCGAACTTCAACCCGAACTCCAACCTCAACAAGTTCAACCCGGATCGCTCCGTCTGGCGTACGGTGGACAAGAGCGACCTCATGGCCTACTCGACCGAGTTCAGCCTGAGTCCCCTACAGCCCGTCGTCTTGGAATCCTGCGGCCGGATCCTGGGCCCACGGGGCGAATTCCTGGCCGAGCGCACGCTGAAAGCCACGGCGTCCCCCGGCGTGCTCCGCCTGAGCACCCAGAAGGAATTCGTCTGCGAAAGTCTCGGGAACCTCGACTTCCCCGGGGACGAAACCTCGATACGCCTCCCCGGCCATCCCCGCTTCGTCTCCGAGAGCCGGGGGGATTCCAGGACCTGGGGCCACCGTCTGGACGCCCGGGGAACGGATCCGTCCAGCTACCTGAACGGGATTTCCCAGGGTGCCTCGGTGCAGAGCTATCCGGAGGCCTGCTACGGGGACCCCGGTCTCAGGATGCGTCCCGCAGACTTCGACGGCCGCATCGCCCCGGCCACCCTGGAGACGCCTGACGGCACCTACTACGCCGTCAACGCCCCTGCCCGGAGGATGATGATGCTGGGGCGCTTCGACGACGGCTTCGACCTGGACTTCGCCCGGGGCTCATCTCAATGCCTGGCCCCGTGGAACTCCCCGTCCCGGCCGCCCGGGGACAACAACCTCCAGCTGGTCGGACGGGAGGACGGCTGGTACGAGCTGGCTAACGGCGTCTGGCATGCCTCCAAGCCCTCCACCCTGTATCCGGACGGGGCCTACTCCGAGGAGCAGAGGGCCGTCGGATGGCTGGACCGGGGGAATGCCCACGGCTTCCACGGACTGATGTCCTTCTGGGTGAAGAACAGCTTCAGCTTCGTGGGAAAGTTCACCCCCGATTTCGAGGACGATCCGTATTCCCGGGCCCGCGGGAGGAACTACGTGCACTGGACTGCCTTCGGATCCGGGAGCGGCCACCCCTATGACGACTCCCAGTTCTTCTTCATCGGGGAATGCAACCGCGACGGGATCCCCAACGTATGCGCACATTTCCAGATCGGACGGGTGGCGATGCGCGACCACGAGATCGAACATCAGTTCCGTACCGCCTCGACCGACCCGGCTCCCCACCGCTGGAGGTTGGTCACCTTGTTCTGGGACTTCCGCTCCCCGACACGGGACGACTCGGGCCGCATGATCCTCGATACAGCGGACATCGCATCCGAGGACCTGTACCATCCCGAATCCCCGGTGGCCGCCGACCTGGCAGAGGACATCACCCGGGACGACGGAGACGGCCCCCACGCCATCATCCTCGGATGCATGAACGAGATGGACGCGACCATGCTGATGTGCTGCGGCGGCGGCGCCGACGCCACCTTCGACGAGTTCGCGATCTGGGACTTCGGGGGCAGCATCCCCGTCGCGGACCCGGCGGACCCGACCTCGTTCGAGGACTTCGCCCCCGGCAGCATCCCCGAAGACCTGGCCTCGGCCCGCTGGCAGGAGGGCCGGTACTACCTGGGCTCGGCGTATACCTCCATCGATGCCCCCGCCGTCGACGACCAGGCCCCCTCCTGGCTCTCCGGCCCCGTCCGCCTGCCTGCCGGATCGAGGATCCTGAGGGTGGAGTGGACCTTCCGGAAGGCCAACGATCTCCCCGAGCTATCCGGGGACTTCGCCGAGATCTCCCTGGCCAACGAGATCGGAGATGGCTACGCAGGGACGGCGTCCGCCAGCCGCTCCACTTCCGCCGCTGGATGGACCTCGGCCGTCCAGCGCTGGAACGCCGCCGTTCTGCTGAAAGCCTCCTTCCGTCTCCAGGCCGTCTTCCGCCGGGTGAACGCCCTTCCGGACGGAACCCCCCTGCTGGACGCCCCCTCCCTGGACGACCTGACGGTGGTCTGGATCCCGCCCGCAGGCCCCCGCCTCCTCGAATGGAAGCCGGAGTGACCCGCGGTCGGAGCCTCTATTCCAGGCTGAAGCGGTAGATGCGCTTGTTGGCGACGACGTAGACCACGCCGGCGGCGCCATCGGCGACCATCAGGGTGACGATGGGGGCGGACGGCAGGCTGACCGGCCAGTTGCCCCGGGCCACGGTGGGATCGGTTGCGTTGACGGCATAGAGCGATCCCGTGTCCGTGCCGAAATAGACATAGCTCTTCCACTGGAACGGCAGCGTCACGATGTTGCCCAACGTGCTCATCGGCGTGTTGGAGATCAGGCCACCGTCGGTGGTGTTGACCTTGTAGAGCTGGTTGCCCACCCCCATGAACAGGAAGGTCTTGTTCGGGTTCATCTGGACCCCGGAGGTCTTCACCGTGCCGGGGCTGGCGCTCTGGCCGGAGGTCCAGGTGTTGGTCAACAGCCCCGAAGTCAGGCGGTAGACGTAGTTGCCGTCCGGGGAGACGTAGAGGTCGTTGCTGTTGCGCCAGAGCATGAGGTGGCGCACGGCGTTCGTGATGCCGGAGGAGAAGATCTCGCCGCTCCCGTCGGCCCCCCTGCGATAGACCTGGCTGGTGTTTCCGGCGACATAGACGTTGTCGTTGATCACGCGCACCAGGGATTCCAGGGCATTGGGGGAATACGCGGTGCCGGCAGGAAAGCCGGTGACGTCGTTGCCGTTGTCGGCGGAGATCTTGTTGACGCCGATGTGGGTGGTGTTCACCGAGGCCATCATGTAGAGGTAACGGGCGCTGCTCTCCGAGTAGAAGGCCAGGGAGTGCAGCACGTTGCCCGTCGCGTTCCCGACGAGCTTGGGGTTGTTTCCCCAGTTGGGGTCGGGGGAGATCGTGCTGCCGTCGTCGATGAGGGCAAGGACCCGGCAGTTGTTGGTGGCCAGATAGAGGTGCACGTTGCCGGAGTAGGTGGCGGTGGCGATGTACTTGGCGAAGGTGGAGGTCAGGGAATAGGAGCGGGCATAGGCCCCCGTGCTGGAGTCCACGGCGTAGAGATAGGAGGACCCGTCGGAGACGTAGACGGCGGACTTGGAGGTGTGCGCGATGGCCGGAGGGGGCGCCGTGCCGGGCAGGGTGACCTTGGTGTTGGGAAAGACGTAGTTGAGGTGGGGATGGGGCTTGCGGGCGCTCTGGCTGGGCGGGGACCAGCCTGTTTGACCGGTCCAGGCGGAGTCCGAGGTGATGATCCTCTGGCCCGTGGCATCGAAGCCGAACCAGAGGTAGTCGTCGATGTCCCTGGGGAGTCGGGCCGGAGACATCAAGACATGGAGGGCAGAAACGGACGTGGCCATAATGCCGGTGAGAGCCCCTGAAGGACGGAGCCGGTAGGTATTGGTGGCTGTGGCATAATCCGATCTCCAGATATCTGTGGTGGCCGTCCTCCAGAAGAGGTTCAAGGTATTCCCCTGCCCCATGGGCATCAGACACCTGGACAACGATCCGGCGCCTCCACTTCCGGTGCCGCCCCCCGGTGGGGTGACACCGAACATGTTCATATTGCGTTGCCGGTTCGTGCCGTTGCTCACGCTGTAGACATAGACGAAACTGAGGAAACCGTCGTTGGAGACGCCGATGCCGGGGGCCCCCCCGATGGAATCCGTGGCGGGGGTATCCGGCGTTGCCGTCGTCCGGGCCAGGTTCAGCCAGGTGCTGGAGGCAGGCGCCACCGCGTAGGCGTCCGAGGAGGCCAGGAGATAGACATTGGACGTGCTCGTCACGTCCGGCCTCCAGGCGACGTAGACCCGGTTGTCCAGGTCCGTGCAGAGGTTCACGCTGTCGGCAGCCACCGTGCTGTTGGCAAGAACCGTGCTCAGGGTCTTCGGAGCCAGCCAGGCCGTGGTCGCCGTGTCGTACTTGGTGTAGAGGAGGTCCTGGGCGGTCACCCCCCGGCCGGCCAGGTGTGGGGTCCCCAGGTAATCGAGGGCGAAGGAGAAGTCCGTGATGTCGGTGCTGACCAGGAGCGGGGTGCTCCAGTTGCCGGCGGTGGCCGCGTTGGCTGCCGTGGTGCAGGTGGCGTAATAGCAGGTCCCCGAGGCATTGGCCGCCCTCCAGACGAAATGCAGGACGTCGTCCAGGCCCATGCAGATGGAAGGATAGTTCCCGCTGGTGTCGTTGGCGGGGTTGGCGGCGATCACTCCGCCCCCGGCATTATCCACCAGGGTAACCAGGGCCCAGCCGCCGGTGTTGAGCGGGGTGCTGGTCGTGGAGTAGGCCAGGACGATGTCGGTCTGGGAGGCGTTCTCCCAGACCACGTACCAGAAGCCGTTGGAGTCCCGGGCCATCGCCTTGAGGCCGTTGCGGGGGTCACCCTTGGGGTAGACGCCCGCGCTGGTGTCGCAGGTCCCTGGAAGCGGATAGATCCCGGCCTGCACGCCCAGAAGGAGGGTGGCGGCCAGGAGGCACAGGAAGGGGAAGCGTCGAAGATCCGGCACCCTGATCATCCCGGTATTATAGCCCCACCGCGCTACAATGCCCGGCCCATGTCCGAGCCGTTCTACCTGACGACCGCCATCTTCTACGCCAACGCCGGCCCCCACCTGGGCAGCGCGCTGGAGATCGTGGCCGCCGACGCGTTCGCCCGCTTCAAGCGCCTCCAGGGTCACGACGTCTTCCTCCTGACCGGCACCGACGAGCACGGGCAGAAGATCGCCAAGAAGGCGGCCGAGCTGGGCCTGGAGCCCAGGGCCCTGGTGGACCGCAACGTGGAAGCCTTCAAGGCCCAGTTCGCGGCCCTGAATATCGAGGAGAGCCGCTTCATCCGCACCACCGAAGAGGCTCACAAGGCCCGTGTCGTGCAGATGATCGAGACCGTCCGCGCGAAGGGCGACCTCACCAAGGGCCTCTACGAGGGCTGGTACTGCACGCCCTGCGAGGCCTTCTGGTCCCAAGGCCAGCTCAAGGATGCCGCCTGCCCGACCTGCGCGCGCGCCGTCGAGAAGGACCGGGAGGAGGTCTGGTTCTTCCGCCAGTCCAAGTACGGCCCGGCCGTGCTGGAGGAGTTCAGGCGGAACCCGGCCTGGGTGCATCCGGAGGGCCGTGGCCGGGAAATGGTGAACAACTTCCTCGCGCCCGGGCTCGAGGACGTCGCGGTCAGCCGAAGCCGTGCCAAGGTCCCCTGGGGCATCCCCTTCCCCGGGGATCCCGACCACGTGGTCTACGTCTGGTTCGACGCGCTGACCAACTACCTCAGCGGCTCTCCGCTCTGGCCCGCCGACCTCCACATCGTCGGCAAGGACATCCTGCGCTTCCACACGACGACCTGGCCGGCCATGCTGCTGTCGGCGGGGCTCCCCCTGCCGAAGCGCTTCTTCGCCCACGGCTGGGTGCTGACGGATGACGGCAGCAAGATGTCCAAGTCCGCCGGCACGGTGATCGACCCGACGGCCCTGATCGCCCAGTATCAGCAGCTCGGCGTCGCTCCCGGCCTCGCCGGGGACGTCTTGCGCTACGCCCTCCTGCGCGAGGCCCCCCTGGCCCAGGACTTCGTCCTGACCGAGGGGATCGTGGAGGGGCGCTACACCCGCGACCTCGCCAACGACCTCGGGAACCTCCTTTCCCGTACGGTCTCCATGACGGAAAAGTACCTCGACGGCCTCGTCCCGGCGCCGGAAGGAGAAAGGGAAGGACTCACGCTCCCGGATAAGGCGGAGTTCGTCCGTGCCGTGGAGCACCTGGAGTTCAACCGGGCCCTGGAACAGGCCTGGGGCCTGATCAGCCGGGCCAACCAGCTCGTGGACCAGGCCAAGCCCTGGGTCCTGGCCAAGGATCCTGCCCAGAAGCCCCGCCTCTCGGCCGTCCTGAGGTCCCTGCTGGAGGCCCTTCAGGCCGCCTCCGTCCTGGCCTGGCCCGTCCTGCCGAAAGCCTGTGAGGAGATCCGACGCCGCCTTGGGCTGCCGGAGAAGCCCGTTTCGCTGGACGAGGCCTGGCATCCCGGGACCCTGAAGACCGGCACCAAGCTGACCGCGGGCACCCCCCTCTTCCCCCGCCCCGAGAAGAAGACGCCTGCGGCATGAAGCAGGCCCCCCGCCTCCTCCTGATCCTCGGGGACGGGAGCCGTCCGGCCGTCCGCGCCGCGGTGGCCCGTGCCCTGCCCCGCCTGAAGCGGACCCTGACGGCGGTGTCCGTGGACCTGACCAATGCCCGCCGGCCCCCGGCCGGCACCGACGCGGCCCTGATCTTCGGCGGCGACGGCGCTGTCCTGCGTGCCGCGCGTCGCCTGGCGCCGCTTGGCATCCCTTTGCTGGGCGTGAACCTGGGCAAGCTGGGCTTCCTGACCGAGGCCGACGAACGCGAACTCCCGACCCTGGCCCGCCGCCTCGCCACCGGCCGGCTGGAGGAAATCCGGGTCCCCATGCTCTCCTGCGCCCTGATCCGGAGCGGCCGCCGCCGGGCGCTGGGCCTGGCCCTGAACGACGCCGTCCTCGGCTCCGGCGGGGTCGCCCGCCTCGTGGTGCTGGACCTCTCCGTGGACGGCAGGCCCGTGGCCCGCTACCCGGGGGACGGGCTCATCGTGGCCACGCCGAGCGGCTCCACCGCCCACTCCCTCTCGGCGGGCGGGCCCATCCTGGCCCCCGGCGTTTCGGCCCTGGCCATCACCCCGATCGCGCCCCACACCCTCTCGCAGCGCCCCCTCCTGGTCCCGTCCGAAGCCCGCATCGCGGTCCGGGTGGTCGAGGCCAGGCATCCCCTCTGGCTCACCCTGGACGGCCAAATGACCCTGCGCCTGAAGGAAGGCGACGCGGTGGAGATCCTGAAGGCCTCAACCCCCTGCCGCTTCCTGCTCATGCGCCGCCACGCCTACTTCGCCACCCTGCGCCGCAAGCTCCTCTGGGCCAGGAACCCCCGGCCGTGAACCGGGTCCTGGGCTTCTCGATCACCCTCTCGGCGGGGGTCCATGCCGCCATTCTCTTCGGCCTGCCCGAGACCTCCCTTCCCATGCAGGGCCTGGGCTTGGGATCCTCCACCGCCGCCAGCGTCCAGCGCGCCAGCTACCTTCCCCCGGTGAGGGTGTCCTTTCCCGTGTCGGCCGACGAGACCCGACAGGTCGCCCTCCCCCCGGCCGGACCGGAGAAGCCGGCCGCGGAGGATGCCCAGGACGTCAGCGCCGGCCAGGGCCAGGACATCGTCCTCGACAGCCAAACCATCCGCCTTCCCGCGGACCTGGATCCTCCTGCACCCCAGACGCCGCTTCCGCTGCCTGCAGGGGAGCTGGCGATCCCCGTCCTTCCGGCTCCGCGCCGGGCGGCCCCTCCCCCCATCCGCATCGAGGACGTGATCTGGAACCGCAAGGTGGCCGAGCGCATCGGCAGGCCCTTCCTGCCCGCGGCCTTGAGGAACCAGGGCCTCCACGGCACGGTGAAGCTGCTGCTCCTGCTGACGCCGGAAGGCGGGATCCGGGACCTGAGGGTGACGGACAAGGGCGTGTCGGAGACCCTGTTCCTCGCCGCCCAGGCCCAGGTGAGGGCCTCGGCGCCGTTCCCGCCGAGCCCCGAGGGGATGGATCCCTGCTTCCTGAGGATCCCCCTCATCGTCCGGTATTAGGCTATGACAGGATCAGCGCGACGCGTCCGCGCCAACGACCCAAGCTCAGCGACCCGGCGCACGGGACGCAACAATTGCAACCGCGACGCTCTCGCCGGGTTCGCTGCAGCGCATGGTTAGGCGGCGTGGTCATCACTGAATCAAATCACTGGATACCTCGACCGTAGGCAGCGTCATGTCCGGACGCAACCCCGCCCGATGTACCCACATTTTCAGGCGGTAGCCCAGTGGAACGCGCGCGGGCAAAAAGGTGAACACCGCTCTCCATGAGAGAGAAGTGTTCGGTGCCGGCACCGAGGCAGTAATCGTCGCGCCGGGAGACAACCGCTCTAAACCAGCCACTCTACCATCAACTGAATGCTGCGGGCTTAGCAACATGTTGAGGGTCTGAGTCGCGCGGTTGGTGATGGCGAACAGACCTCGCCTGCCCCCTGACGCATCGTTGGTGTATCCGACAAACGAGACTGACGGCTGGGTGATGCGGGGGCTGGAAGTTGCGACGATGGCGATGCCAACTCCCAACGCGCCGAGAGCGACGAGTGTGACGATGACTGGCTTCTTGCGCATAACGTGCGGACGCCGCCTAACAGATATTGAACCGCAAAACTTCGGCCGAGCACATTCCATTATTCTTCTGAAATCACCGCGACCTGTCAACACCATTGCCTCCAAAATATCTCCCCAGCATGCCTTACCCCATCCAGCCTAGATGCCAGATAGACCGCATGAATGCGGTATTATATAATCAACTCCCATATGATAAACCCCGCTCCGCCCCCACCCCGTCTCCTCGACCAGGTCCGCAACGAGATCCGCCTCAGGCACTTCTCCCTGAGCACCGAGAGGACCTACCTCCAGTGGGTCCGCCGCTTCATCCTGTTCCACGGAAAGCGGCATCCCCGGGACATGGGCTCCACTGAGATCGGGGCCTTCCTCACCCATCTGGCCGTTGACAGGCAGGTCTCCGCCAGCACCCAGAACCAGGCCCTCAACGCCCTCGTCTTCCTCTACAAGCATGTCCTCAGAACCGAAGTCGGCCTGATCCAGAACCTTGTTTACGCCAGGCGTCCGAAACGCATTCCGGAGGTCCTGGGCCGCGAAGAGGTGAAGCGGGTACTGGACGGGATGTCAGGCACCCATCAATTGATGGCCCGCCTCCTCTACGGAACCGGCATGCGGCTGATGGAATGTGTCCGCCTCCGTGTCAAGGACGTGGACTTCGGTCGCAACGAGATCGCCGTGCGGGACGGCAAGGGGGCCAAAGACCGCCGGACCATGCTCCCCAAATCCTTGAAGGCGCCTCTGGAAGAGCACCTTCTCCGAGTGAAACTGCTCCATGAGGAGGACCGCCGGAACAAGGCCGCCGGGGTGGAGCTACCTGGCGGTCTGGAGCGGAAATACCCGCTGGCCGGGCAGGAGTGGCCCTGGCAGTGGGTCTTCCCCGCCCGCAGTCTCTCACGCGATCCGCGCAGCGGGATCCTCCGGCGCCATCACACCCTGGAAGACGGCCTCCAGAGGGCCGTAAAGGCCGCGGCCCACCTGGCCCACACCGGCAGACGCGTGAACTGCCACATCTTCCGACACTCGTTCGCCACCCACCTCCTGGAGAGCGGCTACGACATCCGCACGGTCCAGGAACTCCTGGGCCATAGCCACGTCTCGACGACCATGGTCTATACCCACGTCCTGAACCGCGGGGGCCTCGGCGTACGAAGCCCCATCGACTGAGCGCACCCTTCCCGGGACTGGCGCCGATCCCCTCCGGTCCGTAGAATCCGCCGCATGGTCTTCAACTTCTTCCGCCGCCATGAGAAGATCGGCCTGTACCTCCTCCTGGTCGTCCTCGGCATCTTCGGGATCTGGGGCCCCGGCAACATCGCAGCCCCCTTCTCCGGCTTCCAGGCCGCCTCCTTCAAGACCCACGCCATCTCCTCCGACGACATGGTCGCGGAATCCATCCGCTGCTTCTCCAGTCCCCAGGACAGGGGGGGAGCGATGGAACCCGCCGCCCAGCGGATGGCCTTGAACCGCCTGATCTATCTCCAGGCCCTCAAGCCCAGCGGCTTGGGCGCCGGAGAAGCCCAGGCGGAGCGCGCCCTGGAACAGGCCCACACCCGTGCCGGGGCCCTGCCCTCCGAGACCTGGAGCCTCTTCGGGCCCGCCCAGCCCCGCCCCTACCAGGCCTCCCCCGAAGCCGAGCAGGTCTGGCGCATGGGCCAGGGCTTCGGCTACTCCTTCCAGAGCCGGCTGAGCGCCTGGCATGCCGGCCGCCTCCCGCGGCGCGCCTTCGAGGCCCTGCGCGAGGTGGCCCGGGAGGAGATCATCCTGAAGCGGCACCGCCGTCTGCTGGAGGACACGGCCAAGACCACCCTGCCCGCACTCTACGAGGCCTACGCGAGGGACCAGGCCCGCCTCAAGGTCCGCTACGCCCTCCTCGACGTCAAGGCCTGCGAAGCCCTGGTGCCCGCGGACGAGCTTTCGGACAAGGCCGTCTCCGACCTGTTCGAGGCCCGCAAGAACCTCCCGGCCTCCGTCGGAGGAGGCGGCTACCAGGTCCCGGAGCGCCTCTCCCTGGCCTACCTGGTCGTCCGGGAGGAGAAGATCAACGCTCAGATCCCGGTGGATCCTGCCGAGGTGGAGTCCTACTACCTGGAACACAAGGACCGCTGGATCGACAAGAACAGCCACCAGGTCCTCAAGACCCTGGAGGCCGCCCGTCCCGAGATCGTCCGCGAACTCAACCAGGGGAGGATCCTCAACAGGATGGACGACCTCTGCGCCGCCATCCTCGACGCCCCGGAGTCCGAGCCCTTCGCGAAGATCGCCGAGCGCCTGGGGATCGACGCCGGGACCGCCGAGGTCGACGCCGAAAACCCCGTCATCGACGGCCTGGGCCGCCTGCCCGACCTGCACGATGCCGCCGCGGGCCTGGAGCCGGGCGCGCGCATCGGCCGCCCCGTCCCCTGCGGTACCGCCGGGGCGGACGGGGAGACGAACAGGGACCAGTGCGTGCTGCGCCTGCTCTCCCGCTCGCCGGCCCATGCCCCCGACCTGGCCGAGGTCCGCGAGAGGGTCCTCTCGGACCTCAAGGCGCAGAAGGCCCGGGAGATGGCCGGAACCCTGCTCAGGCGCCTGAAGGAGGACTCCGTCAAGGACGGCCTGGAGAAGGCCCTGGCCGATGCCCCGAAGATCCCCGGACTCACGACCGGGATCTCTCCGACCTTCCGCGACCCGGACCTCGCCGCCCTGCCCAAGCCCCTGGAGCGCCAGACCTCCGCTGCCCGCTCCGCCTTCGAGCTCCAGAAGACGATGGACCTGACGGAGCCGTCCTTCTCCCAGGACGAGTCCGAGGCCTGCGTGCTCCAGGTCCTCGAACGGATCCCGCCCGACCCGGAGGGCTTCCAGGCCCAGCGCAACGCCCTGTCCAAGAGGATCCGGGAGAACATCGCCGACCAGTTCCTCGGCGCCTGGCTGGAGTCCGTCAACCGGAATACGGCAGTCAACGCCCGTCTCGGCGAGGTGCTCCACGCCAGCCGCTCCGGCGACTAGCCGGACCTACCGGAAGGAAAGGCCCAGGCGCACGCCGAAGGCCTCCTCGAAAAGCCCCTTCTTCTGTCCAGCGGCCCACCGCTCGGATTCCGCGAGGCCTCGACGGCGGACCCTGACCTCGAGCAGGGCCCTTCTCCTCCCCGGGCGGAGGAAGGCGCTCCTGACGGCTCCGGCATGCCTGCGGTCCAGCGCATCGGCCAGTCTCAGGATCCCGCCCAGCTTGCGCACCGCGTCACGGGCTGAGGGACCCAGCCGAGAGAACCCCTCGTGCCCCGGCTTCGGATGGCTCTTGCGATGGTACCGGACGACATTGGCCAGCATCTCCTGCTCCTCGTCCGTGAATCCCACCAGTTCGGCGTTCCTCACCAGGTAATAGCCGTGGCGGTGGTGCTGGTCCCTGGACACGAAAAGGCCCACGTCATGAAGCAGGGAGGCCGCCTCCAGGAGATCCCGCTCCCGGGGGCCCAGGCGATGCAGCGGCGCGGCATCCTTGAACAGGCCCAGCGCAAGACGGGCCACGCGGCGTCCGTGGAGGCGGTCCCCTCCGCAACGGGCGGCGAGGGTTTCGATGCTGCGCCGTCGCGCTTCCTGAAGACCCTCCATCCGGTGCCGGCGGCCCTGGGCCTTTTCCACCGTATCCAGGAGAAGCCCCTCCCTCAAGGCATAGTCCGAAACCGTCAGGCTCCGGATGCGCAGGGCGGCCATCACCCCCTGGAGGATCAGGGCACCCGCCGGGATGATGTCCGCGCGGTCGGCGTCCAACCCAGGCATGCCCCTGCGGCGGCGCGCATCGCGACGGGCCAGGATCTCCTGGACGAGGGCATCGACCTCCCGACGGGAGATCACCGTGGCGTTCAGGGGACTCCCGGGAGGATCCCGGCGCCGGAGCTTGGCCATGCGGGCCAGGTTGCGGATGGTCCCCCCCGTGCCCACGGCCAGGTCCCAACCCAGGCGGCCCACCTCCCGGGCCACCGGCCCCAGGGTCCCCTCGACCGCCTCCCGGCAATCGAGGACCGCATCGGGCCTGACGCGGCCTCCCGGAAAGAAGGCGTCCGTCATGCGGATGGCCCCGAGCTTCAGGCTGTGGGCGTAGCGGAGGACCCGACCCCGGGCCACGAGGAACTCCGTGCTTCCGCCCCCGATGTCCAGCGCCAGGACGCGGCGGCCCTGCAGGGGGAGGGCCTGCAGGATGCCGAGATGGATCAGCCTGGCCTCTTCGGCGCCGGAGACGACCTGGACCCGGATACCGGACCTCCGGCGTGCGAGCTTCAGGAAGATTTCGCGGTTCAGGGCCTCCCGGACCGCACTGGTCGCCACCGCCCTCACCTCGGCCTTCCAGCGGTCGGCCTCCTTGCGGAAGCGGCGCAGGACGGCGGCACCGCGGGCCATGGCCGCCGCCGATAACCGCCGCTTGCGGGCCCCCTGACCGATGCGGACTGGCTCCTT
>JGI1357J11328_10002282_pt1 | contig 13914 bp, 14 predicted proteins | sample Subgrocontami54m_FD_11328 | JGI IMG/M metagenome (IMG submission 11328)
CAGGACTGTAAGAGGCTATGTCTGGGCTCAAACAGTCCTCGCGCAGATGTTTTCTCTGGAAGGATTGCCGAGGGATTGCATGGCGGGCGAGTTCCCTTGCGCCTGCCCCGGCTGCGGCCAGGTGGCAGGCCGGGGAAGCAAGGTTGTCTGAGCACGCATGTGATCCCTCGGCAGTCATCGTAAGGAAAACATCTGGCTGCGGCCTGTCCTGTGCCGGGCAGGCACAGGGAACTCGCCCAGACATAGCCCCTTACAGTCCTCTGCAAGCTTAATGCCCCACTCAAATTCTCAAAGAACCTAAAAATGTTGTTATTTCCGCCATTGCTCATCAACATCGGCATCCCCGCTCTTACCTTCATCGTAAATGAGACCATTGAACGCAAACACACCCGCGAGGCGCGCTTCGGCTGATTACTTTACTCCCAAAGGGGACACTTTATTGTGTCCCCTTTTTTTATGGATAAGTCAGAACAATTTCTCCGGCGCCGGTGAGCCCGGTATTGTTGGCCCCGTCATCGCCGGTGCCGCTGTTGGCGTTGCCGGAGAGGTCTTTAAAGGTCGTGCCGTTCCCCGAGGCTCCGTCGGAGGCTTCATCCAAAGGCCAATAGGCTTTTAAGTTGGCCGGGCTTACCTGCAACGGCATGTGTTTGACCCGGGATTTGGCGAGCTGTTCGATTTGCGCGGCGGAAAGGACTACGTTCCAAAATGCCAGCTCGGTCATCTTCCCGTCAAAATCATTGACTCCTCCGGATTCAGCGCCGATATAAAGGTTATCAGCAGCGTCAGTGTCCCTGGTCACGGTCGCATTTTGCGTGGTATTATAACTGGCTTCCGTGCCGTTCACGTAAATATGGCTGTTGGACGCGGTGGCGCTTCCATCCCAGGTGACCACGATCTGGTTCCAGGCATTATAGGTTATGGCACTGTTGACGGTTTCTCGGAAAAGATCAGTCCCGCTAAAATTGGCGCCAAAATAAATACGCTGCGTCAGGTTCTGAGCACAATATATGGGGCCTTTCCTAAAGATAACTCCCGAATTATTCTCGCCGATACTTTGCGGATACATCCAAAAGCTGAAACTTAACGGACTCATGTCATTGATGGAAGAACTCTGGGTCACGCTGATCTGGTCATCCACTAAATCAAAAAGTACGCCGGCCCATGAGAACACAGGACATCCTAAAAAACAAAATATCCCGACGACAAAAGCGGCCGCGCGCTTTCTAAACTTAAATCCGGCTGTCGTGATCATAAACACTCCAAAGGGGGACGCTTTCCAGCCTGCCGTGTACTACTGCAGTATTTCGGTAACGGTTACGCAGCCCGTATCGGTATTCGGTTATGGTAACGTTAAAAATCAAAAATTTTTCAATACAAACAGGTTACTCAACCGTAACCGTGACCCCTTAACGATACGGGCATCGTTACCATAACCTAAACCGTTACCAAAATTGTGAAAAATTACACTGCCGGCAGACAGGTTATTATATCCTCTTTTTTACAGTATTTCTATTCATAGATAACCACCTTGCGCAGTTCGCGGTCGCCGGTGGCGTCGTCGTTGACCGCATCGGTGGCGTCGGTTGTGACTTTAACCACAATGAAATCGCCCTCGGCACAAGTGTCGCCATTGAGCGATACGTCCTGGGCCAGGTACAATTCTCCGGCGGTGGCAGAGACCGTGGTCACCAAACTATCCACGGTCCCGAATCCTTCCGTATCAATATCCGCCGTATCAGTCGTCGGCGTGTAACAGTCAATCGACACCAGCCACTCGACTTCCAGGGATTCCCCGGAAGCCATCGAAAACAACACATCCGCCTTCAGTGCTCCGCCCTGATACGGACGCAACACGCCCTCCCAGGTGGCGCTCTCCGCTGTCGATGCATCAAACAACAGACGCCAGCGGTTGTTGGCGGCATCAATGGCCGCCGGATTACTCGCCGGCAATTTCGCATTCTGCGGTTCAAGGACCCAGTTGAACGCCGGATCGTTCGCCGTGCCGGTGAATGCCGTTGCCCGCACGGTGCCGTTGACATCCAGCCTTGTTCCGGGACGGATCGTGCCGATCCCGACGTTGCCGACACCGTCGGCAACAATGAGCGAACCGCTGATACCGTTAACGTTCCAAGTCCCGATGCCGACGTTGCCGTTCATAATTGTCAACGCGCCGATAGGCGTTGTTGTCCCCATCCCCAAATTGCCCGCATTCCAGTAACTGTCGCTCGTTGTCAGTCCGTTGAGGAGAACCGTTCCAGATCCATTTCCGAAAATATTGATCGCCCCGGAGCTCGAATTCCCTTTGATGAACACGGCCGAGGTTGCTCCATCAGACTCCGTCACCATCATACCTCCTCCGTCGGACTCAGGCCGCAATTCAAATTTACGTGACGGACTCCACGTCCCGATGCCGACGTTGCCGTTCATGATCGCGGTACCGCTAACTGGAAACGTTGTTCCAATGCCAACGCTCCCCGTAGCTTTTAAAGCCATCGAAGTAACCGCTGTCCCATTCGTTCTATGACGAAAATAGATGTCGGCGGTAACGATATCATAAGCCGCGTCAAAAGTAACCGAACCATCAGAATTAACATAGGTCAGGTTAAACCCTGTTGCATTATTGCTGTCAATGATTTTGATCGACTGATTATTTTGCCCCGCGTCCCAAAGCCGCAGATCACCTTCTACAATCTCCAATTGGGCACGCGGATTCCACGTTCCAATGCCCACGTTGCCGTTCATGACTGACAACCCGGCAATCGGGGAAGCCTTGGTTGTTCCTATCCCGACACGCCCGGTGGAACTGACCATCAAATAATCACCGTCGGCGGTGTGGGTTGTTGAAATCATAAGAGGCGCCGTGCCGGCCGCGGTTTTCACAACTTCCAATGTGCTCGTCGGAGTTGTCGTTCCAATGCCGACGTTGTCGGTCGTAAGCGAAGTAAACACATTCGTCCCGCCGTCGGTCCATCCGCCGGCCGAGATGCCGGTTAAGAGCGAACCATCGCCGGAGAAGGCGGTTGCCCGCACGGTGCCGTTGACATCAAGCCTCGTTCCCGGACGAATCGTTCCGATCCCCACATTGCCCACGCCCGCGGCCACAATAAGCGAACCGCTGACACCATCAACGCTCCACGTCCCAATCCCGACGTTGCCGCTCATGACGGCCAAACCAGCGACCGACGCCGTGGTCCCGATGCCGACATTGCCGGAAGAATCAATAGACATTCTCGTCGCCGCATTAGTCCTGAAAGTAATATCATCAGAAGAACCACTTCCCCTAATACCTGTTGTAGTGTCACCAAAATAGAGATAATTACTATAACCTGCCACCACATTTCCGTTAACAGTAACGTCATTGCCAAAACGACCTTCCCCATTAACAAATAATTTATACGTCCCTGGACTCCACGTCCCGATCCCGACGTTGCCTTCGACGAACATCCCGGCCTGCGGGGCAGCGAGCGTCAGGTAAGGGAGTGTTGTGCCAATGGCCACATTCCCGATAACGCCCAAACTTGCGTTAGCCGGATTCCACGTCCCGATCCCGACATTACCGTTCATGACAACAAGGCCGCCGACGGGCGTTGTAGTACCGATCCCAACGCCGCTTTTCAATGCTGTAAGGACTGTTATCTGACCAGGAACCAAACTAATCCTATTGCCGCTATAACCAGCATATGTTGTGATATCAAGACTATTATCCCCACCCGCACTGAAAATAAGATCAGCGTACTGATTATTGCCGGTTAAATAAGTCGACTGGTCTAACCTGAGTGCAGAACTAACACCAGGATTTCTTACATGCAAAAAAGTCTGCGGCGTCAACGTACCGATACCGATGTTACCATTGGAAGCAACAACTAAATAATCCCCATTCCCTCCTGCTACACTTGAAATTTTAAACGGCGGCTGGGCTGCATTCTTGACGATCTCTAATGTCGCCGCATTCGGTGTCGTTGTGCCGATGCCGACATTATCCGTCGTGAGCGTGGTGTACACATTCGTCCCGCCGTCCGTCCATCCGCCAGCGGAAATATTTGATAACCCCGAACCGTCGCCGGAGAAGGCGGTGGCAGTTACGGTTCCTACCACCTGGAGCTTGGACGTCGGCGACCAGGTGCCGATACCCACGTTGCCGTTCATGACCGTCAATCCACCGACGGGTTTTGCGGTGCCGATACCAACATTCCCGGAATTCTTTATAAACATCCGCAGCAACGGTGTTACGGACCCAGCCGGCGTCGTTTGAAATGCAATAGCTCCGGGAGTATCGCCGCTGCTAGGCGCACCATCCAGCATTATGTCGATCTCCGCAGTTTTACGAAAAGCGCTACTATCCCACGTGTATCCACTCAATGCGCCAACTGAATTTCCCGCATAAAACCCAGAAGAGCTTTCAAAAAAACCCCTTTGAGTCCGAGAAGCTACTGTTCCCTGTGAGCTTGCGAATAAAATTTGACCATAAAACTCCCCATCTTTTGCAACATCAAAGACAAAATTAGAATTCGTTCCGCTCGAATCAGACAACTCAATTTTTGCAGAAGAGCTGACATCACCTCTGAACCGATCACCTAATGCGACCCTTCCTCCTCCACCTACATGTAACGCGGCCGTCGGGCTCCAGGTGCCGACGCCGACGTTGCCCGTCATAACAACAAGGCCACCGACGGGATTAAGCGTTCCTATCCCCACGTTACCGCTGGGAATAATCAATTTTTCTGACGCCAAAGACGTGCCGATGCCGACGTTACCGTTGGCATCAATGACAAACGGAGAAGGATCCAAAAGGATATCGTTCACACGCAATGAATCGATCGTGCCAACATTCTCTATTAAGAGTGTCGCTGTTGGCGTTGTGGTCCCGATGCCGACGTTATCGGTTGTCGCCGATGTATAAACATTGGTTCCGCCGTCGGTCCAGCCGCCGGCGGAGATGCCGGTTAAGAGCGAACCATCGCCGGAGAAGGCGGTTGCGCGCACGGTTCCGTTGACATCCAGCCTCGTTCCCGGGCGGATGGTGCCGATCCCAACATTGCCCACGTCGGCCGCGACAATGAGCGAACCGCTGACGCCGTCAGCAACCCACGTCCCGATCCCCACGTTGCCGGTCATAATAGCAAGCCCAGAAGCCTGTAATGTGGTTCCGATACCGACGTTTATTGCATTGTCATCGATCCTTCCGCTTCTAAACGCGCCGGTATAATTCAAATAATACGTTCCGCCATTGACGACAAGACTGTCGTAAGCAACAATATTCCCTGTTCTTACGGTAAGACCTCCGACGACCTGCAATCTCGACGTAGAAAATGAACTTGTCCATGTGCCGATACCGACATTCCCCTCGATCATCATTCCGTTATTGGGCGCCGCAATCGTTCGATACGCCGCGTAGGTGCCGATACCGATATTGCCCACAACAGATAAACTATTCACCGGATTCCACGTCCCGATGCCGACGTTGCCGTTCATCACAACCAGGCCGCCGCGCGGGGCAACAGTTCCGATGCCGACATTGCCTTCACTGTTAACGATCAGGAAATTCCCGTCGCCGGCGGCTGTTGAGGACACCATCAAGGGCGCGGTCCCTGCCGCGGTCTTGACGATCTCCAGGGTTGAGGTGGGCGTGGTGGTGCCGATGCCAACGTTATCCGTGGTCGTCGAAGTATAAACATTCGTCCCGCCGTCGGTCCAGCCGCTCAAGGTAGCGCCGGTGTCTAACTGCGTGCCGTTCCAGAATAAATTCCCAGCGACGGCATACATTTTATTCGTCGTCGTTCCCGGAGCGGAACTGTCGCCCAACGCCAAACGCCCGGCCGTGATCTGCAACGCCTCAATGGGCGACCAGGTACCGATACCGACGTTGCCGTTCATGACGGCCAAACCGGCAACGGGTGTTGTCGTACCGATACCCACATTATTTTCCACGATCAATCCGCCCGCGGGCGCAGCGTTATTAATAAAGGAAGATGTGGACAACGTCCCGATGCCGACACCGCCGTTGACCACCAAACGGTTCAATGGATTGATCGTGCCCAAACCAAGATTGCCGAAGGCAGTGAACACGTTCGATGAACCGTTATTGGCGCCGATCTGGATCAAATGACCAGTTTGGGAAGCTGTGGGAGCAAATGTCATCAGCACGTTCTCATAATTACCAGAACCGGCATCATAAAAATACGCTCTACCTGCCATGTTAAATTCACCGCTGGTGGCCGTCCTGATAGCGACCTGACCGTACTCATTTATGATAGTATTACTCCCGCTAACCCCTTGTACGGCAAATGAATTTATACCGACCACACCCTGTACCGTAAGCCGTGCCTGAGAGGGTTTCCATGTTCCAATGCCGACATTACCGCTCATAACACTTAAAGCAGCGAAATCATTGTTGGTCGTACCAATGCCGACATTACCCGACGATGACACAATGAACATATTCCCATCGGACGTTGCGGTTGAGGACACCATCAACGGCGCGGTCCCTGCCGCGGTCTTGACGATCTCTAAAGTAGATGTTGGAGTTGTGGTTCCGATGCCGACGTTATCGGTGGTCGTCGAAGTGTACACATTCGTCCCGCCATCGGTCCAGCCGCCGGCGTTCGCGATGGTGCCGCCGGTGATGCCGGAGCCGTCGCCGTAAATTGTTCCGTCCACTTCAAGGTCTCCTTCAACATACAATTCACCCGCCGCTGTCGCGTTCGTATCGGTTCCAGCTCCGGTCCAGATCCTTGCTTCATCACCGCGAACGTCCAGATTTCCCGTCGGTGCGGTTGTGCCAATGCCGACCGCTCCCTGCACCATCATGCCGTTCGTGGGTGCCGTCAGTGTGGTGTAGGCGCTGCCACTGCCGATCGCAGCACCACCGGAAACGCTTAACTTGCTTCCCGGCGCCAACGTCCCAATCCCCACATTACCGCCGCTGGTCACGGTTACGACATCACCACTACCTGCCTGCAACGCAACATTTCCCCCGGAACCAGCATAAATTCTCGCCGTATATGTTCCGGGCGCCGTAAACTCCATTCCCCCGTTGCTGACACTGTTATAAAAATATCCGTGAGCGACAGTACCCTCACTCGCAAAGAATCCGCCAGCCGAAACACTTTGATCAGCTCTGATACTGGTAAAACCATCGCCGCCGACTACTTCTAACCTATAGACCGGAACCGTCGTCCCGATGCCGACGTTGCCGTTCATCACAACCAGGCCGCCGCGCGGGGCGACAGTTCCAATGCCGACGTTGCCTTCACTGTTAACAATCAGGAAATTCCCGTCGCCGGCGGCTGTTGAGGACACCATCAAGGGCGCGGTCCCTGCCGCGGTTTTGACAATTTCTAATGTTGACGTCGGCGTTGTGGTTCCGATGCCGACGTTATCTGTCGTGAGCGACGTAAACACATTCGTCCCGCCGTCCGTCCATCCGCCGGCGGAAACGCCGGTTAACAGTGATCCGTCACCGGAGAACGCGGTCGCGCGCACGGTGCCGTTGACATCCAGTCTCGTTCCCGGGCGAATCGTGCCGATCCCGACGTTGCCCGTAGATGCTGTCGTCACTAAAATACCGCTGACACCGCTGGTGTCCCACGTCCCGATCCCCACGTTGCCGCTCATAACCGACAACGCGCTGGTCGACAACGTTGTTCCAATTCCGATATTCTTCGCGACCAATGTTCCGCTGGAATCGGATTGCGCTCCGTTGCCGACCCCAATCATGGCCGCCCCTAATCGTGCGAATCCCGAGTCCACCGAACCGGATTGCAACCGGTTGGTTGGCGTCGACAAAAAGCCGACGACGCCATTGGCACCCAAACTGACGTCAAGAAGAGTCGCCAAGTTATAGACCCCAAAATCCGTAAACGCGGAACCATCCGCCAGGGTCACAAAAATATCAGCTCCGTTAGGACCGATTTGGGGGAAACTTGAAGTTGTCCCTCCGAACCGTACGCTATTGGCGCCGGAAAACAGCATGTCTCCCTTGATCTCTAACGACGAACGAGCCGACCACGTGCCGATCCCGACGTTACCGGTCATGACCGTGAGCCCGCCCACCGGCGTCGTGGTGCCGATGCCGACGTTGCCGTTCTGTTGAAATCTCACCCTTTCCGTACCTCCAGGTAAAAAACTAATGCGGTTTCCAGTTCCAGCAGAATAGTTTGTAGCAATTGTTAAGTAGTTGTCACCAGCGTTATTATATGTTATTTGCGCATTCTGGCTGCTGGCACCATTTCCTAGCTGGAGCAGAGCACTTCCCGCTGCAGCCTTATCAAGAACAAGACCATAGGCATCTGACCCCAGTTCCCCGGCCGCGCTCCTGTACAAATTCACCGTGGCCTCGCCAAAGTTAATACCCAAAGCAGCTGTCGTGCCGCCATTAAGTGCTAACAAAGCGCTCGGCGCCGTCGTCCCGATGCCGACGTTGCCGTTCATCACAACCAGGCCGCCGCGCGGGGCAACAGTTCCGATGCCGACGTTGCCTTCACTGTTAACAATCAGGAAGTTCCCATCGCCGGCGGCTGTTGAGGACACCATCAAGGGCGCTGTCGAGGCCGCGGTTTTGACGACTTCGAGCGTGCCCGTTGGAGTTGTGGTGCCGATGCCGACATTGTCCGTGGTCGTTGATGTATAAACATTGGTCCCGCCGTCAGTCCAGCCGCCGCCGGAGGCCACACCGGTCAACCCTGAACCATCGCCGGAGAAGGCAGTGGCGGTCACGGTGCCGACGACCTGCAGTTTGGTGATGGGCCCGGAGGTACCGATGCCGATGTTCCCCGCAGAATCCGAGGTCAGCATGACGCTCTGCTGGGCAAAGGCGGGAAAAGAGAACCCGAAGATAAGAATGAGGATCAGAAAAAAATGCTTGGTCATAATTTTAAAAAACCTGGATGTCATTATACTTTAAAATTTAAATATCGCAATCAGCCAAAAGTCGGTTACGGTTAGGAGGCCCGTATCGTTTCACGGTTACGTCTTTCGGTTTTAACCTTAACCCTAACCCCTCGCCGATACGGGCTTCGTTACCCTGACCGTAACCCAAAATTAACTCCCCACGGGGGCACTCCTGCCTGCCCTGTCTGCCGACAGGCAGGTTAATGTATCCCCTTTTTATTAAACAACTTTCCCTTCTTGCGCTGGCGCTCAACGGCGTCGACAAACGCATTGGCCTCTTTAAGCCATTGCCAGCGGTCCGCGTAACGGGTTTGACGGACAACAAATTCCAGGTGTTCATGAATGGCTATTTTTCTGCCTTTAACATGCCGGAATTTCATTTGCTTTTCCTCCGTCGAGCAATACTTTTGATTTCCTTTAACTGGGCGATATCATTCAAATCGCGGTCACGGCCGGCCATTTGTTTAAGCTGAATCAAGTGGTCAATGGAAACGACCGGGACCGTTACAGCGCCCAACCGGGCAGACACTTTCTTTGTTATATAATGCCTTGAAACTGATGGGCTCATCGACAAACATATCAATTAAGTTAAAAGGCGGATCGTTCTCAACAAAAGAAAAAACAATCATTCCCTTTTCTTTTTTCCACCGCTCGCGTGTTCTGGCATCGGTAAACTGCTCTTTGAGAACTGGAACTTTGGGCGAGTATCCGGCAGATCGCACCGTATCAAACAGTTTTTCCAAGTTTTCTTTCTGCAAAAAAACAATCAAATCAAGATCATCCGTATGACGGCGATACCCGTGCAAAACCACCGCCACGCCGCCGGCCACCACGTATTTGACCTTGGCCTTGTTAAGCGCCTTAAACACCTTTTCGTAATTCATCTATGATTGCTCCTGCGCTACAAAATATACTTATGGTTATTTCCCGATATACCCGACACCTGAACAGCGCCGCCGGAATCCGAAGTCAGCATCACGCTCTGCTGGGCCAACGCCGGCAATACCAGGCACGCCCCCACCGCCAGCGCGATGAGGCCAGCTAAAAGGCATTGATACAATGTTGTGACACGAAAAGCCATAATTAATTTGTTTCGTCAAACCTCCTTAATCCCGGGGATTAAGGAGGTTGTACGAAGCAACCTTACTCAGAATTAAATCAACCGAATCCCCTTACGCAGCACTTCCCTTTCCAACGGGATCCCTTGATCCAGCCGCGGCTTGATGTGGCCGATGACATCCAGGGGAAATTTCGTGCGCAGATGAAACAATTTTCGATGCAAAACTCCGCCGGCTTCGATCCAATTTTTATAGCCGCGCACGCTCACCAGCAAATCCACGTCGCTGCCGCTGTGCTGTTTGCCCTCGGCAAACGAACCGAATAAATAGACCGCCCGGAGATCGACGCCGTCCTTTTTCAAGGCGTTAAGATAACGCCAGGCCTCAATTTTTGCCGCGGCTAAAGATGGTTTTCTTTGACCCATTTCAGAAACCTCCCTGTAAATTTGTAATAAGGTTCACTGTGACTCATGGAAGCCAACCGATGAAAGGCGGCCAAATCCACGGGATAGCGTGTCACGATATTAAAATGATTGATCTCGGCTAACATTTTTTCCTGCTCGCCAGACAAGAGAAGCCCTGCATCGGAGCCAAGACGAATCAAATAATGGATACGAGGCGCGTCTTTTTGAGAGGCTTTCACCACCGCCGCCTTAAGCGTTTTTTCACAAACCAAATGACAAAAAAATAAACATCCATCATAACGCTTGGCCCGCCACAACGATTGTGCCGTGCCCCAGTCATGCTCAGCCGTTGTTATCCAATACAACACATGCTTCTTAAGACGCTCTTGCTTGGTCATAGTTCTCCCATCTGGATCGATTAACACATTTGAATCCCGGAACCGAAAAAGCGATCGCCGCCAGGGCACATAGGCCGGCGAAGAGGCGGAGATAAAATGTTGTTTGTTTGCGATGGCTCATAATATCTTGATACCTCCTTAATCCCGGGGATTAAGGAGGTTGATTTTCATTTGTTTAATTTTATTCCTTTTCGCAAGACCTCATTCTCTAAAGGAACGCCCGGATCCAAACGGGCGCGGGAATGCCCGATCACATCAAAATGATACCTGGATTTAAACTCATAAAGTTTTTTGTGAAGATATCCTCCGGCCTCAATCCAGGTTTTAAATCCCGACAAGCTGATCAAAAGATCGACATCACTGTCCATGCGCTGTTTGCCCTCGGCAAAAGACCCAAACAGATAGGCCGCGCGTATTTTCGCGCCATCTTTTTTAAGAAACCCCAGGTAACGAACGGCCTCTTTTTTGACCTCGGCTAAAGTTGGTTTTCGATAACCCATACGAGAAACTCCTTTGTCGACTAAAAAAACGATCAATTCATCATTCGTAATTTTGATCTTGTCTGCCCTTGCTTCAAGATTGATCAAAGTGTCCTCTTTTTTTAAAAATCACCCTCTGATTTCGACTACATCTTCTCCTTGATTCAACAAACGAAGCGCGGCAGGGATCGTATTTTCAAATACTTTTTTAAGATAACCATTAGATGTATTTCCACATGTGACCCATAAAATTTTAGGAGGAGCTCCAAGCTCATCATAAAGGGTAAGAAAATCACTGTCTTTCGTCATAACTATAACATTGTGTTCTCGTGCGGCCATATAAATTTCGCGGTCCTTGGCCTCACGTAAGCCTAAATCCCTTACTGCACGGACTTGAACATCGAACATAGCCCCAAACCACAAAGCGATCTGGGGAGATAATTGAGCGTCAATCCAAATAATCACGGGGCCACCACCGGATGATCAAATCGTTGACCGGCAAAACGTAAACATGCCCGGATGTCTTCCGATTCAAGATCGGAAAACTCCTTTAAAATTTGGTCCGAAGAAAGGCCGTTGGCCAATAATTCCAAAACATCGGTAACCCGAATACGCATTCCTCGAACACACGGCCGACCGCCGCATTGATTTTTATCCACGGTTATTCTTTCAGAAATTTTTATCATGACAGCTCCTGTTTTTTAAACTTCCCAAGGGGACACATTAATGTGCCCCTTTTTATTAAACAGCCACTTTCACCTGCCGGCTCAAGGACGACATCACTCCGCGTAAAATTTTCGAGGCATTCAGAATTTCAATACCAATGATCCCACCAGCGGCGTCCAGCTCAACATTCACACCGGGCGCCACCTCAATAAATTCGTCCTCCTTGCCTTTTTTTGTAACGATATAAAGCGCGTCCGTTTTAAAATCATATTTAACCACAGGTTTTTCCTTTTTCATAATCTCCTCCATCTTCCAATTTTGACACGTGCCAATTTCTGAAGGGTTTTGATCGGATGAATAGTGATCAACTCCACACGATCATTTTGAACGTCGTAACTTAAAACAAATTCCCGCATCTTTCCGCCCCAATGGGCAGACATAACCGCAATATGATGCCCGGTCATAGTATCATAATACCGCTCTGAAGATTTAAGATAGATACCCTCCGGCAAGGCTTTCGGGATACTGCGTAGCTTAATACGCAACAGAAGATGTTCAGTATGTATAATTTTGGGACGCATTATGCATTTTCCTCTACTACAACTATCAACCCGTGTTTATTTTCCAAGATGCCGAATACCCGAACAGCGCCGCTGGAATCCGAGGTCAGCATGACGCTCTCTTGGGCAAAGGCGGGAGTAGAAAAGCCGAAGACAAAAATGAGGATTAGAAAAAAATGTTTGATCATAATATTAAAAAACCTGAACGCCATTATACTTCAAAATTTGAATATCGCAACCAGCTAAAAGTTGGTTACGGTTACCTGCCGGCAGGCAGGTTATCGTGTTCCCTGTTTTGTGTTAACTGCCATCGTACACCCCATCTGCATTGATCACACGGATAAACTTATTCAAATCCGAATATCGAATCTCGAAATTCGCCCGTCCTGGAACGTCTGCAAGACGGGCTAGGGAAACAAGCACGAAATCAGAAATCTAAAATCCGAAACGGCTCACGATTCATTGTTTGAAACATTCGTATTTAAAATTTCTGATTTGTTTCCCTCGCCCGTCTGAGCGTATCAGGGCGGGCGGATTTCGATATTCGGATTTCGAATTTCCCTTAGCTTCCATCACAAACCCCATCCGCAACTTTTGGCCTAAAATTGACAAATTCGCCTCATCTGTTATACTTTGTTCATTCACCGCGTTTTCCCCACACGCACTATCATTGAACCCATCCGTTTCATTTTGTTGCAGCTTCCCCCAACTGCCTTTCGCCGACGGATTATCGACCTTCTTCTCACTAAACAAGATGTCAAATCTCCAAGCTCCGTTGTAACGACCCTTGGAGATTTGACATCAGACAAGGAAAGGTCGATAAAACCGAAAGGAGCTGTTCGTGATTATTATCAACGAAGAAATCCAGGAATTCATCGCCAAAATTTACTGCGACCTGGGCAAAAACATCATCAGCATCGGCGTTGCCAGTTTTTTCTTCAAGGACATGCCCTTGCCATTTAGAATTTTCTTTGGTATATTGGGCGTAAGCATGTTGATCTATAGTGTTTTTATCATGGCTAAAAAAGGAGACAAATAATGGAACTTTTAATTTTTCTTGCCGTTGTTTTCTTTGGTTTTGCGATTTGGATAGAATGGGCTCGAAAACGCCAGAATCGTCCGCAAAAACATTAATTTTTATATTCATAAAACTCTCCAATGACAAAGGGCAAAGGGGACACTTTAATGTGTCCCTTTTTTATTTTAACTGCCATCACACACCCCTCCGCGTCCAACAAATAGTTTATCGGTTACGGTTACGAGGCCCGTATCGTCTGACGGTTACGTCTTTCGGTTTTAACCTTTACCGTAACCATCACCGATACGGGCTTCGTTACCCTGACCATAACCCAAAGTTATGTACCATCACAAACCCCATCCGCATCTATTGAACACGCCAACACTCCATTTAACGCATTACATTCCGTCCATTCTGCTTCGCCCCAAAACTTTCGTTTGGG
>JGI1357J11328_10002283_pt1 | contig 13910 bp, 18 predicted proteins | sample Subgrocontami54m_FD_11328 | JGI IMG/M metagenome (IMG submission 11328)
GCCGGCTTTGGTGCGTTGGGTGGTCTTGCCTATGGTGGTATTAATGCCGGTTTCGATAAATTTGTAACAGCTCCAAACTTCCGATGGGAGATGGTTCGTGTCGCACTTGAAGGTGCCGCAGGCGGTGGCTTATCCCAATTATCCGGCGGAGAATTCTGGGAAGGCGTCGCTTTTTCATCTGCGATTGCGGGATCGAGATTTTTGTATCGAGTGTCCATTGCCTTAAGAAACAAAAATAATGTGCGGGATCCCTTTTTAACGTCTTCTACCGGTAAAGGTGATATAAAACCGGATGGACAGGATGTTTGGCTACCGGACTCGGCAGATGGCAAGGGTAAAAATAATGTTGGATTTGCAGTCTATAAGGACAAAGCGCCCAATAGTTTCAGCGAAACTTCACCGGCTATGGAGGCATTGAGTTTATTTCCCGGGGCAAATGGTACCGCGTACGCTCATGACCAGTGGATGGGTGGCATTTCAGGCGCCCTTGGTTCATCAAGAGTTGGAGCAACCTTAAGAACAATGGCAAATGTTGCAACCCTACCAGTCGCTGCCGGGCTGAACTATGCCGGCTCTCTGCATGAACCCTCACAAATGGCGCTATATGAAGTTTATGGCGATCGGGACCGGGATTAGATGACTTTGGGAGGAGTAAATTAATCTTGAATAAATTTTTTTTTTATTTTGCAGCAACATGCCTTGCCATTGTTCTCTCCGGCTGTGCGGTATTTTCCGTAGTCCGCGTTAGTGATACTGTCAGAAATCCTGGCTATGAAGTCAATCCATGGAATACGGTAAAAATCAAAAACCAAGATATTATTATTTATGTGAAACCTTGCAATGATCTTTTTATAGGGTCTGGCACACAATTCATTCCTCTTCTTCCGGTAGATACGTCATATAAAGAAACAAAAGAGCATTTTTATGATGATAACTATTACGACAAGTATTACAGCGGGAACCACGGTTTCGTATCGACGCCGCCCCCTTTTTTTTACATTGAGATTTTATTTGATCCCAAAGAGGATGGATTTAGCTTTGATCCTAAAAACGCGAGTTTGATGGTAACCGGCAAGCCTATTTCAGCGAGCGCCTATATTGCGCCGGAAGGATTTTTTAGAGGACCGGCAGTGGAGGTTACGACGCTCCTTTCTCCTTACGAAACAATCAAAGATTATTTGGATACCGAGCACACCACTCCGCAAAGTTTTCCGTTGCACGCTAAAGAGAAAAGAGGTTTTGCCATCAAATTTGATGTGTCGCCGCCGAAGCCTGGGAGTAATTTTGCAATCAAAATTGAGGGGCTGAGAGATCATAACCAACCCTTTGAATTGCCTTTGATTGAATATAGTGGCGTGAAGCAAGTCAAGGAGTACCGCTATTCATAGTTTCGGTACCGATTCTTCTCGCGTTCCGGTTCTACTGGGGACGGTGACCTGACGCTTTTGGAAATGGTACCGTACAAATCATAACGAAATCGAAAATTGGATTAGCGGCCCCGTTTTGACAAAAAGGCGGAATTTGGATATATTTATAGTGGTCCATAATAGTGGACCACTAGGAGGTGGGTATGGAAGCTAAAATTGTCTCGGTTACCCAGTTGAAGCCGAAGCTGTTGAAGGTGATAAGCTGCGCTCAAAAGCTGGGGCAGGAGTATGTGGTTACCAAAAACGGCCATCCCGCAGCAGTGATTATGGGGTTTGACGATTGGGAGAGCTGGCGCGAGACGCTTGAGATTCTCTCTGATCGAGGCGCCATGCGGCGGATCAAGAAGAATTTGAAGTATTTTAGCCGGGGCGGCCTGGGAAAATCCTTGGATGAGGTGTTTGGGGATAGTCGTTGAAGTATCGTTTAGTTATCCCTCCTGCGGTTGAAGGGATTATTTCCCGACTCTCGCCTAATTTGAAAAGCAAAATACGGGCCGCTTTGGAGGCTCTTCGAGAAGACCCGCACCTTGGCAAACCTTTGAAGGATGAGCTTCGAGGGTTATGGAGTTACCGGGTGAGCCGGTATCGTATTGTGTACCGTATCCACCATGGCAGGATAGAAATTCAGGTGATAGATGTTGGGCCGCGTAACCTCATCTATAAGCGAGTGCTTGTAGCTCTGCAACCGTAAATCTGATTTCGGTTAAGCAAGAATAATTATGTCCTTTGCTGGATCATGATTTTGATTCAGGTTGGGTACGAGTGTGGGTCCCAGTGACATTGGCCATTCATCAGCCCGGCAGCTGTCGGCGCCGAATCTAAACAAACTTTTACTCGATCACGGCCATGCCGGCCTGAAAACCGATTACCCGGAAGACGATTGGGATCTAGAAAACTGGGGGAGATTTTAATAAACGGTACCGGTTTTGCCGTGGATGGGTATTGAGTAAAGTTTTTAATTTAGGCAGGCCGCTTCTCATGGGCGGATCGGTAACTGTCCCTCAGAGAACCGGGACGGGGAACTCGTCAATCGTTCCAATTTTAATTTTCTTTTTAAGTCCTTGTATGCCAGAATAATGGTACATATACATAGGTACCGGTTCTCGGCGGGACAGGTATTGCTGAAGCCCGTTCCCCGGAGAACCGGTACGCTAAACGGTCAAACATTTTTACCTTCTTTTTCTTTCGCTTTCCAAGTACAATTTCTCTCATGGTTTGGCTCCTTCGTAAGGTTGGGCTGATGCCTTTACATCAACCGGTTTTACAGCAAATCTGATCTTCCTTCAAATTCAACAAAGAATAGCACTCAAACAAAAAATGTAATTACAATTAGAAAAAAGGAGGAGTTACTATCAGTGCCATGCTACCCACAGCAGACACCCGCAATAATACCTCCAATTTACAGAAAGGAAACTGACCATGAAAAAAGCACTGTGTCGTTTGTTAGTAGTAGCTCTCATTAGTTCTGGTTGTTCTGCTTTTCGTTCTTCGACACAAATAGTTTCCGTTACAACGGACCAACCTGATGTCCAAATTTATATAAATGGTAATTTGGCGGGGCAAGGTACCGCTAATGCTGCGGTAAAGCGAGACCAAAATGTTCAAATTATGGCTAAAAAACCAGGATATGTCACTATACAGCGAACCATTGGCCACAGTCTTAATACTACAGGTATTTTAGACATAATCGGAGGTGTGTTGATTCTTGTCCCGCTTTTCGGGTTGCTGGCTGCTGGTTCAAACAGCATTGATGAAAACAACCTGTCAATTTCAATGCTAAAAGAGTAAAAATGTAGGACTGTGTCCCGGTTCTCCGGGGACGGGTATTGAGTAAAGTTTTTAATTTAGGCAGGCCGTTTTTTCATGGGCGAATCAGTAACTGTCCCTCAAAGAGCCGGGACACAAAAAATGAGATACCGTGATTTTGTGAAGATTGAAGGACCGTACGATAAAGTTTTAGAGGTGAGTTTGTTGGGGAGTTATTTTTAGCCCGGCACCCACAGTAACGCCTCCTTTTTTAAAATAAAATAATAATAAAAATGAAAGGGAAATAATATGGACCCAATTACGATGCGTGGTATGGTAAAATCTTTATCGTTTATTTTTAAGCCAGTGAAATGGGCTTGGAAAAAGATTTTTAATCTTGAAAAAATAGACCAGCTTCAAGAACGAATTGCGATTCTTGAGAAAGAATATTTGGAGCTGAAGAGTAAAATAACGATAAAAGATAATCCACTCCCTGCGGACGCTGTTTTCATTCCTAAATTTGGAATTTGGTTTAGTAAATCTTCTGGACTTCATTATTGCACTTCCTGCCGTCAAAACGGCCTTTGTACCCCTCTTTATGAACAAAGTAATGGGTGGTTGTGTAAGGTAAAGAGTTGCGAACAATGGTATAGGAAGCCTTCAAGTGGCTATAATGAAGTGACTTCATTTGATTTAGAAGGGCCAGCCTATTAAAAAAATCTTTTTCCATACTGCCCCACTACCGTAATTTTCCCTCAGAGAACCGGGACGGGGAAATATGATATAATTTTCTTCCGCTATGCAAACACGACACCGTCTTAGATTTAAATTAACGGCGCTGGCCGTTCTTCTTTCCCTTGCAGTATTCGGCTGCGCCAGCACAGGTCCCCGGGTTTCGAAGGCCGAGAGAAAAGCAAAAGAGGCGGATTTTAACCGGAAATTTATCCAGGCCTCGGAGCGCATGGTGCCCAAGGTTTACCGCGTGGGATACCGGCTGGTTTCTTCGCACGTGCCTGATCTCGGAGCCGAAAAACCAAAGTTTGGATTCGTAGGCGTCGGCGTGGATGATCTCAAAGACGACATCCGCAAAGTGTTGGGCATTGATAAATCGGTGAAGGGCGTCCTGGTGCGGGGCACTTATCCCGGCAGCAAGGCGGAAGGGCTTGATATCCGGCCGGGCGATGTGATCCAGAAGCTTGACGGAAAAAAGGTGAAAAATCTGGGTTCCTATTTTAAGGCCGTACGCAAGGCGCGCTCCTCCACGGTTAAAGCCGGGATTTGGCGGAAGGGAGACCAGATTGAAATGGAGCTTCCGGTGGAAAAGGTTTACTACAATGCCCAGTTTTTTCTCTCCCCCACGCCCGATTTGGATGCCAATGCCGCTTTTTCCAAAATAAATATCGGGATCGGCGCCTTAAGGTATTGCCACAATGACGATGAGCTGGCTGTGATCATGGGCCACGAGCTTGCGCACACCACTCTGAAGCACTCGCTCAAGCATTTGGGTATCGGCGTTTCCTCGGCGCTGGCTTACGGCGCGGTGGCGGGAGTGATTGATGCCGTCACGATCGGCGGCGTGGGGAACTTGCTTTTGCGTCCTGTGGAAGAGGCGCAAGAAGCGGCGATTTCACGGCGTTACGAAAGGGAAGCGGATTATTTCGGCATGCAGCATGCCTTTCACGCCGGTTTTAATGTCGAAAACGGATCCAAAGTATTCAGCCGGCTGGCCATGGACACGCCAAGCTTCAGTTTGTTGGCCTACACTTTTGCGAGTCACCCTAAAAGCTCCGAGCGTTTCCTGCGGCTGGAAAAAATTATTGAGGAGTTTAAGACGAAGTATCCCGAAAAATGGCAGCAGCTGAAAAATCCCGACTGGGAGATTGTCATTCCTGTCGGATCCGGTGAGACTCTGGATGAGGCGCTCAACCGGCTGATTGAGTCGGAGAAGTTAAACATTACGACCAGTGGAAAAGATATGGCCACCCCTGCCAGTCAGGATAAATCTCCAGCATCTGAATATCCGGTACCCAAAACGTCGTGATATCGGTTACTCCCGCGACCAGGCGCATCAGGGTGTGAGCCCCGCCCATGGACATGGCCTCACCGATAGATTCCGTTTTGCTTTCGCCAAAAGGGCGGAGAATAATCTCGGTCCAGCCCAGCGCGATATTCGCGGCGCCGCGCACGATTCTGTAGGGGATACACGCGGCATAGGGAATGTCCGCATCATCCGCGTAGAGAGTAGAAGCCGGAAGCGCGAGGGATGATGCTAGGGCAAGGGCGGCGATCAGCGCTTTCCGTTTCATGCGAGGATTATACATGAACAACGTAATGAACGGCCGGTTCTTCTGGAGACAGGCTTCAGCAATACATGTCCCGCCACAGCGGAGGGTGCCCCGGGCAAAGCCCGGGGGATCCGGAGCAGTCCCTTGACGAACCGGTTCGCGGTTGGGCGAGGGCAAATCAACTTGACTTTATTGTTTCAGTAAATTATACTTAATTATAATTTACTGAAATGAAATATGATGAATTCAAGCAAAAAGTAAGGGGTTTGCCGGTGTTTTCTTCGACGCTGCTCTCTGCATTAACCGAGCAAGGCGAAACGCTTAAGGTGCAGTTAACCGGTTGGAAGAAGAAGGGCTGGATTCTTGGTTTGCGAAAAGGGCTGTATGTCCTTAACCGGGATGATAGGCAAATCGAGCCTTCCCACTTTTTTCTGGCAAACCAAATTTTTATCCCATCGTATGTCAGCCTGGAATCGGCCCTTGCCTTTTATGGTTTAATCCCTGAATTTGTTGCGGCCACCACATCGGTGACAAGCAGGAAGACGTGTGAGTTTACAAATGAATTTGGTGTTTTTACGTATCAGCATCTTCAACCCAAAAGCTACACGGGTTTTACGACTATCAAGGAGTCTGAGAAAATTTCTTATCTTATCGCCGCGCCCGAGAAGGCCGTCGTGGATTTTATTTATTTGAATCTTGCCAGCTTCGGAGCAAAGGATAGAAATATTTTTAAGGAGTCCTATCGTTTTCAAAACTGTGACAAGTTAAAAATCAGGAAACTTGCTGATTATGCGGCAAGTTTTGAAACAAAAAAGCTCTGCGAAATTATCGGGCTTTTTATCGAAGAGACGATCCGGTGAAAGAGCTGATTGAAAAAGAACTGGCTAAAGAAGCCCAGCCTAAACTTAAAAAGCTCGTGCTGGCCGAATGTTTGCAGCACCTGATTCTTCAGAGTATTTACCGGCACGGTTATTTTGACAATCTCGTGTTTACGGGAGGGACTGCGCTTAGGCTTCTCCATCAGACGGGACGGTTCTCGGAGGATTTGGACTTTTCGCTGGGGAATAAGAGCCGATTTGATTTCAGCGAATTCCTTGAAAAGCTTCAGAAAGATTTGACCCTTCAGCAGCTGCCGTTTGATTTTTCACCGGCAGAGAAGAGGAATGTGGCAAAAGCTGATTTTCGTTTTGCCGGGATCCTGAAAGAATTCAAATTGTCTCCTCTTAAAGATCAGAAATTGACCGTCAAACTGGAAATTGACACCAAACCGCCGCAGGGAGGTACGACTGAGATTGGCTTTGTGGCCGTTCCTGTTTCATACAGCGTGGCTGTGTACGGCCTTTCATCCTTGTTTGCCACCAAACTGCACGCGGTTTTTTTTAGGCAGTATGTCAAGGGAAGGGATTTTTATGACCTCCAGTGGTATCTTGCCAGAAAAATCAGGCCAAATTTTCAATTATTTAATAATGCCATCCTTCAAACCGAAGGGGAAGGGCATGAGATCCCGGAGAGCAACTTTAAAAAGGAATTAATCCGCCGGTTAGAATCCGTTGATTTTCATAAAGTGCGTTCTGAATTGGAACGATTTGTCATCAATCCCGCCGAGTTGGAATTTTTGACTGCGCAAGCTATTGCGAGCCTGCTTAGAAATTATGATTAACGCCAGCTTTTTTTATGCCCAACGACACTCCAAAGTCTTTTTTTAGAACCTACCTGCACAGCGTATGGATTCCTCCGTTTTTATTTGTCGTATGCAGCTTTATTCCCCGCATGGTCACATCTTTTTTGATGCAAATATTCGCTAGGGAAGAAAATCCCACGGCATTTTTAAATACGGTTGTGTCTGCCGCTATGTTTGCCGGCTATTTGCCTGTTGTCACAGCCGCCTTAGGAATTTTGATTGCCGGCATCTATCAGGTCACTCACGGCATGTGGCTGAAGGGCCTTGTGAACCTTGTTTTGTCGGTCATTCTCGGCGCACTTTTTGTCATCTTGCCGTTGCTCGACTTTACCCACCCTCCGAGAATGTGGACGGGTTAGCACAGTGCAAGCATGGTGATAGCCCGTAATCCGGTCATCGATTTTTGTTTTGGTGTTCTATTAGCGCTTTTTTTTCTGGAAAGAATTGTTTCCACTTTTATCCGGCCTCGCGCCCTTCCGAGCGAAAAAGTTTATCAGAAAAGTGTTTTTTTTATATTGTTCTCCACTTATCTTCTCATTGTGATTCTATCCATCAGCCATTATCGCAAAATTCGATATTTGGACATGGCCCTTTCCGGCTTGGGATTTGCTTTTGTGGCGCTTGCAATTATTTTGAGAACCCTCGCCATCAAAAATCTCGGCCCTTATTGGAGCCCTTTTGTGGAAATCAAAAAAGGGCACAAGTTGATCACGACGGGGATTTATAAGTATATGCGCCATCCATACTATATTTCCGTTGTCCTCGAACTCTCGGGCATCGCCCTGATTTGCAATGCCTATGGCGCGTTGATGCTGGTGATTCTGGTCCAACTGCCGCTCCTGCTCACCCGCGCCATTCTTGAAGAGCACACACTGCGCGCGGTGCCCGCCAAATTTTTCCGTTGAATCGCCTCCGGGTGGCATGTTATCCTATTTCCCTAAATAGACCTTAAAATACTTAATAAGCCTTATCAGTGCCTCAAGGAGGAGAATGTGAAAACACAGTCAGCCGGGCGTACCCGGGCAACAGCTTCTATTATTTCTAATGACGAATTTCTCACCACCAAGGAGCTGATGCAGCTCTTGAAGGTCAAACACAAACAGACGATTTATAAGCTCATTGATGACGGCATGCCTGCCATCAATGTGGGGAAGAATTACAGGTTTATTAAGCATGAAGTGATTGAATTTTTGAAAGGGTTATCACGAAATGAGCCCAATAGAAAAGACTGAAAGCAATAGCTACCCTATGGAACGAGTCGAGTTTTTATGTGACAAGTCCCTTTTTAAGGGGAAAGTATACCGGCCTGCCGATTTAGACACCTGCAAAGGGATCGTGATATTTACCCATGGGCTGGGATATTGTGACCGGCAATATGATATTGACGGTCAATATTTTGCAGATAATAACTACCTTATGCTTACCTATAACTTGCGCGGTCACGCTGGCACGCCAGGTAAATGGACTTTGCAAAATTCCGTCGATGATTTAATCGAAGGGATTAATTTTTTGGTAAGGCACTATGATTTTCCAAACAAAGAAAGAATTTGCGTGATCGGTCATAGCACGGGGGCTTTAATCACACTGTTGGCTTCGCTTAAAGATCCGAGAATTAAATTCGGTAGCGTTGTGACGACGGTTACGTGCCTTAGGGATTCTTATTTGCATTGGTTTAAGAGTGGGTTTAATAAGGAAGTAAAAGAATTTTTCAAGTCAAAAGGGGTCCTTTCGCCATTAATTGAAAGATTTTTTGAGGATGAAAAGCCTTATCAATTATTTTGTGAAGGTAAGATACCTCAAAGCGAGTTAAATGTACCGCATAGGTATGGCTTGCTCCGGTCTGATAATTGGGGCGAGTTTTTTAATGAGATTGTATATTCTGTTGATATTATTCAATTGGCAGAAAAAATTAAAATCCCCCTGCTGTTGTTTAGGGGAGAATATGATGAGGTAATGGATGTGCAAAAAACCAACGAGCTGTATGAACGGCTTAATAAAAAAATTCCCTCAAAGCTTTATATTACCGATTCAAAGAATCATTTTCACAATGACAAATGGGATCTAATTCAATCGGAAACCCTAAAATTTTTTGACGCATTCTGCGGCTTTAAAGAGAAAAAAGAATTTATTTGTGACAAAGAAATCCTCATTGTAGATGACGAAATAATTGTTACCAAGACATTGCAAGTGCTTCTCAAAAAACAGGGATTCAGCCGGGTTACCGTCGTTAATAGCGGCGAGGCCGCTTTGCAGAAAATAGCCAAGCTTGAAAGTGAGGAAAGCAAATTTTTCGACATGATTATCACAGACATTCGCATGCCAGGCCTTGACGGTATTGAAACAATCAAAAAAGTCAAAGCAATGATGGGCGACGTTTCTAAAAAGAAAAGCTCGGTTATTTTTATGACCGGGTATGAGGGCGATAAGACACGGGAAGATGCCAAAGCATTGGGATATGTGGATTACCTTTATAAGCCTTTTGACCTTGAGGAGTTTATTGCTAGCGTACGGAAGCATTTGGAATCATGATAAAAAAACTGGCCGTTCAATGGGATAATTTTTTATATAAGGTTCTTATTAAAAACCTCCTCAAAACATCCAAGTTGGGTTATGGAACCGTTGTGGCCGGAGCGGAGTCGGGCGTTAATTTCGAACATATGTACAACAATCGGCCTGAAGGAAAATTTTTTATCGGCAAATACATAGATAAAATTCTGCTTAATCTTCCTGCGGTTCATGCCACAAGAGGTAGAAAAGAGGACATAAAACGGGTTCTATGGAATGAAATCCATAACAACAAAATTTTGAACCGTAAAACTCGCGTTTTAGATCTTGCCTCTGGTGGAGCTCGTTATCTCCGGGAATTGGCAGAGGAACACCGTAACGGTGATGTTGAGTCTGTCGGGCTTGATAAAGATTCTAAATGCGTACGGCTTGGAAAAAGCCTGATTGAGGCAGAGAAGTTGAAAAATATCCGTTTTGTTAAAGGGGATTTATTTAGAACAGGACATTTGCGGGACTTTTCCTCAAAAATGAATTGGAACCCAAATGTAATTATCGCCTCCGGATTGTTTATTTACTTCAATAGTCAAATTGTGGAAAAAGTCATTAGGGAGATTTATGACCTTCTTCCGCGAGAAGGTCTTTTGGTGTTTTCGTCTTATGAAAAGTTGAATACCAAAAAGTTAATGAGAAAAACGATGGCCACCTCTTCGGGGGAGGAATGGACTCTTTATTACAGAAAACCGGAGTACTGGCGTTCTTTTCTTTATGAGACAGGGTTCCGTGAGGCATTCATTTTTAGAGATCAGTGGCAAATGAATAATATTTGCACTGCGAGGAAATAGTACATATGTTCGATCGGCTAACAATTTTCGGTGTAATTAGCCTAATTAATTGTTTCACTTGTATTTCTATCGGCCTGTTTCTTTTTTTAAAAAACAGACGTAGTCCTATTAATTTTTCTTATTTTATATTTGACCTTTGCGTTGCTTTTTATGCGCTATTTTATTTTTTGTGGCAATCCTCTAGTGATGCAAGATGGGGTATTCCTTTTTTTAAATGGTGCATAGTTGGTGTGGTTTTGATAAATAGTGCATTTATTAATTTTAGTTTTGAGATTTTAAGTTTAAAAAGAAAATATAAATTACAGCTCTGGTTGATCCATGGGTTAAATGCCCTTTTTTGCTACGCGGCCATTTTTCTTTTCTATAAAGACTGGCAAATTAAGTTCAGCTACGGATTGTGGCCGATTCCATCGACGACTTTTAATTGGTACATATTATGGTGGTTTGCGCAAGTTATTTATGCTTTCTTCTTGATTTATACGCAGGGTGTCTTGCGATCTCATGGTAAACAAAAGGAACAATCTCAATGGATTTTTTGGGCGACGTTAATTGCATATGTGGGCGGTGCGACGAATTGGTTTGTTTGGTATGGGGTTAATTTCCCTCCTTATTTAAATTCAGGTATAGCTATTTACACTCTAGTATTGGCATACGCAATATTCAGCCGGCATTTGTTAGGCATTGAAGTCATTATTAAAAAGACTCTTGTCTTTGCCGGTGTGTTCGGAATTATGATGAGCGTTGTTGCAGGAATTTCTACACTTACACAGAGTTATATAGGACAATTTCTGAGGGTGGATGTTAGACTTTCTATGGCGTTGAGTGTCGCAGTTGCTATTTTAGTGTATGATCCGGTCAGGAAAATTTTAGTTGATATTACCGATAAATATCTTTTTCAAAAAAAGCAAAGTATCAAAGTTATTCTAAACCAATTGGCTGGAAATATTATTATGATTCTGGATATTACTCAGGTAGCGGACAAGATTCTTTCGACGCTGCGGGAATCGCTCCGGCTTGAATCGGGAGCGATTATTCTTAAAGACGAAAAAGATAAGGGCTATGAGGTTTTGAAGGTATTCAATATGGCTGCCCTAGCAACGAAGTGCGACGAGGAAGACGCATTAATGCAGTATCTTGCGGAAACGGAAAAGATTATTAATCTTGAGAATGCGGAGGAGAGGAGCCATCTCCCGGCTGTGATTCTAGAGCGACTCGATGAAGTCAGGACCGTGCTTTGTATTCCGCTCTTCATTTACAATAAACTGATCGGCGTGCTTATGCTCGGGAAGAAGAAGTCGGATGAAGAGTATACGCAGGAAGAGCTGGATTATCTGCCGACGGTGACGAGCCAGGTGTCGATTGCGCTTAGCAATGCGCGGCTTTATGAGATTTTGAAGAAAAGCCAGGTTGATTTTGCGCAGCAGGCGAAGATGGCGGCTATCGGCACGCTTTCGGCCGGAATCAGCCACGAGATCAAGAATCCGCTCAATCATATGCGGCTGGCTGTGGGCATGCTCCGGCTCAATAAGCGGCTGGGGGTGTATTCCAGTCTTTCGAAAGAGCAGTTTGAGAACGAGGTTTACAACACGCTGGAGCGTATTGATGCTAATATCACGCGCGCGACCGAGGTGATTGAGCGGCTTTCGAGTTTTGCGAAAAAGCCCAAGGAGCTCAAAATGGATCCGGTAGGCCTTGAAAAAGCTCTTGAAAATGCCTTCCGGCTTCTTGACCGCGAACTTGAGCATTACGGCATTGAGGTGAAAAAAAATTACACGCCGAATCTGCCGTTGGTTCACGCGGACTCGCACGCGATTGAGGACGTTTTTTTGAATCTTCTGGTGAATGCCCGTCACGCGATCAAGGAAAAGGGGACGATCACGGTGGGGACTCACAGCCGCGGCAATGACGTCGAGGTGACGATTCAGGATACGGGATGCGGGATTGCGCCTGAGAATCTGGAGAAAATTTTTGATCCTTTTTTTACCACCAAAGATACGACGCGGAATCCCGACGGAGAGTCAGTCAAAGGGACCGGGCTTGGGCTTTTTATCGTCCGCGAACTTATCAAGAAGCTTGGCGGCTGGATTGATGTGGAAAGCGAAGTGGGGAAGGGGACCTGTTTCCATATTGTCTTTCCCGCGCTTCGGGAGGAGATTGCCAAAGGTGCCTGATCCCGAGAAGAAAATCAGCAAAGTCCTGTTGATCGACGACGAAGCGGATGTGGTGGATTTTTTCAAGCAGGCGTTCAGCCGTTTTCCGCACGTGCAATTTTTCGCGGCTGTGAGGGCCAGGCAGGGCTTCGAAATCGCAAAGGCGGAAAAGCCCGAGGTGATTTTGGTGGATCTCAAGATGCCTGAAATGGGCGGGGAGGAGATTTTAACTAAGCTTAAGCCCCTGCTTCCTGATACAAAATTTATTGTCATGACGGGCTGGGACGATGATCATACCAAAGACAGGATTATGAAAGAAATTGGTGTGGCCGCTTATTTTGAAAAACCGGTTGATCTTATGCGTGTGATAACCAAGGTTTTTGAACTGATCATGATGAGGTGAGCGATGGACGATAAAGAGGGCCGCGGAACGATTTTGATCGTGGATGATGAGCCGGATGTGGTGTTTTTTATCAGCAAGGTGTGCCAGCCGCAGGGATATCACACGATCACGGCTTCAAGCGGGCTTGAGGCGCTGAAATATCTGGAGCAGCTCAAGGGGAAGATTGATGTGGTGCTGCTGGATCTCAGGATGCCCGGCATGGGCGGGATTGAGGTGTTGAAGTCAATCCGCAAGAATTACGACAATCTTCCGGTGATTATCGTGACCGCGCTCAGCGAAAAGAAAAAGGAATGCGAGGAAATCGGCATTGATGCTTTTGTGACCAAGCCTTACAGCCTGGAAGAGCTTTACAAGCATATCACGGCCGTGATCGGACAAAGGGAGGAGGAAAAGGGGCTTAAGCCCGTGCCTGAAGGGGCCATCCCCTGCGCCAAGGTGCTGATCGTGGATGATGAAAGGGAAGTGTGCGAGATTTTGTCGGAGTCCCTCTTGGAGGATGCCATGAATGCGCGGTATGAGGTGAGATTTGCTTTAAGCGGGGATGAGGCGCTCAAGATTGCGGATGAGTTTGAGCCGGATGTGGCGATTGTGGATATCAAGATGCAGCACATGTGGGGCGATGAGTTGATTGAGAAGTTCAAGGCCGGCGCCGCGTATTGCCCCAAGGATTTTATTATTTTCACGGCCGCGGATTTGCCGGAGTATCGCGAAAAGGCGAAAAAGGCCGGCTATAAATACCTGACCAAACCCGCCAAGCTCGACGAACTTTTCGAAGTCCTCAGAAAAATCTGTGTCCGCCATAATCTCTTAGCCAAAGCCGGTGGCTAGAAGCCGTATTGCCGGCTTTTTGACTATTTGTATTTTTTTAACC
>JGI1357J11328_10002292_pt1 | contig 13901 bp, 9 predicted proteins | sample Subgrocontami54m_FD_11328 | JGI IMG/M metagenome (IMG submission 11328)
ACCCCCGCAGTCATGAGCGTCGATGTCAAGTCCCCGGAAGAAATCGCCAAAATGCGGGTCGCCGGGCGACTCGCCTCGGAAGTGCTTGATTTCATAGCGCCACACGTCTGCGCCGGCATTACCACTGGCGAACTTGATCACCTGTGCCACGAATATATGGTGGATGTGCAGAAGACGGTGCCAGCCCCGCTCGACTACGCGCCGCCGGGCTATTCGCCGTTCCCGAAATCGATTTGCACCTCGGTCAATCACGTGGTTTGCCACGGCGTGCCGGGCGATAAAACGCTCAAAAATGGCGACATTATCAACATCGACGTTACCGTCATCAAAGACGGCTATCACGGCGACTCCAGCCGCATGTACTACGTCGGTCAGGCGTCGGTACAGGCTCGCCGCCTGTGCGAAATCACCTACGAATGCATGTGGCGCGGTATTGCCGTAGTGCGCGCCGGCGCGCAACTCGGCGATATCGGCCACAGCATCCAGAACTGTGCCGAGAAACACGGCTTTAGCGTCGTGCGCGAGTTTTGCGGACACGGCATCGGCCGCAAGTTCCATGAGGAACCCCAGGTATTGCACTACGGGCGTCGGGGCACCGGCCTGGTGCTCGCCGCCGGCATGACCTTCACCATCGAACCGATGATCAACGCGGGACAGGCCGAAATACGCCANCTGGCCGACGGCTGGACCATCGTCACCAAGGACCACAGNCTTTCGGCGCAGTGGGAACACACCGTGCTCGTTACCCTCAATGGTTTCGAAGTGCTGACCCAGTCCGGTGGCTCACCGGCGCCGCCGGANTTCGCCATACAGCAGCATGGCTAGCATGCCGCAACCGGCCGGCGCGGCCCTNTCTGAATCGCCGCCGGGAGCACGCTGGAAATCCCGCCTCAACCAGCAGCGCCGGGCACAGGAGTTGCGCTATTTCGAAAATCGCTCGGCGAGCGGACTGCTGCGCGGCCATAGCCGGCTGATCGACGCTCAGCTCGCAGCGGTGTGGCGGCATCTTGAAATGCCGCCGACAATTGCCCTGGTTGCCGTCGGCGGCTACGGTCGCGGCCAGTTGTTCCCCTATTCGGACATCGACCTGCTGGTGCTACTGCCGCCCACGACCCAGTTGAATCCGCAGCATAAACTCGAGCAATTCATCGGCATGTTGTGGGATATGGGCCTCGAAGTAGGCCACAGCGTGCGTAGTGTGGACGAGTGCGTTGCGCTGGCGGCTCAGGACATTACCGTGCAGACCAGCCTGCTTGAAACGCGCCTGCTCACGGGTGAACGCAAGCTGTTCCGCCGTTTCGAGAGAGAATTTGCGCGCGCGTTCGAAGTGCAGCGGTTTTGCAAAGCGAAGCGGCTCGAACAGGAACAGCGCCACGAGCGCTACCGCGATACCAACCTCGAGCCCAATATCAAGGAAACAGCGGGCGGGCTGCGTGATCTGCACAATATTCTGTGGATCAGCAAGGCGGCGGGCATCGGCGACGGATGGAGCGATCTGGTAAAAAAGGAGATCATCACCCGCCGCGAGGCCGCGCAACTGCGTCTGCACGAAACGTTCCTGCGCAATCTGCGCATCCAGCTCCACTATCTGGCGCGGCGGCGCGAAGAGCGACTGGTGTTCGACGTGCAAACCGCGCTCGCGGCACAGATGGGTCTGCGCGATACTGCGCACCGCCGTGCGAGCGAACATCTGATGCAGCGTTTCTACCGCACCGCCAAGGAGATCAGCCAGATCAATACAGTGGTGCTGCAGAATCTCGACGCCCTGATTTTTCCCCCGCGCGCTCAGGCGACGCAAAAACTCAATGTCCGGTTTCAGGTCCGCAACGAGCTGCTTGAAGCGCGCGATGAAGGCCTGTTCCGGCGCTCGCCCGGCGCGATGCTGGAGGCCATCTCGCTGCTGCAGCAACATCATGAACTGAAGGGCATGACAGCGTCCACGCTGCGCGCGTTATGGCGCGCCAGCAGCCAGATCAACCGGGCATTTCGCGCCGACCCGGCCAACCGCGAGCGGTTCATGCAAATCCTGCGCAGTCCGACACGCGTGCTGCGCGCGCTGATTCGCATGAACCAGTGTGGACTGCTCGGCCGTTATATTCCCGCATTCGGTCGCATCATCGGGCAAATGCAGCATGACCTGTATCACGTCTACACCGTCGATGAGCACATCCTCAAGGTCGTGCGTAACCTGCGGCGCTTCGCGGTGCTCGATCTCGCGCATGAATTTCCGCTGTGCAGCCGGCTGATGAGCGATTTTGCCAACCCGGAGCTGCTCTTTCTGGCCGGGTTGTTCCACGACATCGCCAAGGGCCGCGGCGGCGACCATTCTGTTCTCGGCAAGGCCGATGCGGCGCGTTTCTGCCGTGACCACGGACTGCCACGCGATGATGTCGAACTCGTGGTGTGGTTGGTCGAAAATCATCTGAACATGTCGCACACCGCCCAAAAGCAGGATTTGTCGGATCCCGGGGTGATCGATGCCTTCGCCGCCAAGGTCGGCACCGACCGGCGCCTGGTGGCGCTGTATCTGCTGACTGTGGCCGATATCCGCGGCACCAGTCCCAAAGTCTGGAACGCGTGGAAAGGAAAGCTGCTCGAAGACTTGTTTTTGGCAACGCGCCGCCGCCTGAGCGGCGATACGCGCTCGCTCGACAGCAGCCTGCAGCAACGGCAGGACGCAGCCAAGGCGAAACTCAGGCTATACGCAATCAGCGAGCAGGCGCACGAAAAACTGTGGGCGCAGCTCGAGGTCTCGTATTTTCTGCGCCACGGCCCCGACGAAATCGCCTGGCACACGCGCCTGCTCAACTATCGCGTCGATAGCGATGCGCCGGTAGTCAAGACACGCCTTTCGCCGGCCGGAGAAGGTCTGCAAGTCATGATCTATGTGCGCGACCAGAAAGACCTGTTTGCGCGCATCTGCGGCTTCTTCGAGCGCAGCAGTTTTTCGATTATGGACGCAAAAATCTATACCACGCGGCATGGCTACGCGCTCGACAGTTTCGAGATCAGCGATCCCTACAACAGAAAGCCGCAATACCGTGACATGGCGGGCTACATCGAACATGAACTCGGCCAGCGCCTGCTCAACCAGACCCCGCTTGAGCCACTCACACAAGGTCGAGTCAGCCGGCAGCTCAGGCATTTCCCGATCACGCCCGAGGTCAGCATAGAGCCCGACGAGCGCGGCGTCTACAAGGTGCTGCAGATCATCGCCGGGGACCGGCCTGGGCTCCTGTCGCGGGTCGCGCGCTGCCTTGTCAAATACGGGATTAATCTGCACAGCGCAAAAATCAATACGCTGGGCGATCGCGCCGAGGACGTTTTCCTGATCAACGGTGCCGCGCTCGGCGATGCGAAGACCGTGGTGCAGCTTGAAAGCGATCTGGTGCAACAGTTGCAGGGGTGAAAGAGCAGTGAAGGGTGAAGGGTGAAGGGAACACCCTTCACGCATTCACTTTCCACTTCTCACACGTCAAGCGGCGGCGAATCAGGGAAAAGCACCTCGGTAAATCCGAAGTGGCTGAAGTCGCGTATCCGCATCGGATACAGCACACCGATCAGATGGTCGCATTCATGCTGCACCACGCGGGCATGAAAACCCTCCACGCTGCGGTCGATCACCACGCCGGACGCGTCAAAGCCCTGATAGCGCAATCGCGCGTAACGCGGCACCATGCCGCGCAGGCCGGGCACTGACAGGCAGCCCTCCCAATCCTCCACCAGCGTATCGCCGAGCGGCGTCAGGGCCGGATTGATGAGCACGGTATGGGGCACCGTCTCGGCGTCAGGATAACGCGGGTTGTGCCCGACGCCGAAAATCACCACCTGCAAATCGACGCCGATCTGCGGCGCCGCCAGACCGGCTCCGTTCAATGCCAGCATCGTGTCCTGCATATCCTCGAGCAGCAGGTGCAGTTCGGGACTATCGAAGCTGTCGACCGGGCGCGCCCTTACAAGCAGCCGCGGGTCGCCCATTTTCAGTACCGTTTTAACCGCCATCGACCCGCACCAGTTTTTCAAGTATCGCCCGCACCCGCTTCATCCCCTGCTCGTGCACCGCGGTAATATCATCTGTGGCGATACCCAGGCGGCTGCTGCCCCGGCCGGCAGCGTAATTCGCCACCAACGCAATCGCGGCATAGCACAGGCCGAGTTCGCGGGCGAGCACCGCCTCAGGCATGCCGGTCATGCCGACCATGTCGGCGCCATCGCGTTCGAGCCGCTCGATTTCGGCGGCGGTTTCCAGGCGCGGCCCCTGGGTTGCCGCATAAACGCCGCCGTCGATCAGAACCTCGCCCGCCTGCCGTGCCGCCTTGAGGCACGCGGCGCGCAGCGCCGCGCAATAAGGCAGCGTGAAATCAACGTGGCGCACATCACCGTCCTCGCCCGTGAAGTAGGTGCCGGCGCGGCTGTGTGTATAGTCGATGATTTGATCCGGTACCGCCAGTGCGCCCGGGACCAGATCGCTGCGTATGCCGCCGACCGACGCAATCGATACCACGTTATCCACGCCCTGGCCGTGCAGCGCCCAAAGGTTGGCGCGATAATTGATCTGATGCGGAGGAATGGCGTGGCCGTAGCCGTGGCGCGCAAGAAACACCACCTCATGACCCGCCAGGCGGCCGAAGAGGAGCGGTCCTGAAGGCTCGCCATGGGGCGTGCGCACCACTTCGCGCCGGGATATCTCCAGGTCGGCGAGCTGCGACAGTCCGCTGCCGCCGATAATGGCTAGCATTGTTCCTTGACCGCGTAGATCGCGGGCAGGTTCCGCCACGCGCCTCTGATGTCCATCCCGAAACCGAACACGAAGCGGTTCGGAAGCTGGACACCGACAAAATCCGCGGCAATCTGCCTGGGCATGCCGGTTATCTTTTCGGCGAAGGCCGCGCAGTAGAATCGCGCGGCGCCCGCAGACAGGATGCGCGTGCGGATTTCCACCATGGTGTGTCCTTCGTCGAGTATGTCATCGAGCACCAGCACTACCCGCCCGGCAATCGCATCGTGCGGAAACACCTTCCATTCGATGCGACCGCCTTGGGTCGCGCTGCCGTAACGCGTCAGGTGCAGGTAGTCGAAATCGAGCGGAAATTTCAGCAGCGGCAGCAACTGGCCGGTGAATACCACCGCACCGCTCAGCACGCTCAANACCAGCGGATTGTGATCTGCCAGTACCCGTGTGATNTCCGCTGCCATGCGTTGCACCGCNTGCGCNATNGCAGCGGCCGAACACACTTCATCGGCGGATTCAAGTACGTTCCAGGCCTGNGCCGGCGCCAGCATCAATCGACCCTGAAGTCACGCCGGCCCGGTTCAACGGCGCCGGCTGCGCTGCAATGCTGNGAGGTACGCGGAAAACTCGCGCGCCAACTCCGGGTGTTTGAGTCCGTATGCGACGTTCGCCTTGAGGAAGCCAAGCTTGCTGCCGCAATCATAGCGCACACCGTCGAACTGGTAGGCAAGCACCTCTTCTTCCTTCAGCAACGCCGCGATGCCGTCGGTCAACTGGATTTCGCCGCCGGCACCGGGACGCACCCGCTGCAGATGGAAAAAAATGCGCGGCGTCAGGATGTAGCGGCCCACCACCCCGAGCGTGGACGGCGCCGCCTTCGGCTTTGGCTTCTCGACGATCTCTGTCACTGTATACAGCTTGCCATGGCGGCGGCCGGGTTTGATGATGCCGTATTGCGGCGTATGGGCGCGCGCGATTTTCTGCACCCCGAGCAGCGAAGTGTGTTTTTCGCGAAACACATCGACCATCTGCTTCATCACCGGCAGCTTGGCGTCGATTAAATCGTCGGCGAGAATCACCGCGAACGGACGATTACCCACCACCGGCAGCGCGCACAATACCGCGTGGCCCAACCCGAGCGCCTGCTGCTGGCGTACGTAGATGCATTTGACGTGACGCGGCACCACGTGCCGGATCATCGCGAGCATTTCGTACTTGCCGCGCGCCTCGAGCTCGCTCTCAATCTCGAACGCGGTGTCGAAATGGTCCTCGATCGCGCGCTTGGTACGGCCAGTGATGAATACCAGTTCGGTAATGCCGGCGGCGACCGCCTCCTCGACCGCATACTGGATCAACGGCTTGTCGACGACCGACAGCATTTCCTTGGGGCTTGCCTTGGTTGCGGGCAAAAACCTCGTCCCCAGTCCCGCCACCGGAAACACCGCCTTGTCGATAAGCCTCGCCATGTCATCTCCTCATTGATCGAGCAAACCCAGAAAACCCGCTTCATCCAGAATTATAGTTCCAAGCTCGACCGCCTTGCCATATTTGACGCCGGGTTCGGCGCCGGCCACCAGGTAATCGGTCTGCCTGGACACGCCGCTGCTGACTTTGCCGCCGCGGTCGCGGATTTTGCGCTGCGCCTCGTCGCGCGTAATGCTCGCCAGCGTTCCGGTCAGCACAAATGTCCTGCCGTAAACCGGGCTCTGGGTATCGAAACGTTGCGGTGCGGTTTCGGCAAAACTCACCCCCGCTGCCAGCAGTTGGGAGATAACTTCCCGATTGTGCGGCTCCGCCAGGAAACCGGCAATACTTTGCGCCACCACCGGGCCGACATCGGGTACTCGCTCCAAAGTTTCGGGGTCAGCGGCCACGAGGCTGTCGATGCTGCCCAAGTGGCGCGCCAGATCCTGCGCGGTGCGTTCGCCGACATTGCGGATGCCGAGCGCGAAGATGAAGCGTGCAAGCGTGGTGCGCCTGCTTTTCTCGATCGCCGTGACCAGATTACCCGCCGATTTGCTCGCCATGCGCTCGAATCCGGCGAGTGTCCCGATGTCGAGCTTGTAAAGATCGGCCGGCGTTCGCACGCTGCCGCCTGCGACCAGTTGCCCGGCCAACTTCTCGCCCAGCCCTTCGATATCCATCGCGCGCCGACCTGCAAAATGCAGCAGCGCCTGCGTGCGTTGCGCCGGGCAGAACAAGCCGGCGCCGCAGCGCGCCACAGCTTCATCCTCCGATCTGCGCACCGCCGACCCGCATACGGGACAGCGCCCGGGCATTACAAACCGGTGCGCGTGCGGTGGGCGTTTTTCGATGATGACGCGCGCCACCTCGGGTATTACATCGCCGGCGCGCCGCACCACGACGGAATCGCCTATACGCACATCCTTGCGGTGCACCTCGTCCTCATTGTGCAGCGTCGCGCTGGTGACCGTAACACCGCCGACAAACACCGGCGCGAGCCGCGCCACCGGAGTCAGTGCGCCGGTGCGCCCGACTTGCACGTCGATGCCCTCGACCACCGTGACCGCTTCCTCGGCGGGAAACTTGTGTGCTATGGCGAAGCGCGGCGCGCGCGCCGCGTAACCCAGCGCGTCCTGTGCAGTGAGATCATTGACTTTGTATACCACGCCGTCGATATCGAACGGCAGCTGCCCGCGACGGAGGCCGAACTCACGGTAATAATCGAGCATCCCTGCGGACCCGGTCACCACCCGGCGCTCCGCGGTAACCGGGAAGCCAAAACCGGCCAGCATATCCAGAAGTTGCGAGTGCTTGGCCGGCCTGTCGTAGTCCGAGACGCCGGTGCCGTAGGCATAGAAAGCCAGCCGCCGCGTCGATGTGATTTTCGGGTCGAGCTGCCGCAGTGAACCCGCGGCGGCATTGCGCGGGTTGGCAAATGCTTTCTCGCCCCGCTCGCGCTGCGCGAGATTGAGTTGCTCGAAGTCTGCCTTCAGCATCAGCACTTCGCCACGCACTTCGAGCCGGCCGCTCGGATGTGAGCCGCGCAGCCTGAGCGGGATCGCCCGCACGGTGCGCAAATTGATGGTGACATCCTCACCGGTATCGCCATCGCCGCGCGTCGCACCGGTTATAAACAGGCCTTTTTCATAAATCAGGCTGACCGCCAGACCGTCGAACTTGGGCTCAGCCGCGTACTCGGCACTGTCGATTCCGAGTATCCCGCACGCGCGGCGGTCGAATGCCACCACCTCGTCGTCGTCGAACGCGTTGTTAAGCGACAACATCGGCGCACGATGCGTTACCTGCGCAAACTCGCTTGACGGCGCCGCACCGACACGTTGCGTCGGTGACTCCGGTGTCACGAGGTGCGGAAATTGTTGCTCGAGCTGTTGCAACTCGCCGAACAGCCGGTCGTATTCGGCGTCAGGGATCAGCGGACGGTCCAGCACATAATAATCGTAATTGTGCTGATCGAGACTGGCGCGCAATTTAATTACGCGCGCCATGATGTCCGGGTCGATCGCCATTCAGGAAAATAAACGCAGAGCGCGCGCTCCTCCGGCGGCGATCTGTGCGGCTTCCAGCTTCGCCAGTATTCCTTGCACCTGTTGACGGATCCCCTCGATCGAGTGTTCCGTCAATGCGCTGCCGTTGTCATCCGCCAGTGTGCCGCCGAGCGCCTTGGCAAAATTTCCGGCCGTCACATACATGATATCGATTACGCGTAATGCCGCTTCGACACGCGGCAGGTCAAGCTGAAAGCTGACGCTGCCCGTAGACAGGGTTATCAAATTCTCCGGCTGGAACGGCATGGGTTCGTTATTGTCGAGCGAGAACAGGGTCCCGGCGTGCTCGTCGTAGCAACGGAAAACCCCGTCCTGCCCGAGTCTGAGCCCCGCCGCTTCCGCCAGTGTGCGGATTCTGGCGCCGGAAAACGGGGCGCCGTCGCCCGCCGTGACATTAATGCCAATGGCGAGATCCACGCCGGCGCAGAAGCGATCGAGTTGCGCCGCCATCGCGTACGCCTCTGCGACATCCGGGCATTTGGCCTTGCCCTGGTAACGCGCCGCCCACCCCAATACGGAATCGCGGAACGACACCAGCTGGTCCTGCGTTACGCAACCGTCACGGTTCGCCATCTGCATGGCAAAGCGCAGCTGGGAACTTCGAACGCCGCTGCCGACACCCGCCGGGTACCATTCGCCGCGGGCCGGATCATAGCCCGCGACCAGCACCGGCTTGCCCCAATTCAGCGTCAGCGCCTGCAGCTTCTCGTGCAGATCCGCGGCGTCGGAAGCGGACTGCAAGCTTACCTCCACCACATAATCTATTACCGGGTCGATCGTCGCGGCGGTGCCCGGTGTTCCGCTCCGCGCCGGCGCGGCGACCCCGGCTGCGGCCGGGATCACAGGCTCAAGCCGTTCTGAATTCTGCTCAACTGCGCCCTGCAGCAGCACATCGGTGTGCTCGTGCGCAAACGCATGCTCGGCGCGTCGCCGAAACTCGCGTTCCTGCCACCAGTTGAACAGATAAACGACGGCAATTACGAACCCGCCGATCACCAGCAGACTGATTTGTAGATCGCTCATTTGAGGGGCTCTTATGCGGCTTCTTCCGCGAGCTTCATTGCCTCTTCGATATCGACTGCAACCACGCGCGACACGCCCGCTTCCTGCATCGTGATGCCGATCAGCTGGTTGGCGATTTCCATCGTGATCTTGTTGTGACTGATGAACAGGAATTGCGAATTATTGGACATGGTTTTTACCAGGTCGCAGAACCGCTCGGTATTGGCATCGTCCAGCGGCGCATCCACCTCGTCAAGCAGACAAAACGGCGCCGCGTTGAGCTGAAACAGCGCAAATACCAGGGCGAGGGCGGTAAGTGCTTTCTCACCGCCCGAAAGCAGATGGATCGTGCTGTTCTTCTTGCCCGGCGGCTGCGCAATCACCTGCACCCCGGCATCGAGTATCTCCTCACCAGTCAGCACCAGCTTGGCCTGGCCGCCGCCAAACAGCAACGGGAACAATTCACCGAAATGGCGGTTGACCTCGCCAAACGTGTAATTCAGGCGCTCGCGCGTCTCGCGGTCGATGCGGCGGATTGCGTCCTCGAGCGTGGCAAGCGCCTGGTTCAGATCCTGCGATTGCGAATCGAGATAGTGTTTGCGCTGTTGCGCCGTTTCAAGTTCTTCGAGCGCCGCCAGATTGACTGCGCCGAGCGCGGCGAGTTCCTCATTCAGCCGCACGATATCAGCCTGTAGCGCGTTGGAGCGTTTGCCTTTTTCGAGCTGCGACTCGAGTTCCTGTTCGTCGGCGCCCGCCTCGGCAAGCTGCCGGGCGAACTGTTCCTCGATAAGCCGCGCTTCCTGCTCCTTGAGCCTGACTTCATTGATGCGCTCGCGGAGCGGGCCCAGATTCTGCTCCACCGTCAGCCGTTCCTGCTCGACACGATGCAACTCGGTTTCCGCCACCGCGAGCGCATCGCGCGCCGCGGCAAGTGCCTGCTCCTTCCCGCTGCGCAGAGCCATTATCTGCTCGAGTTCGGCGTTGAGCGGCGCCTCGTCGAGACTGCCGAGTTCCTGCTCGTGCTGCGCGATGCCAGTTCGGATCACCTCGACGTTGTCGACGATGAGCCTGATCGCGGTGTCAATTTCACCAATCTTGGCAGCGCAGGTCTTGAGATGGAATACCGCTTCCTGTGCTGCGCGCTCGGCCTGCTGCTGCGACTGGCGCCGATGCTCGAGCGCGGCTTCGGCACGCGCATAATCGCCAATCGACGCCGCGAGCCGCGCCTGCAACTCGATGCCGTCTTTGTCGAGCTGTGCCGAGCGGACCAGTGCCGCGTCATGCCCGGCACGCTCGTGGCCTGACTGAACGTCAATTTCGGCGAGTTCGGCCGCAATTTGTTCCCCGCGCTGGGTCACACGCTGCGCCTGCTCCGAGAGCTTGAGTATGGCGAGCTGGGCTTCGTGCTGCGACTGCTGCAGTTCCTCGACCGAGGCACGCAATTCATTGAGCCTGGACTTATGTCGATCCGATTCGGCCGTGCTCGCCGCCAGCGCGCGCTTCAGCGTAACCAGCCGCGCTTGTTCACCGGCCAGTTGCTCCGCCAGTTGCCCGATTTCGCGTTGCCGCGCGAGTACGCCATGCAGTTCCGAGTCTGGCGCGTGAAAGCTCGCGCTGTGGCGCGTGAATACGTGCCCGTCTCCCGATACCAGCAGCGCGCCCGCCGGCAAATCCTGACGCCGTGCCAGGCCCTCGCCACGATCCCTCACAACATACACCCGGTGCAACCAGTCGTTAAGTGCGCCGGCCGCGGCCGCGTCGCGGCAATGCACATGCACGGCAAGCGGCTCGAACCCGGCATCGGCGGCCGCTGCTTGCGCGGTTCCCTCCCCCGCGGCGTAGACCGTCATTTTCCCCGGCGGCAGCGCGTCGAGCCAGGGCGCAGCCTGCTCCAGGCTGCCAAGCGCTATGCTGTTGAGACGTTCGCGCAGCACCGCCTCCAGCGCGTCCTCCCAGCCGGTCTCGGTCTCGAGGTCCTGCCACAGGCGACGTGCGGCATCGAGCCCGTTCAATTCCAGCCAGCCCTGCATTTTTTCACTGCGCGCGATGCCGTCCTGCACCTGTTCGAGCGCAAGCATGCGGGCTTCGAGCGTCGCCACGTGCTGGCCTGCGGCATCCACCGCCGCCGCGTGCTCGCGCAGCGTCTGTTCCAGTGTCGGGATGCGCGCTTCTTCGGCTTCGAGCAGGTCGCGCTGATCGCGCTGCTGCGCGTCAAACCCGGCAAGTTCCTCGCGCAGGCGCTCGAGTTCCAGGTTGTCGGGAGGGCTAAGCGCCGATTGCTCCTCGCGCAATCGCTGTTCGCGCTGCGCCAGCTGCGCCAGAATCTTGAGCGCGTGTTCACGCCGCGTCTGTTCGAGCTGCAGCGTTTGCGAGTTCTGCGTCACCTCCTGCTGCTGCGCGTCGCGCTGCTCCTGTACGGCCCGGAACGCCTGCTCTGTGACCGGCAACTGCTCCGTCTCTTCGGCCGCTACCACCTGACAAGCATCGGCGTCTTCCTGCGCACGCTCGTGCTCTTGCTGCCATTCGTCGCGGCTCGTATTCTGCGCCTGCAGCTGACCTTCACCCTGGGCGAGCCGGCTGCGCGCCGCCGCCAGCAGATTTTCAATTCGCCGCCGGCTCTCGCGCAGGTGCTGGATCTGCTGCTGCAGGCGCGAAAATTCGGCATTGGTCTCGTACAGGCTCCCCTGCGCAACATGCACGGCGTCGCCGGCGGCATGATGGTGTGTGCGCAATTCCTCGATCATGCGCTCGGTTTCGCGCAGGCGTGCGGTTTCGGCTTCGAGTTCTACTCCGAGCTTCTCGATGTCGCGCGCGCAACGCACCCGCGAGCTGCCGGCTTCGCGTTTCTTCTGCAGCCATAACAGATTTTGCGCGGTATGCAGCTGCTGCTGCAACGCGTGGTAGTGCCTGGCGACTTCCGCCTGCGCGCGCAACCGTTCGAGTTGCTGGTCGAGTTCCAGGCGGATATCCTCGACACGCAACAGGTTCTCGCGCGTATCGGCAATCCGCAACTCGGTCTCGCGGCGCCGTTCGCGATACTTCGACACGCCGGCCGCTTCCTCGAGGTAAACACGCAATTCTTCCGGCTTGGCTTCTATCAGGCGCGCAATCATGCCTTGCTCTATGATCGCGTAGGCGCGCGCACCCAGGCCGGTGCCGAGAAAAATGTCGGCGATATCGCGCCGCCTTACATGAATATTGTTGACGTAGAACACCGACTCGGCGTCGCGTTCCAGTACACGCTTGACCGAGATCTCGGCGTAATTCGCCCATTGACCCGCGGCTTTGCCAAGACTGTTGTCGAAAATGAGCTCGACGCTGGCGCGGTTCACCGGCTGGCGGCTGCCGGCGCCGTTGAACAGCACGTCTTGCATCGTTTCGCCGCGCAGATGGCGCGCCGAAGATTCTCCCAGCACCCACCGCACGGCATCAATGACGTTGGACTTGCCGCAGCCGTTGGGACCGACGATGCCGACCAGACGACCGGGTACGGTAATATGAGTAGGATCTACGAAGGATTTGAAGCCGGCGAGTTTGATCTCAGTGAGGCGCAATTTATGCCATGCCAGTCAGGTTATAATTACAAGTTGAACGCCGCGAGATATTTTAACTGAATTGTGCCTTCCGCCCTAATGCCAGGTAAGCCGCATCAACCTCTCGCCACATTCCCCAATCCGAGCCCGCAGCGCGACTATCGGATTCACATGGAAATACCGGAGTTTACCTGCCTGTGCCCGCGCACCGGTCAGCCGGACTTTGCAACACTCTATCTCGACTACGTACCGGATCGTGTTTGTGTCGAATTGAAAAGCCTGAAACTCTATATTTGGTCGTACCGTGAGCAAGGCGCGTTTCACGAGGCAGTCACCAACCGCATTCTCGATGATCTCGCTCGAGTTACCAGGCCTCGCTTTATGCGGCTGACCGCCAGGTTCTACGTGCGGGGCGGAATTTTTACCAGCGTAATCGCGGAAACCCGAAAGAAAGGCTGGCGCCCGCAGCCGGCACTCAGTCTGGATGCGCTGCCGCCCCAGGCTGGCACCCGCTAGATTTCCTGCCATTCACGCCTTGATCCGGACCCCCGGCATGAACCCCGACCTCGACCGACTGCAAAGCTATCCGTTCCAGAAGCTCACTGCGCTGCTGCAGGGCGTCACGCCCAATCCGGAACTCAAACCCATCAGCCTCTACATCGGCGAGCCTAGGCATCCAACTCCGGAATTCATCCGCCAGGCGCTCGCCGACAATCTGGCGGGGCTTGCCGCCTACCCGACGACGCTCGGCGGCGAAGGACTGCGCATCGCGATCGCCGGTTGGCTCAAGCGCCGCTACGGGTTAAAAAAGATCGACCCCCAATCAGAAATCCTGCCGGTCAACGGCAGCCGCGAAGCGCTATATGCGTTCGCGCAATGCATTATCGACCGCACGCGGCCGCAGCCCTCGGTGGTGATGCCGAATCCGTTCTACCAGATTTACGAGGGGGCGGCGTTGCTGGCCGGTGCCACACCACAGTACCTGCATGCGCTGCCCGTGAACAACTTCGCGCTCGAGTTCGAGCAATTGCCGGATACGGTGTGGCAGCGCACGCAGCTCGTTTATGTGTGCTCTCCGGCCAATCCCACCGGCCGCGTGATGAC
>JGI1357J11328_10002298_pt1 | contig 13890 bp, 15 predicted proteins | sample Subgrocontami54m_FD_11328 | JGI IMG/M metagenome (IMG submission 11328)
GAAACGGCCAAGTGGGACGTGCCGCTAATGGTGTCGCGAGGATTCGCCAGTATCACCTACTTGCACGAATGCGCCCAAGCCATCGCAGCGCAAGGCAAGCCGGCTTACTTGTACTACTTCGGCGATCATGACCCCAGCGGCGTCACCATCGACAAGACAATTGAAAAGCGCTTGCGTCAATTCGCGCCGGATGCGGAGATTCATTTCGAGCGTGTCGCGGTCACGCGAGAGCAAATCGACGAATTGAAACTGCCGACGCGCCCGACAAAGCAAACCGATTCCCGATCCAAGAGTTTCAAGGGCAGGAGCGTCGAGGTAGACGCCATCCCAGCAAGCAAGCTCCGCGAGCTTGTTCGCGCGTGCATCGAGCGGCACGTCGATCAACGGCAGTTGGAAATCACGCGCGTTGCCGAACGATCCGAAAAAGAGCTGCTAATCGACTTCGCGGCGAAGATCGAAAAGCGGAAGGGCGCATGAAAAAAGCCGGCGTGGTCAGCGCCGGCTCAAACAAAACATCTGACGGACTACCGGAATTATGGACGGAAACGGCAAACCTGGCAAGTGGCGGCGACATGACGTGAAGCGCTGCAGCAAGAGCGATCCGGCGACGTGTTGCGAAAACTGCTGGCAGTGTTGGCATTCACCGCCACGGAGGCCCAATGCGTGCCTACCAGAGCGACCAGATAGCACAGACAGCACAGAAATATCTAAGAGGGGGCGCGTCTCTGTGCCTTCTGCGCTCTCTGCGCCTTCTGGTCCCTCTGTCTGCTCTGGTAGGCAGGACAAGACAGGAATCAGTCAATCACACGCGCGCGCGGTTTTTCGGCTCATGCGCGGGATGAAAGCAGAGAGTGAGGAACCGCCTGATTATGATGCCTTGCTGCGAGTTTGGGAATCGAATCAGAAGTGCCAGGCGATCCCATTCGATGACTTCCGCCTGATGGCGATGGAGGGATGGGAACGCGTCAAGCAGCCGCAAGGCACCGGCAAACTGGCCGAGGCGCTGGCCGAAGCCGATCGACGGGGGCGACTGCCGGCGTCTGAGCGGTACGTCGATGATCGGCTCAAGCGGCTCGTGGGTCTTTGTGCTGTGTTGCAAGAGCAGAAAGCCGGCGCCGCTTTCCATCTCGCGGCGAACCCGCTGGCCGATGAACTCGGCATCGACCAGACGACCGCGGCTAGATGGCTTCGTTTACTCGTTCGCGATGGTGTTCTCGTGCTGGTCAGCAAGGGACACACCGGGAGGGCATCCGAGTATCGTTGTCGGCTGACGTTGTGAGCGGCACCGAGGCGACACGGCGAGTGAGTGGCGAGTTGATCCCTGGAGGGTCGTATAATGGTCCTGAAATCACGTCGCAAGCGGAAACGAGAGCGCCGCCGCATCGCCTTGGAACGAGCGGAAAGGCGGGGCGACCGCTTAAACCATGACTACCGTGAGGGGGGTCAGGGGGAAAACGCGCCGGACTGGTCAACGGCAAGGCGCGGGGAATTGCGCCAGCTCGCCTTTGCCATACGCCACGGTTGGGACGTTCCCGTGCATCGGCGGCGGCCGATCATGCGCCAAGTCGGTGAAATAATCAGGAACCCTGGCACTTTGGAAAACGCCCGATTGCATTTGGCTGCCGCATGGGTGCTTGTTCGGGCTTCCGAACAGAACGTTCGCATTCTCGCGGGGATGGCCCAGGAGAAGAGAGAGCGCGATTGCCAATAGGGCGCTGCCTGCCGTTTCCCAGCTAACCGACCTGACGCCAGGCGCGTCAAACCCGCGCGCATCGGGCAGCAAACTGCCCATGAGCATCGGAAAACCGGCAATGACACGACCGAAAAGCGAGTCTGACGAGGATACACAAGAAGCCGAGCGGCTTGCCTTGGTCCCTGTGGCGGATCAAAAGAGGATCATCGCCATGCACAAGGCGATTGCCAAGTATCCCAAGGTACCCGGCGGGGACGCGCGGGCTGAAATCTCCAGCGCCCCCCCACCCCCTTCACTCGGTCTACCCCGTCTCACGACCTTTTCAAAATTTGCAATCGGGCGTCCGCGCTACTGGCTCATTCGGAAAAAATTCTGCAATTTTTTGCGCGTAGGCGTTTTTGTGCAGGAACGGCCCGCGGCGTTGCTGAAACACCTGAAATCGCAACAGCGAGCCACGCCGATCTTGCAAACCTGCGAAGTAGTGTTCCAGGGCAGTTTTTCTCTTGCACTACAATTCGCCGGTGAGACAATCGATCTTCTCTGCGAGGCCCGCGTATGCCCGTCATCAAATGCCCGCGCTGTGGCGAGGTTCTGAACGTCAACGACGCTCGGCTAGGTAGCGGCTCTTTCGGTTGCCCAACGTGCGCTGCGCCAATTGTCGTTCGACAAAGTCCGCAAGTTAAGGCACAACTCGTCGATCAATTGCCGACGACGAGTCAATCTTCGTTCGAGTTCACTGCGAAACCCACGGCAAGTGAGCCAAGTTTGGCAATGCAAGGCGTTCCAATTCGGTATTGTCACGGCTGCGGCACACAAATGCACTGGGATGCTCATATTTGCCCACGTTGCGGACTGCAACCGATGCAGCAAGAAAATACGATTGAGGTGAGCCGCCCGTTGCCAGAGGGCAACGGGGGGATGATCCTCGTCTTTGGCATTCTGTCGTTCTTGTTCTGCGCTCCGATTTTCGGGCCGTTGGCGTGGATCATGGGCGCCAGCGAATTGCGAGCGATCCGCAATCGTAAGATAAACGAAAATGGACGCGGGATTACTCTAGCTGGGACAACACTTGGGATAATCAGTTCGGTGCTAATCCTTGCCGGTCTTGTAATTTGGTTCTCATTGTTCTTGATTGCTGCTGCGGCTACCAATTTGCGGATACAGAGGCAACAAGAAGTCCAAGAGCAATTGGCGCGAAGTGAGGAATTCCAAGTGCATTTAGAGCGAGGCGAACAAGCGTTGGCCAATGGGAATTTCAAAGAGGCCGAGATTGCTTTGTCGAAGGCAATACGGCTATTTCCGGACAATGTCCGCGCAAAAGCGAATATGGCATCGCTCAAGACAAGGCTGGAAACCAAACGACAATTAGACGCTGCGCTCCAAGAGGCAGCCCAAGCACTTGCCGCCAAGGACTTGCCGCAGGCACGTCAGAAACTTGCGGCCGCGACCAATATCCAAGCGGCCGACGTCCGCGTGATTGCCATGGGGAAGCAGCTTCGCGATGCCGAAGACGAAGCAGTGTTTGCAAAGAATGTTGAGGACGGCGACCGTGCGCTGGGCAAAGCGGAGTTGCCAAAAGCGTTGGGCCACTTTCAAAACGCCAAGAGCATTCGACCAGACCGGGCGAAACCCCAAGAGACCATTGCCGCGATCCAGGCACTGCAAAGTGCTCGTACTTCTCTGAACGCAGCCATGGCAAGTCTCGACCAGAAACAAATCCCCCAGGCCCACGGGCAGGCAAAAACAACCAGGGACATCGTGCTGGGCGAGTCGAGAAAGAAGTTTGACGACGACAAACGATATGCGGTTGCCCTGAACAAATTGACCGAGGATGCGGCACCCATTCTTTGGCAAATCGCCAAGGAACTTCACCAACTCGGCGAAACGCGGAAGGGGAAGGCGCAAGCGGCGACCAAAAAGAACGAGCATTCCGTCGCAGTGGCAGAATACGACGGCGCACGCCAAGCACTGACGCAGGCAAAAGACTTCGTCCAGGCAATAACTTCGTTTGCGGCCAAAGAAACCGTGGACGAGATCAAGAAACGGGCAATGGTCCTTGGCGTCGAAATCGCGGTGTTGAGTTCGCTGAAAGAAAAAGCGACCGTACTTGATCTACGCCAAAAAGGTGACGATTTGTTGAAGGAAGGCAGCGTCCAATTAACGTTGGCCAAGAAGGATAGCTCGCACCTGCGGAAAGCGGCTAGCGCGTTCGCGAATGCTCAAAAGAGCTTTGACGCCGCACGGCAATTCAAGGACACAGACGCCGAGACGGGTTTCGAAAAAGCCCAAGATGCGTGCGCCCAAGTGGCCAAGCTGATAAGGCCATTCCACCTTGATTTCACTGAGCAAAAGGAACTGACAAGATGGACCTTCGCGAAAAACGAGTGGGTGTTGCACTTCAGCAATGAACAAAACTGGATGCAGGGTGTCAACGTTGCCACGGCCCCCGTTCTTTCCCCAATCGTTGAATTCCCGGTGGATTTCGATTTGGCGCTGCGATTCGCGATGGTGGACGCCAACGGCAATTCACAGAACGATTCTTGGAAACACTTCCCAGAGTTCTTGACGCTGACGATCACTCCCAAAGGTAAAGACTCCGCTCCGCTGTCGATTGTTCTCGGAAACGACCCGACCAGCAAATTGCAAGACATCGCACACATAGCGGTGGGTGCGAAGAGATTCGCATTTGCCGGCGACAAAAAGGCTGGCTGGATTAGCCTGGGGTTGGTCCGCCGGCAAGGGACCGCGACGCTGACCGTCCAGGAAAAAGAAATCTCGACTTTCGCGGTAGCCGGCGATTTCCAACAACTCGCCCTTCGTGTAAAGAATGCAAGAGCAGGCGGATTGCAACCTAATACCTTTCTGGCGATCTATGCGGTATCGTTGAAAATGCACGGGGACAAATGACGTTCAAGATGCCCTGCATCGGCCGGCACGTCCAAGATGAGCCTGCACACCCCCGCAAACGCGCCAGGATTGCGCAGGACAAGCGCGGCGCGGTCAAGGCGAGTGACGTACCCATGTCAAGTTCCGCCACGCGGCCAAAGGCTAGGGCATTGCCGAGTTATGCGGAATCATCCGCGCAATTCTGCGGAACCCGTCTTTTTCCGTGCATTTTGGTGCATTGCCACGCATTCCGCAAAACGATAAGATGCCATGGTGGACGCGCGTGAAACCTAGTGTTTTATGCGGCGGCCGTGGGTTTTCCGCTGGTGGAAAAAAACGCAAAAAGTTGCTTGACATCGTGGAGGTCACTGGTTCGAATCCAGTAGCGCCCATTTCCTGCCCCCGAACGCTTTTTTGCCGACCGGTTTTTACATCCGCCGCGGCGGTTTTGCGCCACAGTCTCACGCATTCGCTAAACCGCAAGCGGCAATTCGGAGTTCTCCATGCGCCGTTCGATTGCATGCGCCGTCGCGCTCATGTTTGCCGATGTCGCGTTTGCGCAAACCTCGTTCCCCATGATCACGCACGTTCATCCCGTTGCCATCCAGCGCGGCAAGACGACGGAGGTGACGGTCGAAGGGCAAATGAACTTCTTTGGCGCCTACAAGACGCTGTTTGAGGGGACCGGCCTGAGCGCAGCGATCGTGCCGCAAAAAGCGCCGCCGCCCGTACCACCCGCGCCGCCGCTGCTTCGCAACACGAAACTGAAAATCACGGTCGCCCCGGATGCCGCTCTCGGCGTGCGCGAGTTCCGCATCGCCACCGAGCTGGGCATCTCCAGCGTCGGCCAGCTTGTCATCGTCGATGATCCGGTCGTCGTCGAAAGCCAAGTCAACAACACCGCGGCCCAGGCCCAGACGGTGCAGCTTCCCTGCGTCATCGCCGGCAAGATCGAGGCGATCGAGGACGTCGATTTCTTCAAGTTCGACGTGAAGCAGGGCCAAACGCTCACCTTCGAAATGTTCTGCGCCCGCCTGCAAGACAAGATCCACGACCTCCAGAAGCACGCCAAGCCGATGCTGACCTTGTACGACGGCGACGGCCGCGAACTGGCCGCCAACGACACCTTCTTCTTCGCCGACCCGCTGCTCAGCTACACGATTCCCAAGACCGGCACCTATTTCCTGCAGGTGCGCGAATCGACGTACGACGGCGATCAACGCTGGGTCTATGCGATCATCGCGACGGATCGGCCCTATGTGACGCATGTCTTTCCCATGGCCGGCAATCCAGGGCAAAAGCTGGAGCTGGAACTCATCGGCTCCGCGAGACTGGTGCAGGCGAAAGTTCCGTTCGTCGCTCCCGATAAGCCCGGCGTCCAGCAGATTCAACTTGATATAAAAGGCGAGCCGGGCGCGTCAGCGACCGGAGTGCGAAAAACCAACCCAGTCTCGTTCATCGTCAGCGCGCTACCCCAGTTCATCGAACAAGAACCCAACGACGATCCCGCGAAGGCCACGCGCGTCACGTTACCCGCGGGCATCAACGGCCGCATCGGCCAGCGCCGCGATATGGATCACTTCATTTTCAAGGCGACCAAGGGCAAAGCGATTCGTCTGGAGCTGAAGGCCCGGCGCTTCGGCACGCTGCTCAATTCCAGCTTGCACGGCGTCTTGGAAGTGATGAACGTCAAAGGCGCGACGATCTCGTCCAGCGACGTCACGCACGGCCAGGAAGCGTCGCTGGTGTTCACGCCGCCGTCGGATGAGGATTTCATCGTGCGAGTGCGCGATCTGAACAGCAAAGGCGGCGACACGTTCGTCTATTATCTCGAAGCCGACTGGGTGCTCCCTGACTTCACACTGCGCTGCGATCCGGACAAGGCGATGATCGGCCCCGGCTCCAGCGCCGCCTGGTATGTCCATGTCAACCGCCTCAACGGTTTCGCCGGTGCGGTGCAAGTGGAAGTCAAGGGGTTGCCAAAGGAGATCACCGCCAGCCCGCTGACGATTCCGCCGACGATGACGCAAGGCATGCTCGTCCTGACCGCCGATGCGAGTGCGAAACAACATCAAGCGAATTTCGTCGAGATCATCGGCACGGGCACGGCGAAGATGCCCCTCACCCCTACCCCTCTCCCCCCGGGGGAGAGGGGTAGGGGTGAGGGGGAAGTGACGCTGACGCGCCGCAACCAGCCGGAGCAGGAAATCTACTCGCCGGGCGGCGGCCGCGCGAAATTCAACGTCACGACGCACGTCGTCGCCATCACCAATCCGTCGGACATTCTCAAGGTCAACGTCAGCACGACGAGGATTTCGCTGAAGCCCGGCGAGGAAGTGAAGATCGACGTCACACTGGAGCGCCGCCCCGACTACGACAAGGGCGTGACGCTCGACATCCTGCTCGAACACCTCGGCAGCGTCTTCGGCAACCCACTGCCGCCGGGTGTTACCGTCGTCACGAACAAGAGCAAGACGCTCCTGGGCACGGCGAGCAAGGGCCACATCGTGCTGAAGGCCGCGCCGAACGCCGAGCCGATCGAAAACGCACCGATCAGCGTGGTGGCGAATGTGTCGATCAACTTCGTGGTGAAGGTGGCGTATTCGAGCCCGCCGATTTGGGTGAGCGTGAAGAAGACGGCGGCGGCGGAGTGACGGCCCCACCAACGTATCATCGCGCTAGCCGATTTCCAGCATCGCCGCCGGACCGTCGAGCACACAACGATGGACATTGAGCACGTCGCGGCCGAGGAGGATGTGCGGCTCATGTTCTCCGTGGGCCGCGCGGATGATCATTGGTGGCAGATCGTGAACTTGCATTTCAATTAGGTAGATCGGCAGTTCGACGACTTCGCCCGCAAAGCCTTGGAACAACAATCGGCCATCTTCGACGAGGCCAAGGGTGCGAACCATCGATCCGGGCAGAACGGTGCGATCGGCTGCTGAATCAATTTGAGCCGGCAGATTGACAAGCTGGTTGCCGGTTGCCGGGCATCGCAGCGACACATTGACAAATGGCGCCGGCGGGTTGAGATGCGAAACATAGCGGTAGCGTATCATGGACGTGGCTCTCGCGCAACCAACTGATGGTAATGCGGCACGCGAACGATCGGCTGCGGGTCCGCCACTAGACCGACGTAAATCGGTACGTAACCGAACCGCGCATGGACACGTTGCACCAAGGCAATATCACTCGCATCACAATCCACCATTTGACCGTGATGGAACGCCACGTACTTGCCCAGGTGTGTCGTCAGCAGCGCCGGCAACAACCGGAGAAAAGCTTGGTACTCCTGTTCTCCCTTCGTCGGGGCTGGAAGCGACACATTGGCTTCAAAGATTGGCGGCACGGTTGTCTGGCTCAAAATCCACCTCCGGCGTCGAATCGTCGAATCCACTGTCGTAGTATATCCTGCCGTGGAAATGTTGTCACGCGCAGGGCAATTGCGTCGGTCCCATGCGACCCGGTATGATAGCACCCAAGACCAGAGATGGTGCTGAGAGGATTGAACATGAACGCTACCACGATCAATGCCGTCATTCAATCCGATGGTGAACTGCATTTGAGCCAGCTGCCATTTCGGAAGGGCGACCGAGTGGAAGCGGTGATTTCGGTCCTGGACGCGCAGGCAGACACGATCAGCGAAGAAAAGAAACGCGAAGAGGCCCGGTGCCAGTACCTTGAGATTGCAAAGGCAGCTACGTTCCGCTCAAACGGTCCCTACCCGACGCGCGATGAGCTTCATGAACGCAATTGACAAAAATATCTGGCGACGGAATGACGCTCGTTAACCCCTTTCTCAGCTTTCGATGAATCTCGAAACTGGTGCTAAGATGACCTCACGTTTTTTCAGTGTCATTGTCATTTTGTGTTTCTTCAATCTGGCCACCGCCCAACCGCCCAAAGCCAAGCCGAAGTTCACCAATCTCCTGGCTAAGGAGACCAGTCCCTACCTGCTCATGCACGCCCACAATCCCACCAACTGGCATGCGTGGGGGCCGGAGGCGTTTGACAAGGCGAAGAAGGAAGGCAAGCTCGTCTTCATTTCGGTCGGCTACAGCTCGTGCTACTGGTGCCATGTCATGGAGCGCGAGTCATTTGACAACACTCAGGTCGCCAAGATCCTCAACGACTCGTTCATCTGCATCAAAGTCGATCGCGAGGAGCGGCCCGACATCGATCATATCTACATGACCGCCCACCAGGCCCTGCGCGGCGGCGGTGGTTGGCCGCTGTCGATGTTTCTCTTGCCCGATGGCCGGCCCATCGTCGGCGGCACTTATTGGCCGCGCGAGGACAAGGTGATCGACGGCGAGAAATCGCTCGGCTTCATGTCGCTCTTAAAGATCGTCGCCGAAGCGTGGAAGGACGACGCCAAGGCGATCGAGAAGCAGGCCGAGAAACTGTCCGAGATGACGCTGCAAGCACTCGGCACCGGGCCGGGCATCGCGCTGGTCGCACTCGATCGCAAGCTGGTGCAAGGCATCGTCGATGATTTGAAGGAAGAGTTCGACCCCGATTACGGCGGGTTTGGCAGCCCCAATCGCAAGTTCCGCGGCCCGAAGTTCCCCACGCCGCCACGCCTCGAGCTGGTCTTGCAGGTTGCGCAACGTGAGAAGAACAAGGAACTGCTCAACATGGTGACGCACACGCTGGACAAGATGGCTCACGGCGGCATCTGGGATCACCTGGGCGGCGGCTTCCATCGCTACACCGTCGAACGCACCTGGACCGTGCCGCACTTCGAGAAGATGCTTTACGATAATGCCCAGCTCGTCGAACTTTACAGCAAGGCGTATGCCGCGACCAAGAAACCGCTGTATCGCAAAGTCGTGGACGAAACGCTGGCGTATGTGAAGCGCGAGATGATCTCGCCGGAAGGCGCGTTCTATTCATCGCAAGACGCCGAGACGCATCACGAGGAAGGCCGCTTCTACGTTTGGACGCCGGAGGAAATTGTCGCCGCGCTGCCGGACAAGGCCGACCGCGATTTTCTGCGCCAAGTATACGGGCTCGCCAAGGTGAACTTCGAAGATAAGTACCACATCTTCACGTTGCCCACATCGATCCCGGACCTCGCCAAAGAAATGAAGATGACCGAGGACCAGTTGAGCGCACGCCTGGCGCCGCTGCGTGAGAAACTTCTCGCCGACCGGACCAAGCGTGACAAGCCGTTCCGCAATGAGATCGCGCTCACTGCCTGGAGCGGACAGATGATCGCGGCTTTCGCCGAAGCGGGCCGGTCGCTGCCGGAGCCGAAGTATCTGGAAACCGCCAAGAACGCCGCCGACTTCGTCCTCAAGAACCAGGTAACCCCGGCAGGTCGGCTGTTGCGCACCTACGGCGCTGCCCCGGGCCAGAAACCCAAGGCCGCGGTCAACGGCTATCTCGAAGACTACGCCTTCCTCGTCCACGGCCTGCTCACGTTGCATGAGGCGACCGGCGAAGCGAAGTGGCTGGACGCCTCGAAAAAGCTGACCGACACAATGATCCAATTCCACGGCGACAAGAAGGGCGGCTTCTACATGACCGCCAGCGACCACGAAAAACTCTTCGCGCGCAGCAAAGACCAGTACGACGGCGCCCAACCCTCCGGCAACAGCATGGCCGCCCGCAACCTCGCACAACTGTGGAAGCTGACCGGCGACGAGAAATGGCGCGAAGAGGCCCAGCGCACGTTCAAGGTGTTTGCGGCGTCCTTGAAAATGAACGGCACCGGGTTGACGGCGATGGCGCAGGCGCTGGATGCGTGGGTTGAGGTTGCGGAAACGAGAAAGAAGGACGCGAAGTAGTCGGTCTGCCACATCGATCATGGTTCTTTGCCCGAATCCGCTTGTCCAGAGAGAATCCGCCATGCGTTCAACCTTGATGCTGCTCCTGGTCTGGCTCGCATTGCTGCCGGCCGCACTGCGCGCCCAACCCGACGGTGACGCCTGGGAAGTCCTCTACGACGGTAAGGTCAAGATCGTGCTGAAGGACGCCCACTTCACGGCCGGCACGCGGCACTTGTCGTGGCTGGTGACAGACGACAAGCCGGCCAAGACGAAAACAAAAACGCCCGCCGGCCCTGAATACCTCGAATTCCGCGAAGACAAAACGCCCATGTACACCGACGACATCGTCACCTACATCCCGGTCGGCAGCCTACAGCGGCTTGAATACGACCACGAAAAGAAACTGGTGCGCGTGACGGTCAAGCAAGCCGGCGACACGGACCTGACGCTCGTCGGCTCGACCAAGTACGCCAACATCAACAAATTCAGCCTCGATGGCACGGCGCTGAAGAAGGCCGACCTGGGCGTTGAGGGCGCGTTGCAATTTCAGGACGGCCGCATGAAGGTGCCGTTCCGCGGTTTCATCAATCCAGCCGCCAAGCCGGTGGAAGCGCCGACGGGCCGAGCCGCGGTTGTCGTCGCGCGCGACAAGGAGAAGACTCAGCACAAGGTGCAAGGTCTGATGCCGCTTTACAAAGTCGGCGCCGGCCAGAAGCTGGCGAGCGTGCTGATGTTTCAGAAGATCGGGCAACTCGATGTGTCGAAGATCGCGGCGCTGCGCCAACTGCCGCCGACCGACAAAAAGCAGACGTATTCCCACGATTATGAAGTGACCCAGATCGGCGGCGATAAGGAGAAACTCACGCTTTTGGACGCCACGCAGCTCGAGGGCAACACGAAAGCAGTGTTGGTTGGGTTGGTGGGGCGCGTGCCGGCGGGCTACCGGCTGTTCCCGGCGTCGATCATCGCGGAAGTGCGCTTTGACGTGAAAAGCGAATGAGGATGGAGCAAGTGAACGTTCGCTGCGAGCGCGAAACGGCAAGCAAGCATTCGTTTACCGTTTCGCGCTCGCAGCATCAACGCTACAACGTGTCCCTTCTTGATTGATCACATCACTTGTGCATCACCATCGACCGCCAATGATTCGGCTGGCAAGTGCGATGGCGAAAGGCCGCATCGGAAGCGAATGGATCCGAGACTTCGCGGCGTGCCTCCACCTGGGGCGGTGCGGCGCTGCCGAGCCAGCCGGCGGCGTGCAGCGAGTAACCCGTCGCGACTAGAACCAGCGCCGTCAAAATATGCTTCATGCGGGACCTCTCCTTGTCCGGTTGGGCCGCTTCATCCTGAAGCAGCACGGATGCCAATGGGCAGGAACTAATGTGTTAGCAATCGCTGTGCCGGCGCTGGCGCGTCTTGGTTTCAGGTCATAACCCGCCGCATGTCAGGAAGTTGAGAGGATCGATCGAAGCGGCGCCAGAAACCGTTCGAGTCTTGGATACACGAAGACCTTACAAAAGCGGTAAAGTTTTCCGCGCCTACACCGTCCACAAAGGATCGGTTTCGCGGCGGCTAGGCCAGACGCGCAAGCTGGGGAATTGATGCTGCAGAATGTCCGCCAGCGCCTCGACGCCGCAGCGCTCGGTTGCGTAATGGCCGGGTAAAAGGAGCGCGATGCCCTGGGCCTGGGCGGCGAGACAATCGTGAAAGCGCACTTCGCCGGTCAGGAACACATCTGCATGTTGCTGGACTGCGTCTGTCAGAAACTCGCCCGCCGCCCCGCACGCCACGGCAACTTTTTGGACCGATCGCCTGGCATCGCCAACCACTTGAACATGTGCGGCATGCAGCGCTTGCTTGACGCTGGTCGACAAGGCTTGCAGGGTGATTGACTCCGTCATCATTCCAATACGCCCCTGCCCGATGCGGTCGCGCTCCGGCTGAAGCGGGTAAATGTCGTACGCCGGCGCTTCGTAGGAGTGTGCCGCGCGCAGGGCGCCAATCACGCGCTCAACGCTGGTTTCCGGACAAATCGCTTCGAGCCGCCATTCGCTCACTTCTTCGCGCCGGCCCTTTTGACCAACGCTCGGATTCGTCGCATCGGAACCAAAGAACGTGCCGGTGCCCGCCAGGCGAAAACTGCATTCGCGATATTGCCCGATCTGGCCGGCACCGGCGACAAAGATCGCGTCGGACACGCGCGCCAGGTCCGAGTCGGGAACAAAGACAACGACCTTGCACTGGTTTGGTGCGTCCTGTCGTCGCAACGGTTGCACATGGGTCAATTGCAAGCGCTGGGCGAGGACATCATTGATGCCGCCGGCCGTGTTGTCGAAGGCAGTGTGTGGACTGTAGACTGCGACACCCGCTTTCGCCAAGGACAAGAGCATACGTCCTTCCGGCATCGCCGCCGTCAGCCGCTGCGTTGGCCGGAACAGAATGGGATGATGTGTAACGATGAGTTCAACTCGCTCAAGGATCGCTTCGGCCGCGGATTCGGGCGTCACGGTCAGGCAAGTGAGGATGCTCTCGACGGGCGCCGCGTCATCGCCCAGGAGCAAGCCGACATTGTCCCACGACGCCGCTAGCCGTGGCGGCGCGAATTGACGCAGGAAGCCTGTGACCTCGGCAATCGTTGTCATGGCAACCTAATCCGAAGAGATATGTCGAAGAATCTGCGGTGTTCGTTGGGGGTTAGTATCTGCGACTCGGGTAGCAGACGAGCAATAACACCAGGGCCGCGCCGGTGAAGGCGACGATGTACTCGAAGGAGCTGCCGCGCTGGGGAGTCGCCTCCGTGCCCGGTTGGCCCGGCTGCGTCGCCGCCGGTTGGCCGGGATTCGCGGCCGGCTGCCCAGGCGTTTGGGCGACGGACGAAGCCACGCACGCCAACAGGATCGTCATGATCAACAGCAGTGACAACACGAGTTTCATCGCGGGACATTATATCAAGAAGGTGATGTTTAGCCCCTGTTCGGAGAACCGGGGCGGACGCCGGAATTGTCAGGGAACATTGTCTTCGCCAGGGATCCTGCTCGCCCCGCTTCTGCGAAGCGGGGCTAAACACTTACCCCGCGCGGCGATAGAAGCGGCTGAAACGGTATAACATGCCTTCGTCTTCGACCTCATCGTCGGCCAGCAAGCGGGTCGCTCGACGATGGAGCAGGAATTGAAATAGAAATCCCATCAGCGCCGTCAGCACGCAAATCCAGTTGAGCAGCCCGCCGCTTTGCTCGGTCCAGGCGACGGCATCGAGTGCGCCCTGCCAGTTCAACAGCGCCAGCCCTGCGTAACACATGAGCGCAGCGCCGGCAAAACTGGTTAGCGCCATGAGAAACCAGCGAAACAAAAGCAGACTGACCAGGCCGCTGACAATGAACACCACCAGCGGCTGATCCAGACTCGGCGCCGCGGCTTGCAGCAGCAGCAACCCCGAGACGCCGCCGGCCCAGAACGCCAGCAAGCGAACCAGCGCCAGGGCTAACACCCCCGCCGCGATCGCCAGTAACAGCGCGGCGACCAGCGGCGGCGTTTTGAACG
>JGI1357J11328_10002325_pt1 | contig 13788 bp, 17 predicted proteins | sample Subgrocontami54m_FD_11328 | JGI IMG/M metagenome (IMG submission 11328)
GTGAAAAAATGGGGACTGGCTCCGGCCATCCCTCGAAAAACCTTGCGAATTTGGAGACGAGGCCGGTGCCTGTCCCCATTTTTTCACACGCTCTCAGAGGTCGGTTCAAGCCCCAGGGCGAGCAACACGAGCCCTGGGGATCAGTTTCGATCCGTCATCATGTCCTCCTTCCCGCTCGACTACCACCTGCCGCCGGAGTTGATCGCGCAGGAACCCATCGAGCCGCGCGATGCCGCTCGGCTGCTCGTCGTCGATAGGCCAACGCAAGCGCTAGGCCATCGGCATTTCCACGATCTGCCGCACCTCTTGCATCCCGGCGATCTCCTCGTCCTCAACGACACGCGCGTCCTGCATGCCCGACTGCTCGGCCTCCGCCAAGCGACCGGCGGCAAGTGGGAAGGATTATTCTTGAAGACGCTAGCCGATAGCTCGTGGGAAATGCTCTGCCAAACACGCGGCCATTTGAAGGAAGGCGAGACAATTGTCGTCGTAGGTCAGGACTCCGCTCCTGACCGACCAAGACTCGGTCAGGAACGGAGTCCTGACCTACGACAACTGACCTTGACACTGCTCGAAAAGCTGCCTGATGGCCGCTGGCGCGTGCAACCGTCGCAAGCCGGGCCGCCGAAGGAGATTCTCGAGCGCCACGGCCATGTGCCGCTGCCGCCGTACATCCGCAAAGGACGAGACCGCGCCGAGGACCGTTACCGTTACCAAACGGTGTATTCGGACAAGCCCGGCGCCGTCGCCGCCCCGACCGCCGGATTACACTTCACGCCACAGACCTTCGTGGCGCTGCGTCAGCGCGGCATCGATTGGACATGCGTTACATTGCATGTGGGCTTGGGGACCTTCCGGCCCATTGAGGGCGAAGACTACACGCGCCATCCCATGCAAGCCGAATGGGCTGATTTGCCGGCCGCAGCCGTGCAGGCCATCCGCGCATGCAAAGCGCGCGGCGGCCGGGTGGTCGCGGTCGGCACGACGTCGGTACGCGTCCTGGAAACGGCGGCACGCACCTCCCCTGGCCCCCCCTTGCGAAGGGGGGGANGGGGGGGGTTGCGGCCCTGGACCGGCGAGACCGACTTGTTTGTCTATCCGCCCTACGAGTTTCGCGCCGTCGATGCGCTGATCACCAACTTCCATTTGCCGCGAACGACGCTCTTGTTGCTCGTGGGCGCCTTCGCCGGTGTAGAATTGCTGCAGCGAGCCTACGCCGCCGCCATCGCCGAGCGCTACCGCTTCTTCAGCTACGGCGACGCGATGCTGATTGTGTGAAGTGAGTTGATCCGCAGATTTCGCCGATTACGCAGATGGTAAACCAATTGCGGCCCATTGTTTTGCAATCTGCGAAATCTGCGTAATCTGCGGATGTAAATGCTTCCATGGACAACCGCATCCTCGACGCCTATGTTGCCACCCATCACGCCGACCCGGCCGGCGCGGAGCTGCGCGTGATCGTGCGCCCCGAATACATCACGCTGGCGACCGAGATCAAGGGCCGGCTGATGGGCCCGCGCTCGCCGTACGCCGGCACCGTCGAGATCGCCTATCCCGTCCGTGAATTGGCACGCACCGATCACATCCTCCTGCGCGTGCTGGTCCCGGAGCCGAACTTCTGGCAGCCACAAAGTCCGCTGCTCTACGAAGGCCCGCTGGAGCTGTGGCAGGACGGCGCGCGCGTCGAGCAAATCTGGCTGCGGCACGGCATCCGCAATGTTCAGCTCGGCGAACGCGGCTTGCGCGTCAATGGCCAACTGTGCAAGTTGCAGGGCGTCTGCGCGGAGACGTTCACGGAAACCGACGCGCGGCATTGGCACGATGAGGGCATCAATCTCATGCTGACACCCGCCCGCGACGACACCATCGATCTTCTGCAAATCAGCGACCGCTTCGGCCTGTGCGTCCTGGGCCGGATCGAGCAGCCGCACCAATGGCCGCGCTGGCCGCTGGCGTGTCAGCGCTATCCGAGCTTCTTGGGTTGCGTACTGACGGCTGCGGTGGACAACGTCGGCGAGCGCTTGGCGGTGCCGGGTTTGCTTGGCGCGGAAGTGGCCGGCGCCGGCACGGCGCCGGCGGGACGGTTTGATTTCGTGGTCATGCAATCCGGACAGCAAGCGACGCTGATGATGCCGACGATTTTGAAAATCGCGGCCGCGGAGACGCCACCCGCGCCGAGCAACGCGCTGCTTGGCTGGATGCGGCAATCGCTGTAGCTAATCCGTCTGTCATCCGCTAATATCGAACGTGTCTACAAACGAAATCCACGAAGGCGTTTCATGAGCACCATTGTTATCGGCGAAGAAGCACGCATTCCCGCCTGGGTCACCAATCATCGATCCTTTCGGCGCTGGATTTACTCCGGCAAATTCCCGCAGCGCGGCCAGTTTTTTCATCTGGGCGGCGAACTCTGGGTGGACCTGAGCATGGAATCACTTGATCACAATCAAATCAAAAGCGTAATCTACGCAGTGCTTTGCAGCATGGTTCTCGACAACAAGTTGGGACGCTTCTGTCCCGACCGCATGATGTTGACCAATCTCGACGTGCTTTTGAGCACCGAACCCGACGGCATGTTTCTGTCCGGACAATCACTGCGAATCGGTTCGGTCCGCCTGAGAAAAGGCGGTGATTCGCTGGAAGTCATCGGCACCCCCGACATGGTGCTCGAAGTTGTCAGCAAGACCACGGTCCGCAAAGACACGGTTAGTTTGCTCGACCTGTACTTCCGGGCCGGCATCCCCGAATACTGGCTGGTCGATTCCCGGCCCGATCATTTCCGCTTCGACATCTTCCGCCCCGGCCGCCGCAAGTACGTCGCCACGCGCAAGACCGACGGCTGGATCAAGTCCGAAATGTTCGGCAAGTCGTTCAAGCTCATTCGCACTGCCGGGGCGGACGACACGTCGGACTATCGGCTGGAGACGCGCTAAGGCATCCCGGCCGCGTCGCTTGCCATCGAGCCCACCTTCCAGAATTGAGCGCAAGTCGGCGAATGGTCGTGCGTTTGGGTTGCAGTTCTTTACGACGAGGATGAGCGTGACTTGGCGCCGCTATCTCTGGTTCGGGTTGCTCGCGGCTCTCGGCTGGGGGCTGTACCTGTTCGTGCCGCCCAAACCGCGGTGGACGCTGCCGGAGCATGAAGTGCCGGTGAAAGTCAATGCGACGCGCATGGTGTCGATTGTGCTCGATGAGTCGAAAAAGGAATCTCAACAGGTCTATTCCGCTAAAGGACTTGCCACGTATAAGGCCGGCCTTCTTCGACTTCGCGATCTAAAGACGGGCCAAGTGTTGGCCAGTGCGTCGGGGCCCAAAGAAGATGGATGGCTGCTGTGGAAGTTTTCGGAAGATTTGCGCTATTGCTTTTTCGAACGCGGGGACGAAACAGCCTTCGCGGTTCATGATTTTGAGACCGGGATCCATTGGAAACTCACGGAAGTTCACCCTCCCGACTTGTCACCACGCGGAACCCTGGTCGGCGTCATCACGAAAGACGACTATCGCTTGCTCGAATCGGCAACCGGCCGATTGGTAGCGCAGTTCCCGTCGGGCTATGGGCTGGAGCATTTCGCGCCCGATGATTCGATGGCGTTCTTGCTTGGTTCCGAAAAAGGCGACGATAATCCTGAGTTCAGGTGGTTGCGCTGGGAGCGGGATGGGGCGACCCTCTCGAAAGGCCCTTTCCCTAGTTTTGGAGACTTCCATCAATTCTCCCCGGACCGACGTACGGCCGCATTTCGTGTCAACGATCCAAATCGGCTGTTGATTTGGGACGTCATACACGGCAGAAGCCTTTATTCTCTGCCGCTGCCATCGCTGGAAAACGTCGATTATCGCTTTTCGCCGGATGGCGCCATGTTGGCCGTTTGGACGGAGCTTGGCGACACCATCGATTTGCTTGAAATCCCCGACGGCAAGAAAACGACTCTCAAAACAAACTCCAAAATCGGCGAATGCCTGTTTTCGCCGGATGGAAAGATGCTCGTTTATTTCGACGACAACGAACCGCACGCCATTGTCGGCATCGAAATACCAGAATTGCAGGAACGTTGGCGGCGGACGACAAATGCAGACAGGATATGCACACTTTCTTGGTTGGAAACCAAGGAAAACCGGCTGATGACAAGATACTTCGACGGCGGTGGCTTTGGCGGAGGGGACCCAAGGGGCGTTCTGGTTTTGCACGGCGAGACCGGCCGCGAGCTTTTTCGGCGTCCAACAGGGGAGTTGTCCGCGGACAACCGTGTCCTAATCCATAGCGACCGCGACCCGGGCCATGTTAGGCCTGCTCGCTACGCGGATACTGTGCTGCGATGGTTGCCGTGGTTTAAGGACATCCAGTTCTTTTACTTGACCGTTGAGGACATTGATAGCGGCAACGAGGTATTTCGCCGGGCCTATGCACATCCTGCGATCCAAGAGCCGCCGTGGTTGCATTGGCCGTATTGCGATCGCACGACGCTGGTGCTCATGTGCCGAGGCCGCGAAACTGAGATCTGGGACCTGCCGCCCGCCCGGCGCTGGCTCTGGATTCTCGGCCCGCCCGCCGCGTTGGTCGTGCTGTCGTGGCTGTGGCGCATGAGACGGCGCAAGCAATCGCCCGGAACTTCACCGACGAAATCATCTCCGCCTGCTTCACCGCAAGCCGTTTGACGTACCATGAAAATTCGGCGGACGCCGCCGAATTTTCATGGTAGGCTAATGGCATGCTGGAACGCGTTCAAGAACTGGCGGCCGTGCGCGGCCTGCTGCGGCGTCATCCGGTCGTCGGCATCGTCGGCGCTCGGCAAGTCGGCAAGACGACTCTGGCACACGCGCTTGCCGGACGGCATCGTGGGCCAACGACCTACTTCGACCTGGAGAATCCCGAGGATCACGCCCGCCTCGCCGATCCGCTGCTCGCCCTCAAGCCGCTGCGCGGATTGGTCATCTTGGATGAGATTCAGCGGCAACCGGACTTGTTCAATGTGTTGCGCGTGCTTGCGGATCGTCCACGGCATTCGGCCCGATTCTTGGTGCTGGGCAGCGCGTCGCCGGAGTTACTCAAACAAAGCGCGGAATCGCTCGCCGGCCGCATCGCCTACCATGAACTGCCCGGTTTGGCGCTCGGCGAAGTCGGCCCGGCGAATTCCGAGCGACTTTGGCTGCGCGGCGGTTTTCCGCGCTCCTATCTGGCGCCGTCCGAGGCCGCGAGCATCGAATGGCGCCAGCAGTTCATCACCACGTTCCTGGAACGCGACCTGCCGCAGCTGGGTTTGAACATCAACGCGGTCGCGCTGCGGCGCTTTTGGACCATGTTGGCCCATTATCACGGACAAACTTGGAATGCCTCCGAGTTCGCCCGCTCGTTCGGCGTCGCCGACACCACCGTGCGGCGCTATTTGGATGCCCTGACCTCGGCTTTGGTCGTGCGCCAGCTTCAGCCATGGTTCGCCAACGTCGGCAAACGGCAGGTCAAGGCCCCCAAGGTCTACTTGCGCGACAGCGGCATTCTCCACACGCTGCTGAAGATTCGCACCATGGACGACTTGCAAAGCCATCCGAAGCTCGGAGCATCCTGGGAAGGATTCATCGTCGAACAATTGATCGGCCATCTCGGAGCGGAGCCGGACGAGTGCTTCTTTTGGGCGACCCACGGCGGCGCCGAATTGGATTTGCTGATTGCACGCGGCAGCATTCGGCTGGGCTTCGAGATCAAACGGACCAGCGCACCGCAAGTGACGCCTTCGATGCGTGCCGCGCTGCAGGATTTGCAGCTCACGCAGGTGTTGGTCATCCACGCCGGGGACCATGTTTTTCCCTTGGCGGCGAAGATTCGCGCCGTTCCCGCGGTGAGACTACTCGACGAGATTCGGCGATTGAAGTGAACGCGACAATTAGACCAGCCGATCGTAATCCGCGGTTTACAGCTTGACCTCTGCCAGCGCCTGGGCCAGCACGTCGATCTCAGCCTTCGTGGTGAACGGCCCCGGACTGACGCGAACCGTACCGTCGGGAAATGTGCCAATTGATTTGTGAATGTACGGAGCGCAATGCAACCCCGGCCGGACGGCGATATCGAACGCCTGGTCGAGGATGCCGCCCAATTCCGTAGCCGGCAAAGTCTCGCTGCGGAAACTGAGCGTGCCGACGCGCTGCGCGTGATCGCGGTGGCCGAACACTTTGTAGCCGCCGATTTCGTCCAGCTTTCGCCAAAGGTATTCGATCAGCTCCGCTTCGCCGCGATGGATTTTCTCCACGCCCTGTTCCTGCACCCATTTCACGCCTGCCGACAGACCGGCGACGCCGAGGACGTTGGGGGTGCCGCCTTCGAGGAAGTAGGGGTATTCACGCGGTTGGGTTTCGCTGGAGGAATCGCCGCCGGTGCCGCCTTCACGCCAGGCGTGAACCTTGGCGCGCGGACCGACGTAGAGCGCCCCGGTGCCGGTCGGGCCGAACAGCGACTTGTGGCCGGGGAAGGCGAGCAGGTCGATGAACAGCGCCTGCACGTCGATCGGGATGACGCCGGCGGTCTGGGCGGCATCGACGAGGAAGAGCAGGTCATGCTCACGCGCAATCCGGCCAATCTCGGTGATGGGTTGGACGGTTCCAAGGACGTTGCTGGCGTGCGTCTGGGCGATCATGCGCGTCTTGGGCCGGATCGCCTTGCGGATGGCATCGGGATCGATGGTGCCGCCGCCATCGGCCTTGATGCGCGTCAGGCTGATCTTGCCTTCCAGTTCCATCGCCCGCAACGGCCTGCTAACGCTGTTGTGCTCCAGGTCGGTGGTGATGACGTGATCGCCTGCTTGCAGAACGCCCTTGAACGCCATGTTGAGCGCATCGGTGCAGTTGAGCGTGAAGATGAACCGCTCGGGCGCTTCGCCATGGAAGAATTGGTTCAACAGGTGCCGGCCGTCGTCGAGAGCGCGCTCGGCGGCGAGGGCCATCTTGTGCCCGGCCCGGCCCGGATTGGCCAGGTTGCTGCGGGCGAACGCATCCAGAGCTTGATAGACCGTCTCCGGCTTCGGGAAACTGGTGGCGGCGTTGTCGAGGTAGATCATGGCGAATTATTGCAGAAACTCCTGAAAATCTCAATCATTGAACGGTTGCAACGTTGACTTCATCGGCATCGAATGAATGACAATCCTCATCAACAAGACACTCGATGCGAAATCGGCCGAAATCGTGGTGAAAGCCATCTTCGCAGTTCCTATCAAACACTTGCAAGTTATCAATGCCTTGGAACAGCTCAATCAGTGCTTGGAGCGGGTCGGGGTTCGTGAATAAGATCATTTCTCGCATGCCGTCAATGGTGATGATGATCTCTGCGTGGACTGAGTCTCTTTTGCGCACGATTCGCAACTCTTGAACGGATTCCGGCTTTCGAATCAAAATTGCTTCGCTCATAGAAGAGTCACAGAGTATTCCTAGCGCGGAAACAGCTTGGCCACAGCGATTCCACCAAGCTCTTTGCCCGCGATGAGGACTTTCACGCCGAACTCGAGGCCAAAACTCTTCCTTTGCCGATATCCCCAAGGCCGCGACGGCTTGGGATCGGAATAGACTTCGACTTTCTTTTCAACGAGGTTGATGATCCAGTACACGGGAATCTTGTTGCGCGCGTAAACGCGCAGTTTGTCCGTGCTGTCGTAGTCCAAAGTCGAATCAGAAACCTCAATGAGGCACCCAATATCTGCCGGCGTCGGATGCACTGCAAAGTACCGTTCTTCCGGACCAAGCACGATCGCCAGATCCGGCTCGGGCTCGCTGTCGTCCAAGGTGATCGCGCTTTGAATGCGAACAATCCATTTGGCCGGCAGGATCGAACGAAGTTCCCGGCCCGCCACCGAAACAGAGCCGTCATGGGATGGATGATGTGGCATTTTGGACACCAGCAGCCCTTCAAGCAATTCCACCTTGTCGTTCGCCGTCAAGACGCCGGTTTCAATCATGCGATGGTATTGGTCGACGGAAAGGCGATGCATGCGAATAGGAGGAAGCTGCAACACATACCGTTGCTTGGGCGGTCGAGTGGTGGCAAGTGAAGCCATGATGTGCCTCGCTTTTCTGTTCAATGCCCTACATACTTAGCATACAGCGTCCGCGCTTTATCAATATCACTCGTCCCCTTGATGATCGCCCGGCCGTCGGGGAAGACGGTGAACTCGTAGCCGTCCACGGTGAACTTCAAGAGGAAGCGGTTGAAGCTGACGGCTTCACCCACGAGCTGGAGCTGCCGGGCCATTTCTTCGAAGTTCAGCTTCGCGGCCGTGTGATGCGACACCTGCACTGCGTTGCGGCCGCACAGGCTGACGGTTTGCGAGCCCTGGTTTCCGTCGAGCCATTCAAACTTCTTGTGTTTGCAGCAGGGGCAATCGACTTTGCCCAAGAGTGGCGCGATCTTGATGCGGCGCGTGATGTTTTCCCAGACATCGACGTAAATCAAGTCGCGGTTCACTTGCTCGAGGTTGCCGGTGAGGATCTTGAAGCATTCGGTCGCTTGCAAGCTGGCGATGATGGTGACGACCGGGCCGAGGACGCCAGCGGTTTCGCAGGTGCCTGCTTCGCCGGGGGCCGGGGCCGCTTCGAAGACGCAGCGCAGGCACGGGGTTTTTCCAGGCAGGATCGTCATCGTCTGCCCGTGGCTACCGATCGCGCCGCCGTAGACCCAGGGCTTGCCGAGCTTGACGGCAACGTCGTTGACGAGGTAGCGGACCTCGAAGTTGTCGGCGCCGTCGAGAATCACATCCGCGTCTTTGCAAAGCTCCAGCACGTTGGTGCGGTCGATGTCCGTGACGACCGGTTCAATGGTGATGCTCGAATTGATCTGCCGCAGCTTGCGAGCGGCGGCTTCGGCCTTGGGCAAGTTGTCGGCGATGTCTTGTTCGTCGAAGAGCACTTGGCGCTGCAGGTTGCTGGTTTCGATGAAATCACGGTCGATGATGCGCACATGGCCGACGCCGGCGCGGACCAGGTGATTGGCGAGCACGGTGCCCAGCGCGCCGCAGCCGCACAGCGTGACGCGGCTGCCCAACAGCTTGCGCTGGCCGGCTTCGCCGACGCCGTAGAAACGCGTCTGCCGGCTGTAGCGTTCGAGGGAGGGAGAAATTGCCATTTCAGTTTTTCGTAATCAACCCTAGTGCAGTTACAATCACCACATGATTTTGATCGTCGATTTCGAAAAGAGCAACCAGAGGGGAGACGATGATCTTCCAAAGACCTTCGGACGCTTCTTTGCCCGGATCCCTTGGATCGCGTGCCAAGATTTGGTCAAGGTGATCGGAAGCAATCGTAAGCAGCCCGCGGTCCGCGGATCGTAACCAGAGATCTGCGAGCTGCTCTTGCGCGTCCGCAGCCCATTTTACTTTCCAGGGGTGCATTCCGGATCCTGCGAGTTGAATTCTGCGACAAGGTGCCGCATGCGGTCTTGGTCAAATGCACCTTCCCGTTGCCAGGCTTCGTCGAGAAAGCGCAACATGCGTTGCACATGGGCACCTGAGAACCAAGGCCCTTCGCGGGCCCGGCGCTTCAACTCGGCGATGAACTCGGGCGTCAAAGGCGGATCCAGAATGCCGAGCACGAACCCCTTGGCATCGCGCACTCGAATCGGCGTGTCGGATTGTCGATAAATCTCCGCCTGGTCCTGGGTCAAAACGATTTCCGCCATGATGATCACCTCCGTCACCATCATATCACATCCGGTCGATGCGCAACACCGCCGCTGCCAACGCCATATTCAAGCAAAAACCCAGTTAGAAACTCCACCTCTTCCTTGGGCCACTTCTCCTGCCGGGCGAAGGCGAGCAGGCAATCCATGTCCTCGCGGATGCGTTTCAATTCCGCCCCTTGCAGCCGTTGCAAGTACGTGGCGAAGTATTGCAGCGCCTCGTCCGCGGCGGCGTCATGCACCACGTCTGCCGAGGAGCCATCGAAGAAGACCACGGCGTGCAACGTCGCCAGGAGCAGCGGATGAATGCCCAGTTCGGCCGGGATCAGCGGGAAGACCGCGGCGCCTTCGGGCACTTCGGGATTGGGCGGGGGCGTGGGAACAGCCATGATCAACCCCCGGCGACGGCGGGGATGATGCTCACCTCGTCGCCGTCTTTCGTGGGCGTTTGCAGGTTGTCGAGGTAACGCACGTCTTCATCGTTGAGATAGATATTCACGAAGCGCCGCACCTGACCGTTCTCGAACAAACGGCCCGTGACGCCGGCGTGCGTGGCGCACAGGTTATCGAGCGCTTCCTTGACGGTGCCGCCGCTGACTTCAACCGTCGCCAGGCCGCCGGTGTGTTGCCGCATGGGCGTGGGGATTTGGACTTTGATGGACACATCCTCTCCTTCACTCGATTCCAAGTTGGCGTTTCAATTCCTCGTGACTGACTGTTTGCCCCTGCGCGATCTGCTCGCGCGCTTGCGCTATCGATGCCAGGAAATTTGGGTCATGTTCACGGGCGTACCAATAAAGATCATCGTCGTCAAATTCGCTCAGAAGTGCGACGGCATGTCCATCGCGCGTCAACACGACATCTTCGTTTTTGATTTGTTGAAGGACTTCTTCCCATTTCAGACTCGGCGCCATTTCAATCTGTTTCATGTTCTGGCTCCTTGCGTGTTTCACTTTGGCCTTTTTCAAATACTCGCAGGACGTCTACGGTTCCCAATGCTTCATCCACATCATAATACACCCGAAAATCCTCTACCCGAAGCCGATATTCACTCCAGAACGGTTGGTCCATCAACTTGATTCGCGTATGACTTGTTTTGGTTGGTTCATGGCGCAAATGAGTTTCAATTCCGTCAAGGATCTTCTTTTGATCGAACTTGCGCTGTTGCTTCACGTCGTTGGCCGCCGCCTTCGAGTATTCAATATTAAATGTCTTCGCGGACATTGGCAGCGCTTTCGTGCAGTTCAAACGTCATCGCCGTTTATGCCAGCGCCGGCTCGCGCTCCAGTTCGACCTTTTTCGCTTCGTAAATCGTTTCGAACTCCTCCAGCGCCGGCCGGATCACCACCGGCTGCTCAAGCAGCCCCGTCACGGCATCCTGTGTCTTGAGGCCGTTGCCGGTGATGCAGATGACGATGTCCTCGTCGCGCGGGATGCGGCCCTGGTCGATCAACTTCTTGGCCACCGCCAACGTCACGCCGCCGGCTGTTTCGGCCCAGATGCCCTCGGTCTTGGCGAGCAGCATCATCGCCTCGGCAATCAGTTCGTCGCTGACGTCCTCGCCCCAGCCGCCGGTCTCACGCATCACTTTGGCGGCGAAGAAGCCGTCGGCCGGGTCGCCGATGGCCAACGATTTCGCAATCGTGTTCGGCTTGCGGACGGGTTTGTGCTGTTCACGGCCATTTTTCACGGCGTCGGTGATCGGGTTGCAGCCGGTCGCCTGGGCGCCGTAGATCTTGCAGCGCGGATCGTCGATCAGGCCGATCTTGTGCAGTTCGTGAAACGCCTTATGAATCTTGCCGATCAGGCTGCCGCCGGCCATGGGGGCGACGACGTGCTGCGGAGTTCGCCAGCCAAGTTGTTCCGCAATCTCGAAGCCCATCGACTTCGAGCCTTCCGCATAGAACGGCCGCAAATTGATGTTGACGAAGCCCCAGCCGTACTTGAAGGCGACCTGCGTGCACAGACGATTCACCTGATCGTAGGTGCCGGTGACGCCGATCACCTTCGCGCCATAAACGCTGGTGCCGATGATCTTGGCGGCTTCGAGATCGGACGGCACGAAGATATACGCTTCGAGCCCGGCCTGAGCGGCTTGGGCGGCGACGCTGTTGGCGAGATTGCCGGTCGAGGCGCAACCGACGGTCTTGAAGCCAAACTCACAAGCCTTCGATAAGGCCACCGACACGACGCGATCCTTGAACGACAGCGTCGGGAAATTGACGGCGTCGTTTTTGATCCACAGGTTTTCGACGCCGAGTTCCTCCGCTAATCGGCCTGCTTTGACGAGAGGCGTGCCGCCGACGAGCGGGCCGACGGTCGGCTCGCCGTCGATGGGCAGCAGCTCGCGGTAGCGCCACATGTTGAAGGGGCGCAGCTCGATCTTGGTGCGATTGACGGCTGCGCGAATCGCCGCGTAGTCGTAATCGGCTTCCAGCGGACCGAAGTCGTCGGTGCAGAAATTGAGGGGCTCTTTGGGATACGTCTTGCCGCACAGGCGGCATTTCAGGCCGCGCAAGAATTCGCTCATGGCGTGAGGGTCCTTTGACTAATTCTGTTTACGTTTAGCGCTCAAGTCGCGGAAACAGCGACGTGCGCGCTCAACGTAAACAAAGCCGTGGAATTACAACGCGGCGGGTATCTGATGGATGGATTGGAGAAAAGAGGCGTGCGGATCACACACGATCTTATCTCTCCCGGCCTGACCGGGTAGGAGTTAGCACCAGCATCGCCTTGCGGCAACCGGTTGCTGTGGCTTCAACGGGCCTATCCCTCAGCCACTCTCGATAAGATACCGGACCAAGTTGTCACGATGATTGTAGGTGAGGGCTGCAACGAGAGCAACGGGAATTCTCGAAAAACGGCAAGAAAGGACGCCGGCACGACTGCAACCCTTTGACTCAGGCTGCCGCCGCGGGCCGCATGCCGTGCAGTTCCGCGAGAATCTTGCCCAGCAGCGTCCGTTCCAGCTCGACCAGGCAGCGCGCCGCGGTGGCGCCGTCCAGAACACGATGATCGAACGTCAAACGAACGTCGAGATTGCCGTCGTCGTCGAACAGGCCGTAATGCAAGGACGCCGTGAGGACCGGAACGAGCTGCAAAATGCCGGCGCCCTGCGGCGCAATCGACGATACGCTGAACGTGCCGAAGTTGTGGCAGCGGACCTTGCCGAGCACTTTCAAGGTTGTCCACCACACCAAACGCCGCACGGGGAAAGGCAGCGAGCCCATCGTCCGCGCTCGGCGATACCAGCGCAATTCCTCCAGCGGCGTCGCCTGATTGAGACGCACAATCGAGTCGATCTCGGCAATCGACCGGTTCTCCGGCCGCTTGATCAGACACTGTAGCACGACCGGCTCGTCCGGCAGCAACCGTTCGATGTTCAGCGATACGGTGGAATAAGGATGTTCGTAAAATCGCGTCCAGGGTAAAGGCATGTACACGCGGCGGAGTTCCGGATACGTCTTGGCGACCAGGGCGAACGCCTTGGCAAATAGGATGGTCCAACCCGGCCGATGGAAGCAGCTCGACCGCGCCGCCGCCAACGCGGACAGATTCATGCGTCGTTCGATGGCGACCGATGGCACCTGCTTGCTAAAGTGCATCAGGTCAACGACCAGTCGGCGAAAAGGGGAAAGTAGGTAGGATTTGCCGGCCGTGGACATGGAGCACTTCCGTCCTTGGTTGCGTGCACAATGTTGCCGAGGTGCAATGAAAGAAACATTGTAAAGTAATTCGGCATTCCGCACGAGAGCGCTTGATGCAATACCGCTGTTGCTTGCCGTTTGGCGCTCGCGGATGGGCAAAGTTGATCGCTAGATGGCCATGTCATAAGTCACTTGGCACTCCGTTTTCTTGGCAGCAAAGGACTTACGTCGGCGTGGTTCAAAAACGTGCGGCCTGGTTCGAAAACGTGCAGCTGGCAGTGCCAAGCGACAGTGCAATCGACTGGGCCATTTGGCCCCCTCGCACATTGTCGCGTCCGTAGCGTAACTCATGACCTGGAAAACGGTTATGGCTGCCAATTTCGCGACTATGCCACAATGCCACTTTTGTCGCGCGCGCCTGGCTGTAACCCAACGTTGAACCATGCCCTTACGTCGGCATGGTTCAATTCTTGTCATTTCTGGGTGACAGAG
>JGI1357J11328_10002326_pt1 | contig 13787 bp, 11 predicted proteins | sample Subgrocontami54m_FD_11328 | JGI IMG/M metagenome (IMG submission 11328)
GAACGAGGTTCGTAACGATGTGCCGTATTGACGAAGATAAGCAATTGTCGAGCCATCGGAGCGGGCTTTTCCCAACGTCAGTGTCCGCATGGCGCAGAATAACTCGACAAGCTGCAAGTCGCTGAAATTAATGTCCACAATTTCCCGAAATATTGTGGCCAGCGCGTCAGCTCTGAAAACCGCATAGTAGCTCCACCAATTGCGCGAGCCTTTGCGCAGTCGATCAACAACGGAGGGCGATGAATAATCTTCCGAGCGATCGAAAGGCGTGTAGCGATAAGAGTAACGGTTAACCGGCCCAATGAGCCCATCGCCTGGATCATGTAACCCCGAATAAACCGAAAAACCCGCTAATCCCCCGCCACAACAAATATAATCTAAATTCGATTCCAGAAAATCCAGGCTATTCTCGATACCAGTGTGCGCCAGGAAATCGTCATTGTCGACGACCATGGCATAAGGCGTGCGCACACGTTCCAGTGCATCGGACATTTTCTTGAAGTAGCGACTGTAATCGATATCATCAGGATAGCGAATGTATTCAATATCGAGATTTGGGAAAATTTCCCGTCCACTTTCGAGGAGCTTCGCCAGCGATGGATGGACCTGTCCGTCGGCAATCAAGAACCGATAGGGCAGTCGTGCCTTGTTAGCATGCCAGAGGAACCGCAACGTGAAAAGGTGACGACCTTTCAACGGCAGCACGATCGTTAAGCGCGGCGTCATCACTGAGCTTCACGTCAATTGGCGGTGTGAAAATTTGTCGAAGAGCAATTGATTCGTCTATTTTTCACTATGCATCTCAATTGGCACAAGGAGCGACCGTCTTCAACTCCTCGGCCGGGCCGAGCACCGGCAGAAACGGGCGTACGAAGGCGGAGAAGGCTTCACCGGAAAGCGCGTCTTCGATCGCTGCCAGTTCAGCGCAGAACTGTGCCACATATTCTTGCGACGCACCGGCGTTCGCCAGTTGGAGAAGCAACGCCGACCGCTCGCGGCCAACGAAGTAGCGGGGCCGATTCTGCAGCCAGGTGACCAGGTCCGGCGCCCTCGACCGCAAGGCCTGTTTGAGCCCCTGGAGCGAACCGTAATTGGCCCAAAGGAATTGTCTGAACTTGTCATCGAGCACGGCGCGGACGTCTTCGGCGACTGCCGCCGGGTCGGCGCCATCGGCAGCGGCGGTGACCGCCGAGATGCGCTCGACCAGGGCATGAACGTCCGAGGTGAACCGGCTGCGCACAAGATGGTGGACCCAGTCCTTCTTGAACGAGGAGTATAGCGACGTGCCGTATTGCCGAAAGTAACTGACCGTAGCATCGTCCGAATGGGCCCTGCCGAAGGTCAGCGCTCGCATGACGTGGAAAGCCTCATGTACCTGCAGGTCGGAGAAATCGAGTTCGGCGACCTCCCGGCAGATCGCGGCGAGAGCCTCGGTCCGGACGACGGTATAGTAGATCCAGAGCTTTAGCCCACCCTGGCGCAGTCTTTCCGCGACGACAGGCGAGGAAACGTCCTCCGAGTGATAATAGGCATAAAGGCGATTGAGTTTTCCGCGAAGGCCGTGACTCGGATTGTTGAGACCCGAATAGACCGAAAAGCCGGCCACACGGCCGCCGCTGCAGACGTAATCCGCATGCGATTGCAGAAAATCGAGCGCGCGCTCAAGCCCACCATAGGCCAGAAAATCATCATTGTCGGCGAGCATCGCGTAGGGCGTCGTGACTCGGCCGAGCGCATCCGCCATCTTGGCAAAGAAGCAGGAAAAGTCGCGGTCATCAGGGTAGCGGATATATTGCAGGTCGAGGTTCGGAAAATGCTCACCGGAATTCTCCAGCACCTCCGCAAGCGCCGGATGCACCTCTCCATCCGCAATCAGGAACCGATACGGCAGCCGAGCCCTGTTGGCGTGCCACAGGAAACGAAGCGTGAAGAGGTGCCTCCCTTTCAGGGGGAGCACGATTGTCAGACGTGGTGACATGCGATCGATTTTTGCTGGCAATAGGCTGCAGCCAAATCTAACGTGAAGGCTCGTAGTAACTGCGGACAGCCGCAATCACCTGCTCGACCTCACCGTCGTTGAGTTCCGGATAGATCGGCAATGTCAATATCCGGTCGACAAGCTGCGTGGTCACAGGCAAACCGGACTCCGGCACAACTACCCGTTCCGCGTAACCACTCTGGCGGTGCACCGGATCAGGATAATGGATCGCCGAGCCAATATTCCGGCCGGAGAGATGCGCTATCAGACTCTTGCGGTCGTCGCAGGCGAGAACGTAGAGGNGATAGGCGTGAATGGTTTTTTGACGCGCCGCAGGCGCATTGAACGGTAATCTGGCAAACGCCTGATCGTACCGTTGGGCAACAGCAGCGCGCCGAATATTATCCGCGTCGAGATGCGGCAACTTTACGCCAAGGATTGCCGCCTGGAGCGGATCGAGCCGCGAGTTCAGTCCTATCTCGCGCGTCTGGCGGNCCTCGTCCCAGCCGTATTGACGCAGACGCCGAACCCGCGACGCCAGTTCAGCGTCGGCTGTGACCACCATGCCGCCGTCACCAATCGCACCAAGATTTTTGGTCGGGTAAAAACTGAAGCACGCGACATCACCGATGCTGCCGACACGGAGATCATGATAACGGCCACCTGCCGCTTGCGCGCAGTCTTCGACAATCCGAAGTCCACGACGCTTGCCGATTGCAACGATCGCATCCATATCGGCGGCCTGCCCATAAAGATGCACGGCGATGATCGCTTTGCTGCGCGGGGTGACGGCCTCTTCGATTCTTGCGGGGTCGATCGTGTAGTAGGTTGCGTCGATATCGACGAGAACCGGCGCCGCACCGGTTGCAAGAATTGCCGCCACGGTGGCAACCGCGGTGTGCGACACTGTAATCACTTCGTCGCCCGGACCGATGCCGAGCGCCTTCAGCGCCAGCATCAGGGCGTCGGTCCCGCTGCCGACGCCGACCGCATGAGCTACGCCGCAGTAATCCGCAAAGGCGCGCTCGAACGACACGACTTCATTGCCGAGAATGTATGTCCCACTTTCCAGAACGCGCATTACCGCGGCCTGGATGGCGCTTTCGCGCGCACGATACTGCGCCAGCGGTGAGGCCCAGGGAATCAAGAGACGATCTTCACTTCCGGCACGTAAACGATCCACCGCCCGCCCGCCGTGATAAACGCCGATTCCTTCTCGCGGATTTCCGTCGCGTGATTCCAGGCAAACAGCAGGGCGTAGTCGGGATACTGACGGGTGAATTCCGGGTAAGGCTTGACCGGAATATGCGCGCCCGGCGAAAGCTTGCCCTGCTTGATCGGCGTCGTGTCCGAGATGAATTCGACGTGGCCCGGCGTGATGCCGCAGTAATTCGTGACTGTCGTGCTCTTTGAGGTCGCCCCGTAGCCAACCACCCGTTTTCCGCGCTTGCGCAGATCCTCGAGCGTTTGCATCAGGAGCGCGCGCGAGTTCTCGCAATTCCGCTTGAATCGCTGATAGGTCTCGGCAATGTCGAGCCCCTGCGCACGCTCTTTCGCGAGCTGCTCCCCGACTCTCGGAGAGACCGCATGGCTGCCCTTGTGCGCCAGCGCGTACCGCATGGATCCGCCATGGGTGATCTGCGGTGCGACGTCGATCAGCTCCAGGCCATGCATACCAAAGGCGCGCATCACGGAACTCGCCGAAAATATAAAGACATGCTCGTCGTAGATCTGGTCGTAGGACGTTTTCGCAATCATGTCGCCGAGATAGGGGTCTTCAAAGGTGAAGACGCCGTCCGGCTTGAGAAGCCGCTGCACGCCGGCGGCCACTCCCGGCAGATCCGGGATATGACACATCACGTTTGCCGCCAGGATCGCATCGGCGCGTCCGTGTTCGGCAACGATGTCATCCGCGAGCTTGCGATCAAAAAACGCGCTGATCGTACGGATACCATGACCACGCGCGACATCCGCGACATTAACCGACGGTTCGATGCCGAGGTGGCGGATGCCGCGATGATGAAAGTGGCGCAGCATAATGCCGTCATTGCTCCCGAGCTCCACAACGAACGGATCCGGGCGCCCGCCGAGACTCTGCTGCATCACGGCATTTGCAAAGCTCTCGAAATGAACCTGCATGTAACGAGAGGTGCTCGAGTAGAAGGCATATTGGCCGTGGAACATCTTGTCCGGGTTCGGTTGCTCCACGAGCTGGAACATTCCGCACTCGCTGCAAAATGCCGGCGCAAGTTCAAAGAAATACTCGTTTTCGATTTCACCTTGGCTTAGAAACCCGTTCGCGATAGGCATGCGCCCAAATGACATGAATGCGGAAATGCGTGCGTCGCATACGCGGCATCGGAACATATTGCCCTGCTTGCTGTTCGACATATGATTATTGTGAAGCTGATGAAAGCAGGCGGCGGAGGTAGGCGCTGTATTCACTATTTGCGATCGAGTTGGCGAGCGTTTCAAGCCCCGGCGCGTCGACAAACCCCATCCTGTAAGCAACCTCTTCCGGGCATCCGATCTTCAGTCCCTGCCGCTCTTCTATCGTGTACATGAACTCGGACGCTTGCAGCAGCGAATGATGCGTCCCGGTATCAAACCAGGCGAACCCGCGACCAAGTTTCTCGACGTTCAAGCGACCAGATTCCAGGTACACGCGATTGACATCCGTAATCTCAAGCTCGCCCCTCGCGGACGGCTTGAGAGCGCGTGCGATTTCAACGATCGAAGCATCATAGAAGTACAACCCGGTAACGGCCCAATTCGACTTCGGCTGCTTCGGCTTTTCCTCGATACTCGCGGGGCGGTTCTTAGGATCGAACTCCAGCACGCCATAGCGGCCGGGATCGTTGACCCAATGGCAAAATACCGTCGCGCCGCCGTCTTGAGCGGCCGCATGTTGCACGACCTCGCCAAACCCCGCGCCGTAGAAGACGTTATCGCCGAGGATGAGCGCGCAACCCTGACCGTCGATAAATTTCTCGCCAATGAGAAACGCTCTAGCGATGCCGTCGGGCTCGGGTTGAACGGCGTATTGAATGTTGATGCCCCATTGCCTGCCGTCCCTAAGCAAAGACTCAAAGCGCGCCACCTCCATTTCGGACGTAATGACCAAGATGTCGCGAATTCCCGCCAACATCAGTGTGGTCAGAGGATAATAGATCATTGGCTTGTCGTAGATTGGCAGAAGCTGCTTGCTGCTCACGATCGTGAGCGGCCACAATCGCGAGCCGACGCCGCCCGCCAGAACGATTCCCTTTTTAGTGATGCTCATCGGTCATCCGCGCGCAATGATGTGGTTCTGATTTCCGCTTAGTCGCGATTTTTGCAAATCAGCAAATCGTCGTGGTCTGGACTCAGTTTCCAACGGGAGCCGTGCGCGCTTGCAGCGCTTCCACAGATCGATCATGGCCGAGCGATTGGGCCGCGGCAAGAGAAAACAGGCGCGACTTGCGCGCCATCAACTCGTTCCAGTTGCCAGTCTCAACAACGTGGCCCGCCTCGAACACGTAAATAGAATCGGCGGTTCGCACTGCGCCGAGCCGATGCGTAATAATCAAAATGCCCATCTGCTTGCGAAGCTCTTCAAGAGTTTGCGACAACTCGGCTTCGGACTCAGCGTCCAGAGCGCTCATCGCCTCGTCCATCAGCAGCAGGATCGGGTTCCTCAATAGTGCCCGCGCAATACCGAGACGCTGCCGTTGCCCGCCGGAGAGCTTGACGCCCTGATCGCCGATGACCGTAGCATAGCCTTGGGGTAACGCCTCAATGAAGTCATGCGCATGGGCGCGCCGAACCGCCAATTCGACCTCAGCCCGCGACGCGTCGGGATTGGCGAGCGTCAAGTTCTCCCAGATAGATGCGTGAAACAGGATTGTTTCCTGGGGCACATATCCGATCGCCCGACGCCATGCGCGAAGCGGCGCGGATGCAAGCTCGTGGGTTCCCAGCCGGATTGATCCCGCGCTCGGCTCTACCAACCCAAGCACGGTATGCACGAGCGTCGATTTCCCGGCGCCGGATCTGCCAACGACCGCAAGCACGCCCGGTATCGGAATCGTCAGATTGATCGGGCCGAGGACCACTCGCTCTCCAAATCTCACCTGAAGGTTGCTTATAATGAGGGTCGCCGGCAGATCGATCTTCAATGCCTCACTTGAATGATCCTGCCGCTCTGCTGCAGCTTCCGCGGCTGTTTGCAATTCGTTGATAGCCTCAATGGCATGCACATTACCATTGAGATAATGCAGTTGAGCCTGTATCGCGGTAATACGCGGGAACAGACGCCCAAAGAGCGCCAGCACAACGACCACATTTCCGGCAGCCACACTCATCCCTTTGCTGGCAAGCACGAGGATGATTGCCAAGCCAATCAAAGCGACAAACTCAAGGACGCCACGGACCGTTCCGGGTAGGGAGCTGGCAAACGCATTGGCTGTTTCGAGCTTGCGCACGACGGGCTCGATCCGCGCGGCTGCGCGATCATCACCGCCGCTCGCTTTGATGAATTTGGCTCCCGCAAAATGTTCGTTAAGCACGGACTGCAATTCCGCGTCGAGCGGGGCCAAGCTCCGGCCGACCGTATAGCTCTTCTTGTAGAGGTGCGTCATCGTCAACGCGACCGCGAGAGCAAAACCAATGAGGCTTAGTGTGACTGGCCACGCGACAAGCAGCGACAACACGACATAGATGACGGTCACCACGACGCTCGCAAGCAGCGAGAGGCATATTGTGAAGGCCCTGCCCAATCGGTCGCTTTCGGTGATGATCGCATTCGTCATCTCGCCGGCTTTTTTGCCGATGACGAAGCTCCACTTCGCGCGCATGAATGCGCTGAACATTTCCAACTGGCGCTGACTCTGATAGTGACGCGCGAGTCTCGCGGTCCACAAATTCAAAGCGATGGAAAGCGCCGTCTGCATCGTCGCGACCACAATGATAACAGCGAGAATTTCCAAGGGGCCGGTCGCACCAACGAGCGCCAAGCCTTTATCAAGTAACTCGATCGCCGCACCTTGGCTGTTCGCAGCCGTCACGCCGACGCGGCTCAAGAGCGGCAGGAGCAGAATGACCGAGACACTTTCGCTAAGGCCGACAAGCGCCGTCCATGCAACCAGCGCCGGAAAGCGCCAGCCAAGGCGCCTCATGAGGTCACTGAATAGGAGAAGATGAAGTTTCATAAGGGCCAGTTCTGGTCACGCACGCATGTATTGGATTTTGTAAGGAACTTTTCGGACGAATTGGATCGTTGCGGAATCTTCGGCGGCAATTTCAGAATCCCGGAAATAGCGCTCGATTGGCATCCATTATGCGGCGCGCCTTAATGAACCGATGAGTCGAAGCAGGCCGGCTATCTAGCATAAAATAGAATTTCCGCGAGCCGCTTGCGCACGCTCCATGGTAAAACTTCCCCCACAGTGGTGAGCGCGCGGTTGACCATGCCAAAGATGCGCCGATCCCTCGATAGCTCAGGCTCGAAGAGCTGTCTCTGCACCGCAAACCGCTTGCCAACCCATTCGTACAATTCCATATCGTGAGAATTACAGTCCTCGATAATTCTGATCAGGCGGGACGGAATATCCATCAAGTACGGGCGCCCTTTGGTCGGATTCTTGTACTCGGTCTGCAAACGGCGCATGGGCCACCCGTATATTAGGCGGATCAACAGTGCCAGTTCAGTCAACTGTTCAAGAGGCGCGATCGTCAAAAATAATTCATCTATATTGCGCTTTGCTTCTTCGAAATGATGGCCTTCTACCGGCGCACCGAGCACTTGGCCGCCTCGTTCGGGCGCGTCTGCATCGAAATCGGGACAGCCGCTCACGACCCGCACCTGATAATCTTGCAGTTGATTGTCGTAACGGCTCTCTACGTACTCCTCAAATGTGAGAGGCTTGCCATTTTTGAGATAAGGATCGTTAATCTGGATACGAAAGAAGAAATACGATATGACTCTCTCAACCGGGTGACGAATGACCGTAATATATTTCGCGGGACGTTCGAACACGCGGTGCACCCCCATCGGTACGTGCCCGCTGACGTAGCGAATGCGCTTTAAGCCGTAATCCATTAGCCGCCGCTGGCAACACTCATACGTAACGCGATCCAGCCCGTTATATGTTTCATCGCCCTGATTTATGGATTCGAAAACCTCATCGCTTCGGAATCCATGCTTCACCATGCTGCTCAGAGACGTGCCACCCGTCTTGGCAATGTGCAAATGTATGAGAAGGTCGGGAGCGGCTGGTCGAGCACCCGAGTTCGACGGAATGTTAACCTTCTTCGTGCTTCGGTTTCTTGTTTGCATCACCATGAGTGGCTTACCCGCTTTCGATTTCACTATTGGACTCGGGCAAAATTGGCTCGCAGCAACTTCGATCTGGANTTTAGAGCCAATCTCGACTNCCGTCAGCGCGCACCATCGNCAGGAACGGACCAGCAAAATCAGCGAATGCCTCCCGCGATAATGCGCCTTCGATTTCCGCGAGGTCCTTGCGTGACCGCCTTAGATCATCCGGTGACGCGCCGGCATTCGCCAGTTGCCGAAGCAATGCCGAGCGTTCGCGGCTAATGAAGAAGCGAGGACGAGTCTGCAGATAACGGAACAAATTCGGCAGCTTCTCGCGCATAACCCGCTTGATCTGCGTGAGCAATCCATAGTTGATCGACAAGAACTCCCGAAAGTACCGTTCGATTATTGTACGAACCTCTTCGGCAATCGCCGCGTCGCCGCCGCCATCGGCGGTGGCGGCAGCAATCGAAATGCGCTCGACTACGGCGTGAGCTTCCGAGGTGAAGCGGCTGCGCAGGAGGTGACGGACCCAGTCTCTCAAAGGCTGGTAAGATAGCGAGGTGCCGCTTTGGCTAAAATAGGTTATCGTCGCTTTGTTTGTGCGGACCTTGCCGAGAGTCAGAGCCCGCATAGCGTGGAAGGTCTCATGCAGCATCAGATCGGAAAAATCGATTTCGGCGTCTTCCCGCCAAATAGTGGCCAGGGCCTCGGTACGGTAAACTGCGTAGTAGAGCAAGAGACATAGCCCGCCCTGGCGCAGCCGCTCCGTCACGACGGGTGCGGAAACATCTTCGGTATCGGAGGACATATAAAGGCGGTTGAGTCTGCCGCGAACGCCGCCGTCCGGATTGCCGAGCCCGGAATACACCGAAAACGCGGCCACCCGGCCGCGCGCGCAGACGTAGTCCGCGTTCGCGTCCAGAAAATCGAGCGCCCGTTCGATTCCGTCAAAGCCAAGAAAGTCATCGTTGTCCGCTACCATTGCATACGGCGTCCGTACGCGCTGAAGCGCATCGGACATTTTCGCGAAATACCGGCTATAATCAACGTCATTCGGATAGCGAACGTACTCGATGTCGAGTTCTGGAAATATCTCGCGGCTGTTCTCGAGATACCCCGCGACCGCCTCGTTTACCTGTCCATCCGCAATCAAGAACCGGTAGGGTAACCGCACCTTGTTGGCGTGCCACAGAAACCGCAGAGTAAAAAGGCACCGTCCTTTCATCGGCAGGATGATGGTCAAACGCGGCGCCATATCTTAGCCTTGCCTGTCACGAGCAGCGTGGGAAGACGCCAGTGCAGAAAATCCGATAATGTCCCTGAAAAGATGAACGTACGGGCTCATGGGTTAAACGAACATGCCATGTGGAAGCAGTGCACTCAGCTGCGCACCAGTGACTTTATCCATCTGAGAAATTTCAAAACGGCGCCGGCTTCTTGATGCGCCTCTCCGAGCAAATAAAACGTCGGCATCCGCAATGCGCGCCGGACCCAAGTTTTCATGGGCTGCGCGTAGGTAACGCCGCGCAGCCTGCCCGCCACGGCACTGTTGCTAAAGACGATCTCCCCGGCATGATTGAAGAAGACATAGCAAACAGCCTGGCGATCGAGGGCCTCATCGACGGCCTGCGGCTTCACGCCGAGCGCAGAAAAATATGGCTCGCGCAGGAAGAACAAGTTAGTCGCGGTGCATCCGAGCAGCCCGTAACCCTTGCGAGACGCCAAGGCGCCGAGCGAAGCAGCAGACGACCCGATATAGCCGCGGCCGCCGCGATCGATATAGTCGAATTCCGGCGGAATCGTCGCGTTGTATTCAATGACCACCAACGTGGGATGGAAACGCACGGTCGCTTCCCAGACGTCGTAGTCGTTGCCGTCGATATCGATTGACAGGAGATCGAAATCCTCCGGAACGCCTTGCCGCTCAAGGATCCGGTCGAGAGACAATTCCCCCGCCGCGGCGACGAGACTGCAAACGGGTGTTATCGCCGGATAAGCCGTCGCGGTCTTTTTCAACGTTTGAAATTTGTGTGGGTCCGCTTCTATATGGATGGCCTTCCAGCCGTGGTGCGCGACCAAATTGAAAGTATTCGAAAGGTTACGGCCATCCCAGGCGCCAAACTCGACGCAGATGCGGTGGCGCGGTGCGATCCGGCTGAACACCCATTCGATGACGCCATCCTCGCCGTTCTGCGAATAGACATTCCGCTCCAGTTTTTTCAAGTCGTCCGCAAGCGTCAATTCACGATCTCCGGAGCCGTTGGGATAGTCTAGCATCCGCGAAAATCAGGATGCGGCCGTGCCGACATGACGGCGGAAATTCCGCCGCCGATCGCTCGATGGCCGCTGCCGGCTCAAAGCGACCGCCGCGTTGCAAACCGCCACACGCGACCCAGATGCCGCCGGGTGGCCGACGCCTGCCAGCGTAAATTGAGTTCCGACTCGACCGGGCGCTTGGAAAAATCGAATGCAATGCCAAGCGGCGTAAAATGCCGAACGGCATCCGGCAGCCATTTTCCACGCCGCACCACGTGGCGGTATGGGATTGCTGAAATGCCTTCGCAGACGCTGAGGAACGGTTCGGACATCTGGTCGCTACGCCGCGAACCCTTCAATTCAAAATCCCACGCGGACTCATTCCGGCGCAACAGACTCAACAACGCCAGCCGATCCCAAAACGCGATTTGCAATGAAGTGCGATAGGGTGCGCCTTTGGCTATCACGCCGATATCGGGCATTTCTGGACACGGGACATCGGCCTTCGGGTTTGGCACCAAACGCAGATAGACCGCGCTTTTGGCGACCATGGCGGAATGCAAGCGGCCGACATGTGCCGTATCGACCGGCGCGGCAAGAAAAAAGTCTTCCAACGTCAACAAAACGAAGCGGCTCGATATGCGCTCAAGGCCGCGCGCGAGGGTCTCCGACCAAGATATGTCATCGCCCACGCGCAGCGGAGTAATGCGTTTATCCGGAAATGTGAGATGATTACTGATGAGATGCAACGGATAGGGCATATCCGGCCAAAAGCGAAACAGCAGACCAAAAAATCCCGGCCAGACGTCCGCAAATCCATCGCAAGATACGACCACTGCCGATACGTCAGACTTGAGTTGCGTTGTTGAAATCATTTCTCCGGATTCGCTCTGGAAACGCCGTGTAACGGCGAGTTCTCCTGTTCAAAGAAAGCCAGCTGCCATCTCATGCTTTGTTTGCGGAATTTTCCCACGCTACCGCACTCCGGGTGAAACATTCCCCCAGACAGAACTCAGAGGCTTTGCGGCGCAGCGAGCTAGGCTGCGGCCACAGCCTCGGCGTCCAATAGCACGCGAACTTCGCGGCCGAACAGATTGAGAAGGATCGCGACGCGGTCGCGGTCCGACATGCCATCGTAAAGTCCGAGGCAATCGCAAAATACGCCTTCGAGAACGCGAATCTTGTCACCGACGCGAAACAGCGGCCAGTGACCAAGGCGAATGAAGCCAGATGGATCCTCGCGGTCCTTCAGCATCGTGACCACTTGATCCGGAACCGGCGCGGGGGCGTCTCCGATGCAAACGAGTCGCGACACACCGACAGTCGAGTAGATCGACCGCCAGCGCTGAATGGTCGTGTCGATTTTGATGAAAAGGTAGCGCGGAAACAGCGGCGCGGAGACGACATCGACCCGGCGCGCGTGGCGCCGGCGCTTGAGATAGCACGGAAGGTAAGTCGCAAAACCCTGACGGCCGAGGTGCGCGGCCGCCTTGTTCTCCGCGTGAGGATGAGTCTGCACTACATACCAGCGGGTTCCGGCGATCATGATATTCTCCGCCGATTGCGCAGACGGCCTGAGAGCAGCGCCGGCACCAATACGCGCTCGGATCCGAAATATCGGACGGCCGAAGCCAAGGCTTTTGCCGGATTTCTNAGATCGGTCAACACGGCGGCATCGCATGGCTCGTCGAGGGCCTTGAACGACGTCACGACCGGTATTCCGATGAAACGCGCCACCTTGGCATCCGCATCCACGACAGCGACAATTTTGACGCTACTCTCCAGGGCACAGATGGTGGATATCTCCGCGAGATCGGAAATTCCGACCAGCACAATCCGCGTCCAGGCCCGAGCGCTGGCGGTGTCGAGCACGGCAGCGCAATCCGCCCGCGCCGATCTGAAAAACGAGAATGAATAAGATAGATATTCGACGGTCAGCCGCGATTTTTCAGCGAAACCTCGAGGGGTCAGGTAATAGGCATATCTGCGCGCCGGAGCNTCATTAACCTTGACCAGACCTTTCTTGACGCAGCGCTTGAGATAGGCGTTCACCAGGCCCAAAGCGATCCCAAGCTCCGCCGCAAGCCGGCGTTGCGACATTCCTCCATCGCGCTCGACCGACTCCAGCAGGCCAAGAACGATCTTNGAGTTCCCATTTTCTTGCTCTTGCTGTGTCACGCTGGACATAGGGCCCCCTTTACGAGAGTCCTAGAGCGTTCATGGCATGAACGTCAAGCACTATGTTCATTGCGTGAACAGCGCTATCATGCTGAAATAAGTCGTGAGAAGAGGTGTGGACGCCCCCCGGGAAGACCCGGTAGCGTCGCCGCCGGTCGCCCTTACCGCGCGAGACGCCGGCCCTTATGCGATTACCCCGCCTGCTCTTCCTGGTCACCGAGGACTGGTATTTCGTGTCCCATCGCCTCCCCATGGCCCGGGCGGCACAGGCGGCTGGCTTCGAGGTGCACGTGGTGACGCGGGTCGATCGGCATGGCCCGCAAATCGAAGCTGAAGGTTTTCACCTGCACCCGTTGAGCTGGCGCCGCGGCAGCGCCAACCCGGCCGGCTTTCTCTTGGCCATCTACCGGATCCGGGCCCTCTACAAAGAATTAGCGCCAGACATTGTCCATCATGTTGCGATGCAGCCCAGCATCATGGGCTCCCTCGCCGCCCTGGGGTTGCCCCTGGCCCGGCTCAATGCAGTAGCCGGCTTCGGTTTTGCCTTCACGTCAAAAACCCTCCGAGCACGACTTGTCCGAACCGCGCTCAGCCGCCTCATTCGCGGCCTTTTCAATCGTCCCGGTTCCATCCTCCTGGTGCAAAATGTGGACGATCGAGCCGATGCCATCGGTTTGGGGCTTGATCCCGATCGCATCGCCCTGATCCCCGGTTCAGGCGTGGATGTGGATCAATTGGCACCTCTTCCGGAACCCGATGGGCCGGTCACGGTGGCCTTCGTAGGGCGGTTGCTCGCGGACAAAGGCCTGCATACGCTGATGGCAGCCCACGAACTCCTCCTGCGCCGGGGTCGACCGATCCGTCTTCTTTTGGCAGGCGAGCCGGATCCAGCTAACCCCGCCTCCATACCCCCAGCCACCATCGCGGCCTGGCGGCAACGGCCAGATGTTGTGATTCTAGGACACGTTCCCGACATCCGCACGGTCTGGGCAGCCGCTCATATCGCCGTGCTGCCGTCCCGGCGGGAGGGGTTGCCCAAGAGTCTGCTCGAAGCCGCAGCCTGCGGCCGGCCCC
>JGI1357J11328_10002327_pt1 | contig 13785 bp, 8 predicted proteins | sample Subgrocontami54m_FD_11328 | JGI IMG/M metagenome (IMG submission 11328)
AGCGCTGCGATCACCCGTTGGAAGATCGCCGCCGCTCCCAGCATGCCCGACCGTTTCGGCGGCCTTGGACACACCGCCTTCGACCTGTCGCTGAGCAGAAACCGGCGCGGCCGCTGCGGCCGCTGGATCGTGAGTTGGAATCATGAAAAACGCATCTTCGTCCCGCAGGCGCTATCTCTCGATATGGCTGAGGCGGCTCGCGACCGACCGGATGACGCGCGCCAGCTCGCCCGCGCCGGCTGACAATGCACCCTTGGCACCCTTGGCACCCTTGGCACCCTTGGCACCCTTGGCGCCCTTGGCGCCCTTGATCATCGCCGGTCCGGTCGGCAGCGCGCTGCGGCTCACCGCCGTAAACGACGCCGCGGCAAGGCTCGGCCTGAAACCCGGCATGGCGCTTGCCGACGCGCGCGCCATGCATCCGGCAATCGCGGTCACCGCCGCCGATGCGCCAGCCGACCGCCGCGCGCTCGAGGCCGTCGCCGAATGGTGCGACCGTTACACCCCGCTGGTCGGGCTCGATCCGCCCGACGGTCTTGTGCTCGATGTCACCGGCTGCGCGCATCTGTTCGGCGGCGAGGCGGCACTCTGCCAGGACATCGTCCGGCGGCTCCTCAAGCAGGGCTTTCGCGCCCGCCTGGCGGTGGCCGATACCGTCGGCTGCGCCTGGGCGGTGGCGCGCTATGGAACGGCAGCGGTGGTGGTGTCCCATGAAACCCGGGAAGCCTTGACCATCCTGCCGGTGGCGGCGCTGCGCATCGATCCCGACTTGGCCGCCGCGCTCGCCCAGACCGGCCTCAAGCGCATCGCCGATGTGATCGACCGTCCGCGCGCACCGCTCGCCGCCCGGTTCGGCGAACATTTTGTCCGCCGCATCGATCAGGCGCTGGGGCGGCAGGATGAGCCGATTGCGCCGCGCCTGCCGGTGCCGCCCTATGTGGTGGAGCGGCGCTTTGCCGAGCCGATTGCGCTCGAGGCCGACGTGCTCGGCACCATCGAGCATTTGGCGCACGAGCTTGACCGCCTGTTGCAGCGGCGCGGAGAAGGTGCCCGCCGTCTGCAGGCCGCGCTGTTTCGCGCCGACGGCAAGGTACATCGGATCACGGTCGGCACCGGCGCACCGGAGCGCCAGGCGGCGCGCATCCGCGCTCTGTTCTCCGAGCGGCTCGCCGCCATCGGCGACGAATGCGATCCCGGCTTCGGCTATGACGTGGTGCGGCTGTGTGCGCTCGCGACCGAGCGCTGCGATCCGTTGCAGACCGGCCTCGACGCCGCCGATCATGCCGCCGAACTGACTCATCTGGTCGATCGGCTCGGTGCGCGCTTTGGCCTGCGCCGCGTCACCCGCCCCGTCCTGCAGCATACCCATATTCCCGAATTCGCTGTCGCTGCCGCACCGGCGCATGCACTGTCGTGTCCGAGGCACGGCGTAATGCATCCTGCCCAAGACACCCTCGCTCCGGCGCGGCCGGTCCGCCTGTTCGAGCGTCCGGAGCCGGTCGAGGCGATCGCCGAAGTGCCGGACGGGCCGCCGGTGCGCTTTCGCTGGCGGCGCGTGCTGCATGAAGTCGCTCGGGCCGAGGGCCCCGAGCGCATCGCCATGGAATGGTGGCGTGACGCTCGCGGCCGCGCCTTCACCCGCGACTATTTCCGGGTCGAAAGCCGCGACGGCGCGCGTGTATGGCTCTATCGCGAAGGGTTGTTCGGCAGCGAGACCGACGAGCCGCGCTGGTTCCTGCACGGCGTTTTTTCATGAGCAACGTCCACGTTCTTCCTGTTGCACAGAAGCACAGCTCCGCGGCGGCACCGGACGCCCCGGCGCCGGCCTATGCCGAACTGGCAGTCACCAGCAATTTCTCCTTTCTGCGGGGCGCATCGCATCCCGAGGAGCTTGTCCAACATGCCAAGGTGCTGGGTTTGGCGGGGATAGGAATTGCCGACCGCAATTCGGTTGCCGGTGTCGTGCGCGTACATACCGCAGCGAAGCAGTTGAACGACGAAATCCGGACATTGAATAAAGCGCACGGGACGAACGTGCCGGAGCTGAAAATTGCCGTCGGCGCGCGGCTTGTTTTCGACGACGGCGCCACGCCCGATATTCTCGCCTATCCGCAGGACCGCGCCGCCTGGGCACGGCTGACGCGGCTGCTCTCGCTCGGTAAGCGGCGCGCCGACAAGGGCGAATGCATGTTGGGCCTGCCGGACCTGCTCGCCTTCGTCGAAGGCCTCAATCTCATCGTGCTGCCGCCGCCGTGGATCAATGCCGGAAGGCTTGGCGCGGCGCTCGCGCGCCTGACCGAGGCCGCATCCCGGCACTCGGTATGGCTTGCAGCCAGCATGCTCTATCGCGGCGACGATGCACGGCGGATCAATCGGCTCGCGGCGGTTGCCGGCGACGCCTTCGTTCCGTTGATCGCCGTGAACGACGTGCTTTACCACGCGCCCGCGCGGCGGGCGCTGCAGGACGTGGTGACCTGCATCCGCGAGCGCACCACCATCGACGCTGCCGGCCGCCTGCTCGAAGCCAATGCCGAACGGCATCTCAAATCGCCCGGCGAAATGACCCGGCTGTTCCGCGCGGCGCCGCAGGCTATCGAGCAAACCCAGCATTTTCTCGATCAATGCCGGTTCTCGCTTAAGGAACTGAGAGGCACCGAATATCCAGAAGAAACCCGTCAGGGTTTTGCTACGCCGCAGGATGCGCTCGTGGCCTTTGCAGAGGCCGGCGGCCGGCAGCGCTATCCCCAAGGCATGCCGGATAAAGTGCGACACGCTTTGAATGAGGAACTGCGGCTGATCGGCGAACTCAAATACGCGCCTTTCTTTTTGACCGTCCACGACATTGTCAAATTCGCGCGCCGGCCGGACATCAACATCCTCTGCCAGGGCCGCGGGTCGGCCGCCAATTCGGTGATCTGCTATTGCCTTGGCATCACCGAGGTCAATCCCGATACGGGCAATCTTCTCTTCGAACGTTTCGTTTCCGCCGAGCGACGCGAGCCGCCGGATATCGACGTCGATTTCGAGCACGAGCGGCGCGAGGAGGTGATCCAATACATTTACAAAACTTACACGCGAGAGCGTGCCGGTCTGGCGGCGACCGTCATCCGCTACCGCGGCCGCAGCGCCATCCGCGAGGTCGGCAAGGTCTTGGGCCTCTCCGAAGACACGACCGGAATACTCGCCAGCACGATGTGGGGCTGGTCGATGGATGGCGTCACCCGACAAGCGGCACGCCGCGCCGGGCTGAATCCTGAGGACAAACGGCTGACCCAAGCCATGACGCTGGCCGGAGAACTGATGGGCTTCCCGCGTCATCTGTCCCAGCACGTGGGCGGATTCCTGATTACCCGCTCTCGGCTTGACGAAGTGGTGCCGATCGAGAACGCCGCGATGGAGGAGCGCACCGTCATCGAATGGGACAAGGACGATCTCGATTCGCTTGGTCTTTTGAAGGTCGATGTGCTCGGTCTCGGCATGCTGTCCTGCCTGCAGCGCGCCTACGGCTTTCTGCAAGAGCATTATGGCGTCGCGCGCGACCTCTCGGTCCAGGACGAAGACGACGCCACCTACCGGATGATCCAGCGCGCCGACACCATCGGCGTATTCCAGATCGAGAGCCGGGCGCAGATGTCGATGCTGCCGCGACTCAAGCCCGATAAATTCTACGACTTGGTCATCGAGGTTGCGATCGTGCGGCCCGGGCCAATCCAAGGCAACATGGTGCACCCTTATCTCAAGCGCAGGCAAAATCCTACATTGGCGGTTTATCCCTCGCCTTCTCCTGAATTCGGAAAGCCTGACGAATTGCAGGAGGTGCTGGGCAGAACGCTGGGTGTGCCGCTATTCCAGGAACAAGCAATGCGCATTGCCATCGTGGCTGCAAAATTCGAGCCGGGTGAAGCAGACCGCTTCAGACGTGCAATGGCGACGTTCAAGCGGGTCGGTACGATCAATTCATTCGAACAAAAATTCGTGCAGGGAATGACCAAGCGAGGATACGAGCTTGATTTCGCCCAGCGCTGCTTCGAGCAGATCAAGGGTTTCGGCGAATACGGCTTTCCCGAAAGCCATGCGGCGAGCTTTGCCAATCTGGTCTACGCCTCGGCCTGGATCAAATGCCGCTATCCGGACGTGTTCGCCGCCGCGCTGCTCAACAGCCAGCCGATGGGCTTTTACGCGCCGGCGCAGATCGTACGTGACGCCGAGGAGCATGGCGTCGAGGTGCGGGCGCCCGACATCAACTTCTCCCATTGGGATTGCACGCTGGAGCCCGGCCCGAGAGCGGCAGACCACCTGCATCCGCGCCATGCCGGGATGCGAGACGACATCCGCACAGATTATGCGCTGCGGCTCGGGCTGCGGCAGATCAGCGGCTTTTCCGAGAAAGACGGAAAGATCATCGAAGCCGTGCGCGACGCGGGCTTTGATTCCGTGCGCGATCTGTGGCTGCGCACGCGGCTGAAACCCGCCGCCATCGAACGGCTGGCCGAGGCAGACGCATTCCGCTCGCTCGGCCTCGACCGCCGCGACGCCTTATGGGCGGTGCGCGCCCTGCAACGTTCAGGCGACAAGGATGACCTGCCGCTGTTCGCACGCGTTACCATGCCGGAGATCGAGCCGGACGCCGCACTACCGCCGATGCGGCTGGGCGAGCAGGTGATCGAGGACTATCGCCACCTGCATCTGTCCTTGAAGGCGCATCCGGTGTCGTTCGTGCGCGCCGATCTCGACCGGCGCGGCTGTCTGCGCCATGAACAGCTTGCCGGTATTTCATCGGATCAGCGGGTGACGGTCGCCGGCCTGGTGCTGGTGCGCCAGCGACCGGGCAGCGCCAACGGCGTGATCTTTATGACTCTTGAAGACGAGACCGGTATCGCCAACACCATCGTCTGGCCCAAAACCTTCGAGACCTTCCGCCCGGCCGTGCTCGGCGCGCGGCTCATCAGCGTGACCGGCAAGCTGCAGAACGAATCCGGCGTCATCCATGTGGTCGCCGACCGGATCGAGGACTTGTCGCCGCTCCTGCGCCGATTGTCGGAAGAAACCGAACTCGTGGAAACCATCGCTTATGCCGACGCGGTGAAACGTGCGGCAGCCGAACGGTCGCGCCATCCGCGCAGCGGCGACGCGCTGGTGCTGGCGCTCAAGGACAATCCCGCCACAGTGATGCCGAAGGGACGCAATTTTCATTAAGGGAACTAGTGGGCAGCTAACGTCCGCTCTGTCTCAGTGCATCGCCTTGCCGCCGTCCACATTGACGGTCTGCCCGGTCATGAAGTCGCTCGCCGGCGACGCCAGGAACATGACCGCGCCCACCAGATCCTCCGGAAATTGCGGCCGCTCGATCGCCCGGCCGGCCACGCCCGCGCTCATATAATTGCCGGACGACGACGACATCTGGGTTTCGCTCTGGGTGAGGCCGGGAGTGACCGCGTTGACGGTGATGCCGAACTCGCCCACCTCGCGCGCCAGCGCGCGGGTCAGCCCCAGCACGCCGGCCTTCGACGTCGTGTAATGCAGCCGGTTGGGGGTGCCGTCCCAGATCCGCGAGGACGAGATGTTGACGATCTTGCCGCGCTTCTGCGCCTGCATAGCGGGAAACACCGCACGGCAGGACAGGAACATGCCGCGCAGATTTACAGTCATCACGCGGTCCCATTCTTCGATCGGGATTTCCATCCAGGAGCGGCGCGGCAGCACACTCATCACGGAGGCATTGTTGATCAGCACGTCGATGGCGCCGAAGCGCTCGAGCGCCGCCCGCGCCATCTCCTGGGTGGAGGCTTCGTCTGAAATATCGGTGGCGAGCCCCAACGCCTCGCAGCCCTGGCCGCGTAGCGCTTCCGCCACCGCCATGGCCGCCGGCGCGTCGATATCGGCCGCCACCACGCGCGCGCCGGCCTTGGCGAATTCGGTTGCATAGACCTTGCCGATGCCCTTGCCGCCGCCGGTAACAATGACCGTGCGTCCTTCCAGGTTGAATCGTTCGTTGGTTGCCACTGATGTCATCCCCTACATAAACCGGCGGCGAAGCTACACGTGCGGGCCCGTCAACGCCATACCTCTAGTGACGCTTAGAATGCGCGGCCGGCCTGCTTATTCCGGATACCAGCGTGGCTTGCGTTTTTCGCGGAAGCTGGCGAAACCTTCTAGCATTTCAGGGGTCTTTTCACGATGGGCCGGCGGCCTGTTCGCTACGATGGCGGACAAAGGCGGCGACGCATAATGTGCCGCCGCCTCCTTGAGTTCGCGGATCGCCCCCGGCGCACCGTGCAGCAAGGCATCGGCGATGCGCAGAAGCGTCTCGTCGAGAGCGGGGGCCGGGCAAACCTCGTGCGCCAGGGCCAGACGCAGCGCTTCCGCGGCCGTGATGCGCTCGCCCGACAGCCCATAACGGCGAAAGGCCCGATGCCCGATCGCGCGGATGATAAACGCCGCTACGCCGAGCGGCGCCATGCCGACCCGCACCTCCGGAACCGAGAAGAAGGCGTCCTCGGCGGCAATCACCACATCGCAGCAGGCCGCCAGAGCAGCCCCGCCGCCGATCGCGCCGCCGTTCACGACCGCAACGGTCGGCTTCGGCAAGGTATCGAGCGCCACCAGCACGTCGAACAGCGACGAACGAGCCGTGGTAGCGCCGGTTTGGGCAGCCGGTGAAACTTCCGGTTCCCGCGCCGCCAGATCGGCGCCGGTGCAAAAATGCTTGCCGCTGCCGCGCAAGACGACGATGCGCACGCGGTCGTCGGCAGCCAGCGCCGCAAACTCGCGGCCCAATTCGTTGAGCATCGCCTGGTCGAACGCGTTGCCACGTTCCGGCCGGTTCAGCAGCAGCGTCGCTACTCCGCGCGCGGACACGTCGAGTGAGATCGTTTGCAGCGTCATTGCGTTAACTTTCGATGGGAATGCGGATCACGAAGGCGTCAAACTACAATGTGCGATGACTTCGTCATAGCTTGACGCCCGGGATTCGCCATGCGCAGAATTGAAAAAAGTTGCGTAGTGGTTGGGGGTCCCGTCAATGGTGTTTCAATTGCGTACAATTTTTGCCGGCGTGCTGGCCTTCGGCATTCTCGGCGCCTGTACGGTCCTCGATACCATTGACCCGCGCTACGACACCATCAACCGCAGCACGGCCCGGGCGCGTAACGAATCCATTTTTCTGAACATCGTCCGCGCCAGCCGTAACGACCCGCTGAATTTCGTTGCGCTCAATCGCGTGGGTGGCACCACCCAAGCCAGTGGAACATTGTCCGCGCCAACGTTCCTGATCGGGCCGGCGCCGCTGCCCGTCACCATCGGGCGTACCACCACGTTCAACGACCGATCAGCCAACGCGACTATGTCGGCGATCAACACCTTCGATATCAGCCTGCTCGAAACCGGCAATTTCTATGCCGCCTTGATGGCGCCGGTGGGCCTGCCGGACCTCGCCACCTTCATCCGGCAAGGGTATCCGCGCGAATTGTTGTTTTGGTTGTTCACCGACTCCGTGCGGATCACGCGCGACGGCCAAACGCGGGAAGTCCGCAACGATCCGTATGACATCAAGGACTGCGAGGCCGATCCGGAGCATTGCTTCCCGCGGTTGATCGATATCGCAAGCACCACCGGGCTGACGGTCGAAACGCGTGTCGTGGTCTCAGGAGCCAAAGGCGATAAATCCAGCCGCACCACGATGGGCCGGCTTTGCTTCGATCCGATCCTGGCTGCCAAAGCGAAAGTCGATAACCCGGAGCCGATGTCGCTGCAGAATCCCGGCCTAAACCGGCGGCCGATTTGCGGAAAAGACCCCTGGACCGAAGCCGGGCGCAGGGGCGGCGGATCCAACTCGGTGCAATTCGCCTCCGGACCCGCGCGTCGCGGTCCTGTCGAATTCGAAATCACCACGCGCTCGACCTTCGGCATCTACCGGTACCTGGGACGCATCCTGGCGGCGCAGATGACCGAGGAAATCAGATTGCGGGACTCGCGATCCTATCCGGGCGAGGACCCGCGCCTGCTTGCCGTCACGCAAGATGCCTCGGCCTGTTTCGTGGACTTGGTCTATGAGGGCGAGCACTATTGCGTGCCGGAGCGTGCCGACAACACCAAGCGTATTTTCGGTTTACTAGCGCAGCTTCTCGCCCTTAAAACCACCGTGCAGGACCTCGGCATTACGCCGGTCGTGAGGGTGTCTCCTTAAGCCTGCGCCCCAGGGGCCGCAATGATTGAACCACTCCCCGACCGCCTGCCCCTGGTAATCGGCATCACCGGACATCGGGACCTGCGCGATAGCGACATTCTGCGCCTTGAAAATGAAATTGCCGCCATCATTCGCCGGTTGCGCAGGGACTATCTCGCCGGCGACGGCGAGACTCCGATCGTCATCCTCTCTCCGCTGGCCGAAGGAGGCGATCGGTTGGCGGCACGGGTCACGCTCGCGCAGGGTGCGCGGCTGATCGCGCCGATGCCGATGCCGATCGAGGAATATCGGCGCGATTTCGAGCCTGGCTTGAAGCCTGGCAACGCCGCCGAGTTTGACGAATTGCTGTCGCGGGCGCTAGCCGCGCCGGTGGTGCCATTCGCGCCGGGAAATTCGCTTGAGGCCGTACGGACGGATGGCAAGAAGCGCGCCGAGCAGTACCGCGCCGTCGGGCTGTTCGTCGTTCAGCATTGTCACGTACTGATTGCATTGTGGGATGGCGACGAGCGGGACATGGGGGTCGGCGGAACCGCCGAGGTGGTGAAGTTCAAGCGTGAGGGAATCCCAATCGAAGTCAGTCATTCGGCGCGATCGAGTCTCGACGCCTCGGAGATCGGCCCGGTGATCCATGTGGTTGCACCGCGAAGCAAGCCGGACAGTCCTGCAAAGGACGTCACTGTTTATCCATGGGGACGGGAGCTCGCCGCCGGCAACGGCGCTCACAAGTCATCGCCGGACCGGGATCGCGACGCCTGGCAGTCGTTCGAAGCGCACATCCGATTGACCTGCCGGTTCAACAGTGAGGCGGCAACGCTTGCGGCAAAAGCGGGCGGCGCTGTCCGCGCTCAAAAGAATATCGAGATGCTATTCGAGATTCCCGACCAGGCACGGCAGGGTTTCAGTGCCGGCGCCCGGCAGCGCGCCATCGCCCTGGCGCCGCGTTGGTGCCGCCTCTACGGCGTCGCGGACACGCTGGCGCAGGAACAGCAGCGGAGATTCCACAGCGACTGGGGATGGCTGTTCCTCCTCGGTCTGACAGCACTGCTGTTCTTCGAGTTGAGAACGCACGTGCTCTATGATGTGAGATACGGCGACCTGCTGTTTTTGGCGTATTGTGTTTTTCTGGTCGCCGTCTTCATCGTGCTCTATATCGCGCGACGCCAGCAGCATCAGGAGCGATTTCTCGACTATCGGGCGCTCGCAGAGGCTCTGCGGGTCGCGGTTTTCTGGAAACTGGTCGGCGTCGGCACGGAGCGGAGCGGCAGCGCTACCGTCAACTGCATTGCGGACGCCTATCCGATCAAGCAGACCAGCGAACTCGCTTGGGTGAAAATCTGCCTGCGAACATTGGAATTACTCGATGCCGTGGGGCTGCCAGGACATGCTGTGCCGGCGTTGGATTCCGATGGTTACGCCTGGGCTCGCGACATCTGGGTCGCCGGTCAGCTCAATTTTTTCCGCAATACAGGGCATCGCCACAACGAAACCGCGGAAGGCCGTGAAAGATTGTCTATTGGTCTTCTGGGAGGTTCCATCGGCTTGGTGCTGTTGTTGCTGCTGTTGAGCTACGCGGCTGGCTGGCATCATAGCCAGTTGCGCTACGACCTCACGATTTTCTTTATCGGTGCGCTGCCCGGAATTGCGGCAGCCATCATTGGCTATACCGAGCAGCTCGCCCTCAAGGCGCAGGCCAGGCAATACGACCGCATGAGCATGCTGTTCGAGCGCGCCTTCTCGCTGCTGCCAGACCAGCTTGCAAAGATTGCTCCTACGCGCGCACAGGACATTTTCAGTGAACTCGGCCGCGAGGCGATGAAGGAAAATGCCGAATGGGTGGCGATCTACCGCCAGCGCCCGATCCGGCCGCCGCAAGGTTGAGGCCGGCGATGCCGTAGGCACAACGGTCAAATCTTCGTTGCGGCTTCGCCGACCCAATGCTCGATCTTGACCTGCTTTTCGGCCGCGCGTTGGCCGAGCTCGTAGATTTTCGGGATGATTTCCGGATCGTCCATACAGCGATAACTAATGACCTCGCGCTCATCCAAATCCACGTCGAGATGCTTGCGCAGCCAGTCCTGCTCGAGCCGTAGATCGTAGCGCAGGAATCGAAACATCTTGCCGCCGGGCGGCGCGTCCCCGCTCATGTCGCGGATTTCGGAATCGATCTCCCAGGGCGCCACGCATTCGCCAAACCACTGCATCTGCGTCAGCACCAGTCTTTCGGCATCGCTCATCAGAGACAGCAGCGCGTGAAAGGCAAGCCGAGGGAGGCGGCCGATGCCAAGCTTGTCGAATGCCAGCCGGGGACGATGGGTTCCGGTCCCGATCGAGGTGATGGCAAGGCGTTGCGGGTCCGCCGGCCAGCAGATGCCAAACGGCTTCAACTGGGTCATCATGAAAAGCGCGAGCGATGGATTGTTGTGCGGCGTCACGCCGCCGTCCACGAACAGGCCGTCGGTCTGCGGGTTGAATACGGCGGCGCGGTTTAACCCGAAGCGCGCGACGGCGCTCAGCAGCAGCTGGGCGAGCCAGGGATACTTGCGCGCCGCCGCCCGCATATCGGCAAGCCTGTCCTGGGAGGTGTCTTCCAGAATCGGAAGGATTTCAGGATCGAAGAAATGCGGTGCTGCTGTGCTGGCGCGCACGAGATTGGCCAGCTTGAAACGCTCGTTACCGATCCGCGATCCGTCGGGAGGCGTGCTCCAATAGGGCGCGCGTGGGTTGTTGGCGACGATCCAGGGACTTCCGGTGTCCATCCGTTTGCTGACGATGCACAGACCGGTGATCAGATCGTGGCTTTGCAGCTCACGATCTTGAACGACGTCCTCGATCTCCTTGCGCAAGGCGCGGGTATCGAATTTCGCCTGAAACACCGGAATTCGCCAGAACGGCCGTTTGAAAGCCGTTGCCGCGCGATGAATGTAGAAGTCGCGCACATCGGCGGTGCGATAGCCGAGCGCCAAAGCGCCGGCGATGAGTGCGCCCGTCGAAGTGCCGCCGACCAAGTCGAACCAATCGCCGAGCCGCACGTCCTTGCCGTGGTGCCGGGAAAGGAGGGTTTCGATGCGCTCCAGGAATGCGACGGTGATGGCGCCGCGGACTCCGCCACCATCAAGGGCGAGAACCCGTTTCGGTCCCGGTCCAAACAAATGGCGGTCCCGGGGGCACGCGAATGAATCAGTCTCCGTCACGGAAGCCACCAAAATCAGAGCGGGGAAGTTTCCTTATAGAGGCAGTTTTGCGGGGCCATGCAGGTGTCTGTCCCAAAGAGTGGTATATTTAGAGCACTCTGACGGTGTTATTTTACCTTTCCTACACATCCTCAGGAACCGGCCGCCGGGGCCCGGAGTTGAGCGGCCAGTCCAACCACCGAGAATGTCCAAAAGAGGCGCCCATGATGTGGATCTCACTTTTTGCTTTCACTTCCGCCGCCGCCATCGGTCTGAGCGTGGCAGCTGTCGTCATGCAGCCCGCGGTCGGGCGGACCGTTCGCCGCTAGCGCCATAGACAACCCAGCGTAAGGCGTAGCGGGCGGCCCCGGGCCGCTCGTTTTTGTTTTAGCCAAACACCCCACAGGCTCTATCCAATTGAATTGAGAGCACGTTTCGCTCCGGCTCAAGGTCCCGCCCGGCCCGCCGGGGGCAATTGTCCTTTGGGCAAAAATATCGTCTCCTAGCGGCCGAGCGGGGGCGGTCTCCGCCATGACGCACGGATCCCGGAAGGCATGTCCTCTTCCTTGTTGTTGACGCGCCGTTTCGCGCCGCTGTTCTGGTGCCAGTTCTTCTCGGCATTCAGCGACAATTTTCTCAAGAATGCGCTGGTGTTTCTGATCCTGTTCCGAATCGGCGGGCCGGACGCCGAGGCGCTGATCACGCTCGCCGCCGCCATTTTCATCGCACCGTTCTTTTTTCTCTCCGGACTTGGCGGCGAACTGGCCGACCGTTTCGACAAGGCCTGGGTGGCACAACGCCTGAAGTTAGTCGAAATAGGTGTGGCGCTGATCGCAGTACTTGGCTTTGCGCTGCATTCGGTTGTTATCCTGTTTGTCGCGCTGTTTCTGTTCGGCGTCATTGCCGCGCTGTTCGGCCCGATCAAATACGGAATTCTGCCGGACCATCTCGCGCGCTCCGAACTGCCGGCCGGCAATGCATTGGTCGAAGGCGCAACCTTCATCGCTATCCTGCTCGGCACTATTGTCGGCGGCCTTGCCGCCAAGGGCGGCGGCGACCCGGCATCCTTTGCCTTCCTGATGATCCTGTTCTCGCTCTCGTCCTGGGCAACGAGCCTGTTCATTCCGCCGACCGGGGAGGCGGCGCCCAATCTCCCCATACGCACGAACATCGTCCGCTCCACTGCCAACCTGCTGAATTATCTGCGCGAAGACCGGCGCATCCTGTGGGGCGCACTGGTAACAAGTTGGTTCTGGCTAGTCGGCGCGGTGTCGCTTTCGCTGCTGCCTCCACTGGTCAAAAACGTGCTCGGCGGCACCGAGGAAGTCATCACCGTGTGCCTGGCCATTTTCTCGATTGCGATTGCGGTGGGCTCCGGCCTCGCGGCCTGGCTGGCGGCCGGTCGCATCATCCTGCTGCCGACCTTGATCGGCGCGGTGCTGCTGGGCCTGTTCGCCATCGATCTCGGCTGGGCGACCTATGGGGTGGCGCCGGCAACGCAGGCGGCGGGCGTAACCGCCGTGTTCACCTCCAGCCGCGGCATTCGCATCGCCATCGACCTCGCCGGGTTGGCGATCGCCGGCGGGCTGTTCATCGTACCGACATTCGCCGCGGTGCAGGCCTGGGCCGGCTCCGACCGCCGCGCCCGCGTGGTGGCGGGCGTCAATGTGCTGAACGCCGCCTTCATGACGGCAAGCGCGCTGATCGTGGCGGTGCTGCAGACTTTGGGGATGTCGACGCCGGCCTTGTTCCTGTTGCTTGGCATAGGCAGCCTGCTGGTCGCGATCGCGATCGGCCGCACCATGCCGGCGAGCGCCATGGGCGACGCGCTCTCGATCATCTATCGCGCGCTGTTTCGCATCGAGGTCAAGGGACTGGATAACCTGCACAAGGCCGGGCCCAATGTGATCATCGCGCTCAATCACGTCAGCTTTCTTGACGCTGGCCTTGCCTTGTCGCTGCGCCGCCGCAAGCCGGTCTTCGCCATCGACGTCAATATGGCCAAGCATTGGTGGGTGAAGCCGTTCCTCAAGCTTAGCCATGCGATCCCGCTCGATCCGACCAAGCCGATGGGCACCCGCACTCTGATCAATGCGGTGAAAGGTGGCGAGGCGCTGGTGATCTTTCCGGAAGGACGCATCACCGTCACCGGCAGCCTGATGAAAATCTATGACGGCGCCGCCTTGATCGCCGACAAGTCGAACGCGGAGATCGTGCCGGTGCGCATCGAGGGCCTGGAACAGACGCCGTTCAGCCGGCTGTCCAGGGGCCAGGTTCGCCGCAAGTGGTTCCCGAAGGTCACCGTGACCGTGCTCGAACCGGTGAAGCTCTCGGTCGATCCGGCGCTCAAGGGCCGCGCCCGCCGGCAGGCGGCCGGCGCGGCCTTGTACGGAATCATGTCCGATCTGGTGTTTCGCACCACCTCCACCG
>JGI1357J11328_10002329_pt1 | contig 13783 bp, 24 predicted proteins | sample Subgrocontami54m_FD_11328 | JGI IMG/M metagenome (IMG submission 11328)
CGGACTTGCCTTATGTGGTTTTTGCTCGGACCCATCTCCGGGGGCGCCGCCACGCCGATGGTCGCGGCGAATACCGGTCTTGCCCTTGCGCTGAAATCGGACGGCACCGTTACCGCATGGGGGCGCAACGACTATGGACAACTGGGCAATGGCCAGGCCGCGATACGCGTCTCGCCCGGCAGGGTCGCCGGGATCGATCAGGTCAGAGCGGTTGCGGCGGGCACCGCGTTTACGCTTGCGTTGCGTGCCGACGGCACTCTCTGGTCCTGGGGTACCAATCTCTTGGGCCAGTTGGGCGACGGCACCAGGCAGAGGCAGTCCAGCGCCTATCCGGTGCGAGTCACCGGGATCAGCGGAACGATCGCTTCGATCGCCGCGGGAGACAGTCACGCTCTTGCCGTCACTTCCGACGGCGGGCTCTGGGCATGGGGTGCGGGCGGATCCGGACAACTTGGAACCGGCGACAGAAACCTCCGCACTGCTGCCGTTCAGGTACCGGGGCCGCAGGGGGGGGTGCGCGCCGTCGCGGCCGGTAGCAGCCATGCGCTGGCACTGGCCAATAATGGAACGGTTTGGGCCTGGGGCGACAACACTTCCGGCCAGCTTGGCAATGGCACGACAACTGACTCCCTGATCCCGATCCCGGTCAGCGCACTGTCCAATATCGTCGCAATCAGTGCGCACCATAAAGTCAACCTCGCCTTCGACACGTCCGGTCGCGTATGGGCATGGGGCCGCGGGAGCCGGGGTTCTCTGGGCGATGGCACGACCAACGACCGCGCCACGCCTTTCATCGTCCCCGGCCTTCCGCCGATCGCGGAAATCAGGGCCGGTCAGGTGATCAGTACGGCGGTCGCCGCCGATGGCTCGGTGTGGGCGTGGGGTCACAATGAATTCGGCGGGTTTGGCGACAGCCGTTACGTCCGCCAGCGGTCCCCGACGTTGGTGACCAATCTCAGAGGGCTTACCCGATTCGACGTGGGAAGCATGCATGTGATTGCCCGCGATTCCGGCGGCGCCGTCCTGGCATGGGGCCGCAATGACAAAGGACAGCTCGGTCTGGGCGATACCAATGACCGTGCCGTACCGACGCCGATCCCGGGACTTTCACAGATCACGCAGTTTGCTGCCGGAGATACTCATAGCGTAGCCCTGGCCAGCGACGGCTCGGTGTGGGCCTGGGGCGCCGCGGGCAGCGGCGAACTCGGCGACAATACGGTGGCCGTCAGCAGCGTCCCGGTCGATGTGCTGGGTGCCCGCAACATGGTTGCCGTGGCCGCCGGTTCCATTCACAACCTCGCGCTCGGTGCAGACGGATCCGTTTGGGGCTGGGGCGCGAACGATGACTATCAGCTCGGTGACACGACCGGGCGCGATGCCTTGGTGGCAAGACAGATCGCGGGCCTGCCTGCAATGGCCGCGATCGCCGCCGGCACCAATTCCTCATTCGCGCTCGACCGCGACGGCATGGTCTGGTCCTGGGGAAGCAATGGAAGCTCGGGAAGGCTTGGACGCGGTCTCTTGTCCGGCGTTCAGGTACCGGGGAAGCTGACGGCTGTCTCCGGGGTGAACGCGATCTCGGCGACGAATCAGCATGCGCTGGCAGTCGGCAACGACGGTTCGGTGTGGTCGTGGGGAATGAACCGGTACGGGGCGCTCGGCGACGCAAGCACCGATGACCGCAGCACGCCCGCGCGGGTGAGCGGGCTGGCCAACATTATCGCCGTGGCCGCAGGCCGCTTTCACAGCCTCGCTTTGGGCCGCGGCGGCGACCTCTGGGCGTGGGGATACAACGCGTGGGGCCAGCTTGGCGACGGTACTCAGACCGATCGCCTCACGCCCGTGAGGGTCTCCGGCCTCGATAACGTTGTCGCCATTTCCGCTGGCGGCGGCAACAGTTGCGCCGTCACCGGGGATGGCCGATTGTGGACCTGGGGTCACAACAATTCCGGCGAGTTGGGCCACGGCACTTTCCGGTCATCGTCGCCCATCGCCGGACCGATCCAGGGTCTTGACGATTTCCGGACCTTCAGTTGTGGCGACAAGTTTGCCGTGGCGATGCGCACCGATGGTACGGTATGGGCTTGGGGGCGCAATTTCGAGGGTCAGGTTGGCGACGGGACCGTTGCATCACGTGGCCAACCGGCTCTGGTGGTGAATCAAACGGCCAGTGGACCGCTTGACCTGATTCCCGAGAGTCCCAACAGTATCCCTCCCGACAAGATTCCCCCGTTTCTTGTAACGACTTTCCGGGCCGGGGACTTGACCGGGATTTCGCTCTCGGTCGATGTCAGGGGAATCACGGGAACAGGGATATTCGCCTCGGTAACGGGGTTTGGCCGATTCGCAGCCGCCTATAACGTCTACGTCGCGGCCAGCATTCCCACAGGCGCGGCTCCCCTGTACTTTCAGCTCGACTCGGGCAACAACTGGAGTTCGCTGCGCTGGCCGATGGCAGAGTTCATGCGTGCGGTGGCGCTGGACAGTCAGAACAACGTTGTGACGGCGCAGATATTGCAGAACGTCGATTTGTCCTCGCCACAGCTCGCGAGTACGTCGGTGATGGTGGGCTATGGCACCGATCCGGACGAGATGTTGCGAAGTTCGCGCTATCGCATCATATTCACTGTTCCCGAACCATAGAATTCGTTAGGCGGTTTAGTGTCCTGTTCGAGGATGGTTGAAACTTCAGGGCCTTCTCAAGGATGGCGGGTTCGTTTCTCACGTCAACCTTTTCGGAGATCCACCGCTCAAGTGCGACAGGATCTTCGCCCTCGGCGCGATGGCCGGCGTGAACATGGTGCACGTGCCGTACAAAGGCGGCAGGCTCGCGCTCACCGAGCTGATCGGCGGGCAGGTGTCGCTGATGTTCGGCAGCATGATTGATCAGACCGTCCCTGGGTCTTGATTTTAACTTTGAGATTGAAGAGGCTCTATGAGCAAAGCGGCATGGATGTTTCAGCTAAGCGGTGATGCCCGTGGAATTGCGCGGAAGCTCGGGGAAGGCATAAACACCAGTATTTTTCCCGGGCAGCAGGTCATGCTTTCCGTGGTCCGCGTCGACCCGAATTCCAGCGGCACGATACACAGCCATCCCGAAGAGCAATGGGGCGTGTTGCTGGAGGGAAAATGCACCCGGATTCAGGGCGGCGAGGAGGTCGAGGCTGCCGCGGGAGATTTTTGGTACACGCCCGGCGGCGTGCCCCATAGCGTGCGGACCGGCGACGCAGGCGCCGTGATCCTCGACATTTTCAGTCCGCCGCGCGAGGAATATAAACGGGCCGGCTCNGGGTTTGGGTCGGCGGCNGTGANATAAAACCGGGTTGTNGTAAGGCNGCGGCNGCGANGNGGCAGCTACCGTATGCGGATGCCGCGCGAACTGGTTAAAATACCGGCTTTTTGGAAAGAGAGAACCGTTACGCCATGCCGGATACCAAACGCAAGACACGCCGCCGCCGCATTTCCGTACGTTATTCCGGGATACACGGCAAAGGCGTGTTCGCCGCCAGGGCGATACCCAAGGGCACCCGCATCATCGAATACAAGGGCGTGCGCATGGCCGAAGATGCGGCCGACGAGAAGTACGGCGACGACGAAAGCCCGCATACTTTCCTGTTCCTCCTCGATGACAAGACCGTAATCGACGCCAATCGCCGCGGCAACTCGGCGCGCTGGATCAACCACAGCTGCGACCCGAACTGCGAGACCAACGAGGAGAATGGGCGCCTGTTCATCGATGCAATCCGCGATATCCGGCGCGGGGAAGAGCTGTCTTACGATTACAAGCTGATCGTCGACGAACGCTACACGCCGGCACTGAAACGTCTGTATGCGTGCGGCTGCGGCGCCCGCAAATGCCGCGGCACCATCCTCGGCCGCAAGCGCTAGACTTCGGCGGCCAATTCGCGCGTAAGCCGGGCGGCCGGAATCTCCCGGCATCCGCTCGCATTCTGACCGGCCCACAGCGGCGAGAAATCTCCGCTGCCGCGGCTCTCGGCTTTGGCGCGCAGTGGCGCGATGGCGGATGTGGCCAGCGGAAATGCGGGTGGTGCAGCGCTGATCGGGCCGAGCTCTTTCATGATGCGGTTCACGATACCGCGCGCGGGCCGGCCCGTGAACAAATTCGTGACTGCGGTATGGCGCGCGGCATCGCTTTTAAGCGCGGCGCGATGCACTGCGCTCGTAGTTGCTTCAGGGCAGAGCAGGTAAGCCGTGCCGATCTGCACGCCGGCTGCTCCGAGCGCCATCGCCGCCGCTACGCCTTTTGCGTCAGCGATGCCGCCGGCGGCAATTACCGGAATCTTCACGGCTCGCACCAATTGCGGCAGCAAAGCGATGGTGCCAGTCTGGGTTGTCAGATCATCCGACAGGAAAATGCCGCGGTGTCCTCCCGCCTCGAAACCCTGCGCGATGATGGCATCGACACCATGCGCTTCAAGCCAAAGCGCCTCGGCTACGGTTGTTGCCGAAGAGAGTATCTTTAAACCCCAGGTTTTTACCTGTGCCAGCAATTCGGTCGGTGGCAGGCCAAAATGAAAGCTCACCACCGCAGGCCTGTATTCGTTCAGCACTTCGGCGGCTTCTGACGTATAAGGCGTGCGCCCCGGCCCGGCGGGAACGGTGGTGATGTCTATACCGTACTCCTGGTAATAGGGCGCAAGCGCAGCTCGCCACGCCGCTTCACGACTGGCACTGGGGATAGGGGGAACGTGGCAAAAGAAATTCACGTTGTAAGGTCTGCTGGTTTGCGCCTTGATTGAGGCCAGCTCTGCGCGCATCGCATCCGGGCTGAGCATGGCGCAGGGCAATGAGCCCAGTCCACCGGCATTGGAAACCGCCACCGCGAGCGCGCTTCCCTGTACACCCGCCATCGGCGCCTGAATAATCGGCAGCTCTATTCCTAAAAATCGTTGCAGAGTCATGGTCTGAACTCCATCGGCATTAACTTGACAGGATTGCTCCGGCGCATTACTCCAGGTATTAGCCCATTGCCGCGCCTCGTGCCGGCACGATGACTGTTGAGACGAGACATTCGCGACACGTCCGCGGCGGGTTGGCCGGCAGTCATGCCATCATGAATCGTAATCCCCCCTGCCTTTCGGATATTGTTTTTCCCACTCGCGGCCATTGACCTGCTTGATGCTCATTTCCTCGATTGTGCCCGGGTCGAGACAACGCGCGTTGACGCTGTAGCCATCGGGATGCGAGCGCGGCACGTAGAAGGATTTGATGCCGCAAACCGGGCAGAACAGGTGTTTCGCGGTGTGTGTATTGAAGCGGTAGGTGGCCAGCGTTTCACTTCCGGAAAGCAGCCTGAAGCGGTTCGCGGGAACGACAAGGTGCAGGTAGCCCGCCTTGCTGCACATGGAGCAATTGCACTCCGAGACCTGGATTTTTGCCGGGGCGACCACCTCGAATCTGACCTGGCCGCAGTGACAGCCCTCCGAGTGTGTAATCATGCGTTTCCTCCTTGCACCGAATTGCGCTCCCGGCCCGTCCGCGCCTGCCGGGCTTCATTGTGCCGGTGTGGCTATGGTGACTTCAAGATCACGCAGCAAGCCATCATGAAGGTCGTAGACCCAGCCGTGTATGGCCAGTTGCCGGCCGCGTTCCCACGCCCGGACTATGGTTGGGAGGCTTCCAAGGACGCGCGCCTGTGCGATGACGTTGAACTCACAGAGGCGCTCCCAGCGCGATGCGTCATCAGGAAGCGACGCCAGCTCGTCAGCGTGCAGCTGGCGGATCGTGCGGACGTGGGCAATCCATCCCTCCAGAGGGTCGGTTAGTGGAGGTCCGAAAGCGGCCTGGATTCCGCCGCAGCCATAGTGGCCACATACGATAATGTGAGAGATGTGCAGTACGTCCACCGCGTACTGCACCACAGACAGGCAGTTGCGATCGTCCGGGCGCACGATATTGGCAACGTTACGGTGGACAAAGAGCTCACCGGGCGCAAGACCGACAATCTCGTTTGCCGGGACGCGGCTGTCGGCGCAACCGATCCACAGGTACGCCGGCGACTGAATCGCGCAAAGGCGCTTGAAAAAATCAGGTTCGCGGCGGGTTTGCTGCGAGGCCCAGGCTTGGTTATTGGCAAAAAGCTGCGGAAGCAGGCGCATGAATGATCAAGCTGAGTAACGTAATACCGTGTGGTGGGGCCGCATGGGTGTTACACATGCGGCGACTCCGGCGGCGGGTTGGCAATAGCCGGAGTCAGGCATCACGCGTCTGCACGAGCGGAACAAAGTCATATTCGCCTATACCCTGCAGAACCAGGAACGTGGCCGAAGTGCTGCCGTTGTTGGTGACCAGGTGTGGACGGCGCGGAGGAACGGAAAACGTTCCACCTGGCTCCAGCGCAATTTCCTCCTTCGGATCCCGCAGGAAAACGCGGATTCGTCCTTCAATCACGTAAAACGTGTCCTGGACATTCGTGTGGTAGTGCCAGGGGACTTTCTGTTCCGGCGAGATCTGCAGTTCATTGATGCGAAATCCCGGTCGCTGAGCGTGAAATTGCCGGCGCTCAACGTCATAGAATTGACCTGCATCCTTCAACGATTCCATTTTTTCCTCCCTCCGCTATACTTCCGCCTGGCCATCCACATCTCCTGCGCGCCAATACACGCGAAACCGCTCCCGTACCACATCCAATTTCGAGAACTCGCGCGGCGCCTGGAAAATCGCTGTCAGCCAGATACGAGTCGAGCATTGAGCGCTACTGCGGATCGGCTGCGCGAAGCTCCGGTACACCACGTAATTGTTCTTGTACCTGAGAGTCTGCTTCGGCGATGTTGGCATATGGGTCCGGCGTTTCGGAATCGCCCTCGTAATGCAAGCTCCGCTATCAGCAGTATATTGCGGCATAACGTCCGCGATGACGCGTACGAGCGAGCGCGCGAACCGGCGCTCGCAAAGTGTCGCTGTCGACCGCGCGGTTATGAGGCATTCAGAGTTGATACCTCGTAATGTCGAGCGAACCGTGGAACACGCCAAGAATATCGATGTTGCCATCTTCCTTCACGAGGTAGGCGATGCGGTAATGGCCGTAGAGCAGTACGCGAACGTTTCGGGGCGAGACTTGGTAACGGTGGCCGATCTCCGGAAACTTGGTGAGAATCTGCGCGCGTTCGTAAATGCCCTGAACCGTCCGAGCTGCAGCTTGCGGATTATCCGCGGTGATGTACTCGAAGATGTCCTCGATCCACTGTCGAGCTTCGTCGGTCCACCTTATTGTTGCCATGTGCGGATGCGCCGCGCCATCTCTTCATTCGAGATCGTGCGTTTCGCGTCCGAATCGGCGAGCCCGCGCTCGACCATCACGTGAAAGGCAAGCTCGCGCACGATTTCCTCGCGCGAGCTATCTTCCGGTTGCCCTTGAATCAGGCGGGTAAGTTCTTCCTTGACCGTGGACACCGCTTAAGCCTCCAAGTTACCGCTATCTTGCCACAACCACCTTTCATCGGCGACTGCCACATAACGTTCCGATTGTGCCGCGCGGAACGCGTCGGTCACGAACCGGCGGTTAGGTGCTGGATCGCGCATCCAGCGGGAACCGCTCGGGCTGGCGGATGGAATCGACGGCCAGATCGACATCGAGGTCGGGCCAGTAGAGGTGATGAGATTGAGGGCGCTCGACATTCATGAGCTTGGCAATCGGAGCGTCCTTGAACCAGGGAAACTCTGAAAATGGTACGAATAACTCTTCGGCCCCTAGCATCAGCCAGAAACCGTGAGTCGAGACGTTTGTAACCTCAACGTCCAAAGTGCTTGCGCCAGGCAGCACGGATGTCATTTTCGTGTTTCCGGATCAACGCTTCAGCCGCCCGCATTTGACGGTCGGTCAGGCCATAATTCTGCGCTAGTTCAATCTGTGGCTCAAGCCAGAATTTTGCTTCCCCGTCCGGGTGGTTCACATGGACATGGAGCCGTGATTCCTCACGAGAAAAGAAGAAGAAACGAAAGCCATACGCCTATTTTCCTGGTGCTTAGATGCACCTGACGTATTGTTCTGCGGCGGGCCGAGATGATCGTTGCACTGACGCGGCGCTGGCGGCCTGTCCGCAGCAACAAAGGGTTCGGCATTTGCGTCACACTCTACGGGGATGACGTGTTACGTACTCGCGCAACACACGGTCCATTCGCGACTGCCAACCTTCGCCGGTGGACTTGAAGTACGCCAAGACTTCCGGGCTATAGCGCACTGATACGAGTTGCTTCGTGCTCGCGGACCTGGGCCGCCCGCGTAACGCGCGCATCGGGACCATGGAGTTCAACTGCTTCGGAGTAAGCGGCTGTGCGTCGGGATCGGCCTTGGCCGCTGCCGTGATGACCTTGTCTTCTTGCGCAGAAGGCATTGCAACGGAAGCCCGTTTAGATATTTTTGACATAGTGTTTTACCTCGCGACGATTGGCCCGGCGCAGGCTTATGACCCTTCGCACCTCACCACGATCTACAAAGGCCACGTAGTAGAGGATCTTGGTCTTCGGCGCGAGCGCTATCATGCGCAACTCGGCGTACTCGAAGCGATCGTCGATCCAAACCAGCGCAGCGTTCCAATTGAGATCGACTGCCAGAGCCAGGGAGACACCGTGCTTCGCTTGATTCGAGGCGTCTTTGGCTGGATCGAACTCAATCCGCATACATTATTGTAGCTACAGTAATGATGCCTGTCAAACGACGCAGGGCGATGACTTCCTATGAGGCCGAACGTCCGCAGTCATTGGCGCGCGGCTTTTTTGCGCGTCCGGTGCACTGCGTGGTTAAGCGGCAACGGTCGTAACTTGCGATGGCAGTTTGTTGACAAGCAGGTGCTCGAGTTGAACTTTTCGGCTCGCGTTATCGATATCGATTCCGACAAGGTTACCCTTCGAATCGTAGTCGAGCACGATCCCTTCTGAAATCTCCCGACTTTCCACACTCGGTTGCTCCGAAAGGTCGATATACAGCGAATCCGTCGCGGCGTAGTAATTCAGCTTCATGGCTTAAACCCTCTGTCCGGGAAAGCGTTATGGATAGTCACCTTATCCTGTAGCGTGACGACTCGCAAGTGGCGTCCGTCGAGTTCGGAACAGGCGCCGCCAGAAGCGGAAGCGGTTGTTTTCCTGTGGCTCCTCGCGAAGCGGGTTTTCAACAATGCGAATGCACCACTCTTTCTTGAGATATGGTCGTTTGCGAAGAACCTCGTTCTCGAAATATTCAGTGAAGCGATATTCGGTCATGTGGTAGCAGGTATCGTAATGACGGCGCGGTTGGGTGGCAAAAGAGTGCGTTCACAAATCCTCGGGCCTCAGCCCTGTGCGTTTGGTGATGCGGGCAAGCATCTTGGGGCCAATCGTCTCGCCATCGTGAAAGGCAAAGACGACATCAGGCCAGCCGGCGCGGAAGAGGGTCTTGTGTGATCCGGACTGGCGCTTGAGCGTCCAGCCAATCCGGAACAGTGCGGGAAGAATACGGCGGGCCTTCGTCGAAGGCCATGAAGTCATGCGGCCGGGACAGCGATCGAAATGGGCTGAGGTCCGGCTTCGTTATGTTCGAGGCGCTCGGCGAGCACACGCAAAGCCAAGACTTCGGCCCGCGCCATGGCCTCTTTAGCCGTGGCGCCATAGGCAAGAACCCCGGGCAATTCCGGGACCTCAGCGAGCCAGCGGCCGTCCTCTTCGCGTTCGTGTTCAATAGTGAAATTCATGTGTACCTCCGCGATGGCCACCATTTTACGCCAATTGGGTTTTTGCCACCCAACGCCGAGTTAACCGGCACGCGCGATCTTTGCGCGAGTCCGCGTTGAACGCGTAGTTATACGTCTTTGCGTATCGACCAGACGACCCGACACAAACTTGTGCAGTACACTCGCCATAAGCGTCTGGTAAGGAACGCCTTCCTCCGCGGCCTTGGCTTGCAAGCCTTCCAGATCCCGCGACGAAAGTCTGATGTTCACCCGCTTGTTCTTGAGTAACGTAGCTGCCGCCGCCGCCGTGAGCCGCGCGATTTCGCCTTTCTGATTCCTTACCGGATTCCATTCGCCGCGCTCGAAAGAGGCAAGAATTTCCTGTTCCAAAAGCCGTTCGCCGTTCATGTCACTTGTCTCCCGATAAGAAATCCCGAGTCGCCTTGCGGTTCGGCATGATGCTCTTCAAAAAAATCTCGTTCTTGCTTTCAACGCAAGGAACGAGGTACGCGTAGTCACGTATCCGAACCACAAGCATCTTCTGATGCCCGTACTTCGCCCGGTTAGGGTGGTCCATCACCTTGAGAAGGCCGCCCTGCGAGATGGCGGAAAGAATTTCCTCGAAGGAGACGCCACGTTCCGCTTTAAGCGAAAGGCTTTTCTCCGCATTCCACCTGATGGGCTTCACACCCGAGATATTACCACTGTGTGCCTTATGTGCTCAAGACGTGAAACGTCATGGTCAGCGGCGCTGACAGGCGTCCGCTGCACCTAAAGTTAGACTGTGCAAATTCATCACGCAGCCAGCTTCTGTACCCGAATCTTCACCTGCCGCAGTTGCCACAAGTCATACGCAGCTTGATGCGCAAGCCAGCTTTCTGGCGAGGTGCTAAAGGCCCGCGCGAGGCGCACTGCCATTTCGGGGGTGAGCGCGCCGCGGCCATTTACAATCTTCGACAACGTCTTCCGGCTTACCCCCAATGCTTGGGCGGCCTCGGTAATGCTGATCCCCATCGGGTCCAGCCATAGGCCCTGGAGAACCTCACCGGGATGGGGCGGGTTATGCATTTGCATGAAAGCCTCTCAATGGTAGTCCTCGTAGTTGACAACCTCGGCGTCACCGTCCACTAAGCGGAAAGTGACGCGCCAGTTTGCTTGAACTGTCACAGACCAAATGCCTTTTCTTGGCCCCTTAAGCTCGTGCAGATGCAGCGTTGGGATGTCCATGTCGTCAACGGTCTTCGCTTTGTCAAGTTGCGCGAGAATCAAGCGGAGCTTTTTGGCGTGAATCACCTGGATTCCAGCGGCATTGCCGGCAAGGAAAAATTTCTCCAGTCCTTTGTGAGCGAAGGATTTGATCACAAGAGGCAGTGTAACCTAATCAGTCACAAACCGCAACCCGTAAGGTTACGTACGCTCAGGGCGACTCGGCGCAGTCTAACGTCCTGTTCTGCGGCGAGCCGTGAGGGCGCTCGCATAGGCAAGGTGCCGGCGCCCCGGAATCTTCCCCCGATTTTGTTGACACCGGGTTTTCACGCCAGCTGTTTCTCATACGTCGCGGGCGACACGTAGTTAAGCGATGAGTGAAGTCTATCGCGATTGTAGAAGGGTAGGTAGCGCCTGAGCGTGTGCCTCACCTCTCGATCCTCGGTGAAGGTGTAGCCGTGAAACACCTCGGACTTCATCGAGTGGAAGAACGACTCGATAAAGGCGTTGTCGGTAACCTTGCCGGGACGGTTCATGCTTTGGGTGAATCCCAGTTCCATGATGCGCTGCTTGAAGGCACCCGCGGCGTATTCAATGCCCCGATCGGTGTGGAAGATCACACCGCGATCGGGCCGGCGGTTGTGTACCGCATGGTTCAGTGCGGCGAGCGTGAGATTGACGTCTTTGCGATGCCCGAAGCTCCAACCCACGACCTTGCGGCTGCACTTGTCCATCACCACCGCCAGGTATCGATAGACGGCGCCCACCTTAAGATAGGTGATGTCGCCCACCCATACGCAATCCGGCTGCGTAATCGCCATGTCGAGCTGACAGTTGGGGATGAGCGCGTAGTAGCGCTGCAGCTTCGGATTGGTGTAGCGGATCGTAGCCACCCGCGCTCTTATGCCGTGTGCCCGCATGATCCGTGCTACCCGGTTCTCGCTCACGCGGCAGCCCTGACGATCGAGCGCCCGGTGCACGCGAGGACTGCCATAGGTGCCGCGGCTGTCATGGTGAATCTTCTCAATCTTCTTTCGCAGAATCGCATTGGCCTGTGCCCGCTTGCCCGGCTGGCGATGCTGCCAGCCATAGTAGCCTGCGCGCGTCACGCCATACACCCTGCACATCAGCGCAACCTTGTGTTCGGCCCGGTTTGCTTCGATAAACTCGAAGACTTCCGTTTTTGATCGGAAGCAAACCGGATGGCTTTTTTTAGGAGCGTGTGCTCCTCTTTGAGAACCTTGTAGCGCCGTTCCAGATCTCGCAGGCGCTTTAATTCCGCCGTCGTCTGCACATCAAGCTTTGCACTCTTGGCCACAATCACCCCGTCACGAACTTCCTTGCGCCACAGTGACAGCATGAAAGGATGAATGTCCAGCGCCGCAGCCACATCCTGAATCAAGACCCCGCGCAGACTGCTCAACTTCACCGCAGTTGCCTTGAATTGATCGCCATACCTCGCAACCTTCCGAGGACCCGCTCTTGCCATTTCACACCTCCGAGCTGTTAGCCCAGGGTGTCAACTATTTCGGGGGAACTTTAGCGTCGCTGTCGATCGCGTGGTTATGCGGCAACTTGCTCGTACGAGAACTGCGGCGCGCCCGCGCGCTGCGAAGCGTGCTCGACCGTGATGAAGCAAATGTTGCCCTGAGCGTCAACGTCGAGCACGGTGTTCTCGTCAAGATCCCGGGTTTCGGCGACCGGCGAATCTCGGAACTCGATCAGCAATGTGTCCGTGTCAGCGAAATAACGAACCTTCATGGCGTGAACCTTCGATCAAAGAAAGCGTTGTGGACGGTCTCACCGTCTGGCAGGAGGACGACACGCAAAAAGCGATTTTCCGATTCCGGCACCTGTACCCAGCGTCGAATTCGGCCATCAGTCTGAACGACTTCGCGCATCGGTCTCCGGATCGCTCGTTCGATCCATTCCTCTCGAATCATAGCGCGATCCGGCCGGTTGCGGATCACCTCGAAGTAACGTGTGACCTTCACGCCGCCAGCGTAGCAGATTTGAGCTTCGTCGGCTCATTTTGCCGCATAACGTAGAGCTAACCGGGGAAGCGCCGCAGGCGCGAAGTCCGCGTTGAGCGCCGGGTTATGCCTGATGGAAATGGAGATGCTTTTGAAACAAACCGGAACGTCAAACATGAACAGCCTGCACCACCAGTTTTACGCCCAGCGCTGTGCAGACGCGGCTGATCGTATCGAATCGCGGCTGCGCATCAGGGCGCAGCGCTCTGTACAGCGCCTCGCGGGTAATACCCGACGCTTTGGCAATCTCGCTCATGCCACGCGCACGGGCAATACTGCCGAGCGCACCCGCCAACGCAGCGGGGTCGCTTTCTTCCAGAACAACGGTCAGGTATTCGGCCATTGCCTGCTCGCTGTCGAGATGCTCGGCAATATCGAATTCAGGCAGATCGGCAATGCGGATTTTCTTGGTCATGGCTCACTCCTCAATGGTCGCCGCAAGCTTCACGGCCTTGGCAATATCGGCGGACTGCGACGATTTGTCACCGCCACCCAGCATCACAATCAGCACCGAGCCACGCTTAACGTAATACATGCGCCAGCCCGGCCCGAAATGCTCCCGCATCTCAAACACCCCATCTCCGACGGGCTTCACGTCCCCAAGCTTGCCGTTTTGCGCTTTTTCCAGGCGGCGAGCAAGGCGGCGATGCGTCAGCCCATCCTTGAGGCCGAACAGCCAAGCCTTAAATTCATCGGTGTTTTTGATCGAGAACACAATTCAACTGTAACCAAACGGTTACAGATTGTCAACCCCGCGGGCCTGTGCACAGGCGGGGCATAACGAGGTTGTAGAAAAAGTATCCGATCATCTTGCCACGACTGAACCGGCGGGGCAATGCGAAGGTCATAAGGATGCAAAGGAGGCAACGTATCCATGGC
>JGI1357J11328_10002331_pt1 | contig 13777 bp, 8 predicted proteins | sample Subgrocontami54m_FD_11328 | JGI IMG/M metagenome (IMG submission 11328)
GAGGACGTGGAGCGGGGGATGGTGCTGGCGAAGCCGAAGAGCATCACGCCGCACACGAAGTTCAAGGCGGAGATTTACGTGCTGACGAAGGAAGAGGGGGGACGGCACACGCCGTTCTTCAACGGGTACCGGCCGCAGTTTTATTTCCGGACGACGGACGTGACGGGGGTGGTGACGTTGAATCCGGGGGTGGAGATGGTGATGCCGGGGGACAATGTGGCGATTTCAGCGGAGCTGATCTCGCCGATTGCGATGGACCAGGGGCTGCGGTTCGCCGTGCGCGAGGGCGGCAAAACCGTCGGCTCCGGCATCGTCACCGAAATCCTGGCGTGAGGGAGCATCATCCATGCGAGAGATCATTTCGTTGGCGTGCACGGATTGCAAACGCCGAAATTACTCAACGATGAAAAACAAGAAGAATGATCCGGATCGGCTGGAGCGTCGAAAATATTGCCGTTTCTGCCGTAAGCACACGCCGCACAAAGAATCAAAATAGCATTCAGGGTAGGTGCAGAGCTTAGGGGCATGGTGTTTAACGGTTAGCACGTCGGTCTCCAAAACCGAAAGTCTGGGTTCAATTCCTAGTGCCCCTGCCACGCCCGGCTTGCTGGGACCGGCACTTCGATCGAACGTGCTGGATATTCAATACCTCAAGTAGTTTCTTGAGGACGGGGCGCGACGGGACAAAACCTTAAGGACCGACGGGTGGATTTGAGAAGGTAGCAATGTTCAAGCAGGGGTGGGCCAACATCAACGAGTTCCTCACCGATGTCAGGTCGGAATTGAAAAAAATATCCTATCCGACCCGTAGTGAGACGATTGGATCGACAACGGTAGTCATTGTCCTCGTTGTGATCGTTTCCGTCTTTTTGGCCTTGACCGACCTTCTGCTTGTACGCCTGATGGGGAAGATCATTTGAGCATGAGTGAAACGATGGGCAAGAACTGGTACGTAGTTCATACCTATGCGGGTTACGAGGGGCGGGTGAAAGCCAGTATCCTCGAACGCGCCAGCCAGATGGGGCTCCAGGATAAGATTGGCCAGGTGCTGGTTCCCACGGAGGATGTGATCGAAATCAAGGAGGGGAAAAAGCGGACCTCGACACGCAAGTTTTTCCCCGGGTACGTTCTGGTCGAAATGGGTATGTCGAATGAGTCCTGGCAGATGATCAAGGAAACGCCGAAGGTGACGGGTTTCGTGGGCGGCGGGGCTCAGCCCATTCCCTTGACGACCGAGGAAGTCGACACGCTGCTGAAACAAATTGACACCGGTACGGCGATGCCGCGCCAGAAGGATGAGTTTCACAAGGGGGACAACGTCCGAATCATCGACGGACCGTTTCTCGGATTCAATGGGATGGTGGATGATGTGGACCAGGAACGCGGTCGCCTGAAAGCCTTGGTGAGCATTTTTGGTCGTGGGACTCCCGTCGAGTTGGGATTCCTGCAGGTCGAGCGGTTATAAGGAGCGCGTATGGCGAAAGAAGTAAAAAGCCTGGTCAAACTGCAGATCCCGGCCGGGAAAGCGAATCCCGCGCCGCCTGTCGGGCCCGCTCTCGGGCAGCACGGCGTGAACATTATGGAATTCTGCAAGCAGTTCAACGATAAGACCAAAACTCAGGAGGGGTCTATCGTTCCGGTGATCATCACGGTGTACACCGACCGAAGCTTTACGTTCATCATGAAAACTCCCCCTGCGTCGGATCTCTTGAAGAAGGCGGCGGGGATCATCAAGGGGTCCGGGATACCAAACAAGGATAGGGTCGGGAAAGTGACGCCGGCGCAGGTGAAGGAGATCGCGCGGGTCAAAATGCCCGATCTCAATGCCGCAAGTTTGGCCGCTGCCGCCAGGATTGTCGAAGGGACGGCGCGCAGCATGGGCATCACCGTAGCGAACGATTAGTCTCTAGCGAAGACGGGAGCGAATTATGGGTAAAAAGTGGAAAGCAGCCGCTGCCTTGGTGGAACCGAAGGCGTACGGACTCCAGGAAGCAATGGATGTGCTCAAGCGGGCGTCGTACACAAAGTTTGATGAAACCGTTGAGATGGCCTTACGCCTCGGCGTCGATCCGAAGCGCTCGGACCAGATGGTGAGGGGATCGGCCGTCCTTCCCCATGGAACCGGCGTCAAGGTTCGGATCCTTGTCTTTGCCAAGGGTGAAAAGGAGATTGAGGCGCGGGAAGCCGGTGCCGATGTCGTAGGCGGCGATGACTTGGTGGAGAAGGTGAAGGGCGGATGGCTGGAATTTGATCGGGCCATCGCGACGCCCGATCTCATGGGGAACGTTGGCAAGCTGGGGAAACTGCTGGGGCCCCGCGGGCTCATGCCCAACCCTAAAACCGGCACGGTGACCTTCGAAGTCGCCAGGGCAATCAGCGATATCCGGAAGGGCCGGGTCGAGTACAAGGTCGAGAAGGCCGGCATCCTCCATGTTCGGGTCGGGAAAATGTCGTTTGCGGCCGACAAGCTGTGCGAAAACGCCATGGCCATCGTCGATTCGGTGCTCAAGGCCAAGCCTGCATCAAGCAAGGGGCGATACCTCAAATCGGTGACCGTATCATCGACGATGGGTCCGGGTATTCCATTGGATACGGCCCCGCTCAGCAAGGCGTTGGTTTAAGCGCGTTGGCGGTGAGGAGAATATAGCGCATGCGTAAAGAAGAGAAGACACAGGCCATAGCCGAGCTTCATGAAAAGTTCAGCCGGGCACGGGCAGCCTTTCTGGCCGAGTGCACGGGACTGGAAGGCAATGAGGTCACGGAGCTGCGCCGGCAACTTCGCGGCGCCGGTGCCGAATTGAAGGTTGTGAAGAACACGCTCGCGGTCCTGGCGTCTGAAGGAACCCCGTTGAGCGTGGCCAAGGATCACTTCCGCGGCCCACTGTCCGTGGCCATTGGCTACGATGACCCTGCCTTGCCAGCGAAAATACTGCGCGACTTTATCGCCAAGGAAAAACGCGACAAGAAAATGCGGATCACCGTCGGGGTGGTCGAAGGAAACCTGCTCGATGCTGTCCGGGTGAAGACCGTCGCGGACTTGCCATCGAGAAATGCGCTCCTCTCCATGCTGTTGGCGGGGTTGCAGGGACCGCTTGCCGGGTTGGCGGGAACGATGAACGGGATTGTGGCCAAATTTGTCGGAACGTTGATAGCCATTAAAGAGAAACCGAAGGAGGATTCCATGTCTGGAGCAACGGCTACGAAACTATCGAAGGACGATTTCATTAAGATGATCGAAGGGATGAGCGTCCTGGAGTTGGACGACTATGTGAAGGCCTTACAGGAAAGGTTCGGCGTCACTGCTGCGGCGCCTGCGGCCGCGGCCGGCGGCGGCGCGGCGGCCGCGGCTCCGGCAGAGGAGAAAACGGCTTTCGACGCCATATTGGCCAGTGTCGGCGACAAGAAAATTCAGGTCATTAAAGTCGTGCGTGAGCTGACCAATCTGGGTCTCAAGGAAGCGAAAGACCTGGTTGAAGGCGCCCCCAAGCCCGTCAAGACTGGAGTGTCCAAGGAAGAGGCCGAGACGATCAAAAAGAAGCTGGAAGAACAGGGCGCCAAGATCGAGATCAAGTAACGGGCGTCCAGGGTATCCCTGCGTTCACCAGTTGTTCCCCGTCTCGGCGGGGAACCGGCCACTATCCAATTGGGGGGAGTACATGTCCGACACGACGGGCGGCAGCTTGATCGAGCGCAAAGATTTTTCAAAGATTCCGCGTCACCTCGAGATTCCTGATCTCATTGAAATACAGAAGCGGTCCTACGACTGCTTTCTGCAGATGGAAACCGAGACAGATCGGCGCGAAGACCGGGGCCTGCAGGCGGCGCTCACCAGCGTGTTCCCCATTGCTGACTACAACAGCACGGCGCTGCTGGAGTTCGCCAATTACAGTTTAGGGACGCCGAAGTATGACGTGCGGGAGTGCATGGAACAGGGCATGAGCTATGCGGCCCCGCTCAAAATCAGGGTCCGGCTGGTTGTACTCGACAAGGAAGACAAGTCGCCCACCAAACGGGTTCTGGATGTGCGCGAGCAGGAGGTCTACATCGGCGAACTGCCGCTGATGACGGACCGNGGCACGTTTATCATCAATGGGACCGAGCGGGTGGTGGTGAGNCAGTTGCATCGGTCGCCGGGGGCGTTCTTCACCCACGATAAAGGACGCACGCACGCCAGCGGGAAAATTCTCTTTTCGGCTCGGATCATCCCGTATCGTGGCTCCTGGCTGGATTTCGAGTTCGATATCAGGGACATCCTCTATATCCGGATCGACCGTCGACGGAAGATGCCGGCGACCATTCTGTTGAAGGCGTTTGGATATACCAGCGACGACCTCTTGCGTATGTACTACCCTGTCGAGGAGATCCACGTTCAGAAGGGGAAATTGTGGCGGAAGCTTGATCCTGAGATCCATCATGGGTTGCGTGCTCCTCACGACATGATTGAGAAGGGTGGTAAGGAGCCCATCGTCCGCGAAGGGTCAAAGCTCACAAAAGGCACCATCAGCCGCCTGAAGGCGGCAGGGATGAAANCGATTGAGGTCAAGATCGAGGACCTTGTCGGGCGTACCGTTCTGGTTGATCTGGCCGAAGGGCCGTCGAAAGAGAAGATACTGGAAAAGAACCACAAACTGACGGCTGATGTCCTGAAAAAAGTCCTTGCGAGCAAGATCGAATCGTTCAAAGTTGTCTATTTGGACAGCACCACGACGCCCTCGGTGATTGAGGATACGCTTGAGAGTGAGAAGACGACTTCCAAGGAAGAGGCGATGGTCGAGATCTACAAGCGCGTGCGCCCTGGTGAGACGCCGTCCCTAGAAACAGCACGCGTTCTGTTTGAAAACCTCTTCTTTAACCCCAAGCGGTACGATCTGTCTCCGGTCGGCCGGCTCAAGCTCAACAAGAAACTGGGGCTGGACCTTCCGCTCGAGAAGCGGACACTGACGGCCGAGGACATTGTCGAGGTCGTGCGCTATCTTGTGAATCTCAAGGCCGGCAAAGGAGACGTCGACGACATCGATCACCTCGGAAATCGCCGGGTTCGGTCGGTCGGCGAACTGTTGGAAAATCAGTTCCGTTTGGGGTTGGTCCGCATGGAGCGGAGCATCCGGGAGCGAATGAATCTCTCGGACATGGAGGCCGTGCTCCCACACGACTTGATCAACGCCAAGCCGGTGATCGCCGCCATTAAGGAATTCTTCGCCAGCAGCCAGCTCTCACAGTTCATGGATCAAACGAATCCTCTGGCCGAGATCACCCACAAGCGTCGCCTGTCGGCCTTGGGCCCCGGAGGCCTGACGCGCGAACGCGCGGGGTTTGAGGTTCGTGACGTCCATCCGTCCCATTACAGTCGGATCTGCCCAATTGAGACTCCTGAAGGTCCCAATATCGGGTTGATTACGTCGCTTGCCACGTATGCGCGTGTCAATGAGTTTGGGTTTATTGAGGCTCCGTACCGGAAGGTCAAGAAGGGGCTGGTGACTGACGAGATCGAGTATCTCTCGGCCATTGACAGCGACCGATACCACATTGCGCAGGCGAATTCCGAAGTCGACAGTGACCATAAACTGACCGCTGAGAACGTCTCTGCCCGGTTTGGGGGGGATTTCGTGGTTGTGTCTCCCGACAAGGTCGAGTACATGGATGTCTCTCCCAAGCAGACGGTCAGCGTGGCGACCGCGCTTGTCCCGTTTTTGGAACACGACGATGCCAATCGCGCGCTGATGGGGTCCAACATGCAGCGGCAGGCAGTTCCGTTGGTCCAGACGGAAGCCCCGTTGGTCGGGACGGGCATGGAGGCGATCGTGGCACGCGATTCGGGGTATGTCGTCCTGGCTCAACGACCCGGCGTGGTGGAGAGCGTGGACGCCACGCGGATCGTTGTGAAGACCGAGTTGCGAAAGCGAGAGGCCGGGAGCAAGAAGCACGAGGTCTGCCTGGACACCTACGACCTGATCAAGTTCAAGCGCTCCAATCAGAGCACCTGCATTAACCAGAAGCCCGTCGTCGTTGTGGGTCAGACGGTCAAACATGGGCAAGTCCTGGCAGATGGGCCGTCCATTGATCGTGGCGATCTGGCGCTGGGCCGGAATGTACTGGTGGCCTTTATGCCGTGGGGCGGATACAACTTTGAAGATGCCATCCTTCTCAGCGAGCGGTTGGTCCGAGACGATGTCTTCACGTCCATTCACATTGAGGAATTCGAGGTCGAAGCTCGCGAAACCAAGCTGGGCAAGGAAGAGATTACGCGTGATATTCCGAATGTTGGGGAAGATGCGATGCGGGACCTCGACGAGAGCGGCATCATTCGTATCGGGGCCGAAGTCAGACAAGGACATATCCTGGCTGGGAAGGTTACGCCGAAAGGAGAGACCCAACTCACGCCTGAGGAAAAACTGTTGCGCGCCATTTTTGGTGAGAAAGCAGGGGATGTAAAGGACACCTCGCTCACCGTGCCGCCCGGCGTGGAAGGGGTCGTGGTTGATGTTAAAATTTTCTCACGAAAAGGTCTTGATAAAGACGAGCGCTCCAAAAGCATCGAGAGCGACGACGTACTCAAGATCCAGCATGAGCATCAGGATAGCCTCCGTATTGTAGAGGAAGAAAAGAGCAAAAAGATCCGCAAGTTGTTGCTCGGCAAGGTCGTCGCCCGCGATCTCATGGATGGGGAAACCGGCGAGATTATCCTGAAGCGGAAGGGCAAGAGCACCCCTGAAATTCTAAAGAAACTCAGCGACGAGGAAGTGCGCCGGATTGTCCTGAGCGACCCGGAGGACCAGAAGGAGGTCGACGAGACCGAGCGATTGGCCAAAGAGCAAGTCGAGATCCTCCAGACGCTGTACGACGATAGGGTGGGGCGCCTCCGGAGAGGCGATGAGCTTCCCCCGGGGGTGATCAAGCTGGTCAAGGTCTACATCGCGATGAAACGGAAGATTTCGGTTGGCGACAAGATGGCGGGCCGCCACGGCAACAAAGGCGTGGCCTCGCGCATCCTGCCCGAGGAGGACATGCCCTACCTGCCGGACGGCACGCCCGTGGACGTGGTGCTGAATCCTCTGGGAGTGCCCTCCCGGATGAACGTAGGGCAGATCCTCGAAACCCATCTGGGGTGGGCGGCGAAGGCCCTGGGGATCTGGGTGTCCAGCCCCGTGTTCGAAGGCGCCTCCGAGTCGGAGATTAAGGCCTTGTTGAAGAAGGCGAAGCTGCCGGAGTCCGGGCAGACCGCCCTGTACGACGGCCGGACCGGCGAAGTCTTCAAGAGCCCGGTCACCGTGGGCCACATGTACATGCTGAAATTGCACCATTTAGTGGACGACAAGATCCATGCGCGCTCGATCGGGCCGTACTCGCTGGTGACCCAACAGCCGCTCAGTGGTAAAGCCCAATTCGGCGGGCAGCGGTTGGGCGAGATGGAAGTGTGGGCGCTCCAGGCTTATGGGGCCGCATCAACGCTGCAGGAGTTCCTGACGGTCAAGTCTGATGATGTCCCGGGCCGCTCGCGGATGTATGAGGCGATCGTCAAGGGAGAACCATTTTTGGAACCCGGCTTGCCGGAATCATTCAATGTACTGGTCAAGGAACTCCAGAGTCTGGGATTGGACGTGGAACTGATCAAGGCGAAGGCGTAACGGAGGTAGAAGAGTGGAAGGCATCTCCACGGTTTTTGAAAAGCCACGCGACGGCCTGGCGTTCGACGCGATTCGCATCCGGTTGGCGTCTCCGGAGAAGATACGCTCGTGGTCCTACGGCGAGGTCAAAAAGCCGGAGACCATCAACTATCGGTCGTTCAAACCCGAAAAGGATGGGCTGTTCTGCGCCAAGATCTTCGGTCCGACCAAGGACTGGGAGTGCAACTGCGGCAAGTACAAACGGATGAAGCACCGCGGCATTGTCTGTGACAAATGCGGGGTGGAAGTCATCCAATCGAAAGTGCGTCGCGAACGCATGGGGCATATTGAACTGGCCGCTCCGGTCGCGCACATCTGGTTTCTCAAAGGCCTGCCGAGCAGAATCGGCACCTTGCTCGACATTGGACTGAAGCAGTTGGAGCGCATCCTCTATTTTGAGAGCTATGTCGTCATCGAGCCAGGCTCGACGGACTTGAAAGAGCAGGAAGTCCTTTCGGAGGAGCGATACCGGACGCTCATGCAAGACCCGCCCTCCGGCTTTAAGGCGGGAATTGGCGCCGAAGCCATCCGGGAGCTTCTGCGGAAAATCGACATCAATGCCCGTTGGGCCCTGCTCCAGAAAAAGGTCAGGGAAACGAACTCCCTGACGCAAAAGAAGAAGTACATCAAGCAAATGCGTGTACTGGAAGCGTTTCGGAAGTCTGGAAACAAGCCGGAATGGATGATTATGGACGTCATTCCGGTGCTTCCCCCGGAGTTGCGCCCGTTGGTTCCCTTGGACGGGGGCAGGTTCGCCACGTCTGATCTGAACGATCTCTATCGCCGCGTGATCAACCGGAACAACCGGCTCAAACGCCTGATGGAGTTGAAGGCCCCTGGAGTGATCATCCGCAATGAGATGAGGATGCTCCAGGAAGCGGTGGATGCGTTGTTCGATAACGGTCGGCGTGGCCGCGCGATCCGAGGCCCGAACAAGCGGCCCTTAAAGTCCCTGAGCGACATGCTGAAAGGTAAACAGGGTCGGTTCCGGCAGAATCTTTTGGGCAAGCGCGTCGACTATTCGGGACGGACCGTCATCGTTGTCGGTCCCGAGCTGCGTTTGCACCAATGCGGACTGCCCAAGAAGATGGCCTTGGAACTCTTCAAGCCGTTTATTTTTCACAAACTTGAAGAGCGCGGTGCGGCAACGACGATTAAAAGCGCCAAGCGGTTGGTGGAAAACGAGAAGCCGGAGGTATGGGACGTCTTGGATGAGGTAATCAAGGAACATCCCATCCTGCTCAATCGCGCACCCACCCTGCATCGACTCGGCATTCAGGCGTTCGATCCGGTCCTGGTTGAAGGAAAGGCGATTCGTCTGCATCCGCTGGTCTGCGCTGCCTTCAATGCTGATTTTGACGGCGATCAGATGGCCGTTCATGTGCCGCTGTCGGTCGAGTCTCAAATCGAGGCGCGGGTGCTGATGATGTCCATCAACAACATCCTCTCGCCCGCGAACGGCAAGCCGATCACGGTTCCCTCGCAGGATATGGTGCTGGGCTGTTATTGGCTGACGCGAGAACAGTTGGGCGCCAAAGGCGAAGGCAAGATTTTCAGCTCTTCCGAAGAAGTCCGCATGGCCTACGACGCGGGAGAGATTTCCGAGCACGCCCGGATCAAGGTCCGCGGGCTCACGCCTATCAGAGAGGCAGGGATGACGGAGGAGACCATTCGCGATCCGAAGCGGTGGAAGCGCTACACGACGGTCGGAAGGGTGATATTCGGGGAAGTCCTGCCCGCCAGTATTCCCTTTGAGGAAGTGAACAAGCTTATGACCAAGAAGGAAGTGGCGAAGCTCATCGACGCGTGTTATCGCCATGCCGGCCCGCGGGATACGGTCGTGATGCTGGACCGCATCAAAGACATCGGGTTTACGTACGCGACACGCGCCGGCATCTCCATTTGCATTGACGACATGCTCATTCCGGCGAAAAAGGGAGATCTCATCAGGAAGGCGCAGGATGAAGTGGCCGAGATCGAGCGCCAGTATGCGGATGGCTTGATCACCAATGGCGAGCGCTACAATAAAGTGATCGACATCTGGGCGCATGTAGGGGAGCAAGTCGCCAATGAAATGATGAAAGAACTTGGAGCGGAAAGCGGCGGCGGTGACCGGCGTGGATTCAATCCGATATTTATGATGGCGGAGTCGGGCGCTCGAGGCAGCACCCAGCAGATCCGTCAACTCGGGGGCATGCGCGGGCTGATGGCGAAGCCCTCAGGCGTTATTATCGAAACCCCGATCACCGCCAATTTCCGAGAAGGGTTGACTGTGCTCCAATACTTTATCTCGACGCACGGCGCCCGGAAGGGATTGGCCGATACGGCATTGAAAACCGCCAACTCCGGTTACTTGACCCGCCGTCTGGTCGATGTCGCACAGGATGTCATTGTCAGCGAGCAAGATTGCGGAACCAACGAGGGCATTTTCGTGACGGCGTTGCTCGAAGGTGGGGAGGTGATCCAGCAGCTTGGCGATCGTATCCTTGGCCGAATAGCGGCAGAAGATGTCCGTGACCCGGTCACCGGCGAACTCATCGTCGGGGTTAACGAGGAGATCACCGAGGAGAAGGCTGTTACGATCGTCGAGGCCGGACTGGATCGGGTTAAAATCCGATCGGTATTGACCTGCGAGTCCCGGCGCGGGATGTGTATACGGTGCTATGGGCGAGATCTTGCGCGCGGCAAGCTGGTTGAGCGCGGCGAGCCGGTCGGTGTCATTGCCGCGCAATCGATCGGTGAGCCGGGGACCCAGCTGACGATGCGCACGTTCCATATCGGAGGAACTGCCAGTAAGGTTGTCGAGCAGACAGCCCTGGCGTCCAAGCACGCGGGGACGGTGCTCTATTTAAACTTTGACTCCAAGAAGAACGCCGATCTGCCCAATCCTTCCATCGCGGTGAAAAATAAGGACGGAGATTGGGTCGTCATGAGTCGGACCGCCAAGATCGCGGTGCATGATGAGTCAAAACGTGAGCGAGAGAAATACCCGGTCGTTTATGGGGCCAAAATTAAAGTCAAAAACGGCGGGGCCGTCACTGTTGGTCAGCGGCTGGTTGAGTGGGATCCCTACTCACTCTCCATCTTGACAGAGGTGGGCGGACGGGTCGCCTTCGGTGATATCACCGAAGGCGTGACTATGAAGGAAGAGCTCGATGAGGTGACCGGCTTGTCGCGAAAGGTCATCATCGATCACCCCGGGGCTACCTATCGGCCCCGTATCTCAATCAAGGATGATGCGGGTAAGACGGCCAAAACTCCTGGCACCAATGCGGTGGCCCGATACTTGTTGCCGGTCGGGGCGCACATCTTCGTCGAAAAAGGACAGGCCATGCATCCTGGCGATGTGCTGGCAAAGATTCCACGTGAGACGACGAAGACCAAGGATATCACAGGTGGTCTGCCGCGCGTGGCGGAGTTGTTCGAGGCCAGGAAACCAAAGGAACACGCAGTCATCAACGAAATCGATGGGACAGTGGAATTCGGCGGTTATGTCAAGGGGATGCGGAAAATCATTGTCCGGAACGACATGGGAGACATCAAAGAGTACCTGATTCCCAAGGGCAAGCACGTCAACGTCCAAGAAGGCGATTGGGTCAAGGCCGGCGAGCCCCTTATGGCTGGCTCAGCCAATCCCCATGATATCCTTGACATCAAGGGACCCAAGGAGCTCCAGACGTATCTGGTTGACGAGGTTCAGGAGGTCTATCGTCTCCAAGGGGTAACCATCAACGACAAACATATTGAGGTCATCGTCCGTCAGATGCTTCGAAAAGTGCGGGTAGAGGAACCTGGCGATACGGATTTTCTTGCCGGCAGCCAAGTGGACAGGTTCATCTTTGCCGAGGAAAATGAAAAAGTCATGGCGAAAGGCGGGACTCTGGCCGTGGCCAAGCCTGTCTTGTTGGGGATCACGCGGGCGGCGCTGACTACAGAAAGCTTCATTTCGGCGGCATCATTCCAGGAGACTACGCGGGTCCTCACCGAAGCTTCGATAAACGGCAAGGTCGATCATCTGTTGGGCCTGAAGGAAAACGTCATCGTCGGCAGGTTGATTCCCGCCGGAACTGGCCTTGCGCATTATCGTGACACATTCGTTGTCGACGAGACGGAAGAGACGCCGGAGATTTCCGAACCTGATACCGCTACGCCGGTGCTCGTGACGGATTCNGAGTAATCGTATAGCGTTAAAATTATGTGTAACTATCGCGAAACAGGCTGGTTTGGGCTTGACAAGAAAGATAAAAGCATCTAAAATCTTACGGCTTTGCTCTTAGTGATGCAAGATGTAGGGAAAAGGGGAGAGGATGCCGACGATTAATCAGTTGGTGAGGCATGGGCGGAAGCTCACCACAGGGAAGACTAAAAGCCCGGCCCTGATGCGGTCGCCACAGCGGCGTGGTGTGTGTATCAGGGTGTACACCACGACGCCGAAGAAGCCGAATTCAGCCCTACGGAAAGTTGCGCGTGTCAGGCTGACAAATGGTATGGAGATTACGTCCTATATTCCCGGTGTCGGCCACAATCTCCAAGAACACTCCATCGTTTTGGTGAGGGGGGGGCGCGTGAAGGATCTCCCAGGTGTCAGATACCATCTCGTCCGTGGTGCGCTGGACGCGGTTGGTGTCCAAAATCGTCGACAAAGCCGCTCCAAGTACGGGTCGAAGCGGCAAAAGCCGGGAGCGGCCTAAATCATGCGCAGGAGGGATTGAGATGCCGCGGCGGCACAGTACGGCTCCACGGGAAGGAGCTCCTGATCCTCGGTTTCATGACAAATTGATCGGGAAATTTATCAACGCGCTGATGAAAAAAGGAAAGAAAAGTACGGCTGAGCGGGTCTGTTATGGGGCGTTTGACCTGATTCAAGAACGATCCAGCGAAGATCCGCTGAAAATTTTCAAAACAGCCATCGAGAATGTCAAGCCGGCTGTCGAGGTCAAGTCACGGCGAGTAGGGGGGGCTTCCTATCAAGTACCGGTGGAAATCCGCCCTGTCCGACGCGTCGCCTTGGCGTTCCGTTGGATACAGGAATCGGCTCAGGCTCGCGCCGGCAAGAGCATGGAAGATAAGCTGGCGCGGGAATTGGCGGATGCTGCCGTTAATACCGGAGCTTCAGTAAAGAAACGTGAGGATGTGCACCGGATGGCCGAGGCCAACAGGGCCTTCGCCCATTATCGGTGGTGAGAAAGGAATTGACGCGGTCTGCCGGTAAGCTAGTGCGTGTGGCGTTCTACTAGTAGACAAGCCTGTCAGACAGACGACTCAGTTTAGAGATCCTGGCACGGAAGTCGATGTGCTGGTGACGAGGAGTGCCAGTAGGATCGCCGAGCGCCGTCACATTTTTGTGTGGACGGTGAAGTAGGGGGACATTATGGCGAAGGCGAAGTATGAGCGGCGCAAGCCGCATGTCAATGTGGGGACGATTGGGCACGTGGATCACGGCAAGACGACCCTGACGTCGGCGTTGACGAAGGTGGCGGCGGACAAGGGGATGGCGAAGTTCATCAGCTATGACCAGGTGGCCAAGGCGTCGGAGTCGCAGGGGCGGCGGGACCCGACGAAGATTCTGACGATTGCGATTGCGCATGTGGAGTACGAGACGGCCACCCGGCACTATGCGCACGTGGACTGTCCGGGGCACGCCGATTATGTGAAGAACATGATCACCGGGGCGGCGCAGATGGACGGGGCGATCCTGGTGGTGAGTGCGGCGGATGGGCCGATGCCGCAGACGCGGGAGCACATTTTGCTGGCGCGGCAGGTGGGGGTGCCCTACATCGTGGTGTTTTTGAACAAGGCGGACAAGGTGGACGACAAGGAGTTGCTGGAGTTGGTGGAGTTGGAGGTGCGGGAGCTGCTGACGAAGTATGAGTTTCCGGGGGACAAGATTCCGATCATCACGGGGTCGGCGATCAAGGCGCTGGAGGGGGATCAGTCGCCGATCGGGGTACCGGCGCTCTTGAAGCTGTTGGAGGCGGTGGACACGTACATTCCGACGCCGGTGCGGGCGATGGATAAGCCCTTCCTGATGCCGATCGAGGACGTGTTCACGATCAGCGGGCGCGGGACGGTGGTGACGGGGCGGTGCGAGCGGGGCATTGTGAAGGGGGGGG
>JGI1357J11328_10002339_pt1 | contig 13764 bp, 11 predicted proteins | sample Subgrocontami54m_FD_11328 | JGI IMG/M metagenome (IMG submission 11328)
CCGAAGTTCCGGCCCCTCTGATGACGTTTGTTGTGGAGTGGCGCTGAGTTGACTTCATTCTGTCTGCAAGAGTGTAGCCACTAAATAGCGATTATTGTTCTTGACTACGGGGCCGTGTCGTGGTTTAGTAGGCCATGGCTTCCCGAGATGGCGCCGTCCACGTAGCCACCACGCGGCGCGTGTACAAAGGCAAGACCTACGAGTCGCACCTGCTGCGCCGCTCCTACCGCGAGGGCGGCAAGGTCCTGCACGAGACCGTCGGCAATCTCTCCCACCTCTCCTCCGAGACGATCGATCTGATCCGGCGCTCGCTGCGCGGCGAGCACTTTGTCGCCGCCCACGAGCGCCTCGAGATCGTCCGCAGCTTGCCCCATGGGCACGTCGCCGCCGTGCTGGGCGCCCTGCGCGCTACCGGCCTCGACAAGCTCCTGGATCGGGCGGCGTCGCGCGAGCGCGACCTCGCGATCGCGATGATTGCGGCCCGGGTGCTCGATCCGCGCTCGAAGCTCGCGACCACGCGGGTCTGGACCCAGAGCACGCTCGCGGACGAGTGCGGGGTCAGCGATGCCGACGAGGAGGCCCTCTACGCGGCGATGGACTGGCTGCGCGAGCGCCAGCCGCACATCGAGAAGGGGCTCGCGAGGCGCCACCTCGGCGAGGGCGCGCTCGTCCTCTACGACTTGACCTCGACCTACGTCGAAGGCCACGGCTGCCCGCTCGCTAAGCTCGGCTACAGCCGAGACGGCAAGCGCGGACTCGCGCAGATCGTCTTCGGCCTGCTCACCGACGCGCAAGGCTGCCCGATCGCCGTCGAGGGCTTCGCCGGCAACACCGGCGATCCCTCGACGGTGGCCCACCAGGTCGAGAAGCTTCGCGAGCGCTTTGGGCTCCAGTCCGTGGTCCTCGTCGGCGACCGCGGTATGCTCACGGCGGCGCGCATCCGCGAGGACCTCGCCCCGGCCGGGCTGTCCTGGATCACCGCCCTGCGCGCCCCGGCGATCGATGCGCTGCGCAGCGCGGGATCGCTCCAGCTCTCGCTCTTCGACGAGAAGGACCTCGGCGAGATCACCGACCCGGCCTACCCGGGCGAGCGGCTCGTCGTATGTCGCAACCCGCTGCTTGCCGAAGAGCGGTCGCGCACGCGCGAGGAGCTGCTGGCCTCGACCGAGCGCGATCTCGAGCGCATCCGCGGGCAGGTCGCGGCCGGAAAGCTCCGGGCCGAGAAGGCGATCGGCCTGCGGGTCGGGCGCGTGATCGACCGCTTCAAGATGGCCAAGCACTTCGTGCTGCGCATCGAGGCGGGCGGCTTTGGGTTCGAGCGCAACCAGGAGCAGATCGCGCAGGAGGCAGCGCTCGATGGCTTCTACGTGCTGCGGACCAACGTGCCCGCGGCACAGCTCGACACCGCCGCGGTGGTGCGGAGCTACAAGTCCCTGAGCCAAGTTGAGCGCGCCTTCCGCAGCCTGAAGACGCTCGACCTGCACGTGCGGCCCCTCCATCACTACACCGAGGCGCGCGTGCGGGCGCACGTCTTCCTCTGCCTGCTCGCCTTCTACGTGCAGTGGCACATGCAGCGCGCCTGGGCTCCGATGCTCTTTACCGACGAGCTCCCGCCCGGGCGCACGGGCCACTCGCCCGTCTCGCCCGCAAAGCGCTCCGCCAGCGCCACCGACAAAGCCCACACCAAGCAGCGCCCCGGCGGACAGCCGGTCCACAGCTTCCGCACGCTCCTCGGCGAGCTCGCCACGCTTACCCGCAACCACGTCCGTCCCGTCGGCGCCGACGACACGGCAGCCTTCGATCTAACCACGATCCCGACGCCGCTGCAGCGCGAGGCACTCGAGCGGCTCGGCATCACCGGACGCGTGTAGCCAGAATCAAACGGACGATTCTCCGTGAAGGCACGCAGAATCAACCGCTTGGCGCGTTGGCATCGAGGAACTTCGGGCTAACACCTCTTGGACATCGAGGGACCGACTTGTGGTGGTGGCAATATTGTTCAGCAAGGCGAGTTCGTCATTTCTCCGCTGAAGGGATCGATGAGAGGTGTCCAGTCGCTCGGCCATCTCGTTGAAAGCCCGAGCGGTCTCCCCCAACTCTCCTCCGGCATGGGCCTCCACGCGCCGGGAGAGATCTCCATCGGCCATCCGGAGACTCGTGTGCGCGATGGCCAGGATGGGGCGGCTCAGCCAGGCGGAGAAGATGAGGGCCAAGCCCACACCCCCGGCCACGCTCAGGAGGAGTGCGGCGACGCCGCCGGCCGCCACCCACCGGATCACGTCTGAGCCGCGCTCGGAATCCTTCTTAATTTCCCGGAGCATGATTGCGCGGACCCGACCCAGAGTTGCGGCGGCCTCATCGCTCACTTGATCCAGCGCTTTCATCTTCTTCGCGCGGGCGGCGCGATTCACCCGAGGATCAGGAGTGGCCAGGAGCTCCCGGCTGAGGGTCTCAATCTGTGATACCTGAATCCGAACCGCCTCCAGCAACTGTCGCTCCTCTACGCTGAAGTGGGCGGTTTTCAGCCCGGCAAGGACCTCATGGACTCGTGCCGAGAGTCGTTTGAACTTCACACGCTCCTCGGGGTTGCCGGTGATGAGAATGTCGTTGGCCGGCATCACAAGCTGAGTCATCGCGAGCTCGAGATCGGCAATCCCTGTAAACTCCATGGCGACTTTGTCATGAACGGCTTGGACTCTCTGCCAGACGGCCCGTAGCCCGACCGCTCCGATCCCGGCCAGGAGCAGATATGGGATCAAAACCCCCACGAACGCCAGGACCAAGCGCATACGGACGCTCCAGTTGCGGCTACCCCTCATGTCTCCATTCTCCTCTGTGGTCTCTTACCTTCCCATCGCGGTCCGAGGCCGCTGAGTGTCAGCGATGCGCGTGCAGGCCCAGAGGTGCTCAGCATTCTTCGCGACCATCTCGCGTGAAAGCTGGAGGATGTGTTTCACCCGCTTGTCAGCGATACAGTACACCGTGTAGCGCCCCTTACTGGTGGTCGTGACGTAGCCACACCATTTCAGGCAGGCCAGGTGATTCGACACGCGACCTTGTTGAATGCCGAGGCAGCGAACCAGGTCAGAGACGTTCTTTTCACCGTCGAGGAGAAGCTCAAGGATCTTCAGCCGGGTCGGGTCCCCTAAGCCGCGAAAGAACTTCGCCGACAGTTCCAGCAGGGCAAATTCTCGCTCCGGCACCAGTTTTCTCAGCGCACTCACGCCACCCTCCTTAGTATAATGTGTAATCCATATATACGAAATAGCGTATACAACCTATACGGTCTGAGCTTCTGTGTCAAGCAATTTTTGGAGCGCAAAAAGCGAAACCCCGTTTCTGCGAGAGCAAAGATTGATCCCAACCTTGACGGCACGATACTGTTCACTTAGGCCCTCTCAACCGTTCGCCCTGAACTTGTCGAAGGGTAATTGTGGTTCGACAGGCTCACCACGAACGGCTAAAGTGAACAGTATTGGGGTCAGGCAGAGTCTGCTGCTGCTTCGCGTTCAAACCAGCGATAGAGGCTCGGGAGCACGAAGAGTGTCAGCAGTGTGGAGGTGACGAGGCCGCCGATGACGACCGTGGCCAGCGGGCGCTGGACTGCGGCTCCAACGCCGGTGGACAGGGCCATAGGAACGAACCCAAGGCCCGCTACCAGGGCCGTCATCAAGACCGGTCGCAGACGGATCTCAGCGGCCTTGAGTGCAGCGTCAGCAGGGGACAGCCCTTCCTCGCGGAGGTGTAGAATGTAACTCATGAGGACCACGCCGTTCAGGACGGCAACGCCGAACAGGGCAATGAAGCCCACCCCTGCGGAGATACTGAACGGCAATCCGCGCAAGGCCAACGCGAGGACTCCACCGGTAACCGCCATCGGGACGTTCAGAAAGATCAGTAGCGCGGGTCGGGCCGCATTGAAGGTGGTGTACAGCAGGATAAAGATCAGGAACAGCGAAAGAGGAACAACGATAGCGAGGCGACGGGTTGCGCGCTCCAGATTTTCAAACTGTCCGCCCCACTTGACGTGGTAGCCAGGCGGCAGCGTGAGGTCTCGATTGATGCGGGTCTGTGCCTCGCGTACAAACGAGCCCAAGTCACGACCTCTTACGTTCGCTTCCACCACGATCCGCCGGCTGATATCTTCACGGCTCACCTGGGCCGGACCCTCCTCGATACTGACAGAGGCCAGTTGCGCAAGAGGGATGAGGGCGCCATTTGGGGCGGCAACGGGCAAGTCCTGGAAGGAAGGGAGATCAGTAGGGCTACTGCCGACCGCTCGGACGACCAGAGGAAACCGTCGCTGCCCTTCAAAGACCGTTCCCACCACCCTCCCGGCGCCAGCGGCCTCCACAGCGGCCAGGACATCTGCAGCGTTGATCCCATATCTGGCGATCCGCTTCCGGTCCACCTGAATCCGCAAGACGGGGAGACCGGCAATCTGCTCGACTCGAATATCCTGGCCACCACGGATCTGTCGCAGGATGTGGGCTGCCTGGTCCCCTTTTTCCTTTAAGACCTTGAGGTCGTCCCCGAAGATCTTGAGCCCGATATCGGATCGGACGCCGGCGATCAATTCATTGAAGCGCATCTCGATCGGCTGGGTAAAGCTCATGCCCACACCAGGAACCCCGGACGAGAGAGCGGCAGCGAACTTGTCGATCAACTCGCCCTTTGCCCTGGCAGTCTTCCACTCCCTTGGCGGTCGGAGGCCCACGAAGATATCGGACTCATTCATCCCCATGACGTCAGTGGCGACCTCTGGGGATCCGATCTTCGAGACGACCTGCCGCACTTCAGGGAAACGAAGGAGGGTGCGCTCAATCTCGAGGGAGTCCTTGATCGACTGGTCTAACGCGGTGCTCGGCAGACGCCAGGCCTCAATCACAATGTCGCCCTCATCGAGTTGCGGGATAAACTCCCCGCCGAGGAACGGCACAAGCATGAGACTCAAGACGAAGGCCGATGCCGCGACGAGGGCTGTCATTTTTGGGTGGTGAACGCACCAGGCCAGCCGCGGTAAGTATAGGACCTTAGCGCGACGGAGGAGCCACGAATCGCCCTCGGCGATCGGTCCCCGCAGGAACAGCGAAGCCAGGACCGGCATAAGGGTAAAGGACAAGATTAGCGATCCGATGAGGGCGAAGATGACCGTGAGTGCCATTGGGCGGAACATCTTTCCCTCGACGCCCTGTAACGTGAGGATCGGCAGGTAGACGATCACGATAATGCTGACGGCGTAGAAGATCGGCCGCAGGACCTCACGACCAGCCCGGAGGATAATGAGAGGACGTTCCTCTTGTCGCACCCCTCGCTCTTCCGCCAGGTGCCGGACGATGTTTTCAATCATCACCACCGCGCCGTCCACGATCAGCCCGAAATCGATAGCGCCCAGGCTCATGAGATTCCCCGAGATCCCTGTCTGGATCATCCCCGTGAAGGCGACCAGCATGGAGAGAGGAATGGCCGATGCTACGATCAGGCCGCCTCGGAGGTTGCCAAGGAGCAGGAGTAGTACGGCGATGACCAGCAGGGCCCCCTCGATGAGGTTGGTCGTGACCGTCCGGATGACCTTGTTGACGAGATCGGACCGGTCGTAAAACGGCTCGATGATGACCCCGGGCGGTAGGCTGGGCTTCATCCGCTCCACCTCTTCTTTGATCCGCTCAGCCACGACGCGGCCGTTGCCGCCGCGAAGCATCAGGGTCATGGCCACTACGGCCTCACCCACACCATTTCGCGTCGCGGCGCCGATGCGGGGCATCGCGTCGATCCTGACCTGACCCAGTTGAGCCATCGTAATTGGCGTACCGGCTGGCCCAGCGCCCACCATGATGCGGGAGAGGTCCTCCTGGTTTTCGACCAGCCCCTCGCCTCGAATCACATATGCCTCGCCGTTGTGCTCGATATAGCCACCGCCAGCGATGACGTTATTCTTCTCAAGTGCCTCAAAGACCCGGCCGATAGGAATCCGATACGAGACGAGTTTTCTCTGGTCCACTACCAGGTGGTACTGTTTCACGTACCCGCCCCATTGTGAGACTTCGACGACCCCGGGGACCCCGCGCAGCCTATACGCGATTTGCCAATCGAGGATCTCACGGAGCTGCATCGGCGTGAAGCCTTCACCCTTCACTACGAACTGGTATACCTCGCCCAGCCCCGTGGTAACCGGCGCGAGTTCGGGCGTCCCGAAGCCTGCGGGAATCCGCTCTTTGGCCGCAGCCAGCCGTTCAGCTACCAGTTGTCTGGCAAAGTAGACGTTGACGTGGTCCTTGAAAACCAGGGTGACGGCCGACAGACCGAATCGGCTCACCGAGCGAAGCTCCTGGAGGTCCGGCAGACCGCTCATGGCTGCTTCTATCGGAAAGGTGATATACCGCTCCACCTCCACAGGACCGATTGGCGCCGTCTTCGTGAGAATCTGCACCTGGACAGTCGTGATATCCGGGACGGCATCGATTGGCAAGTCGCGCAGGGCCGTGATTCCCCCGAGGACGAGGAGAGCGGTCAGGATCAGGACAAGAAATCGGTTCTCCAGAGAAAGCTCGAAGATGCGCTGGAGCATGTGGGATCCTTCCGGGGGTTATTGCCCCTGTCCCTGGGTGAGTTGTTCCTTGAGGAGCTCAGACTTGAGCGTGAAGCTGCCCGTGGTCACGAGATCTTCATCCCCCTTGAGACCTTCGGTGACCTCAACGAGGTCCCCTGATGTGAATCCGAGCTTCACCTTCCGCCGCGCAAAAGTCACAGCGTCGAGTTTGATGAACACAGACGGCTCCCCATTGATCCGCTGAATCGCCGATGAGGGAATGGCCACAACCGTGGCAGTCCCACCGGTGACCTGGGCCCGAAGCCTGACGGTTGCGAACATTCCGAGCTTCAATTTCCGTTGAGGGTTCGGGATCCCCACTCGCGCCTTGGCCGTCCGCGTCTGGGGATCGAGCAGATCGCTGACATAGCCGATGGTGCCACGAAAGGTTTCCCTCGGGTAAGCCTCTACGGTGATTTCGACAGGCGCCCCGCGACGGACTTGGGCCAGATTCTTCTCATAAATGTCTACCAGTGCCCAGACGCTGGACAGGTCGGCGATGGACAAAAGGGCTTGCGCAGGCCCTACCACCTCGCCAGGCGCCCCTTCGCGCTTGATGATCACGCCACTGATCGGCGCCCTGACGACGGTGTACGAGGCCTCCCGACGGTGCGACTTTTCGTGATTGATCGACAGTGCGTTGATCTGCTCGTCGGTCATTCCGAAGCGATACAGCTTCTCCTTCACCCGTGCGATTCGCGCATGCCGGTTCTCGACCGTCGCCTCAGCGACTCGATGCTCCGCCTGCCGGACATGGACCTCTTTTTCGGCGATGGCTTCTTTTTCCAGGAGCAATTTGGCACGAGCCAACGACTCCCGCGAATGATCCAATTGGGCCAGGTCTCGTTGGAGATCGGCTAACTCTGCCATATAGTCCCCCACGGCTTCCCCCAGCTCGATGTTGTCGTACTCGAAGAGCGGGGCGCCCTGGTTCACTGAATCCCCAACCTGCACATGAACGCGCTCCAGCCGTCCTTTAGCCAGTGGGGCGATGTGGGCTACACGGGCCGGATCCGGCGCGATAGCTGCTGTCGCTTCAATGAGCCGGACCGGCGCGATACGCTGCGGCCTGGCGGTGGCAAATTCGAACCTGGCCTGAACCTCAGCCGAAATCGTGATCTTGCCATCTCCCTGCTCAGCTTTGGGCTCAACCTTTTTTTCTTCGGGGGTGCGGCCGCAGGCCGGCAGCGCCAGGCCTGCGGCAATGATTACCATTGGCAATAAGGGAGTCCGAAGCGCGAAGCTCCAAGTGCGAAGCGCAAACCTAACGAACGGGTGTACAATCATCGTGTGCCCCTACCGGCCTACGGCCGCCTCGACTTGAAATCTGGCAATGCTCAGTTCGTAAAGGGAGCGGTTGTAGAGTCGCTGGACCTCCCGAAAGGTCCGCTGCACGTCCAGAAACGCAGTGAGATCGATTGCTCCCAGCTTGTGCGCAGCCTCGGCGATCTCCTGCGATTCGCGGGCCTTGGGCAGGTATTCGGTTTCCAGCCCTTCGAGGCGTCGGCGTTCGCTCTCAAACCTGTTGAACGCCTGATCCACTTCCAGGAGTGTCTGGGTCTCCAGTCGCCTGAGCTGGAACGATTCTCGCTCCTCTTCTGCCTGAGCTCGAACGATGCCTCCCTGGTTCCGATTGAAGAGGGGCAGGGGAGCCGCGAGGCCAAATATGACGCCGTCCTCGCTGAAGCTCCGCTTGTAGCCCACGAAGGGGAACAGGTCCGGGAAGCGCCGCGCCTGCTCGAATCCGATCTGTTCATGAGCCCGGACGACCCGCTGATGCTGGGCTTTGAGGTCCGGGCGGGTCTGCAGGGCCTCGACATGCAATGGTGGCAGACTGCCAACAGGTTCGCCCTTCACGAGCTCTTCGGTGACATCGAATTCGAATGTCGAGTCAGGGAGGCCGAGCAGCGCCAGGAGCGTGGCCCTGCCCTGCTTGAGGTTCAGCTCTCCGGCGACCACGTCGTCAAATACCCTGAAGCGCTCAACCTGCACACGCCTGAGTTCCGCCCCAGAGATCTCTCCGACATGGAACTGCTCCTCCTTGGAGCGAATGGTCCGGTCAAAGTCGGCCAGCAGGTCGCGGGCCACAGTAACTTCGGCCTTGGCCAGCACGATCTGGAAATACGCCTGCTTGACCGCGAACCTGAGTAAACGGGCCGTATTGTCGACGTCGGCTTCGGTCGCGCGGAGATTCGCCCCTGCGACTGCCTTTCGCTGGGAGCGCTTGCCGGCTGTCTGAATCTCCTGGCTGACTTCAAAAAAGAGATCCTGTCGATCCAGGAACGATCCCCCGCGAAACCCTTCTGATCTGAGCAGAAGCTGTGGGTTGGGTAGCAGCGCGGCGGTGGTAGCGTCTCCACGCGCGATCTGTCGGGCCGTCGTTTCTGCCTGCAGACCAGGGTTTTGCCTCGCTGCGATTTGCAAGGCGTCAGCGAGCGAAAGCGTTCTCGGGAACTCCTGGAGTTGGGCGCCAGCGGGAAGAGGTGTACTCAACCAGATCAGGAGAGGGACCACAAAGCAGCCAATGCGCATGAGTCTCATCTGTCTACCATCCCTCAAATTTTGTCCCCGCGGAGGCGAGGAAACGTTGGACATACCCTGATGCCTTACGGCGCCGGTTCCTCAAGCTGACCAAGGCTGAGCAGTACGGCAACCGGGCTCCCCCTTCGGATAAGAGCGCCAGCCTCAGGATCCTGAGCGATTACCTCCCCATTCGGGCGCTCCAACGAATGGACCTGCGCCATCCGGCCGAGAGTGAAGCCATATCGCTGGAGGAGCTGCTGGGCCTGGGGTAGAGGTAGTCCGGCCAGACTGGGGAGTACGACCGCGTCGCTCCCTTGACTGATCACCAAGCGGACCTCGCTGTTCTTCTGGACCCACGAGCCACTAGCCGGCCGTTGGAACAGGACCGCATCCTTCAGGACCCCTTCGCTGTACTCCCGGCCGCTCACTTTCGGCTGAAGGCCCTGCTCGCGTAGCAGATTGAGAGCCGCTGTGGAGTCCATCCCGATGACTCGGGGAAGCCGTACCTTGTCCGTCTCTGCCGCGAGCCACATCGTGATGGCGCCGCTCACGACAGCCACAGCGGTAAGGATCAGGGTTGCCGCCAGCCCCTTGCGCAGCAGCCGGAGGAATCTCATCTGTCCCGCTTGCGGAATCGGATCGCATAGAAGCCGTCGAGTCCGTGCCGTGGCCAGGTGCGAAGGGCGCCCTTGGAATCGATCAGCTCCGCGACCGTTGCAGGAAGGCTACCAGGGACGGCGGCGACGGTAAACTCCGGGAAGTCACGCAGGAACGTCTCGATCACGGCGTCGGTCTCCTCCGGCTCGAGCGAACAGGTGCTGTAGACCAGGAATCCTCCAGGCTTGAGCACCGGCGCGACACCATGAAGCAGCTCAAGTTGCAGGCGCGCCAGAGCTGCCAAGCCTGCCTCTTGTTGCTGCCACTTCCGCTCGGGATGGCGTCGGAGGGTGCCGAGGCCGCTGCATGGCGCATCCACCAAGACCCTGTCCACCGGGCGCGTGAATAACTGCGCTGCCTGCCTGGCATCGGCTTGGACCTGGGAGACTCGATCAAGACCCAGGCGCGCCCTGGCCTCTCGGAGGCGTCGGTGAGCACGAGCGCTCGGGTCCAGCGCGATCACTCGCCCACTTCCGGCGAGCTGTTCCAGGAGCAGGGCCGTTTTCCCGCCACCGCCGGCGCAGGCATCTAACACGACGTCGCCGGGCTGAGGATCCACCAGCAGGACCGGCAAGGCCGCCGCCTCATTCATCGGGAAGTACCAGCCGTCTGCGAATGCCGAATCCCGCAGAGCTTCTGCGCCATCTTTGAGGTGAAAGATGCCTGGGGCGAACCGCCCCGTCGTCACCGATCCCGCAATCGTGGTGAGGCGGGCCTGGACCTCCTCAGACCGACGCTTCAGGCGGTTGACCACGACTGATAGCGCCGGGGTTTCGTTATTGGCCCGCAGCAGCGCTTCGGTCTCTTCAGCCCCCAAGCGTGTAAGCCAGCGGGCGACCAGCCAGGGCGGGTGCGACCAGCGCGCAGCGAGGGCGCCGACCGGATCGCTGGACGGATCAGGAAAGCGGATCGTTTCGTGCCGCTCCAGTAATCGGCGCAAGATCGCATTGACGAAGGCCTTGGCGCCGGGGTTGACCCGGCTGTGCATGGCTTCTTGAGTCAGGGCGACAGTCTCGTTTACGGCGGCATAGGCCGGTATACGCGTCAAGAAGAGGATCTGATAGGCGCCAAGGCGCAGCAGACGGCGTAGCGCCCGATCGACCGTGTCCCAGGGGCGGTTGGTCACGGCGGCCAGCAGATAGTCAAGACGACCTTGCCAGCGGAGGACACCGTACGTCAGCTCGGTGGCCAGAGCTCGCTCCTGTTGCGAGAGGCGCGAATGCTTCAGCTTGGCGTCGAGGAGGAGACTCGCATAGGCCTGCTGCTCCTCCACCTGAGTCAATATCTCGATCGCGAGCCGCCGTGCGTGCATCTGTGTGCCTCTCAGCTTGTCCCCGTGGAGGCGGGGAGCGAGCCAAACACGTCGCCTGGCCGGACACGGTACCCCCTGGCAAACTCTGCTGCCGTCATGACACGGCGGTTCTCCGGTTGCACCTGGGACAGCCACAGGCCCCCCTGCCCGGCGGCGGCGAGCACCCCCTTCGCGCGATCGATCGCACACACGGTGCCTGGAGGAGAGCCGGTTGCCGCCTCTGCCTCGGCTTGCAGCACCTTGACGCGGCGTCCCCCGAAGCTGGTCACGGCTCCTGGCGCTGGACAAAGGCCTCGAATCAAGCAGTCGAGGGCTCGCGCGTCACGGGCCCAGTCGAGATGCGTATCACCAAGGATAAGCTTCGGCGCATAGGTCGCAAGGCGCTCGTCCTGCGGGATCGGCTGGGCTGTCCGGTGTGCCACGTGACCCAGCACCAGGCACAACAGCTCGGACCCAAGGACCGCCAGGCGCTCGCCTAGGGTCCCAGCGGTATCCCGAGGCCCGATCGGCTCGGGCTGCTGCATGAGGATAGGACCGGCATCCATCCGCGCCTCGATCTGCATAATGGTGACCCCTGTGACTGTATCTCCTTGGATGATGGCCCGTGGGATCGGCGCCGCGCCACGGTACTTCGGCAGGAGCGAGGCATGGAGGTTCAGGCAGCCATACGGCGGTAGGGCGAAGATCGGCTTCGGAAGAAGCTGACCATAGGCGACGACGACGATGGCCTCTGGTTGGGCCGCCTGTAGCGCCGACATGACCGCCGGCTCGCCTACCTTCTCCGGTTGCAGGATCGGAAGCCTGAGCTCCTGGGCGGCGAGTTTCACTGGTGGCGGGGTAGACAAGCGGCCGCGCCCGGCTGGCCGATCCGGTTGGGTCACGACCAGGCAGATGTCGTGGCCCGCGGCAATGAGCGCCCTGAGCGATGGCAGGGCGAACGTTGGTGTGCCCATGAAGCTCAAGCGCATCGGCCATTCCCTTTTGCATTGCCCAGAAAGTCCCCTTCAACACTCTCCTTCCCCCCTTGCGGGGGAAGGTGGGGATGGGGGGTGTCGCGGACGTTCATCTCTATGGGCGCGCCGCTGGCGCATGCGGTATTGGAATCGATCGGCGATCGTTTCATCTTTGTGACAGCCACCCCTTTCTGCCATCCAGGTAGGCGCTCGAGGACTTCCATCATCCGAGCATAATGCGTCCCCTCCCAGTAGATCCGGAGGCAGCCAGGGCAGCGGGCGAACCGCTCCTGGGTCTGCCAGACGAACGCGGGGATCTCGGCGCGCACCTCGGCTTTTTCGGCCGGCTTGAGGGGGAGGTTGCATCGCAGGCACAGACGGCCGATCCGGGGCGGTAACCCCAGGTGGGCCACTACCTGACCGAGTTGCGCATCGTAGTGATCGCTGACGATCAATAGGGTCAGATGGGGTGGCAGGCGCGGCGGAATGTGGGTGTCGCGCGTCAGCAACAGTCGGTTCTCTGCCAAGACCAGGCGCACCAACCTGGCATCGTCGCCTCGCCAATACAGCGTGTCGTAGCCCAACAGGCGGAGCCACTTGGCCAATCGACCCAACATCGCATCGGCCACGAGCCGCATCGTTGTTCCGTCCCTCCCTGGTCCTCTGCGTCCTTGGCGCGCGGCAGATGCACCGCGCAACTGTGACTATAGCACACGAACAGAATCCTCGCGTTGGGAGATCACGGGCGGGGCTTGGGGGGAATATCCCGTTTAGACGCTATTGATCGAGCCATCTTTCGAGAGGCTCATCGTTCAATAGGCTCAGCAGGAGGCCTACTCAAGCTTACCTTTCCCCAATTTACCCTCTTGATCGAGAAGTGGGGGGCTCAGGGTAGTACGGGCTGACCAGTAATTGCCGGCAAAGGCGGAATGTGGAAACCCTTGACAAGTCCCCGGAACGGCAAGAGAATTGCGGCAATCGTTGGAGTTCCAAGGACATAATAGGGCGGGCCGCCTAATACTGATAAGCCTGACCAGGCTAATCAGCAGTTGGGCCGATATGGAACAGTTCTTATTCCATAGGAAACTTCGTTAATGCGCGACTTGCCACCTTCGCTCCGTCTCCTCCTGAAAGAGATCAATCCGACTAACACCGTGGCGGACCAGCGGACACAACTTCGATCGGGCCTTCTCCGTGAACTGCAAGATCAGTCCATGTGGGCACTTGGACGATGGAGTTATGCGGACAGACGTGCTCCGTCGCGTAACCTATCGCTGATCGCCCCGGGAGATGCTCTCAATCCACTTATTGATGGCTTCAAGTGCGGTGCACCGCAGTGCAGACTCTAGTCTACGATAGTGTTCGGGCGCTATACTACACTTTACACAGATGGCGCCATCCTGCCGGACTACATCACGGCGGCGCTAGCGAGGGGTGGAGAGCGCAATACTCTTGCCGTCATACGGGTCTGGCTCCCACAACTCGTTCAACTCCTGCCCTTAGTCAGAGCGGGACCTCTACGATTCGCCCGGCCGATCCATGACGCCGAGACGCCTCAGGGGGAGGCGCACCGCCTACTGCGCGAAATCGTGCGGGACCTCGTTGAGGTAAACCGCGAGTCCTTCGTTCTTATTAACCGGAGCATAATATATCTTGCATTTCGGTAAAGGATGGTGTACGCTTGATGCATGAAACCCGACACGCGCACACTCTCTCCTTCGGCCCAGGAA
>JGI1357J11328_10002340_pt1 | contig 13762 bp, 11 predicted proteins | sample Subgrocontami54m_FD_11328 | JGI IMG/M metagenome (IMG submission 11328)
CGTCGCCGACAATATCCAGGGCCGCACCATCTGCGCGCTCGGCGATGCGGCGGCAATGCCGGTGCGCGCGTTCATCAAGCACTACCGCGACGAGTTCCAGCATCACATCGATCACAAGCGGTGTTTGGTGGCGGACTACATATAAGGAGAACGCGACTACCCACCCTCACCCTCACCCCTCCATCCCTCACCCCCGACCCCTCTCCCGAGGGGAGAGGGGAGGCAAATGTTTCCCTTCGCCCTCCGGGAGAAGGGTCAGGGATGAGGGAAGGCGAGGGGAGGTAAGAGAGTCGCGAAGCGACTGATGTTAGAGATTGAAATCGACGGCAGGAAACTCGAGGCGGCCGCAGGCAGCACGGTGATGGACGTCGCCAACCGGGCCGGCATTTACGTACCGCATTTCTGCTATCACGGCAAACTGTCGATCGCGGCCAACTGCCGCATGTGCCTGGTCGAGGTCGAGAAGGCGCCCAAGCCGCTGCCGGCGTGCGCCACTCCCGCCACCAATGGCATGAAAGTGTTCACGCATTCGGCGCGGGCCATCGCCGCGCAGAAGGGCGTGATGGAATTCCTGCTGATCAACCACCCGCTCGACTGCCCGATTTGCGACCAGGGTGGCGAGTGCCAGCTGCAGGACCTCGCGGTCGGCTATGGTGCGAGCGGGTCGCGCTATACCGAGATGAAGCGCGTCGTCAACAATAAGGAGCTGGGGCCGCTGATCTCGACCGACATGACGCGCTGCATTCACTGCACGCGCTGCGTGCGCTTCGGCCAGGAGATTGCCGGCATCATGGAGCTCGGCATGATAGGCCGCGGCGAGCACGCCGAAATCATCGCCTTCGTCGGCAAGACCGTCGACTCCGAGCTGTCCGGCAACATGATAGACCTGTGCCCGGTCGGCGCACTGACCTCGAAGCCGTTCCGCTACTCGGCGCGCACCTGGGAGTTGACGCGCCGCCCATCGGTAAGCCCGCATTGCGGCCTGGGCTCCAACCTGACGTTGCAGGTCAAGCAGAACCGCGTAATGCGGGCGTTGCCGCGCGAAAACGAGGACATCAACGAATGCTGGCTCTCCGACAAGGACCGCTTTTCCTATGAGGGGCTGAACTCCGCCTCGCGGCTTACGAAGCCGTTGATCCGGCGCGACGGCGCATGGCAGGAGGTCGAATGGCGGATAGCACTCGAGTTCGTCGCCGCGGAATTGCAGCGGGTCCGTGCCGCGCACGGGGCCGATTCCGTCGGAATGCTGGCGACGCCGCATCAAACGCTGGAAGAGCTTTATTTGCTGGGCAAGCTTGCCCGCGGCTTTGCCGGCGGCAACGTCGACTTTCGATTGCGCTGCTCCGATTTTGCTGCCGACGCGCTATCCACTGGGGTCAATTGGCTGGGTTTGAAGATCGCGAACATCCCGCGGCTCGACCGCGTGCTGGTGATCGGCAGCACGCTCGCNAAGGATCATCCGCTGCTCGCGCACCGGCTGCGCCAGGCGGCGAAGAAACAACTTCAGGTCAATCTCATCAACCCGGTCGACGACGACCTGCTGATGCGCGTTGCGAATAAAGTGATCGTCGCACCGTCGCGGCTGGTCCACGCGCTGGCGCAGGTCACGATGGCGGCGGCGCAGGCGAAGAATGTCGCATTGCCGGCGGAACTGCAGGCGGCGATTGCGGGCGTGGCCGTGGATGACGCCGCCAAACGCATAGCCGACAGCCTGTTGTCCGGNGGGAATGCCGGAATCTTCCTTGGCAACCTGGCGCAGCATCATCCTGCCGCNACGCAGTTGCATGCATGGGCGCAGGCGCTGGCNGACCTGCTCGGTGCGAAATCCGGTTTTCTGGGTGAGGCTGCAAACAGCGTCGGCGGTTATCTGGCGGGCGCGNNGCCTGCGNNCNGNGANCNGGGCNCCCGCTTGCGGGATGCGAACGTCCGCGAGTCTGGCGTGGCGCCGTCGAGCGCAGGCGCTGCATCCGTTTCCGGGGTCACATCCCCTAAAGGGGCCCCTGTTCCGCCCTCCGACGGCGCGCCAGTGCACGGCCTCAACGCGCAGCAGATGTTTGCGCAACCGCGCAAGGCCTACGTGCTGCTGGGTGTAGAACCGGAGCTCGATTGCCACGATCCGGCGCGGGCGCTGGCCGCGATGAATCAGGCTGAGTTTGTGGTCGCGCTGTCGCCGTACCAGCATCATGCGCTTGATTATGCGCACGCACTGCTGCCGATCGCACCGTTTACCGAAACCTCGGGTACGTTTGTCAGCACCGAGGGCAGGGTGCAGAGCTTCGCGGGCGTAGTGCAACCGCTGGCGGAGACGCGCCCCGCGTGGAAAGTGCTGCGCGTGCTCGGCAATCTGCTCGGCATCACGGGTTTCGATTACGACAGCAGCGAAGCGGTGCTCAAAGATGCGCTCGGCAGCGATGATGTTGCCGCGCGGCTGAATAACCGGCTGCAGAATTTCGCGGTCGAAAGGCCCGGCGCCGGCGCGGCAGGAATCGAGCGCATCGGCGAAGTGCCGGCTTACCAGGCTGACGCGATCGTGCGCCGCGCCGCGTCGTTACAGCAGACGCGTGATGCCGCCGCGCCGGTGGCGGCAATGAACGGCGAGCTGTTAAGCCGGCTCGGGCTGCGCGACGGCGACCAGGTGAAAATAACGCAGGGTGGCGGCACGGCGATTTTGAGCGCGGCGCGCGACGAGAAATTACCCGCGAACTGTGTCCGCGTGGCGGCGGGACATCCTCTGACCGCCGCGCTCGGTGGCATGGTCGGGGCCATCACCGTCGAGCGTGTTGCCCAACTGCAGAAAGCGGCGGTTTAGGGTATGGAATACCTGCAACAACTGTTTGGACCGACCTGGCCGGCGGTATGGACGCTTGCGAAAATCGTCGCGATCGTCGCGCCGCTGATGCTCGCGGTGGCCTATCTCACGCTGTGGGAACGCAAGCTGATCGGCTGGATCCAGGTGCGCATCGGACCCAACCGTGTCGGCCCGCTCGGTCTGCTGCAGCCGATCGCCGACGGCCTCAAGCTGCTGGTCAAAGAAATCATCATACCGACGGGCGCCAATAAATTCCTGTTTGTGCTGGCTCCGGTCATGGCGATCATGCCGGCGCTTGCGGCATGGGCGGTGGTGCCGTTCAGCCCCGAACTGGTGCTCGCCAACGTTGACGCCGGCCTGCTCTACGTCATGGCGATCACTTCGATGAGCGTCTACGGCATCATCATCGCCGGCTGGGCGTCGAACTCGAAATACGCGTTTCTCGGCAGCCTGCGGTCGGGGGCGCAGATGGTATCGTACGAGATCGCCATGGGTTTCGCGCTGGTCGGCGTGCTGATGGCGGCGCAGAGCCTCAACCTGTCCGATATCGTCCACGGCCAGCGCGGGAATTTCGGCGTGCTCAACTGGTATTTGATCCCGCTGTTCCCGTTTTTCCTGGTGTACCTGATTGCCGGTGTCGCGGAGACCAACCGTGCGCCGTTCGATGTCGCCGAGGGCGAATCGGAAATCGTCGCCGGCTTTCACGTCGAATACTCGGGCATGGCGTTCGCGGTGTTCTTCCTTGCCGAATACGCGAACATGATACTGGTGTCGACTCTGTGCGCCATCATGTTCCTCGGCGGCTGGTTGTCGCCGGTTCCCGCGGTGTTTGCCGACGCCATCGGGTTACCGTGGCTTGCTGCGGGGAATTTCGGCTGGCTGTTCCTGAAGTTTTTCCTGGTGGTGTCGAGTTTCCTGTGGTTCCGCGCCACTTTCCCGCGCTACCGCTACGATCAGATCATGCGGCTAGGCTGGAAGGTATTTATTCCGCTCACCATAGTCTGGATCGTGGTTCTCGGAATCTGGATGCAGACGCCGCTGTGGGTGTGGTGGCCGGAGGCGAGGCTGTAATGATCACCCGCATGCGCGATTTCTTCCGTACCTTTTTGCTCTTTGAGCTGCTGCAGGGCATGATGCTGACCGGGCGGCACCTGTTCGCGCGCAAGATCACGGTGCAGTTTCCCGAGGAAAAAACGCCGCAGTCGCCGCGATTCCGCGGCCTGCATGCGCTGCGCCGCTACCCGAACGGCGAGGAACGCTGCATCGCGTGCAAGCTGTGCGAAGCGGTGTGCCCGGCGCTTGCGATTACGATCGAGTCCGAACAGCGTGACGACGGCACGCGCCGCACCACTCGCTACGACATCGACCTTACCAAGTGCATCTATTGCGGTTATTGCGAGGAGTCGTGCCCGGTGGATTCGATCGTCGAGACGCGCATTCTCGAGTATCACGGTGAACAGCGCGGCGACCTGATCTACACCAAACCGATGCTGCTCGCAATCGGTGACCGCTACGAAGAGCAGATTGCGAAAGACCGCGCGGACGATGCCGAATATCGTTAAGGTGTGACGAAAAATATTTGACATGACTTCTTTCATTTTTTACGCTTTTTCGGCTGTCCTGATGTTCGCTGCAATCGGCGTCATCACTGCGCGCAATCCCGTGCATTCGGCATTGCTGCTGGTGCTGGCATTTTTTACCTCAGCCGGACTCTGGCTGCTGCTGCACGCCGAATTTCTCGCCATCGTGCTGGTACTGGTTTACGTCGGCGCGGTGATGGTGCTGTTCCTGTTCGTGGTGATGATGCTCGACATCAACCTGGCGCGGCTGCGTGAGGGCTTCTGGAGCCACCTGCCGCTGGGGGGGGTGGTTGCGGCGCTGCTGGTCGCGGAGATGGGGCTGATATTGCTCGGGAATTACGGCGGGGAGATCGAAGCGCCGGAGCCGGCCGGCCTCTACGCCGATGGCAGCAACACGCGCGCGCTGGGCCGGCTGTTGTATACGGAATACGTGTACGCGTTTGAAATTGCCGCCGTAATCCTGCTGGTCGCGATCGTCGCGGCGATCGCGCTGACGCTGCGCCACCGCAAGACTACCAAGTATCAGGAACCGGCGCGGCAGGTCGACGTGCGCCGGCAGGACCGCGTTCGCATCGTATCGATGAAGTCGGAGAAGCGTGAAGACTGAAGCGGAACAAGGGGGTTGATTGATTTCACTGTCGCATTACCTGGTGCTGGGATCGATGCTGTTTGCGGTCGGCGTGATCGGGATTTTCCTGAACCGCAGGAACGTGATCATTTTGTTGATGGCCATTGAACTGATGCTGCTCGCCGTCAACATGAATTTTATCGCGTTCTCGCGCTACCTCGACGATCCGGCCGGTCAGATTTTCGTGTTCTTCATCCTGACGGTTGCTGCAGCCGAGTCGGCGATCGGGCTTGCAATACTGGTGGTGCTGTTCCGCAACCTGAAGACCATCGATGTCGAGGACCTTGATAGTCTCAAGGGGTGAAAGAGTGAAGGGATTGAACCAGTGAACGGTGAATGCGTGAAGGGTGAAGGGCAAATCCGATTCTCCCTTTCCCCCGTGACCGGGGGAGAACCAGCGCAGCGAGCGAGGGGACTGGGCCGGGGAGAGGGGGCGCACCCTTCACCCTTCACCCTTCACCCTTCACGCCTTCACGGGTAATTATGATGACAATGCAAACACTCTATCTGATCGTCCCGCTGGCGCCTCTCATCGGCGCTTTGGTGTCGGGCCTGCTTTGCCTGAAAATCAGCAACCGCGCCGCGCATTCGGTGACCATAATCGGCATGGTCGTGTCGACCCTGGGGGCGGCGGCCGTGTTTTACGACGTGTGGCAGGGCCATACCTACAACGGCACGGTATACACCTGGCTCGCCAGCGGCGCGACCCAATTCGAAATCGGGTTTCTTATCGACCGCCTGTCGGCGCTCATGATGCTGGTGGTCAGCTTCGTGTCGCTGATGGTGCACGTCTACACCATCGGCTACATGGCGGAAGATCCGGGCTACAACCGGTTCTTCAGCTACATCTCGCTGTTCACGTTTGCAATGCTGATGCTGGTGATGTCGAACAACTTCCTGCAGCTGTTTTTCGGCTGGGAGGCGGTGGGGCTGGTGTCGTACCTGCTGATCGGCTTCTGGTATACGCGGCCGACCGCGATCTACGCCAATCTCAAGGCGTTCCTCGTCAATCGCGTCGGCGATTTCGGCTTCCTGCTCGGTATCGCGTTGGTGCTGATGTACTTCGGCACGCTCGACTACGCGACGGTGTTTGCCGGCGCCGGTACGCTTGCCGCCAACACGATCGAAATCTTTCCGGGCCATGCGTGGTCGCTGATGACGGTCATCTGCATCCTGCTGTTCGTGGGCGCGATGGGCAAGTCGGCGCAGTTCCCGCTGCACGTGTGGCTGCCCGATTCGATGGAAGGCCCGACGCCGATCTCGGCGCTGATCCACGCTGCCACCATGGTAACCGCCGGCATTTTCATGGTGGCACGCATGTCGCCGCTGTTCGAGCTCTCGGATGCCGCGCTGTCGTTCGTGCTCGTCATTGGCGCGATCACCGCTTTTTTCATGGCGCTGATCGCGATGACGCAGTACGACATCAAGCGCGTAATCGCCTACTCCACGCTGTCGCAGCTTGGCTTCATGACCATGGCACTCGGCGCGTCGGCGTACTCGGTCGCGATGTTTCATCTGATGACTCACGCGTTCTTCAAGGCAGTGCTGTTTCTCGGCGCGGGCTCGGTGATCATCGCGCTTCATCACGAGCAGGACATGCGCAAGATGGGCGGGTTGCGCAAATTCATGCCGATCACCTACCTGACGGTGCTGATTGGCGCATGGGCGAACTCGGGGCTGCCGCCGTTCGCCGGTTTCTTCTCCAAGGACACGATCGTCGAGGCGGTGCATGCTGCTTATGTGGCGGGCGTTCCGGGCGCCTTGTTCGCCTACCTTGCGGCGCTGGGAGCGGTTGCGGCCGGCGGCTATTACTCGTTCCGGCTGGTGTTTTTCGCGTTCCACGGCAAGCAGCGTTTTGATGCGCACGGCCACGTGCACGAGACCCCCGCCGTGGTCACAGCGCCACTGATCCTGCTCGCCATCCCTTCGATCAGCGCCGGCTGGGTGATCGGCGATGTCGTGTACGGCAATTACTTCGGCGGCTCGATAACCATCGCTGCCGTGCATCCTGCGATGGCTGAACTGACCGGTAACTTCCACGGTGTGGTGCCTATGATGCTGCACGCGGTTTCCACCTTGCCGTTCTGGCTGGCGCTTTCGGGCGCCGCAGGCGCGTGGTATTTATACATTGTGCGTCCCGACCTGCCGGTGGTGCTGCGCGGCAAAGCGCGCGTTCTCATCACCATCCTCGATGAGAAATACGGCTTCGACCGGTTCAACGACTGGTTCTTCGCCGGCGGAGCGCGACTGCTTGGCACCAGCCTGTGGCAGCGCGGTGACGTCGGGGTGATTGACGACTTTTTCGTCAATGGCTCGGCGCGCGTGATCGGCTGGACGGCGGCCGTGATTCGTCAAGTTCAGTCCGGCTACATTTACCACTACGCATTTGCGATGATCATCGGCTTGCTGCTGATGCTGTCGATCCTGCTGGTGTGGCCGCGATGACACCCGCATCCCAACGTTCCGGGCGGTCATGAGCTTTCCGATCCTGAGCGTGGTCATCTGGCTGCCGGTCGNGGCCGGCCTGCTGGTGCTGGCGATAGGTGATCGCCGGGTACACGCTGCGCGCGTAACGGCGCTCNTCGGTGCGATNGCNNGCCTCGNGGCGGCGTTGCCGCTGTGGATCCATTTTGACCGGCTCGCGGGCGGTTTTCAGTTCATCGAATTCGCGCCGTGGATTGCTGCTTTCAACGTCAACTACCATCTCGGCATCGACGGCATGTCGCTGCTGCTGATCCTGCTCAATTGCATCACCACCGTGCTGGTGGTGGTCGCGGGGTGGGAGGTGATCCAGAGCCGCGTCTCACAGTACCTGGCGGCGTTTTTGATCCTCTCCGGGCTGATGAACGGCGTGTTCTGCGCGCTCGACGCACTGCTGTTCTACGTGTTTTTCGAGGCCACGCTGATNCCGATGTTTATCGTGATCGGCGTGTGGGGCGGGCCGAACCGCGTCTACGCGGCGGTAAAGTTCTTTCTCTATACGCTGGCGGGCTCGCTGCTGTCGCTCGTCGCCCTGATTTACCTGTACAGCGTCACGGGCGGCAGTTTTTCGCTGCTCGACTTCTACCAGCAGCCGCTGCCACTGGCAGTCCAGATCCTGATTTTCTTCGCATTCATGCTGGCGTTCGCGGTCAAGGTGCCGATGTGGCCGGTACACACCTGGCTGCCGGATGCCCACGTTGAGGCGCCGACCGGCGGATCGGTGGTATTGGCGGCGATCATGCTCAAACTCGGAGGCTACGGTTTCCTGCGCCTGTCGCTGCCGATCGTGCCGGATGCCAGCCATGCGATGTCCGGGTTCGTGATTGCATTGTCGCTGATCGCGGTCGTCTACATCGGGCTGGTTGCGCTGGTGCAGACTGACATGAAGAAGCTGATTGCCTATTCGTCGGTTTCGCACATGGGTTTCGTGACGCTTGGAATTTTTATCTTCAGCGTGCAGGGCATTGAAGGCGCGATTCTGCAGATGATATCCCACGGTTTTGTGTCGGGCGCGCTGTTCCTGTGCGTCGGCGTAATGTACGACCGCATGCATTCGCGCCAGATCGCCGATTACGGCGGCGTGGTCAACCGGATGCCGGTATTCGCGGCATTGTTCATGCTCTTTGCCATGGCAAATGCGGGACTGCCCGGGACCAGCGGTTTCGTCGGCGAATGGCTGGTGATCCTGGCTTCGATGAAAGTCAATTTCTGGTATGCCGCGCTGGCCGGATCGACGTTGATTTTCGGCGCGGCCTACACGCTGTGGATGTATAAACGAGTCATATTCGGCGCGGTCGCCAATCCGCAGGTCGAAAAGCTTGTTGACCTCAACACGCGCGAGATGATCGTGCTTGGAATACTCGCGCTCGCCGTGCTTGCAATGGGTTTGTACCCGGCGCCGCTCGGCGAGGTTCTGCACGAATCGGTAAACGAGATTCTCAGGCTCGCCGCGCCGGGCCGCAAACTTCCGATCGGAATGTAGTCATGTCGTTCATCATGCCGCTTGCTCCTGCCTATGCCGAGGTCTTCCTGCTCTGCATGGTGTGCGCGATCCTGCTCATCGACCTGTTCCTGAGTGAGGCGCGGCGCGGCGTCACCTACGTGCTGACGCTGGCGACGCTGGCCGGCTGCTTCCTGATCACCGGTTATGCCGATCCCGGGCGCGAGCCGTATACCTTCAGCGGCATGTTCGTGGCCGATCCGATGGCGAACGTGCTCAAGCTCGGCATCTACATTGCGGTCGCGATGATGCTGGTGTATTCGCAGTCCTATATCCGTGCGCGCGGCATGTTTTGCGGAGAGTTTTTCGTGCTGACGCTCACGGCGATGCTCGGCATGATGGTGCTGGTGTCGGCCAACCATCTTCTGACACTGTATCTCGGACTCGAGTTGCTGAGCCTCTCGCTCTACGCCATGGTCGCGCTGCAGCGCGATTCGGCGGTCGCAACCGAGGCAGCGATGAAGTATTTCGTTCTGGGCGCGCTTGCCTCGGGCATGCTGCTCTACGGCATGTCGATGCTCTACGGTGCGACCGGCAGCCTCGAACTCACCCGCATGGCCGCGGTGATCGATAGCGGCGCCGCGAACGGCACGATACTGGTATTTGCGCTGGTGTTCATCGTCGCCGGCCTCGGTTTCAAGCTCGGCGCCGTGCCGTTTCACATGTGGGTGCCCGACGTCTACCATGGCGCACCGACCGCGGTGACGCTTTTGATCGGCTCCGCGCCCAAGCTCGCCGCGTTCGCATTCATGATGCGCATCCTGGTTTCCGGCCTCGGCGCGGATTATCTGGTCGCGCAATGGCAGTGGATGCTGATTCTCATGGCGGTCGCGTCGCTCGCGATCGGCAATGTGGCCGCGATTGCGCAGACCAACCTGAAGCGCATGCTCGCCTATTCCACCATTTCGCACATGGGTTTCCTGCTGCTCGGCGTGCTGAGCGGGAGCAACGATGGCTACGCCGCGGCGATGTTCTACGTGGTGGTTTACGTGCTGATGAATCTCGGCACGTTCGGCATGATACTGCTGCTTTCGCGCACCGGATTCGAGGCTGACAATCTCGACGACTTCAAGGGGCTCAATCAACGCAGCCCATGGTATGCGGCGGTGATGCTGATGCTGATGTTCTCGATGGCGGGAGTCCCGCCCATGGTCGGTTTTTACGCCAAGCTGTCAGTGCTGTGGACGGTGATTGAAGCGGGCCATCTCTGGCTTGCCGTGGTGGCGGTGCTGTTTTCGCTGATCGGAGCATTCTATTACCTGCGCATCGTCAAGCTCATGTATTTCGATGCGCCGCAGGATCAATCGCCGATCGCGCCGCGCGCCAGTATGCATTGGGTATTGAGCCTGAACGGCATTGCCATGCTGGTGTTCGGCATCCTGCCCGGCCCGCTGTTGACGCTGTGCGAATATTCGATTGCGCTGTCGCTGCGTTGAAAAAATGCAATCGTGACCGGTAAACAACCTCCTGACTTCAGCGAAAAACGGCTCACCACCCGGTTGGTCTACGACGGCCAACTGCTCAAGGTGCGCGAGGACACTGTGCTGCAGCCGGGCGGCCGGACTGCGCGCCGTGAGTGGGTTCAGCATCCGGGTGCGGTGGTCATGATTCCAATGCTCGATGACCAGACGGTGTTGCTGGAACGGCAGTACCGCTACCCGTTGCAGCGGCATTTTTACGAGCTTCCCGCCGGCAAGATAGAGTCCGGCGAGGATCCGCTGGCGACTGCGAAGCGCGAGCTGATCGAGGAGTGCGGATATGAGGCGCGCGACTGGCGGCATCTGACGACGCTACACCCCTGCATAGGCTATTCCGACGAACGCATCGAGCTTTACCTCGTACGTGACCTGATCCACGTCGGACACGAGCACGACGACGACGAGTTTCTGGAGGTTGTTCCGATGGCATTGAGCGACGCGCTGGAGTGGGTGAAAAGCGGCCGCATTTCCGACGTCAAGACGATCGTCGGGCTGCTGTGGGTGGAGCGGATGCGGTAGATGTGCGGTAGATGGGGTCGGGTTCACATTTCTGCGGCTCGTGCGTTGAAGGAGATATTTGTGTTCCCGTGCATTGATCCGACCTATGGCAAGGAAATGTGAACCCGACCCCATTTTCGCAGGAAGTCCCTGAATCGCGGGCAAGCCCGTTCCCACGGGCCCGCAAACGTGACTTTTGTCACATTTTATTGCCTGAGGCCGGGCGCTGGGCTAGACTGAGTCCAGCCAGTCTAGCCGCGCGATTGCGCGCACCCTGCCCGATTGCGCGCCTTGGCTCTGACAGCTTTTCAATCTCGGTTAAGGAGACCATCGTATGAAAACCGCAATCGTTCGGCATCTCGCGACGCAGCGCAGTCTGGACCTGACTGATCTTGAAACGGAATTCGACCCCGAATTCGGCATTTTGTGGGGCTACATGAAGCCGCAGGGGGTGCCGAGCTTTACGCCCAAGCTGCTCGAGGACATACGCAAGCACGACCGCCTGCTCGAAACTAACGGCGGGCGGGTGTTTTACGAAGGCGAGTATCGCGCCGTCAATTACTATGTGGGAGCTTCGCGCAGAAAGGGTGTCTTTAACCTGGGCGGAGACCTCTCGTATTTCATGCAATGTATCGAACGCCGGGACCGTGATGCGCTGCTGGCCTATGCCACACTGTGCGTCGACAACCTCTACCCGCGTACCCAGAACTATTTTGCTCCCGGCATGATCACGATTTCCCTGGTGCAGGGCGATGCGCTGGGCGGCGGGTTCGAGGTTGCTCTTTCAAGCAATGTAATCATTGCCGAAGAGCAGGCGAAAATGGGGCTGCCGGAAATTCTTTTCAATCTGTTTCCGGGTATGGGGGCCTACAGTCTGCTCGCGCGGCGCGTGGGCCCGCGCCTGGCGGAGTCGATGATACTGTCGGGCAACCTGTATCCTGCGGCGAAGCTGCATGAAATGGGCATCGTCGACATGGTGGTGCCGGAGGGGCAGGGCGAAATGGCGGTTTATGAATATGTGGAGAAGGTGCACAAGCGCAGGAACGGCGTGGCGGCGACCTACCAGGCGCGGCAGACCGTTTTTCCGGTCACGCACGAGGAATTGATGAAGATCACCACCATCTGGGTTGACGCGGCGCTCAGGCTCGAGGACAAGGATGTGCGCACGATGACGCGCCTGGTGCGTTCGCAAAGCCGGCTGACGCAAGGCGCCGCAGCCGGGAATCCGGCGGTCGAGTCGCAGGTGCGATAAGGTCCTGGCGGGGCGGCGAATCCGCGTGATGCGCTGCTGCCGGCAGGAGGGGTGCTAGCCCGCCGCGTTGCGGATTTTCACGTATTCGACAAACGCCGCCTGCGTTTGCGTGATGATCTCGCGGGTTTCGGCAGCCAGGGTGCCGGCGGACGTTTCCAGAACGCGGTAATTGAGCGCCCCAATCCTCGCGCAATGCGCGAACAGGCGCTCCGCGCCGAGATTGAGCGCCGAACCCTTGAGGGCGTGAATGTGCGCCTTGAAGTCTTCGTGGCGACGGTGCGCAAGCGCTTCCTCTATCTTCGCCATAAGCAGCAGACTGTCCTCGCCGAACAGCTCCACCAAATGCTGCACGAATTGCGAATCCTGGCTCATGCGCTCCAGATCGCGCAGCGTGCCGGTGTTGAGCAGCGGCGGTTGCGCCTGCGTGGACGGTCCGATTGCCTGCACGACCTTGGCCTTTTCCTGGGTGCGTTTTTCGACAAGCTGCTCAATAGTAGCGTATAACCGGCTGGCCTCGACCGGCTTGGGCAGGAACACGTCGATTCCGGCGTCGCTTGCCTCCTGGATGCTCTCGGGAGTCGAATCCGCCGAGAGCATGATGATGGGCACGCCGGCGCGCCCGGCCTGCATCACGCGGATCAGGCGCGTCGCCTCAATCCCATCCATGACCGGCATGTGCGAGTCGAGAATCACCACGTCGTAATCCGGCTTCACTCAATGCATCCAGCGCCTGTTCGCCGTTGCCTACCAGTTTTGCGTTGTGCCCGGCGATCTCAAGCTGCTTGGCGATCACTTTGCGGTTGATCTGGTCATCGTCGGCCACCAACACCCGGAAGGCGCGGGTCGGCTCCCTGCTCTGATAGTAATCGGCGAGCGAAATCGTCCCCGCCGGAGTTTCATCGCCGACCAGTACCGAGTGAAGTGCGTTATAGAGCAGGCGTTTTTCCGGCGGCAGCCCGATGACAGAGGCGAATTCCGCAGGCAGGCGCGAGCCAAAAAGCACGGCCGCATTACGCGGTGCGCACAGGATGAGTGCAAGCGATCGGCCGTCGCGAGCGGATAATTCCTTTGCGGCGCGGGTGATATCGGTGCCCGCGCTTTCGGCGTATATGAGCGCAACGCGGTACGGGCGCTCCAGCGCCGCGGCTTCGCTCAGCCGTGCCGCGGCGATGGCGAGGTTTTCGGCGCTGCTCGATTCCAGCTCCCACGGGCGCAGGTCTGCCGCAAGCCCCCGCCTTGCCTCGTCCGGAAACCCCACCAGCAGTACGCGGTTTTCCCTGAAGCTTGCCGGGCTCCCCACGCCCGACATATCCTGTTTTGCGAACGGCAGGTCGAACCAGAACGTGCTGCCCGCGCCGGGCGCGCTCTCCAGCCCGATTGTGCCACCCATGATTTCCACCAGTTGCTTCGCGATGGTGGTGCCGAGCCCGGTGCCGCGATGTTTGCGCATCCCGGGTGATTCGACTTGCGTAAACGAATCGAAGATCCGCTGCTGGTCCTGCGGCGAAATTCCGATGCCGGTATCGCGCACCGAG
>JGI1357J11328_10002350_pt1 | contig 13726 bp, 7 predicted proteins | sample Subgrocontami54m_FD_11328 | JGI IMG/M metagenome (IMG submission 11328)
CCGTCCTCGGGCGAACGATGTGAACAACGGTCCGGGTACCGGCCCCCGGACCTCGATCCAGCCGGCCAACGCTCGTTGCATTCCATTTACCGCGTATGCGAATCGTTCTTTGTTTCCCTTTCCGTGAACGCGCAGCGCCCCGGTGTTGGCATCGAAGTCGGACAGGTCGAGGGTCACTATTTCGGACCGGCGCAGTCCGGCCCCGTAGAGAACACCCAGAATCCCTCGATCACGAAGACCGGACGGTGTCTTCGAATTGCAAGCTTCGAACAGCGCGCGCAATTCCCCATGTTCGAGAGCCCTTCCCCGTGGAAGGGCTGATCCCTTGACAGCCTCGACATCGGAAGCGCGGGCGAATTGTTCTGCGGTCATTTGTCCGAGACGGTGGGCTTCCTTAAGGATTCCCCGGAGGGCCGAGAGCATCTTGTTCGCTGTGGCGACCGCGAATCGCTCTGCCAGGACGGTTCGAAGTGCGGCTGTGTGTTGATACCGTAGCTGGCCCCAGGGCAGGCTCCACGCGTCCGCTGCGGGCACGAGAATGGCGGCAATCGCATTCAACGACTGAAGCATCGTTCGTCTTGAACCGGGTGCCAGACGGGCGATGAACATGGCTGCGGGGCGTTGATCGATGTGGGCAGTGTAGGTGTCGAGTGCCGTCGTTGAAACACGCTCTATCGTACTGTTCATAGTGTTTAGAATTGCCATTCTCGTAAGGATGGCAAGGGCGGCAGTGACGTAGGCTGTCAGCTTCGAACAGCGCAGGACAAATGCCTATTCTGCCGGGCGGCACCTTCCGCCGAATGCGATGCTGGGGCTCGTCGATGACCTGGCGATGTTCTACGCACCCTGAGCGGTCTGGCGCTCCATGTGGAGCCGCGCAAGTAATGCTTCTCGAACTCTCTCGGATCGAACATGAAACCTCCGTCCGCGCTCGAACTCCTCACGAGACCGCCGATAGCGCTGCCGAAACTCGCGATCATTCAACCCGAGCGTCCGGGCGACGTGCCGCACAACGTCCACATATCGCCGGCCGCCAGTGGCCATCTCTCGAAGCTGCCCGTAGACATCACAGGCGCGGAGCCGACCGCCGTCCATTTCGGAGCGCTCGTACTCGTCCGCGTCCAGCGTTAGGCGTTGCGCAAGGTTCATGTCCCCGAGTCGCCGCGCAGTGCGCGCCGCCGAGTACATTCTTGTTCGCCAGCGCCGGCCGTGGTTCGCCCCAGCGACGGCATGAGTAATCTCGTGAATCAACGTTTGCAGGCGTCCTGCCCCGACGTCCGAGACCCAGATTACTCGGCGAACCATGTCGCAGTATCCGTGCTCCCCGAGTGTGCGACTCTTCGTGCCCGTCCGAATCCTCCAGGCTGCGCCAGCCCGCCAGCACGGAAAGTACGCGCGACAAACGTTCTCGAACTCTCTTCGAGTCCCGTTCACTCTGGCGCGCCCCGGATATCAAGGAGGTACTCCTCTACGTCATCCGCCGGACTGCGCGCTGGTCGCCACGACCTGGTCGCTGCCGCACTACCCGATACACACTGGATAACAGCGGCGAATCGGGGATCTATTCCTCCGGCTGCGGTATTCTCCTCGTGGCTGCCCATGGCACGGTCGATCGCGCTCGACCAGTCCTGATCACTGCCGAAGTTAGATCCACAGTCGCACGTCGCGAGACTGACAAGGAACGTCTGGAATGCCCAGCCATCGCCGAGGACATCTTGAACGGTCGGTAGGCGCGACGCGCTGACCGAACGCTTCTTCCAGAGCCCCGGGGTGAGGAATACGTCGGCCGACACGACCGCAATCCCCCACTCGTAGTCTGACGCGAGCTGCCAGGAACGCGTTCGCTTCTTCTGCAAGTCACGATACGCAGAAGGCTCGATGAACGTCTCCCGCTGCATGTCCGGATGGACACCGAAGTAGGAGTGGTTGCCGTGGTTCGGGTTCGCAAAGTAAAGCTCAGGGGGATGACGCGCGCCTGGCCAGACGACACGCTGTGTGACGTGGGGTATTACGGCGTCAGAGTGATAGAACGCGAAGAATGCGTTGGAGAGGCCTAGTCTCCGCGCCATCTGTTTCGCGTGCGCAACGTGGTTTGAAGATGCAGCGTAACGGGAGGCGTCTCGGCGCTTGAAGTCGAGGCGCTTGGCTTGAATGAGCGCGACCTTCCGAACAACTCGCTTGGTCGTTCCGTTGGTGTCGGTGGCGTGGATCGCGATAATGAAATCTGCTCCGATGCGGCCTTCGCGCCGCCTGTCGATGCCCTCAACATGGATGCCGACGCGGCTCGTTGAGTTCTTGAAGCGGAGGTAGTCGTTGGCTACCCGGAATCTGGCAAAGATGTCCTGAATGTCGGCGGTGAGTATCTCTTCGTCGCGCCCAATGCCGGTGGACAGCGATGCACGGCTCATCACGTGAGACGCCGCGACGTACCCGACGACATGGAGCACATACTCCAACTCAACGTCATTCATGTCGTCCGGCCGCGGCGACGCCGCGACGAGTCACGCCCAGCGAGAGTCCCGTCATCCGTCACTCGCTGGCCGGTCTCGCCCCTGATCTCCTCGTAGATCCTTTTCACGATCGCCCCGCACGCCGCCCGCTGAAACTCTGGATCGCTCAAGTACCGCATTACGATTTCCTGGTTCTAATCCATCCGGTCGATCATTAGCGCTGCGATCTGCGGCTTCATCGACAACTCGAAGTTCTATGTCTGCACGATCGGTGCCAGCGCCTCGGCCAGCAGGGCTTCGAGCAGTCGACCACGGGTGTCGGTGGTATCGGTCAGGGTGGCCTCTAGCCGATCGCACAAAGCCATCAACTCATCGACCTTGGTGACGATGCGATGTTGTTCGGCGAGGGGTGGAAGGGGGAACAGGTAGCCATCAAGCCCCTTGCCCGTGAAATGCTTGATGCCTGTTCCTGTGAAGTAGTCAGCCAAGCGCCCATCGTCAGCGCTTGCCCTTAGTGCCTTCACGAAATAATCGGCGGCGACCGAATCCGAAAAGCGAACGCGATGAATTGCCTTCTGAAAATAAATTTCGCTGTCGCGTTCATCCCATACGGCCGCTCGACCGGGTTCGCCACCTTCACAAATCAGCACGTCGCCAGATCGCAATGCGAACTCAGGAAGTTCCGAGTCCTCAAAACGCATTTCGAGAAGATCGGAGAGGTCGAAGTCGAACCACCTCACATTGATGTTTCGAAGGTATCGCCGCGGAATGCCTTTGTTCTTGGCCTTGTCGAGCATCTTGCCGAGACGCGCTTCGGCCATTGTACCAACACTAACCCACGCCCATGATTCGGGAAGGTCAAAATGCCCTTCGGAATAGATCGGAACCTTCTGGCGCTTCAGCAACTCCGACGCTGGTTCATCCGTCGGGTCCTGCGGCACGAGCTTGCCGCGTACCGCGAGATCGAGAATGAAGCGGCGCAGCCGCGAAAGTGCCTCGGGCGCGTCGGCGATACGCTGGTAGTTTTCCAGCAGGCGAACGGTGTTCATCTCGCCAGCGCCGGCCGCAAGGATCGCTTTCAATTGGTCACGCAGGCTCGCTGTCTGTGCTTCTGCGGCATTCAGCTTTTCGAGCAACACCTCCGGGTCGCCATGGTCGTCGGCCACAGTGTGTGGGTTCTTGATGTCGAGGTTGTAGCCGCGCGCCTTGATCTCCTCGATCGCGACGTTCCACGCCTGCGGCGTCTCCTGACGGCCCTTGCGCTTCGCCCCGCCCCACCAGTCGATGCACCCCTGCAGATGCTCGAAGCGGATCGGCTTCGTCATCGAATAAGCTTTCTGGCCCTCCGGTACGCGGTGCTCGTAGAACCAGATGTCCTTGGTCGGCTCACCCTTCTCGAAGAACAGGAGATTGGTGCCGATCGCGGCATACGGCTTGAAGACGGAATTGGGCAGACGCACGATCGTGTGGAGATTGCACTCCTCCATCAGGTGTTCCTTCAGCCGCGTTTTCACGCCCTCGCCGAATAACGTACCATCAGGCAGCACGACGGCGGCGCGGCCGTCCTTCTTGAGTAGCCGCACGATGAGTGCCAGGAACAGATCGGCCGTTTCCTTGGTCCGGAAATGCGTTGGGAAGTTCGACTCGATGCCGTCCTCCTCGCGCCCGCCGAACGGCGGGTTGGTCAGCACGATGTCCACGCGGTCCGATTCTGTGTAGCTGATGTAGGGCCGCGCCAACGTATTGTCGTGGCGTACGAAGCTCGGGTCCTCAATACCGTGGAGCAGCATGTTGGTGACGCAGAGCATGTGCGGAAGTTGCTTCTTCTCCACCGCGCGCAGCCCGGCCTGCATCGTCTGCTCGTGAACGGGCTTTTTAACGTAGCGGTCGCGCATGTGGCGGATTGCGCAGGTCAGAAAGCCGCCCGTGCCGCAGGCAGGATCGAACAGGATTTCACCAGGATGCGGGTCGATACGGTCCACCATGAAGGTCGTGACTGCGCGCGGGGTGTAATACTCGCCCGCGTTGCCGGCCGATTGCAGGTCGGTGAGAATCTGCTCGTATATGTCCCCGAAATGCTGGCGCTCCGCCAGATTGTTGAAGTCGACGGCGGAAATCTTGTTAATCACCTGCCGGATGAGTTGTCCGGACTTCATGTAGTTGTACGCGTCCTCGAACACGTCTTTGACAACCCGGCGACGGTCACCGGGCTTAGTCGAAGTCGCGAGGTTCTTCAGCGCGGGGAAGAGTTCGCCGTTGACGAAGGCGAGAAGCTCATCGCCGGTGATGCCCTCGGGATCCGCCGCCCATGCACGCCATTGATACTTCTTCGGAATGGGTGAGCGGTAACCGGTGCTCACGAGTTCGAGCTCCTGATCCTGATCGTCGATGATCTTGAGGAAGAACAGCCAGCACAACTGGCTAATGCGCTGGGCGTCGCCATCGACGCCGGTATCCTGGCGCATGATGTCTTGAACGGATTTTACGATGGCGCGGACGGACATTACGCAGTCTCCTGATAGATCGCGGATTGCAGTTCGTGAACGGCTTGTTCGAAGCCTCGCCGGTCACCGAATGCTTTGATGAGTTGGACGACACTGCCCATCGAGTTGAACGGGGCGATTCTCAGCACGTTGGCGTCGTCGAGATTCAGCACACCCTCATCGGCATACTTCGCGAGAAGCGCATTGAGCACGGCGCGAGCCTGCGCACTGTATTTCGTGAACACGTCGCGCTTCTTGACGTTGTCGGCGCGCTCGCGCCGAGTGAGGGGCTTCTTGTCGAACGCGACGTGGCAGATGAGGTCGAAGGGGTCGAGGTCCCTGCCCAGTTCCTCGGATATGGGATCGAGCAGCAGGCCCTCGGCCTCCAGTTCGTCGATGATCGCCTGTTTGCGGTCCGTCGCCTTCCAGCGTTTCAGGAAATCGTCGAGGCTAACAAATCGTTTCCTGAGCGCATTCTTGGTGAAGTCGCGCAAACTCTCCGTGACGAGCTTGCCGTTTTCGTCGAGATACTCGACGCGCTCGGCGATGATGCGGACAGCGATGTCATCGACATAGACCTTCCGTGTCTTGCCGCCGACGCGCTGCGATAGCGGGTCCGGATGGCCGTCGACGATGGTTTCGTCACTGCCGGGGGTCACTGGAAGGGCCTCGCCGTCCTCATCGATCGGCGGCGCGTCATCGGGCGGTGCTATGGGATCGTCCGCGCCCGGTTCATAAATCTGCACCGGCTCCCCGTCGAAATCGGGATCGGCGAAGTGGCCGGATGCACCCCGGAAGTCGATCAGAGTGAAGTAGAACTTCTTGGTGTCCTCGTGGACCCGGGTGCCGCGCCCGACAATCTGTTTGAACTCGGTCATCGAGCCGACTTCGCGGTCGAGCACGATCAGCCGGCAGGTCTGTGCATCTACGCCGGTCGAGAGCAACCGCGAGGTGGTGACGATGACCGGGTATTTGGATTCCGGGTCGATGAAGTTGCCGAGTTGATCCTGCCCATCCTTGTCGTTGCCGGTGATGCGCATGACGTAGCGGTGGTTTTCGGCGACTAGATCGGCATTCACATTGATGAGCGCCTGCCGCATCCGAGCCGCGTGTTCGGTATCGACGCAGAAGACGATGGTCTTCTGGAAGCGGTCGCCACTCTCTTTCAGGAAGTCGGTAATCTTTTTCGCGGTCAGTTTGGTGCGATCATCCAGCACCAGCGTCCGGTCGAAATCCTTGGCGTTGTAAACCCGATCCTCGACCTCCTCGCCTTCGCGGTCGAGTTGGCCCTTCTCGGGCCTGTATCCTTCGACGTCGCGGTCGATGTGGATCTTGACCACCTTGTAAGGCGCAAGGAAGCCATCGCGTATGCCTTGCTTGAGGGAATACGTGTAAACGGGCTCGCCGAAATAGGCGATGTTAGAAACGTACTTGGTCTCCTTCGGCGTGGCAGTGAGACCTATCTGCGTAGCGTCGGAAAAGTAATCGAGAATTTCCTTCCATGCTGAGTCCTCGGCCGCACTTCCTCGATGACACTCGTCGATCACGATCAGGTCGAAGAAGCCCGGCGAAAACTCGCGGAACAGCTTCTGCCGGTCCCCGGGACCGGTGAGCGCTTGATAGAGGCCAAGATAGACTTCGTACGCCTTGTTGATCTGGCGCTTGTCGTCGACGGCGGTCACGAGATCGATAAACGTGCCATCGGCCTTCTCGATCGTCTTGGCATTGACACTGAGTTTTGCCATGACGCCGCCGAAGGGCCGGAAGTCGTTCACCATCGTCTGGTCGATCAGGATGTTTCGATCAGCCAGAAATAGGATGCGCTTCTTTTGGCGCGCTTTCCAAAGCCGCCACATGATCTGGAAAGCGGTGTACGTCTTGCCGGTGCCTGTCGCCATCACAAGCAGGATGCGGTCGCGGCCCTTGGCGATGGCCTCGATCGCCGCGTTGACGGCGTTGACCTGGTAGTAGCGGGGGGCCTTGCCGCTTCCGTCGTCGAAGTAATCCTGAAGGACGATCCTCTCGGCTTCCGGCGTCAGGCCCTTCCACGCGCGATAGCGTTCCCACAGATCTGCCGGCGATGGGAATGCATCGAGGGCAAGATTTGTTTCCGTCGCTTCGCTCACGCCGGTGCGGTCGTGCAACACGAAGCTGTCGCCGTTGGACGAGAACACGAAGGGGATGTCGAGAGACGTGGCGTAGTCGAGGGCCTGCTGCATTCCATCGCCGACGCTATGTGAATTGTCCTTGGCCTCAATCAGGGCCAGCGGGATATTGGGCTTGAAAGAGAGGATGTAGTCGGCGCGCTTGGCCTGACCGCGACTGACCAATTTGCCACGCACGATGATGCGACCCTTGGTGAAACCGAACTCCTCGCGGATTTGCAACATCTCGTCCCACCCCGCCTTGCGCAGAGCGGGCGTGATGAACTTGGTGCAGATGTCGCGTTCGCTTAGAGCTCGCTTGTCCATGATGGTCAGCGGTTCACGTTGAGCGGCAGGATCACTTTCCCGTAGTCGGCCTGTTTGTAGTCTCCACGGAGAAGATCGGCGACGGACCAGAGGAACGACGTGACTTCGGAGAAACCGTTGAACGTGCGTGCGCCGTTCGTGGGGGCCGGAGGAACCGGGCAAGGGCGTGGCGGCATCAGGGACGAGATGATGCCGCAATGGACGGCATCCGGGAAAGGGGAACGAGCAACGAGCGCTCCCGGCAGCCATGGTCACGGACTTGAGCTTGGACCCTACCGGCTCGCGCTGGTGTTCCCACGTGGAAACGATGAGCTGGACGTTCAGGTGTTGATGCTCGCCGACACGGTGCAGAGCCGCGGCATCGTGGCTGGCCTGCACGTGCGGTCCGCTTCGATCGGCATCAGGGACGAACCTGCTCTAGCACTCCGCAGAGTTCCGCAATCGCATCGCGGACGTCGCGCTCAAGTTCGGCAAGCCGACGCGCCTCCCCTGGAGTAATGGGTGACCCTAGCTTTGCGAGCTGACGCTCGACGTCGTGAACGAATACCGAAACCCGATCCTCGACGTTATGCTCCAAGTTTCCCAGATACGATGCGATTTTCTCTTCAAGAGTCGATGTCGTTTCTCGCACCGCCGATTCAACGGCCGAGCGAGAACGCGACACCAACCGCTCGATCTCCCGCCGCCGCCTTGCGGCCGTGCCGAAGACAAGCCCGGTGAGCCAACCACCCACTGCAATCAACGCGGTCCATGGTGTCGCGAGCAAGGCTCCGAGCAGTCCCGCGGCGAGCATTCCGGTCCACGCTTCCTGGAGCGAGTCGGACGGCAGCAGGCCAAGATCTGGCAGGCTCGGGATCTTGAGATCGAGACCGCCGCCAGTCGTTGTTGCAAGTCGCGCTTGCAGCAGGGATTGTTCGACCGCGAAGGCCACTTCACCGGAGAGCGTCACCATTCGTGCGCCGGTCTCGCGCCACGTCACATCGATAGCGCTCACGAACGCCTGCTGGAGCCACTGCTGCACGACTGCCGATGCGGGAAGTTGCTGAGAGGAAGGAACGCCGGCTAGCCACTCGGCCAACCGGTTGAACGCCTCCTCCGTTCGCAGACGGAGCCGTTGCGCTGCCAGCCTCGATTCGATACGGACATGCCGCCGGCATATCCGGACAAGGCGTTCACGCTCTACCGAACAGACCTGGAGACGCCGCCTCAACTCGGCGGCGTAAGAACCATCTTGCTGGCGGGCAGCGAGAATCGACAGGAATTCGTTCGCCGCCCGTTCCATCTCGGGCAGAAGCCTCGCAAGCCGCATCGCACCGGTGGACCCGGATGAAAGCAGGTGGTTCCAGAGTCGATCCTCCAGCGGTGCAATTGCAGAGCGGTCCCGGGTCGGGCTAGTCCATCCGTCCCAAGCGTGCTTCGCGCTCGCCCACGCCGTGCGGTCCTTCAGTCGATCGGCCAGTTTGTACCGACGAAGCTCGCGTTCGATGTAGCCATCGACCTGGGCGCGTTCAGCGTCATCGAGCGCGTCGGCCTTGTTGATCACCAGAAAGAGATCGTCAACGGCAGTGCCGAGGCGCTGCAGATCCTCAATCACATACTGGTTGAGCGAGAAGCCGCCGTGGCGCGCCGGTGCAGCGTCGATGACATACAGGATGGCGTCGGCCGAACGGAGAGCCGCAGCAGTGACATCTCGAATCGCCTGGCTCGGGTCATGCAGCCCTGGTGCATCGGCATACTCGATTCCTCGTTCGAGCACTTCGCTCACTAGTCTCACCGTGATGATGCGGATGCCCTTTTCATTGTCCGGATTCCGTTCGAGTGTCGCGTACTCTGCGAGGAAGTCTGCGCTGGCCGGGCCCGAAACACGTCGACCGTCGAGAAAGCTCACTTCGGTCCCGTCGGCCTCGCCCGCCGTGATGAGCATCGCTACCGCGGTGGTCGGTAGACGACCGACCGGGCTGACTTCTCGTGCGACGAGGGCATTCAGCAGCGTGCTTTTACCCGCACGAGAAGGACCTGTGATCGCGACGATGTACGTCGCCCCTCGGAGTGTTTCGGCTAGGCTCGCGAGGCGTCGAGATGGGCTTTCGAATCCCGATTCCTTGGCGGCAGCAGCAATCCGGTCTGCCGATCGTTTCGCGGCTTCAAGGCAGCGAAAGTAAGCACCCGGCACTAGACTCGTGAGCCTCGGCTGACGTGATGCACCCGCGATCGAGGCAATCGCTTCCTTCGCATGGATGTCGAGCATCTGGTGACCCGGAACTGGAATCGTGACCGTCGTGCGAGCGATCCACGACGGATCCGCGCGATTGAGATCGCTGATCAATTGGTCATCGATCCACCTCCACCGGAGCAAGCCATGCGGAAGTTCGCAATGGACGAGGAGTACGCGCTCTGTGCTCGCAAGCCAGTAGCGTACGTGGTTCACCTTTACCGGTACTCCGACGATGGATCCGTCAACGTGTTGTTCCGTCGCCCGCAACTGAACTGCGATTCGTTTGCCGGTCGCGTCGAGGTGTGGATCGCCGGTGCGGGTCCGCGTGATCTCCACAAACATGTCTATGCCATAGTCATGCTCGTGATTGTCGATGACCAGCCACGGCGAAAGCGCTGCACGAAGAAGTGTGCGCGACTGCGTCTCGACGTCATGCGAGTGGAGCACCGTCGGAAGCGCGGTGCGAGCATCGGTCCGTCCAACCGGAGTGGTACGCAGCCGCGGTGCTCGCTTTGGCTTCATCTGAGAGTGCCCGAGAGAAATTCAGCGACGCCGTGGTCCGCGGTGGTGGGTGGGCCGTGCGGTTGCCTGCCTGCGATGGAGCGTAGAACAGATCGCGATGGAGTTCTGCCACAACCGGAACGCTGCGGCAGGCTGTCGAGAGTCGGATCGCAAGGGCACGTGATCTTGAGAGCGGGGTCGAGAGCACCTCAGCGATGCGGAGGGGATGATTTTGCAACGGGTTCCGAGAGCCGCGCCACATCCACCCCCATCGCTCCGACGCCCCGTTCGCAGTAGCATCCCGCTCGATGGCGAACTGGATCTTCCAAGCCAACCCGGCAAAGTACCGGCTACTCGCCGAGTGCGTCGAGCATGACGACACGTCGTGGACGGCGAATCAGTACGCCGACCAAATCAAACCCGGTGACACGGTCGTCATGTGGCTCTCGGGCCCGCATGCTGGTGCGTACGCCATCGGCGAGGTGATCACCGCCCCGGCCGAGATCCCCGAGGATCCGGCCCACGCAAAGTTCTGGACCGACCCGGCATCCGCTATGAAGCCGGCTCAAAGAACGCGCATCCGGTACACGAAACGGTTGATCCTAAAGCCCGTGCTCCGTGCCGATGCAACGCGTGACCCGATCCTTGCCGGGCTCAGCGTGATCCGGCAACCGCAGGGAACCAACTTCCCGATGACGGACGAACAGATCGCCCGCGTGCGCGCGCACTTTCCGCCAGACGAAAGGATCTGGAGCCGTGAAGAGCACGTCCTCGTACTGGCCCACTACCTCGACGCCAAGGCCGGACAAACCCAGATGCGTGGCGAACGTGCGAATCGGCTCGCCAGAATGTTCGCTCGGCCGGTCGGTGGCGTGATCATGCGATGCTCAAACTTCGAGAGCCTCGATGATAGGACGCAGAGCAAGGGGCTCCCCAATGTCGGCGCGGAAACAAAACGGATTTGGGACGAGTTTCGCGACCGCCCGGGCGACTTGCGCAATTTGGCGACAGAGATCGAGAGAACGCTGCTCGAAGGTGGAGGGCTTTGGCGATTCGGGCCTGAGCCTGTCGGCATGACAACGCCCCGCTACTGGAAGATCGCGCCCGGCGAACAGGCACACCGATGGAGNGAGATGCGCGACGCCGGGCACATCGCCATCGGCTGGAGCAAGATCGGCCATCTACGGACGTTCGCGTCCAAAGACGCAGTCGAGGAACAACTCGACGAGGACTACCCGAAGGACACATCTTCAGCGACCAACGCCGCACAGATGTGGACGTTCGCTTTCGAGATCCAGGAAGGCGACGTTGTCGTTGCGAACCGTGGACAGTCGCGCGTCGTCGGCCGCGGTGTGGTCACGGGCCCGTACGAGTTCCGCCCCGACCAGGGCGAGTACCGCCACTGCTTGCCCGTTCGATGGTTCGACACGATCGAGAGGGAGATCGAGAAGCAGGGCGGCTGGGTCAAGACCGTGATTGAAATTCCGGCGGACCGCTACACTAGTCTCTTCGGTGACGACGGGCCGCCGCCGCTAGTCGATCCTGCGCCAGCTAGCAAGTCCGTGTTGTCCATCTACGAGAACCTTCGCAGCCGCGGCTTTCACTTCCCCGACGAATTGGTCACGAGCTACCTGCTATCCCTCAAAACCAAACCGTTCGTGATCCTCTCGGGTATCTCGGGCACCGGGAAGACCAAGCTCGCGCAGGCCATCGCCGAGTGGGCCGGATCGGAAGTGCGCGAAGTCGAACTTGAAGAGCCCAAAGAACCGTCGCCCGACGGCTCATGGCAATTTCGTCTGCAGCCCTACACGCTTCGCCATCGCCAGCTCATCATCGGGCGCGAGGGCGAGCAGCTTTTCGACCTGCCCGAAATAGGCTCACGCCCGCTCAAGATCCGATTCGGTGAGCAGACGTACGCGGGTTCGGTGGGCGCGTTCAAGCACGGCCGAGGGAAGACGACACGCTGGGTGCTTCGCCTCGGGATCGAGATGCCGGAACGCCTGGCGGCTTCGGCCACCGTCGGGGACTTCATGCGTATTTCGATTGTGCCCGCACCCGACGAAGCTAGTCTGCAGATGGTTTCGATTGAGCGGGTCGAGAAGCGGACGAAGAGAGAAACCGAGACCATCACTCGGCACGAATTCGTTTCCGTACGTCCCGACTGGCTCGACGGCAAGGACGTGCTCGGTTTCTACAACCTCCTCACCGAAGACTACGTCGCTCGCCCGTTCGTTCGTTTGCTGCTGCGCGCCCACCGTGATCCGGACAAACCATATTTTGTAATCCTGGACGAGATGAACCTCGCGCGCGTTGAGCACTACTTCGCTGATCTCCTCTCGGCCACCGAGTCACGCACGCTGGACGAGGGGCGACTCCGCCAGGAACCGCTGCACCTGCATGACCTGCCGAAGTGCGAGCCCCTCGACGCGCCGGACACTTGGCAGCGTCCCGAGAAATGCGCTTCGTGTCAGGCAAGACCGCACGAAGTCGAGAAATGCCAGTTGTTCTTCGATGGCGTTCAGCTTGTGCCGCCGGCTCTCGGAGTTCCGCCGAACGTGTACGTTACGGGCACCGTGAACATAGACGAGACCACGCACATGTTCTCGCCGAAGGTGCTCGATCGAGCAAACGTGATCGAGTTCAACCGCGTGGACCTCGCAGGCTACGGCGCTGCGGAAGATCGAAGCCCGTTCAAGTTGTCCGACGGGATCATCAAGTTGGGTCGGACAACGGTCGCGGGGCGTGAAGACTTCCTGAACGCGCCCGAGATCGTGAAGCAAACGCTCATCGACTTCAACAAGCTGTTGAGCGAATTCAACCTGCACTTTGGCTACCGCGTCGCGAACGAAATTGCCCTCTACGTGCAGAACGCCCGCCTGCACGTGGGCGACGACGCTGAGATGACCGCGCTCGACCTCCAGATATTACAAAAGATCCTCCCGAAACTTCACGGGCCGAAGCAACAACTCGCCGAACCACTCCGCCGGCTGTTGTGGTTTTGCGCTTTCGGGTCAATCGAAACAGTCAAGATGTCGGAGGTGGACGAAAAGAAGTCCATCGAAGCGCTCCGGGTTGGCTCGACGGTCGCGCCGCCAGGTGGCGGGGACCCCGTCACGCCGCGATTCCCGCGGTCCGCTTCGAAACTCGCTCGCATGCTGACGAAGCTCCAGACTCAAGGCTTCGTCTCGTTCATCGAGTAGGTGGTGGTGTTCCAGGTCTACGAGCGCGGAAAAGTGGAACCCGTCCGGTGTGAAACGGACGGGACGTTTCGGCTGCAGGATCAGCGGGAATACGTGGTGCGTGCAGATGCACCCCTCAAGTCCGAACCGCCGGTGCTTGTGGTGGACGAGCACGATCCGACGCGGGCGATCTTGTTCTTTGAGAATTACGTCGGCCTGGCCGAAGTCGCCGGGCATCGAATGCGGGTTCTGAATTCGAAGCTCACCGAGGACGCGTTCGAGAGAATGCTCGATGGCGTCGTAGCTGACGCTGCCGACCTAGCCTTCGATTTCGGAGCCTCTACGTCTTTGCCATTCGAGCGGGATGATCTCGCTGGACCCGAGGTCCGCTACCACGCACTTGCCTACCTTCGACACGTGATGCTTC
>JGI1357J11328_10002356_pt1 | contig 13706 bp, 16 predicted proteins | sample Subgrocontami54m_FD_11328 | JGI IMG/M metagenome (IMG submission 11328)
TTCCATCATCACTTAATTCAGTTGTGGTTAGTTGCGAGGGAAAGATTTCTTGTGGTATAAAAACTGTTGCTTGGTCTAAGATTCTATGCTGAGGGAGTCGTCCTCTCTTTATAGGAGTAGGAGATTCTCTTCTAAGCGGATCTGCGGAGATGGACCTAAATTTTAATTTTCTCCTAGTTTCTCCTCTTGATGATAATTCAGATCGAGCTCCTGCCATTAAATATTGCTTATACATTCTATAAGCTCAGCTGTCAATATGGTCTTATTTTCTTTTTAGATCTTTTGTTTTTTCTCTTTCTTTTGAATAATCAAACGCATCTTTAATATATTCAAACACTCTGGGTAAATCTTCCTCTCCCGTTATTTCCGCCTGAGCCCATGTTTTTCCGAAATCAAATTTTTCAAAGCTATCATTTAAAGACGTTTCAAAACCATTGGGGGATAAGATTAAAAATAAAAGTAAGATGTTATTATCAACTGCTTTTATTCCTCCAAAAAGATTGTTTTTTCTATAAATACAAATCCAGCCAAAGCTATTTGAAAAACGAATTAGTCATAAACTTTCCACTTGAGAAACTAATAAATCCTTAAGATCCATAATCTATTTTATTATAAACGATTATTTCCAAAATCATCGGACTTAACTGCTAATAATTATCTTGTATTTTTCTAAACTCCGGATTACAATGCGCTTTATGAGAAAGACAAAAAGCGTTAAGGATAAAAAAGCAATTATCAATTTCTTATTTGAAGTGGGAATATTATCCAAAACCCCAAGGTCAGGATTTCACTTTTTAGGCAGCGGACAACAATCGGTCTCAGAGCACATGAATAGAACTGTATATGTTGGCTATGTGCTGTCAGTTTTAGAACCAAAGGTAGACAGGGCAAAAGTAATGCAGATGTGCTTATTGCACGATCTTGCAGAAGCAAGAACCTCTGATTTAAATTACGTTCATCAAAAATACACAATATCAGATGAGCATAAAGCAATAGAAGATTTGGCACAGACACTTCCTTTTGGAGAGGATATACTAAACATTTTAAGAGAATATGCACAAAGAAAAACCAAAGAAGCAATACTTGCCAAAGACGCAGACAGTCTTGAGTGGATACTTTCACTAAAAGAGCAGGTCGATATTGGGAACTCAAGGGCCAAAACCTGGATTCCATCAGCTGTAAAAAGATTAAAAACAAAAGTTGCAAAAGATCTTGCCAAAGAAATAATAAAAACCAATTCTGATGACTGGTGGTTTTCGGAGAAAAACAGTAAGTGGTGGGTAAAAAGAAACGAAGAAATCCTCAAAAAGAGATTTTAAAAGTTCTTCATTGACAAACCATTATTGGTATATACAATGTAATTACTATGATAACAACACTAATTGCGATAGGAAATTCTCGTGGAGTACGTATACCTAAGCCGCTGATTAATGAAAGCGGTCTTGGGGATCAGGTTGAATTGCGGGTAAAAAAAGGTGAGATACGAATTATTGCAGCACCTACTAAAGATACGTCTGTGGCTGCTACGCTATTACTATCAGAAAAAATCCTCGATCGTGATTGGAATCGGCCAGAGGAGGATGAAGCATGGGCAAGCTTACAGTAGGCAGTGTCGTTCTTGTTATATTTCCATCTCCTAATTTAAAATCTTTGCATATGGTTTCTATTTCTATAAGAACACGCAATTCACAATCCCACTTTTACAATTCAAGTTTAAATTTATAATGCCTCGGCCCCAAAGAGAAAGAATTATCGTTCAGCGAGATGAATTTGGATGAATACTGCATTCAAAACCACCAGTAACTATTTTTTAGGTTTGTAGTTTTCAAGCATGAGTACAGTACCATCAGTAACTTTACCATGTCCCTTATTATCGTCACTTATTAATTGACAGTTTTCTTCCTTTGCGGTAGCTAAATATAAGGAGTCATAAGCAGTTAAATCATATTTGTGGCTAATTTCGGGTAATTCTGAAATTATTCCTTCGGTCGGTTCTTTGCTTATTAGAGGCAGGGTAAAGAATGAAGATATTAATTCTTGAAATTCTTTAATTGATAAGTTTTTCCCTTTAATAAAGACATTCGCAAGTTCTATGATAAGAAGATTGGGGATAATGATGGTGATTTTTTCGTTTTTTAAGTCATTCAATATAGAAAGTGCCTGTTCAACGTGTTCTTCATCCTCTCTATTATACCACTTTAAAGCTACTGAGGTGTCCAAAACATAAGTAATCATACTTTAAAAATGAGAATCACGGTCTTGTCTTAAAGCTTTTGTTAAGCTGACGTTTTGTTTCCCAGATTTACTAATATTTTCCATCGATTTGAATATGTGTTGCCATTGTGCCTGACTCAATTTTTTGTTAGGATTTTGAGGGTGAGAAGTAGGTAAGCGCTCCACCTTAAATCCTGAAGTAGTAGTTTCGACTTTAACCATTAATTCCTCTTCGGGCCATCTTAAGACATGCCGTATCTCTTGAGGAATAGTTAATTGGCCTCTTTCTCTAATTTTAGTAATTTTTTGTGCGTAATTCATACTATTGAGAATATCATACCATTCTGAATTAGTCAATAACGCTCATTATATTTTACTTTTTATTTGTTATAATCAAAAAATGTTAAGTATAGGAATTGTCGGCTTACCAAATGTAGGGAAATCTACTCTTTTTAATGCACTTTTGAAAAAGCAGCAGGCACTGGCTGCAAATTATCCTTTTGCAACAATAGAGCCAAATATAGGAGTTGTTGCAGTTTACGATGAAAGGTTAACTAAGCTTGCAGAAATCACCAAAGAAGAAGAAAAAATGGTAAATCTTCCCCCAATAAAATTTGCTGTTGTAGAATTTGTTGATATCGCAGGACTTGTTAAAGGAGCTTCTGAAGGAGCAGGTCTTGGTAATAAATTCCTGTCTCATATAAGAGAGGTTTCTGTTATAGCCCACGTAGTCAGAGCATTTGAAGATGAAAATGTAGTAAAAGAAGGAGCAGTTGATCCAAAATCCGATTACGAAACTATTAGAACCGAGCTTCAGATTGCAGATTTACAAACTCTGCAAAATCTAAACGAAAAAGCTTTAAGAACAGATCCAACCAAGAAAGCTGTTGTTGAAAAAATAAAAGCTGCTTTAGATCAAGGCAAAAATGCTTTTGAAATAGAACTTTCTGAGGAAGAAACATTATCTATTAAAGAATTAAGCCTTCTTACAAATAAAAAAGAAATTGTTGTTTTAAATGTTAGTGAGGCGGATTATAATCCTGAATCAATTACAAATATTATTAATAAATATTCAGACCTTTTAAAAGTAGACGGTAAAAAGCTTGTGGTTATCTGTGCAAAAATAGAATCTGATTTGGCATTGCTTTCTGAAGATGAACAGAAAGAATATCTAAAAGAATTGGGAATTGAACAATCAGGATTAGAGCGTCTCATCCAAAAAGCGTATTCAGAGCTTGGTTTGATTTCCTTTCTAACAGCAGGAGTTAAAGAAGTCAGGGCTTGGACAATTAAAAAAGGTTTTTCAGCACTCCTTGCAAGCGGTGAAATTCACACGGATTTTATGAAGCGCTTCATAAAAGCAGAAGCAGTATCCTTTGAAGATTTTGTTAAATATAATGGGTGGAAGGGAACAAGAGAGCACGGAAAAGCAAGACTTGAAGGAAGAGATTATATTGTAAGAGATGGAGATATTATTGAATTTAAGATAGGAACTAATTGACAAAGAAATCCTCAGACGATAGAATGAGCAGATTATGTTAGGAGAATATCGACCCGCTAGTATTCCACGACCGGAGGTTCTAAAAAGAGTTGATCTAGAAGATAGGCCGGCAAAAAGAGTTGTTGTTACCGGAGCATACATGCAAACTCCATTTGGAGGATTACGTAACACACTAGACGCAAGATTAAGGGGGGAATCTGCTGTAGTTTCATTTCCCGATACTGGAATTGAGGACGTAAGCGTTGCTGCTCCTCTGAATTTTAGTGCCAGAGGACATCTAGATTTAGGCAGAGAAGAGAAGTGGTATTCTGAGCTTGCACTGTTAGAGTTGTATGTAATTACCCAAGCTCTTGGTGATGCCGCAATGCTGGATGAGAATGGAAGGTTGGATGCAAGACAGTTAAATCCATATAAAGGTGGTCTTTTTGGCAATTCTGGAATAGGCCAGGCGTTAGGTCTTGTAGACATACACGATATGATTAGGCTAAATAACGAGCTGAAAAGGCAGCTGGCAGAGGGAGAAATAGATAGAAAAAAGTTTTTAGAAAAAAGAGCAGTTATTAAAGGATCAGATGCTTTTCAGGCTTTTCCGGATCAAGGCAATTCAAGGACGGCAGAATATCATGGCATTAAAGGAAAGGGAAATTATTCTTCACAGGCATGCGCATCGGGTCTGGCTGCAGTAGTTGATGCATTCGAGAGTATAAAAAGCGGAAAAAACCGTTGGGCAATAGCTGGGGGAATCGAAAGATCACTCACTCATCCCGAATTATCTTTTACTTCATTTAACGTATTGCATTCATTATCACACAATCCTGACCCTGAAAGCGCAAGTAGACCGTTTGATAGAGATAGAGACGGTTTTGTTATTGGTGAAGGAGCCGCATATTTAATTTTAGAAAGCTATGAACATGCTTTAGCAAGAGGAGCAAGGATACTTGCTGAGATCGCTGGGGGAGAAAATGTAATGGATGGATTCAAAAGAACAGAAGCAGATCCATCCAGAATTGCTATGGCTATAGGAAAGACGTTTGAAATAGGAGCAGAAGATGCTACAGAAGAAATGCCAGAGGGAAATGTTAGCCTTCCTGGTGTTGCTTATCTACATTTAACATCAACTGATCTTGGAGACAGGGTAGAAATAGAAGCAATAAGACAGGTGTGGGGAGCATATGCTAGCCGTATTCCTTTGGTAGGTAATAAGTCTTCTTTTGGTCATACGCTCGGAGCAGCAGGGGCAATTAACGCAATTGAAGCAGTTTATGGAATTTTTGAAGGAATTGTTGCTCCAACTATACATCTTAGAGAAAGAGGAGAAGGATTTGAAGATCTGGATGTGGTAGAAACAGCAAGAAGGATTGACCCCAAAACTGCACTCGTTACAGCCAATGGATTTGGTGGGTGGACTTCCGCTCTTCATTTAAGAAGATTTGATCCGGTAGCTTAGTTTGTATTCTTAATACTAAAATTTGTATAATAATCTCATGGTGGAGCCTTTGCGTACTGGGATAATTGTTGATTCAGCTTTAACTCTTCAACAGGCTCTTGTTCTAAGACAGGAAATCGAGCCTCCTCAAGAACTTTTAGCAAGACTTGCGTTAATAAATGTAGAGTATTACTCATTTGATGGTTTGCTTCATCGGGGACAGGTTCTTTTGGACTCTGCTTTAGCAGAAGATGTTAAGGGAGCTTTTAGGCTTATTAAGGCAACAAGATTTCCTGTTTTTTCGGTTATTCCTACAATGGATAGACGATTTATGGAGGAAGATGAAAGAGCAGCTACGGAAAATAATTCTGTTGCATTTAGCCATAGAAGAGTTGCTGGTACGGATAGAATGTCAAATCATTCATTTGGCAGAGCATTGGATTTAAATCCCGCAATCAACCCATATATAAGATCAGATTATAGATTTCCCGAGGGGGTAGAATATGATCCTACAAGATTAGGTGCGCTTAGCCCTGATGGTCCAATTGCCAGATACTTTAAAGACCACGGTTGGGAATGGGGAGGAGACTGGACGGACAGAAAGGATTATATGCATTTTGAAAAACCTATAATAAGAAAAGATAATAATATTATGCCTGATGGTCCAATTGTTGAAACAGGAGGAGATAGTAAAGAAAAAGAAGCATATTATCTAGAACAGCTTGGCGGGATTGTTCCCCAAGCCATTTTTGTTTTAGGCGGAGGAAATAGAAAGATTGAAAGAGAAGGCCATGATCCAAGATATACAACTTCTCCATTTAAAGGTAAATTTTATCCTCAAAAAACAGGCGGAGCAAAAGCAAGACCGGTTGCTGCAGCAGAGCTGGCTCAATTTTATCCTCAAGCAGTAATCGTTACAATGAGCCATAGACCTTCTCAGCTTTTCCATCATGGCGATGAAGTTTTGCCCGCCCCTGACCATCCATTTTCAGCCGTCTTAGCTCAAGATCTAAGAAGATTAAGAGTACAAAATGAAATAGTTGAAAGGCCCCAATCTACGTCTACGTTTACAGAGATAATCGAAGCAATTTCATTTGGTAACCAAATGGGTTGGCAAAATACAGCAGTGATAGTTAGCGATTATCAAAAAGAAAGAGCCCAACTGCTTTTAGATATTTTAACAGATGACGAGAAAAGAGCTTTATTAAGAAATCAGCTCCAATTTTTATTTACTACAGGTGAAGAGACAGACGTATTTAAGCAAAAGTGGGGTCAACTTGAAAACGCTCTCAAAGAATTTAAAGAAAGAAAACGTCGAATTGTTTTTGTCCCTGCTGAAGACATATTAGCTAAAAGAGACCCTCGCTATAAGACACTTGTTGGTGTTGTAAGAAATGAGCCTGGCTACGAAGCAGTGGTAGCCCAAGAAGCAGAGGGAAACAAAAAAATAATTAAAGGAGAATATAATTTTGCCCAATCAAGTTTTAAAGAATATGTCTTTTCATAAAAATTTAAAAGTATCTTATTTATCACAGATTCAATATCTTAAAGATTTTGAAAATAGAGTTGGTTATTTCCCCATACTTGAGAATTTAGCCGGAAAACCTGTATTAGCCAGATTTTCATATGGTAAATATGCTCCCAATATGTCCTCTGTATTTTTTGATTCAGCCAAAGGGGAAAGTGAATTAACAGGAGAGAGAAATACAAGAGATTTTTTAAAATCCCAGGGTTTTAATTTAAATGCAATTTCTATTAGGGGAAAATTTCAAGGAACTGAAGCCCAAATAGAAGAGGTTAGTCTTGAAACTCTGGATGAGAAAAATATAGTAGTGGGAAATCTTATATTTACAAGAGATCCAAGGATAACTCTTTTTATAAAACCAGCCGATTGTCCGGTTGCTGTTATATATTGTCAAGATGAAAATGGAAATTCACTTGTAGCAATTGATCATAGCGGCGCAGATGCAACCAATTCAGGCATAACAACCCAAGGCCTTTTATATCTAAATGAAGAATTAGGTGTAGACCTAACAAAAGCTACTATTGCAATATTTCCAAGTATTTCGCAGAAAAACTTCTATATCACTAATACTCCTGAAAAAAGGGGAAATGGTATTATTGAGACAAATTGGGGAAAATATATTTCTCCCAAAAAAACCAATGACCCAAAAGAGAAAAGATTTGTTGATATAACAAGTGCTTTGGAAATGCAAGCAATTAAAGCTGGTATAAAACCTCAAAATATACAAGCTTACAGAGTAGATACTTACGAAGATGCTACTAGAGGTAATGCCTTTTCCAGAAGATATTCAAATGACCATGGCGGAATCCGTCCCGGTGCCCAGATTCTTGCTGTTATGTTAAGCAAATAAAAAATTAGATATTCTTCTTGCTTATACACTCTCTCTATAGTAAAATTACACCATGAGAAATTACCAACTGGTTTTAGTTTTAAAAACTTCTTTGACGGATGCAAACAGGAAAAAACTCTTAGAAACCGTCAAGGGTTTTTTAAAGTCTGTTAAGTTTTCCAAAGAAGAGGATCTGGGAGAAAAACAATTAGCCTATCCTATTAAAAAAGAAGGTAAAGGAGTATATTTTAACTTTCTTTTCGAGACAGACGAAAACCTTAAGGAGATGGAAAAAAATCTTATCTCAAATGAAGATATTTTAAGATCTTTACTTTTAAGAGTATAATATAAAATATGGCACGAAGTTTAAATAGAGTACAACTTATTGGAAATTTAACAAGAGATCCAGAGTTAAGGTATACGCCCTCAGGCGCAGCAGTTTGTTCATTTAGCATTGCAACAAATAGAGCTTGGACAACGGATAGCGGTGAAAAAAAAGAAGATGCAGAATTTCATAGAATTGTTTCCTGGAATAAATTAGCCGAGATCTGTTCACAGTTTTTGACAAAGGGAAGAAAGGTTTTTCGTAGAAGGAAGACTTTCAACTAGAAGTTGGACAGCCCAAGACGGAACGCAAAAACAGACAACAGAGGTAATAATCTCCGACATGATACTTTTGGATAACAGAAGAACAGAAGGGGAAGTGCCTGAAAGAAAAGAAGAAGAGATAGAAAACCCTAAAAAAACGGCAAAGAGTGAAAAAGTTAAGGAAGAAGTTAAAGAAGAAGTATCAACACAAGAACCACCAAGCGATGAAAATATCGCAGCAGATGATATTCCCTTCTAAAGAATAGGATTTTTATTAAATGGCAAAACATAAGAAAAAATTTTCAAAAAGAATACAAAAGACAAACGCTCCTAAGGAGTGTTATTTTTGCACTGAAAAAAAGAATCCTAATTTTCTAGATGCTCCATCTCTTAACAGATTTTTGACAGAAAGAGGAAAAATTATTGGCAGAGTGAGAAATGGTCTTTGCACTAAACATCAAAAAAGATTAACCGTGGAAGTAAAACATGCAAGGCATTTAGCATTACTTCCTTTTGTTGCAAGAGTATAATCTAATGACTTTACTGCCCATAAATCTTTCCAAAGAGTTTGTGCCAATTGTTTCTAAGGGTCAAAAAGTTTCAGTTGGAGAAATCATTGCCAAAAAAAAGGACTCCTCCGCGGAAAACGTTATTCATCTTCAAAATTTCGGAATTTCATCTAAAGAATTTAAATCGTCATTAAAAAAAAATTTAGGAGATAAAGTTGTAGTGGGGGATATAGTCGCAGTCAAAAAGAAGATTTTTAAAGGACAAAAGATTTTAAGCGATACAGCCGGAACAGTATCTAAGATAGATGAACAAAATTGTGATTTATATATTAAGGCTGAATCAACAGTAGAAGGTAAGCCTTTAATTTCACCAGTTGAAGGAATTGTGGAAATTTGCAATAATGAACAGATTGTCATAAAAACGGCAAAAAACGCAATAAGCGTAAAAGATGCTTTAGGAAAAGACGCTATTGGAGAGTTTTTATATCTAAAGACATTGCCTTTAGGTCTAAACGAAAGTATTGAGGGAAAAATTATTGCAAACGAGACCTTGGATAAAGTTTCGTTATATAAAGCATTAGGACTTGGAGCAATAGGAATTATTGCAGTTGAGTTAAAAGATTTAGATTTTATAGAAATACAAGAGCGAAATGTAGACGCAGCAATAGTGTTAGTTGATAAAGAAGAATTTAAAAAACTTGAGAAAATAAGCGGTAAAAAGGTTCTTTGCGATGTTAAGGGAAAAGCAATACTGATATTATGAATAAAGTAAAAGTCTTACAAATTCTTTTAGGGTTATTTATAGCCTTTGTTTTCGGTTACTATTTTGGCGTTAACAAAGTAACTGTTGATTGGAAAGCTTATAAACCAAATGTTAATATTATCAGCAAAGAAGCTCCAAACGGTGTTTCTAATGTAAACTTTACGCCTTTTTGGACTGTATGGGAAAAGCTTCTTGCAGGATACTATGATAAATCCAAACTTGACCAGCAAAAAATGCTAAACGGAGCAATATCCGGTATGGTCTCAAGTGTTGGTGATCCTTTTACGTTATATCTTCCTCCTGTGCAAAATAACGATTTTAAAGAAGGTCTTGCAGGACAATTCTCAGGAATAGGAGCAGAACTTGGTACAAAAGATAAAGCGATAGTTGTTATCTCACCCTTAGACGGAAGTCCTGCTGAAAAATCAGGTATAAAAGCTGGAGATGCAATAGTTACAGTTGATGGTCAATCAACAGCAGGGTGGAATATCTCCCAGGCAGTTGAAAAAATCAGAGGTCCAAAAGGAACTCAAGTTGCGCTTGGAATAGTTCATAAAGATAATTCTAAAAAGATAGATATAAAAATAACCAGGGATGTAATTAATGTTAAAAGTGTTGCAATGGAAATAAGGAATGCAAACTGTAATAAAAACGGTTGCAAAATTATTCCTAAAGCTGATACTTGTAAGGGGGAGGACTGCACAGGCTTTTTGTATATCAGGCTTTCACAGTTTGGTGATAATACAAATCAGGAATGGTTAAATCTTGTCGGCAATATGAGCCAGAAAATTAAAAATGACAAAAACGTTAAGGGGATTGTCTTTGATTTGCGAAATAATCCGGGAGGATATTTATCAGATGCGGCATTTATCGCTTCTGAATTTTTAGACAAAGGAAAAGCTGTTGTTTCCCAGGATAACGGTGTAACCGAAAAATCTACAATGTATGTCTCAAGAGACGGTTTATTTACAAAAGAAAAAGTAATTGTACTTATTAATAAAGGCAGTGCTTCTGCGTCTGAAATTGTTTCCGGAGCCCTACGGGATAACAACAGAGCAAAGCTTGTTGGTGAAACATCATTTGGTAAAGGAACAATCCAAACAGCAGAAGATTTAGGTGACGGGGCAGGGCTTCATGTAACAATAGCAAAATGGCTAACCCCCAATGGCACTTGGGTAAATGAGAAAGGTTTAACCCCTGATGTTTCTGCAACTCTTGACGCAAATAACCCCTCTGTAGACACCCAACTTGAAAAAGGGGTTCTCCAACTGCTACAATAGGGCCGTTTTAGTAACAACGACTATTAATAAGGCCGTTTTCTAAAAAAGAAGGGATATTTTATTATGACAGGATTAGAAAGACCAACACGTGTCGAGAGACTACAATTTAATTCACCCGCAGCATATCAGGTAAGAATCTTGTCTGGCCAATTTAATGTTGACGAGCCATTTAGTTTAGAAAAAGCAAGAGTTGCGATTGGTAATAAAAGAGCCATTGAAGCACATGATGTAATGCATTTAAAATGGGGAGAAAGTAGAAAAGAGGCATGGGAACATAAGCCGGGAAATCTCGGTGAGCGTGTTGACAGATGGGCGAATGGAAGAGTAAGGTCGCTTTTGCCAGTTCTCCAAACAAGTCCTTCCGATGACCTTACAGAAGGATTTAGCTTATTAGGTTTTAGCGTAGCTGAGTCTCTCGTAGCACCAAGTGCCCAGGATTTGCAAACCAGGCTCAAGGAATATTTTGTAACAGATTTTTACGCAAAATATGCTGGAGATAGAAGACAGAGTGTTGAAGCTTTGGGAGATGTTTTTGTCAGGGCGGCTAAAGGGGTAACGAATAGATTTAGCAATGCCGATGCCATAAGTGCAATGAAGAAATTAGATGCGTTAAAAGTAGTTCTTGAGCCTATATTAGAAAGTGAAACTTATGAAAGACTTGTTCAAGCAACTGAAGCACGTATTCATGCAGGACTTAACGATCTAAAGCCCGAAAACGGCAATGATCCGCTTGAAGACGTATGGAAACAGCAACTTGAATACTTTAAAGATGTAGTAACAGCTGCTCCCGCAGCAGGTTCCACAGTTCCTGTTACGCCAACAAGACCCGCAGCTGTTGAGCCACGGCCTGCGCCTGCTACTACAGCACCGGCAACACCAAGGCCAACTACTACTGGTTCCACCCCCGTTGCTACTCCAGCCGTAGCAGAGCCAGCGCCTGATACTGGGACAAGAGTTACTTCAGCGGTTGAGCCTCCAAGAACTGTGTTGGTCATAGAAAGCGATCCCAAGAATGTTGTTGAAAAAATAAAAGAGGGGATACGTTCAACTACAGATGATGACATAATTATTAATCTTCCAGCAGATGCAATGGTGAATAATGGATATTTGTTTTCAACTCCAGATGGTAGAGTAAAAGTATTAGAACCAGGCGTAATTGAGCCTGCAGGAAGTGATGACGCAATTTTAATAAGAGGTCTCAGAATACTTTTTAAAAGGGTTAAAGCTGATAGGAATATAAAACTTGATCTATCTCTAAAGAACGGTACTGATTTTCCTGTTGCAGAGATTGTTGATACTGCAGATGGACCATATGAAGAGTGGGATAGGAAAGATGCCGAAGAAGAAGTTATAGCAGGAATGTGGAAATCATTTCAAGAGAAAGTAAACTTAGAGGTTGCGGATCTTGATCAGGATTGGGTAGTAGATGGGTTTAGGATTACAGATGGCGGAACAAGATTTATGCTCGGATTTAAAAAAGAACCACCGTCTATTCCTCCTTTTGCTGATCACGCAACTATTTTTCCTATGCCCAACGAAGATGATCCAGTGGGCTCAATTTAAGCTAATTTTAAGCTGTGATATAATATTCTAACTTCATGAAAAAACTTGGAATACTTTTAATTGCTCTAGTCTTAGTCCTAATAGTTTGGACAGCTGTCAGCAGCTCTTTCCCACGCTTTTTGAATAGCTTAACACCTCCTCAAGTTCAATCCCCCTTGGAAAGTATAAAAGTTGTCGGTGAGGAATCAGTTGTAATAGATGTTGTAAAAAATGTCGGGCCATCAGTTGTTACAGTAGTTCAGATAGCACCGCCTACACAAAAGAGTAGTTTTAGACTTGGTCCTTTTGGATTTTTTGAAGTACCGGAGAAAAGTACAGAGGAAAAAACTTCAAACATAGGCTCCGGCTTTATTTTAGGAAAGAATGGCTTAATTGCTACAAATAAACATGTTGTATCAAAAACAAATGTAAAATATCAGGTTGTCACAAGTGATAATAAAACATATGACGTTGAAAAAGTATACAGAGATCCATTAAATGACATAGCTTTTCTTAAGGTAAATCCGGATCAAAACAAAGAGAAAAAACTTGTCCCGGTAACTTTGGGAAATTCAGCAAAATTACAAGTCGGCCAGTTTGTAATCGCAATCGGAACTGCTTTGGGTGAATTTAGAAATACTGTTACAACAGGAGTAATTTCAGGACTTGGAAGAGGAATTACAGCAGGAAGCGCATTCCAGGGATTTGTAGAAAAACTTGATAATGTAATTCAAACCGATGCTGCCATAAATCCGGGAAATAGCGGTGGTCCGCTTGTTAGTTCCATTGGTCAGGTTATTGGAATAAACACAGCAGTTTCGCAAAGTGGCCAAAACATCGGTTTTGCTCTCCCTGTAAATGTAGTAGCGGAAGCATTAAAAAACTTTAATGACAACGGCCAGTTTAACAGGCCATACCTTGGAGTTTCATATGTAATGCTTTCTAAACAAGAAGCAGAACTTAATAAATTAACTGAAGGAGCATATATTCAAAGTGTCGTAAAAGGATCACCGGCAGAACTTTCAGGAATACAAGTTGGTGATGTAATAACGAGTTTTGATGATAAAAAAGTAGTAGCAGGGACAAATGATTTATCTAAGCTTATTGCATCTAAGAAAGTAGGGGATAAGATAATCATAATTGTCCAAAGAGATAAAGAGCCTGTTAATCTGACTGCAACATTGGCTGCGGCTCCAACACAGTAATATAAAAAACTTTATGCCAAAAATTCAATCTCATATTCCCCTAAAAGACTTCAGCAATTTTAAAATCGGCGGAAGTGCAAAATATTTTCTTGAGGTTAAATCTATAGATGAATTAATTGTGGGCTTAAGGCAGTGGCAGGAGATTTCCAAAGATTTTCCTTCAAATGCCAATAAAATATTTATTCTAGGATCCGCAACAAACGTTTTATTTTCTGACAATGGGTTTGACGGGTTGGTTATTAAAAACTCAATAGAAAAAATAGAGAAAAAAGATGATGTTGTAACTATCGGCGCAGGAGTTTTAGTGTCAAACCTTTTAGATTT
>JGI1357J11328_10002387_pt1 | contig 13592 bp, 10 predicted proteins | sample Subgrocontami54m_FD_11328 | JGI IMG/M metagenome (IMG submission 11328)
ATCGCTTACGGGAGCTCGCCCTGTGCCCATCGAGCCGTTGGAGGAAACATTCAATATCGATCCGGACAGGATTGAGGCAGCCATTAACTCAAGGACCAAGGCAATCATAGTTGTACATTTGTATGGTCAACCTGCTGATATGGATCCAATATGTCGTATCGCAGAAAGGCACAAGATAAAGGTTATTGAGGATGCTGCTCAGGCCCATGGCGCACTTTACAAAGGTCGGAAAACGGGATCCCTTGCGGATGCTGCTGCATTCAGCTTCTATCCCGGTAAAAATCTAGGGGCACTGGGGGACGCGGGGGCTGTTACGACATCTGATTCCAAGCTTGCCGGATCAGTGAGACGTTTAAGGAACTACGGGTCGACAGTGAAGTACTCTCACGAAGAGAAGGGGCTCAATAGCAGACTGGACGAATTGCAGGCAGCTTTCTTAAGGGTAAAGCTTGGTCAGCTTGACTCCTGGAACGCGCGACGCAGGAAAATCGCCGAAATTTACGCGGACTTATTAGGCTCAAAGGGTATTCCTTTCCCAATTGTTGCCCAGGGGATGGAGCCGGTTTGGCATCTGTATGTCTTGCGGTGCAAGCGAAGGGAGAAAATGATACATGGGCTGCGGGCCCAGGGCGTCGAAACTGGGGTCCACTATCCCAAGCCACCCCACCTTCAAGGTGCCTACAGGAGCGACAAGCATCTGTTTCCCAGACTTCCAATTACTGAGGCCTTGCACCGCGAAGTGATCAGTATTCCTATGTGTCCTAAAATGACCGACGAGCAAGTTGAGCGCGTGGTGCAGGCGCTTGATCGACACCGGGAGAATATTTCTGTTATCTAGCCACATTCGCCAGATTCTTGAGGCGCTGAGAATTATGAGTAAGCTTTTTGCATGACGCAGCAACCCCTTGTTACGACGTTCCTATTGTCGTACAACCATGCTCAATATCTCCCATTTACCATTGACTCGCTTCTAAGTCAGACCTACGGTAACTGGGAGTTGCTGGTCATAGACGATGCGTCCGTCGACGACAGTTGGAATATTATTGAGACATACGCTTCCAAATTCCAAGATCGTGTTCGCGCGTACCGGATGGATCGGAACGTGGGGCAAGCTGCGGTGGCCTCCAAGGGAGTGGAACTTGCCCGCGGTGATTTCATGATGTTTAGCGCATCTGATGACGTCTCGAAACCTCAACGGATGGAATTGAGCCTTCGGGCGCTTCTGGAAAGACGCAACATTGCTGCGATATTCGGCAAGGTAGATTGCATCGATGCCGCGGGGAATCAAGTGCTTGGCGCCCCGTTGGAAGCGCTATTCAATAGGCCAATAGAGAACTTTAGATGGGACCTGCTGCGCGGCAATTTTTTATGCGCTAGCTCCTGCATGGCGCGTAGAAACATTCTGCGCGAATTAAACGGTTTCAATCCAGCGTTGCGCCACATCGAAGACTATGATCTTTGGCTAAGAATTCTGGAAAAGCATGAGATTGGCCGACTCGATTCTATTTTGGTTAGCTATCGAATCCATGGGGCTAATCTGAGCCTTCAAAGAGCGCCGGATCGGAAGAACACCTTCGAAACTATTTGTGCCATTGCCCGCGCCAGTCGAAGTTGGCCACTCGACAAGCTCTTCAGCTTCCACTCCAATCCTGATTCGCCGGAGAGACGAAAGGAAGAGGCTGTTGCGCTATGTGTGTTGGCGGAGAACTTGGTAAAGCTAGATCATGACTGCTTTGGAATGCCGATGATCGGTACGTCGGAAGCCTATGCTATGCTGATTAGTGCGGTACAAAAGGATCACCAATGTGAGCGTGCATGGGGGTTGCTCAGCAGCACCTACGAGAGACTTCAGCAAGCACTTTTTCGGAAGTGACTTCTTGGTGAGCTTGGGACATGACAAGGTATCTGTGGGATAAGGGACTTTGAGATCCGACGCCGATTCCTGCAGAATTCTCGATTTACCGAAGATTGAGAATCCGGCCGGTAGCCTTACCTTTATCGAAGGAAAGGTGCATATCCCTTTTTCGATAGAACGCGTCTACTACCTATACGACGTACCGGGTGGGTCGAAACGTGGCGGGCATGGACACAAGCATTTGCAGCAGGTAGTAATTGCCATGTCTGGTAGCTTCGATGTTCATGTCGATGATGGTAGGGATGTTCAAGTCTTCCATCTGAATAGATCGTACTATGGACTCTATATTCCGCACCGTCGTTGGCGCGAGATAGATAATTTTTCGTCCGGCGCTGTATGCATGGTGTTGGCCTCCGAGAAATATGATGAGTGCGACTACATTCGCAACTACGAGGAATTTGTTTCCTATGTTTCTAACGTAGATGCGGCGGCTAGAAAGTAGAGGACATCGGCGCCCCTAGCGAGAGGTGGGAAATTAGTCTACGGACCCAGATTGATTTGATTCAGACTAGACCGTGGATCGATGCGCCAGACGCAAGTATCGATGCCTATGTCAATAGTCTCTCAACTCCTGTCTCAGGCCTTGCGCAGGCACTAGCTCAATGGAGATCGGATGGGGTTGTGATATTCAGGGGCGCATTGCCGGGGTCTCTCGTGGACCTTTTTCGCGAAGATTTTGCTTACCTACGTTCGCACAGTAAGAGCTTCGACCTGATAGTCAATGATGATAGCGATTGGGGAGACAAGCCAATTGCTTCGTTTCCACCCGCTCGGCTAGAGGCATTCGGCATTCGCTTTGTACATATACATACCATTTCCAAAGCGGCAATTTTGCTCAGCCTTGCGCCTGCCGTAACTGAGTTTTTGACCCATGTGTTCAGAGCCCCGCCTTGCATTCTTCAGTCGCTAACGTTTTTTCGAGGAAGCCAGCAAGCCGTTCACGCGGACTATCCTTATGTCAACGCCCAGACGAAACTTGGCACGCTGGCAGCGAGCTGGGTAGCGTTGGAGGATGTGAGTCCCGACGCCGGGCCACTCGTTTACTTCCCTAAATCGCATTCCGTCGAAACGATTGGCACTTTCGATTGGGGCAACGGTAGCGCGGTCCACACGCCAGGGGCCAGTTTGTCATCCGCGGACTACTCAAGTTACCTGGGGCAAAGAATCCAAGCCAACGGACTGGAGCCGGTGATGTATTGCCCGAAGAAGGGAGATGTCTTGATATGGCACGGAGCGCTTGCCCATGGTGGCTTGCGGGTTGCGAATCCAAACCTGACAAGGCAAGCCTACGTTACGCACTACACGTCCCTTGAGGCGCGCCCTGCGTGGACTCATTCGAAGGATTGTCAGTCCTTTGTGGCGAATGGCGGATATGTATTCGCGTCAAGTTGGTTACAGGGGGCGGCTAAACTCCCATCTTGGCAGAAGATTGGTTAAGTCCTAGTGAACGGTGGTTCTAGTTGTAGATCGAGATGCCGACATTCTCCATATGTGTTCCAACCGTCAATAGACCCGAAACACTAGCATCCTGTCTACAGACGCTCATCACCCAACCCGGCACTGACTTCGAAATCATCGTCTCCGACGACCAGGGCCCGCCCGCGAACAAAGAAATCGTCGATTCCATAAACCGCCCCGACCTGATCCGCTACATCCGTACGCCGCAGCGCCTCGGCATGCGCGGCAACTACGAATTCTGCGTGGAGCAGAGCCGCGGCGACTATGTGACGATTCTCGGCGACGACGACGGGCTGTGCGTGAATGCTCTCGTAGCCGCCCGCGATGTTCTCGCCCAGGGCAAGCCGGACGTGATGTTCTGGTTCCCTCATCTCTACTGGTGGCCGAACGCGCTTATCCCGCAGAAGCAGTGGATGCTCTACGTCTATGCGAATCCGCACTCGGCCAGGTGGGTCGACAGCCGCGACTACCTGAAGGAGTTCTTCGCCAACGGCGCGAACCCCTGGCTGTTCGAGCGCCTGCCCTCGATCTACAACGGTTTCGTGAGCCGAGGCCTGTTGCAGCGGCTGAAGGACCGCACCGGAAATTACTTCTGCGACGAGGTGCCGGACGTCTACTCGGGCATCGCCAACGCAGTGATGGCGCAGTCGGCGGTTTTCATGGAGCGGGCGCTCACGATCCGCGGCCTGTCCGGAAAAAGCTACGGTGTGGCTTTCAGGAGCAAGAAGGGCGGGGCGGCGCTCAAGGACGATTTCAAGCGCCACATGGCCACGCCGATGTGCGAGCCGGAGTTCCTTGATTCCACGGCGCTGGCGGTGCACATCGCATCCATCAAGCTGCGCGCGATCCGACGCTTCAGCGAGCTCTCCGCGATCAAGATAAGCATCCCCGATGTCATAAAGGGAATACTTACCGAATTGAACGAGGACGAGGATCGCTACGATGACCTGATCGCCGATGCGCGGGCGCTGGGCGAGCGCTACGGGCTGGACGGATCGCAGTTCAGCGTTCCGGCAAAGGCTGCCGGAACGAAGCACAAGCACGTCGGCGTCACCGTGGGAGAGAGCGGGCGCGCGGTGCTGGCCGTCGACGGCCAGCCCCTGAATGTCAGGGATATCTACCAGGCCTCTTTGTTCGTGCGCTCGGTGCTTGGCTAGCGCGCGGGCGCCGATAGCCGTTCAGGCCGGCACTGTCTCAGCTAGGCACCGTTCGAGAGAAGGCAGCCACTCGGCCGGCGTCCGCCCAAACGCCTTCTCAAGCTTCCCCAGATCAAACACCGAATTCCTCGGCCGGCGCGTCTTCGTCGGATAGTCCCGGTACGAGATCGGCACGAAGCGCGCCTTCACCGGCATTCCATTTTTCGCCGCGATCTCCGCGATCGCCTTTGCATAGTTGAACCACGTGGTGCTCCCCGACGCCGCGGCGTTGTAGAGGCCGGCCTGTTCCGGCCGCAGGTGCGCGAGCGCTTGCCTTGTGAGGCTCGCCAACTCCCGACTCCAGGTCGGCGCCCCGAACTGGTCGTCCACCACCCGCAGTTCCTCATCGCTTTCCAGGCGCTTGAGCATGGTCAGGAAGAAATTCTTTCCCCGGCCGGCATAGACCCAGCTGGTGCGAAAAATCAGGTGCCGGGGATTGGCGGCCTGGACGGCGCGCTCTCCCGCGAGCTTGGATTTCCCGTAGACGTTCAGCGGATTCGGGGTGTCGGTCTCGGTATACGCGCCTTGCTTCTCGCCGTCGAACACGTAGTCGGTGGAGTAGTGGACGATGAGGGCGCCGAGTTTCGCCGCTTCCGCGGCCATGATGCCGGGCGCCACCGCGTTGACTGCATGGGCGAGCTGCTCTTCCTCTTCCGCCTTGTCGACGTTGGTGTAGGCCGCCGCGTTGACGATGACATCGGGTCGAATCTCACGGATCCTGGCGACGAGCTCGTCCGTGCGGGTCAGATCGAGCTGCGCGCGATCGAAGGCTTCCACCGTGCCGAGCGAGGCGAGCGCGCGCTCCAGCTCCCAGCCCAGCATGCCGTTCCCGCCGGTCAGCAGGATCTTCACGCGAAGACTTCCGCGTCGCGCAGCAGGGCCCCCTTGCTGTCCTTCTCCGCGAGCACGGGCTCGCCCGCGAGCGGCCACGCAATCCCGAGCGCCGGGTCGTTCCACAGGATGGTGCGCTCGGCGCTGGCGGCGTAGAAATCCGTGGTCTTGTAGAAGAATTCCGCATAATCGGACACCACGTAGAAGCCGTGGCCGAAGCCGGGCGGGATCCAGAGCTGCTGCTGCGATTGCGCGCTTAGCGTCATGCCCACCCATGTTCCGAAAGTCTTCGAGCTGCGCCGCAGGTCCACGGCGACGTCGTAGACCTCGCCTGCGAGCACGCGAACGAGTTTCCCCTGCGGCTGCGTGATCTGGTAATGCAGGCCGCGCAGCACGCCCCTGCCCGAGCGCGACTGGTTGTCCTGCACGAACTCCGGATCCAGGCCGGTCGCCTCCTTGAAGGTCCTCCGGTTGTAGGACTCGAAAAAATACCCGCGCGCGTCCCCGAACACCCGCGGCTCGAGGACCAGCACTTCCGGTATTTCGGTGCGGATGACCTGCATCTAGAAAATCCGTTCCGAGAGCACCCGCAGCAGGTACTCCCCGTAGCCGCTCTTCGCGAGCGGCCGCGCGAGGCGCTCGAGCTGGGCCGCGTCGATGAAGCCCTGGCTGAACGCGACCTCCTCCGGGCAGGCGATCTTCAGGCCCTGGCGCCGCTCGATGGTCTCGATGAACTGCGAGGCCTCCAGCAGGGACTCGTGCGTGCCCGTGTCGAGCCACGCGAATCCGCGCCCCATGGGCACCACGTTCAGCTCGCCGCGCGAGAGATAGATGCGGTTCACGTCCGTGATCTCCAGCTCGCCGCGCGCAGAGGGCGCAAGCGAGCCGGCGATCTCGACCACGCGGTTGTCGTAGAAATAAAGCCCCACCACGGCATAGCGGGATTTCGGCTGCGCGGGCTTCTCCTCCAGGCTCACCGCGCGCCCCGAGGCGTCGAACTCCACCACGCCGTAGCGCTCGGGATCGGTGACCGGGTAGGCGAACACCGTCGCGCCGCTCTTGAGGTCAGCGCCCTGCGCGAGCAGGGCGGTCAGCTCGTGCCCGTAGAAAATGTTGTCGCCGAGCACGAGCGCGACCGGATCCCGGCCGATGAAAGAGCGCCCGATCACGAAGGCCTGCGCGAGGCCGTCCGGCGAGGGCTGCACCGCGTAGCGGATGGAGAGCCCCCACTGCGCGCCGTCGCCGAGCAGTTGCTCGAAGCGGCCCGTGTCCTGCGGCGTGGAAATCAGCAGGATCTCGCGGATGCCCGCGAGCATGAGCGTGCTCAAGGGGTAGTACACCATGGGCTTGTCGTACACGGGCAGCAGCTGCTTCGACACCACCTGGGTCACCGGATGCAGGCGCGTGCCCGAGCCGCCGGCGAGGATGATGCCCTTCATGGGCATGGTTTTGCCGCCGCGCCGCGCGCGGCGTAGTTCTGCCCGACCCAGCCGCGGTAGGCGCCGCTCACCACGTCCTCGACCCAGGCGTCGTTCGCGAGATACCAGCGCAGGGTCTTCTCCAGGCCGGACTCGAAGGATTCCGCGGGCTGCCAGCCGAGCTCATTGCGTATCTTTGCGGCATCGATCGCGTAGCGGCGATCGTGCCCGGGCCGATCGTGCACGAAGCGGATCAGGTCCGCGTAGCTGCCGCCCTTGCTTTCGTTGCTTTCGTTGCCTTCGTTGCGCGGCCGCAGGCGGTCGAGCCCGGCGCAAAGCTGCCGCACGAGGTCGATGTTCGCGATCTCGTTCTCGCCGCCGATGCAGTAGGTCTCCCCGGGCCGGCCCCTCGCCAGCACGGCGCGCAGCGCGCTGCAGTGGTCCTCCACGTACAGCCAGTCGCGGATATTGCGCCCGTCCCCGTACACCGGAAGGGCCTCGCCGGAGAGCCCGCGGTGGATCATGAGCGGAATGAGCTTCTCGGGAAACTGGAACGGCCCGTAGTTGTTGGAACAGTTCGTCGTGATCACAGGCAGGCCGTGGGTCTGGCAGAAGGCGCGTGCGAAATGATCCGCGGCGGCCTTGGAGGCGCTGTAGGGGCTGTTCGGCCGCTGCGCGGAGCGCTCGGTGAAGGGCGCGTCACCCGGCTCGAGCGATCCGTAGACCTCGTCGGTGGAAACGTTCACGAAGCGAAACGCCGCCTTGCCGGCTGCGGGGAGCGCATTCCAGTAGGCGCAGGCTTCCTCCAGCAGCGAAAACGTGCCCACCACATTGGTCTGCACGAACTCCGCGGCCGAGTGGATCGAGCGGTCGACATGGCTTTCCGCGGCGAAGTGCACCACCGCGCGCGGCCTGTGCTCGGCGAACAGCCGCCCGAGCAGCGCGCGGTCGAGAATATCGCCCTGCACGAAAACGTGGCGCCGATCACCCCCATCGTCATCGAGGGAGGCCAGGTTGCGCCGGTTCCCCGCGTAGGTCAGCTTGTCCAGGTTGACGATGGATTCGCCCGTCTCGCGGATCGTGGAGAGCACGAAATTCGCGCCGATGAAACCGGCGCCGCCGGTCACGAGCAGCATGCTGCGCCCCGTCGCCGGTCCTGACAGAGATTCAAACCATCCTCCCGGGGTCGTGTCCTGGGTCGAAAACGCAAAGATAGTAACACATATGTTACTATATGACCGATCATTTGGATTATTATTTGGTTTATTTGTCCCTGGCCCGCTTGGCGACGCCCAGAACCTTGCGCCGCGCCGCCGCCATGGCGCCAGCCGCCGCGCTCGGCGCAGGGCCCTGTACCGCGGGCGGCTTGAGCAGACGCTCCGGGCTGGCCGAGAGCTCCGCATGGTTGGCCCGCAGCCACTCCACCGCATGCAGAAACGGCTCGCCGTTGCCCTGGAACAGCACGCTGTCCGGGTCGGTCTTCTGGATCTGCCGGCTCAGGTCGCCGCGCAACTGATGATCCTCGGCCAGGCGCACCGCGGCGCTGACGTACTCCTCCAGGGTGTGCGCGACCAGCCAGTCCGGCAGTCCGAGCCGCTTGAACAGGCCTTCGTCGATGTGGGTGTGCACTTCGGCGCCGGTCAGGCACACGCCGGGCAGGCCCTGGCGCACCGTGTCGACGATGCCGTTGGTGTTGCCGAACGGAAACGGGTTCACGAACATGTCGCAGCGGTTGATGTTCTCGAGATAGGCGTCGTATTGCAGGTGCGGGTAGAGCACCGCACCGGTCGGCAGGTAGCCGAGGATCAGGTTCTGCAGGTAGACCTTGCCGAGGCCGAACGCGAAGCCCGTGAAGAGGTGGAATTCCACGGGCACCTTGGAGCGCTGCGCGATCTGGCCAAGCGTGCGCAGAAATCCCGGGTTCAGCTTCATGACCGCGGCGGCGACCGCGATTTTCACCACCTCTGGCGCAGTGCGGATCTTGGGCTCGATCCTCGGGCAGTTGGCGGGCGGCCGGTAGGGGATCGCGTCCTTCGGCAGCGCCACGAGTTTTTCCGCGAAGCAGGCGGGGTCGCCGATGTAGTCGTTTTCCACCATCACGTAGTCCACCGCCTGGGAATGCGTGGTCGCGGGATGGCCGAGCGCCACGAGCTGGATCGGCGCGAGGCGCAGGTTCACGAGGAACACGGTCTGCGGGAACATGCCCACGCTCGGGTAGTAGAGGACATCCGGGCGCAAGGTCTGCGCGAGCTTCACCACGGCCTGCAGCTTCTCCAGCAGCCCGATGGTGCGCGGGATCACGTGCACCTCGTCGAACACCTTGCGCGTGATGTCATCCGAGGCCTCTTCCAGCGACACCCCGACGAGGTGGTATTTCGCCTTCAGCGCCTCCATCGACACCGAGTGCGTGCGGTAGATGGAATGGTTGGCGTTGAACCATTCCAGGATGCACATGAGCACGGGCTTCTCGCGTCCGGGCGGCACGGGCCCCGCGACATCCGCGAAGCCGATCGCGAGCAGCTTGATGCGGATCAGCTCGTTGATCGCGCGCTTGATCCGGTGCTTGTCCGGGCGGTCGGCGTAGCTGCAATGCATCCACACGTCGTGCAGGATGCCGATCGGGAAATCATCCAGCGAGAGCTCCTTCAGGCGTTCGGGCAGCCAGCCGAGCAGGTATTCCTTTTTCGCGTGCGCCTGGTCGCTGACGACGATGCGCGCCGAGAGCATGGCGAGGAAGAGCGAGGCGGCGAGGCGCTTGTTCTCGTTCCAGATGGCTTCGGGCTGCAGCGGGATCGCCGAGTCGAGCGAGTAGAGCAGGCAGAGCCGGAAATAGTCGCGGCTGTTGATGGTGATCTCGGCGCGCTGCGCGTAGCCGCGCTGGTTCATGAGGTGGATGATGTGATCGGCATTCCCAAAGGGGCTCGCGCCGAACAGCATCGTCATCCAGCGCTGCAGGTAGATGAGCTGCTGGAATCCCAGGTCGGAGAGCTCGAACGCGGGATCGGAGAACAGCGCGGTCACGGCGGAGGCGATGCGGGTGGCGAAGTGCGCGTCGCGCTGGTCGGCGGAGAACTGGCCCGAGGGCATGGTGCCCATGTCCCCCAGCTGGCCCATGTGGCTGTCCAGGTGGGTGAGCAGCTTCAGCATCTCGCGCGCGGCGGGCTCGCTCTGGCGCGTGTAGGCGAAATGCTCGAGGCGTTCCAGGGAGAATAATTCGTCGTTGTTCATGGAGGTCCGGTTGGCAGAATCTGGGATGCGGCGAGGGCGCCAAGTATGCCCTGAATTCAAGGCGCGACAGGGATAGGGATCAGGCGCCTTCTTTACAAGGATTCCATGACTGGGCTTGTCGCCGCGGATTCACCGCGCTCAGCGCCTTTTCCCGCGCGCGACGAGAAGCACGAGCAATGCGCCGCCGCCGCCGTGCACCGCAGGCGCCTGGCAAAACGCGAGCACCTCTTCCCTGGGCGGCAGCCACCGGCGCAGCTTCGCCTTGAGCACCGGCTCCCTGTTCCTGGAGCCGAGACCCTTGCCGTGCACGATGCGCACGCAGCGCAGGCCGCGCGCGGCGCACTCGCCCAGAAAGGCGCCCACCTCGGCGGCGGCCTCGATGCGGTTCATGCCGTGCAGATCGAGATTCTCCTGAATCACCCAGTCGCCGCGGCGCAGCCGCCTGAGCAACTGGCGCGGCAGCCCCTGCCGGATGTAGACCAGCTCCTCGCCGGTTTCCATCGCATCGTCCGGCGATATATCTTCCGTGATGGATTGCGCGAGGGCCGCGCGCTCGTCCTGGCGCGACTGATGCGGGATCGGAGAGGGCGGCGCGGCCGCGGGCGCACGGCGCCGCGGCCGCGCGATCGGCGCCACATCGCCGAGCGCGGCGCGGAATTCTCTGACTTCGTCGCTGTCCGCGCCCGCCTTCGATTTTTGCGACAGCCCGGTGTCAGGCCGCGAGCGCATCGAGATACTTCTCCGCATCGAGCGCCGCCATGCAGCCGCTGCCCGCGCTGGTTACGGCCTGCCGGTAGACGTGATCCTGCACGTCGCCCGCCGCGAAGACCCCTGCAATGCTGGTGGCCGTCGCATTGCCGTCGCCGCCGCCGCGGGTCTGGATATAGCCGTTCTTCATGTCGAGCTGGCCGGCGAAAATCTGCGTATTGGGAGTATGGCCGATGGCGACAAACAGGCCCTGCACGTCCAGTTTCTTGCTCTCGCCGGTCTTCAGCTTGTGGATGCGTACCGCATTGACGCCGCGCTCATCGCCGAGCACTTCGTCCAGCGTGCCGTCCAGCTCGAGCGCGATCCTGCCCTCGGCGACGCGCTTCATCAGCTTGTCGACCATGATTTTTTCGGCGCGGAACTTGTCTCTGCGGTGCACCAGGGTGACCCGGCGGCAGATGTTGGCGAGGTAGAGCGCTTCCTCCACCGCCGTATTGCCGCCCCCGATTACGGCCACGTCCTGGCTCTTGTAGAAAAATCCGTCGCAGGTGGCGCAGGCGGAGACCCCGCGGCCCATGAATTTCTGTTCCGAGGGCATGCCGAGGTATTTCGCAGAAGCCCCGGTGGCGATGATCAGCGCGTCGCAGGTATAGGTGCCGGAGTCGCCCTCCAGCAGCAAAGGCCGCTGGCCGAGCCGCACCGTGTGGATCTGGTCCATGATGATTTCCGTGTTGAAGCGCTCGGCGTGCTTCTGAAAGCGCTCCATCAGGGCGGGTCCCTGGACGCCGTCCGCGTCGGCGGGCCAGTTGTCGACATCGGTCGTGGTCATCAATTGCCCGCCGAAGGCGAGGCCGGCGATCAACACCGGGTTCAGATTCGCGCGCGCTGCATAGACCGCCGCGCTGTAACCGGCCGGTCCGGAACCGAGAATAATCAGACGAATGTGTCGGGCTGTCATGACAGTGGCGGTGGTTCGATCTATACTCAAAATGTTGAGTTTGGAATTATAGGGGGGAGGCTTGCGCTTCAATTCCTTATCGATAGCAAGAAATTCCCATAAGACATTGATTGAAAATATAATTTCCCGTTTGCGCTGGTACCCCCCAGGTGTGCGCTCGGGAGGGGGGAAAGTTGTGCGCCGTCTAAATAACACTTGCGTGCGGGCTTTTCTCGCCCTTATTTGTTGCGTATCCACAACGGTTTTTGGCCAGACACCGGAACAGGCACAGGCTCCGCAACAAGCGCAGGCGGGTTCCACCCCTGCCGATGACAGCCTCCGGTTCGATATCCGCCGTTTCTCCTTCAGCGGCGCGACGCTGATCTCGCCCGAACGTCTTACCGAGGCGACGCGTCAATTCACGGGTGACAAGCGCCAGTTTTCCGACGTGCAGCGCGCCCTGGAGGTGATCGAGCGCATGTACAGCGAGAGTGGCTACAGCGCGGTTCAGGTCGTCCTGCCGGAGCAGGAACTCGAGAAGGGCGATATCCGTTTCCAGATCACGGAGGCGAAGATCGGACGCGTCATCGTCGAGGGCAACAAGTTTTTCGACGAAGCCAATATCCGCGCCAGCGTGCCTGCGTTGGTTCCAGGAAAATCGCCTAATATCAACGATATAGCGAAAAATCTTAGGCTCGCCAACGACAGCCCGGCGAAGCAGTCGAACGTGCTGCTGCGTAGCGCGCAGGAGGAGGCGACGGTCGATGCGGTGGTACGGGTCGTCGATGAGAAGTTCGAGCGCTACAGCGTTTCGCTCGACAACACCGGGCAGGTCACACCGATCGGCCGCTTTCGCCTCGGCGTGGGATACCAGAATTCGAACCTGCGAAATTCGGACCATATTCTGACCCTCCAGTATGTGGGTGCGCCGCACGACGAAGTGCACACCAACCGGCTTGCGCTGGTTCCGAGCAGCAGAGTGATGGTGCTCGGCCTGGGCTACAAGATACCGCTGTACGCGAGCGGCGATGCGCTGGAATTCACGGCCGGTTATTCGAACGTGGGTTCAGGGACGGTGGCAAACCTGTTCACGATTACGGGCGCCGGCACCGTGCTCGGGGTTCGCTATACGCACAATCTCGATCGCCTCGGCGATTACGAGCACCGTGTGAGCTTCGCGCTGGATGAGCGCGCCTATCACAACAAGGGCGTGCGTCCATTGGCGTCGACCACCCAGATCATTCCGGACGTGACCGTGCATCCGGTCTCGGTGATTTATTCCGGGCAGTTGCGCTCTCAGGACAGCGAAACCGGCGGCACGATCGCCTTTTCGCAGAATATCCGCGGCGGCAACGACGGCGATCTCGGGGCCTTCTGCCTCTCCCGCTCGAGCACCGTCGGCGATCAGTTCGAGTGCGCCAACGGGAGATACGCGATCTGGCGCTGGGGGTTCAACCATAACCGGGCGCTGTCCGGGGATTGGCAGTGGCGCATCGGGATAAACGGGCAGATCACGCGCGACATGCTGATTTCCGGCGAGCAGTACGGGGTCGGCGGGGCCGATTCGGTACGCGGCTTTCTCGAACGCGAAATCACCAACGACCAGGGCTACCGCGGAACCACCGAACTCTATACCCCGGATTTCGGCGGCTACTTCACGGCGGTGGATGGCTTGCGGGTGCGCGCACTCGCGTTTTATGACTGGGCTGGCGTGAAGCGCAACCGTCCGGGTCCCGGCGAGGCGCATGCGGCGCACGTCGGCAGCATGGGCCTCGGCTTGCGCGTCGCCCGAGGCAACAACCTGACGTTGCGCCTCGATCTTGCCTGGGTTACGGACGAAGGCGCGCGCCCGAACCAGAACGGTGTGTCGCCGAATCAGGGGGTCGGGGACGGGCGGGCGC
>JGI1357J11328_10002414_pt1 | contig 13491 bp, 10 predicted proteins | sample Subgrocontami54m_FD_11328 | JGI IMG/M metagenome (IMG submission 11328)
GTGGCCAGGTGTTTTACCTGGACCACGAATAGCAGGCTGGTTGGATTCGCAATTACCGTTTTCAATTTGATGAGACTTGACTTTGTACATAGCAGCCGCCACCGAAGCACACGGAAGAATCAATACTCATGAATAACATCAAGGGACAATCAGGTCAAACCGAGTCATGGGAAAGCGGGGAATCTTATCAGCACTACATCGGTCGCTGGAGCCGACTCGTTGCTGACGAATTCATCCGTTGGCTTAACGCACCCCCCCAACAACGCTGGCTTGATGTGGGTTGTGGTACTGGCGCGTTGAGTCGGACGATTCTCGAGCTTGCATCTCCTGCCACCGTGCAGGGTATCGATCCCTCGCAAAGCCACATAACATTCGCACATGGTACGATCCACGACGAGCGCGTTGCATTCTCAGTTGGCACAGCTGAGAGCCTGCAACTTCCAAGCGATTCCTTTGATGTTGTAGTATCAGGACTTGTCTTGAATTTCGTGCCTGATCCTGCGCGTGGCGTTGTCGAAATGAAACGCGTGATACGCCAGGGCGGAATCATCGGGGCGTATGTGTGGGATTACGCGGACAAAATGGAACTCATGCGTTATTTCTGGGATGCTGCCGTGGCTCTAGGAGTCTGTCCGACTAACTGATTTTGAATATGAATCGGGTGCCAGGATAGCGGCACTGAGACGAATCATTGCCTTGCGCTTGCTTTTATTCTATCTGTTGTTCGTTCTTTGACATCTTACTGACGAGCTTCAGCCAGCAAACAGGAGTTTTCGCGTTCTGGGCTGCTCAGAACAAGCTCTGAAGAGCTTCCTGAGGTTGTGTGTTGCGGTTACCAGGAACCATTCGGCGCGTACTTTCACATATCCGCGAAGACTGAACTGCCGAAAACCTTGCACATGTTTGATCTGGCCTATGGGCGGTTCGGCGATGCACTTGCGCCTGGCATAGACACGCCTCCCGTTCTTGGTCAAGAGCTTGCGTTTCATCCGCTCCTTGATCGTGAGATCTGCCGGGATTCGTCCTCGCGGAAAAGGAGCTTGTGATCGCCGATTGCGCTTCTCACCTTTGATGGCAATATAAGAATCGATTCGTCGCTTCTTCAGGTACTTGATATTCTCCTGCGTCACTGAATAGCCGGCATCGGCACTGAACACTTCCGGCTTCTGTGGCAACCGTGATACCATAGCGGGCAGAAGTGGATCGTCGGTTGGGTTGTTCGTGACATCTGTGGCGACAATAATCTGGTGTTCGCTATCAACGGCTACCTGAGCATTATAGCCTTGAATAAACGTTTTCTGGTACGGCATGATCCGTGAATCGGGGTCTGTGAAGTTCCGTTGGGCCTCCTCGGCAACATGTTCTTTATTTGTTTTGGGATCCAGTTCGGTTTTCACCTTTGCCATCGGCAAAGCCTGTATTGTCGAGGACGGCGGTGGTGGTTTGGACTTCTCATCATCATCGTCGCGAGCCTGCTCCTGAGCCTCCTCTTCCAATGCCCGCTTGGCCTCTTTAATCTTGGCTAAGCGTGTTTCGCGACGTGCAAGTTCTTCGGGCAGTTCATCTCCACGATTGTAGTGGCCGTACTGCTGATCCTCACGGGCGTCTGTCTCTTCGGCCTGCCGAAGCAGTTGCGAGATCTCTTTCTTCAGCCGGGGTATTTCCTGCTTCATCCGGCCGTAACTCATAGCTTTGTGTTTGGATGCACTGGCCTTGATTTTCGTCCCATCGAGTGAGATATGGCCGAATTTCACCAAGCCGGCTTTTTGGCACAATTGGAGAATTTCGACAAAGAGATGCTCAAGTGTCCCGAGATGGAGTTTCCGAAAATCGCTGATCGTTCTGTGATCCGGCTGATTATTGGCTGCCAGTACTCGGAAGGCAACATCTTCCTGACAGTGACGAGCAAGTTTGCGAGAGGATGTGATGCCGTGGCAATATCCATACAACAGAATCCCCGTCATTACCTTTGGGTGATACGGGGGATAGCCCCGTTCCTCATCCTCATAGACGGAGCTAATTGGCGAGAGATCGATCGTGTCAAGAATCTCTCGCACGAAATAGACCATATGACCCGCCGGGAGCCAGTCGGTGAGCGATGGCGGCATCAGGAACAGTTGGTCTGGTTCGTACGCTCGGTAGGTTTTACTCATGGTTTTGTCTGCAGAGAAGTATGATTCTTTTTTTCTCTACCAATATAATACATTATCAACCGATTCCATCATCAATGAAAAACTATTACTCGGACAGACTCCTAGTGTCGTGTGTCAGAGATAAGTTGAATAAGCAACATCTGGTTAACTCAAACTTTACATGAAGCACAGATGATTTCTTGGTGGCCCACGTTACTCATTGTCAATAAATTTTGCCACAAAGGCACAAAGTTTCACCAAGAAAAAATATTGTTTTCCAAGCCAACGCTTTTTTTTTGAAATATCTCGCTCCTCTCGCGTCTCCTCCAATTCCTTCTCAAGACGTCGTACGGCTTCCTCCTCCGCGCCCAACTTCCCTGAAATGCTCCTTCCCGATTCTCTTCCAGCTTTCTCTTCCACCGGTGCAACATGTTCACCCCAATTCCCAAATCCCTGGCAACATCTGTCACTCGTCGCTTCCCCTCCACGACGAGACGTACTGCCTCTCGCTTAAACTCCTTGTCGTACAGTATTCATAAAGGAATCTACGCCACACGACACTAGTGCCTATCATTGTGTTCCAATTTCCTGGACTCCTGACCGATCGTCGTCCGCAAGATCGGTGTAACCATACCGTACAGTGTACTATCTCGGTACACTTTACCTTCCCGCAGTGCAAGATGCCTACGTTCGCGTTACCCTCCAAACATTAGTCGTCTCTATGAGTTAGACCGGAATACGCGTCAAGGCGGCTCCGCTGGCATTCAAGTTGCCTCGAAAGAGTACTGTTCATGAACTATCACCATTTCGAGGGAATATGAAGATTCGCATCATCGGGCTGTTGCTTGCTGCTTTCGCTACGACCATGGGTGCACAAAATGCATTTTCATCGGGGATGGATGGGTGGAACATCAAGACGGGGCGCCAGATTAATGATCTGAACGGCGGCAGTCCGTCCGCTTTCGGGGGAATTGCTCAATGGCAAGATCCCAAGGTGATCGAGTCAGACGACGAATCGCCAGTTATCACAAGTCTCGAGCCCACCAGGGTCATCGTCAACGGTGGGGCTGTTACGCTGATCGTGAAAGGGAGTGGATTCACCTCCCGGTCGACTGTGAAGTTGAATGGCCAAACCCGACCGGTGAGATACATCGATTCATCCGAATTGCGATTGGAGATTCCCAGAAGCATCCTCAATCGCGCTGCAGAGATCTGGGTGGTCGTTCATAATTCCGACGGCGAATTCTCAAACGCTGTCCTCTTTACGGTGGAGAATCCGGTTCCGATAATCACAGATATTACGCCGACGAGCAAATATGTCGGTGATGGTCCGTTCACACTCTTTGTCAGTGGAAGGGATTTTGTCGGGGAGTCCGCAGTGCGATTCAATGGGGCAGACCAACCAACGAGATTCATCGACACGGCGACCTTAAGCGTAGAGGTCTCTTCAAGTCAATTAGCTTCAGCGGGGGAGATTTCGATCAGGGTTTTTACCCCGGCTCCTGGGGGAGGTGTCTCCGGCGCGTTAACGTTCCTGGTTCTCGGCGCATCGATGTCCGGGACCGTCTACGAGGATCGTAATGGCAACGGGCTGAGAGATGAAGGAGAACAGGGACTTTTTGGCTGGATAGTTCGGATCATCCGAAACGGGGCGCAGGCCGAAAGTGTCTTGACAGATCGTCTTGGCGGCTATGCTTTCCCAAACCTAATCCGGGGTACGTACCAGGCTCGCGTGAGTTTACCACAAGAGTGGACACAAAGCCAGCCGGAACCTCCCGGTGTCTACACGTTCGAAGTAGCCGGTTCGTTACATGTACATGGCAAGGACTTTGGATTCTTCAAAACAGATACATCGAGATACCGGACGTTTGCCCAGGGAAGTTTGATCGGTGTTTCAGCAGTTAAGCCGAGGCCGTACGCTTCGAAGTTCACGTTTGAATTCAATAACCTGACCCAACTCCGCGCAAACGGTCTTCATGTTGAGTTTAACAGTGCTATTACCTCATTCATCATGATTGATTCTTTTACTGCCGTCCGTGCAGTATCTCAGCTGAATCGCAACTTTGATTTCACGGGTGCGGCAATTGAGGCGTCCCAGGCAGTGAAAATCGTGGGCATCGGCCCACGAAATGGGATGAGAGTGAAAAAATGGTGGTGGACATACGACGGCACAACGATCAGCACGAAAAACGAGAGTCTGCTCCCGGTGAAACAAGAGTTTCTGTTACCAATGCCAAATGCAGCCAACTTCAGGAATGAGGTCTTCTTCAGAATGGCATACCAACCGGCAACGTCGAATGCGTCCAGTCGCGGGATTGTGGTTGGTATACCCCAAAACCACGACGGAAATCCATTCGGTTGGGTAATCCTGCGCAGAAGTTCTGACGTTGTGAGATCTTTGAATAGCCCGCAGGGTCAACACGTAGGTGAAGCTCGTGGATTTGACAGTTTCACGAACGGCCGCCGGTTTGTTGGTGAACAGAGGATGCTGCCTGCATCGAAGCACAACAACAGGTTGTTCGCGGATCAAGCGGCCCTCAAGCTCAATATCAGTGCAAGCGAACTACAAGTAACGCCGATCGGTTTAGGAGAATTATTGTTCGAAGAGGACGGGAACCCCTTGAGTGGAATGATGGTCCGGGAAATCGCCGCTTACGCGGATACAGTGTTGACTTACTGGATCGGCAGGTCGCCGGCTGAATACAGGAATCTCGATTCCACCATACGAAAGATCAATGGCGCTTTCTCCGGACCCGTCGATACTATCTCGTTCGGTTCACTACTTCGCCTCGCGGGTGTCCGGGGAGTGTCGGACGTCCCGTTCCTACATGAAAATCGGAACATGTTGCCCAGAGTTTTGCCGACGACGTCTGTGGTGAGCGCAGAACTTCCACTAGCGTTCGCGCTTCAGCAGAACTACCCAAATCCTTTCAACCCGACAACGACGATTCAGTTTGATCTTGCGCAGCCGTCAGTCGTTACTCTTAAAGTGTACAATGTGTTAGGTCAGGAAGTGATGACCCTCCTGCAGGATGAGTCGCTGGAGGACGGAGATCACTCGGTAGAATTCGACGGCACGGGCCTGACATCAGGGGTGTATCTCTATCGGATCGTTGCGGTCGCGGGGAGTGGCCTGGAGAGCAGCGCCGAAGTATTCTTCACGGACACACGAAAAATGTTGCTGTTGAAATAGATGTGAAAGGACTTGGATCCCTACAATACCAGAAATGTCACGCTGACGAACACAAAAGGAACGAGGATTATGAAAATATACACCGCAACCAAGAGGGCAACGTCGCAACGATTTTTCTCTGTTCTGTTGTTGCTGACCCTCGCTTCATACGGTGTCGCCTTTGGACAACGGACCGGTGCAGCCCGTGCGACCATAAGAATCAGCGTCGGAGTGATCTCCCGGACTGGTACGATGGGAAATAAGGCCGGCCTTGTCTCTTCGATGCTGAGGGAAATGGAAACCATGCAAGATGTTTCCGCGGGGGAAATCACGGGCCTGGGAGCTGACGGCAGAAATTTGGTTGAATCGCTTCCGGCTCTGAACGACGGTGAAACGTCGATCTCTGGGTCCCGTGTCTCAGGGTTCGGTATCGAGGACATTTACTTCGATCCTCTACAAGGAGTCAGTGAAATCCTGGGATCGCACGGAGAACTGTACATTCGCAGACCGTTAGCGGATGAGCAGAACCCATCTGTCGATCGAGCTGCTCGAAAGGCTCCGAATGAGCTCGTCATCGTTTCTGTCGCCGATTGAAGAGCAGGTTTTGCCGGACGGAATCAGCTCAAGACATTAAGAACAAACGACATTGTAGAAAGCACCTCGATGAAAAGGCACAAAATGATAAGTGGACTCCAACGCGATCTCGCCGGCTCTCAATCTCCAGCGCAGGGTCGGAGAAAAGCGATTATCATGTCAGCTGTTCTCAGTATCCTGCTTTTTTCAGGCTGGATTGATGGAGCGCTGGCAGAGGTGACGGTGTACCCCACAACACTTTATTTGAACAAGATGAATCGGCACGGAAGATTTACTGTTTCGAACAGTGGGACCGACGCGAAGGTTATCGATGTCTCTCTTTCCTTCGGTTATCCTGTCTCGGACACCGACGGGAACATTTCATTCCGATTCCTTGATTCGACGAATCACGCAGAGCCGTGGATGGATTCCTGGGTAAGCATTTACCCCGGGCATTTTGAACTTGCCCCTGGCGAGTTCCAAGTGGTGGCCGTGGCTGCCAAACCCCCTGAAGACTTGCCGGACGGGGAATACTGGCTCAGGCCAGAATTAACCGTTCGATCAGTTGATTCCGGCACCTCGACCGACGCCATTCCAGAGAGGTTAGCGTCGATGAAGACGGAACTCCATCGATACGTCCTCGGCGTCAATTATCGACAGGGCGTCGTTCGGACCGGGATCTCGATCCGCGATATTTCTACCACGGTCCGCAACAAGAGACTAAGAGTGTTAGTAGACGTTCAGCGCGAAGGGAATGCCGCTTATCGTGGGAATATTCTGTGTTCCTTGCGGGATGCGCACGGTAATCGCCTAGCTGATCTTAAACGAACAGTGGCTGTATACCATTCGATGAAATACCGTTTTGAAATAGGTGACCCCGAGATCTCGGATGGCTCCTACACGGCGCGAGTGGAATTGAATACCGATCGATCAGGAGATATCCTCCAGTCGCCGCCAGTGCAACGAAGCGTCAAGGTGACAATAAGGAACGGCGCCGTCTTCGACAACGAATCCAATGCGCCCGAAAATACAAGAGGTGCCGAATATCCGCGCACGGTTCGTGCCACCCAAGACAGGAATCGGTCTGACGCGCTGGTAGAATCACACCTAAAAGGTAGGGTTCTGGAGAAAAGACTCAAGGAGATTAATCGAGAGCAGGATATGATTTTGAAAGAGCTACACGAGCTTACCGTGATCATCCAATGAATCACACCCGTATGCTCAGTGATATCTTCGCGAGATGTCTCGGCAGGAGAAGGGACCAAAGATGAATGGCTCGAAAAGGTATGTGCCATGATGAAAGATCTCGTTTGTGGACGGTACATCAATCAGAATGATGCGACCCCGAAATGTCAGCAGATGGGGAAGAGCTATTACTTCTGCTCTGTGGCTTGTAGGAAACAGTTTGAAAAAGACCCAAAGAAGTACCTGGACCAATGTGCTAAGAAATCGACAGGTACGTCGAAAACGTGAATCCCAGGAGTACATGTCAATGTTTGTTGGATCATCAACACTGGATAAGCAGCTGTGAGTCTCTACTTCTGGCTTGAGATCTTGACTCTATCGCTTCTGACGTGGCTTGCCGTGATACTTTGGCGCACGAGGGGGCAGTATTATTCATGGAGAATGTTCTTCATATCTGGCATCCTCATATTCATGGCGCAGTTGTCACATCCACTTCTGAGGTACTTGTCCAGCGAAGTTTATGAAACCGTCGGTTCTTCACCTGCACGGTATACTGTTCTTATCGATGCAGTTGCGGGCATCGCTGATCCAGCCGCGATCCTATTCCTGGTGATTGGATTCATTCAGACAATCATGGTCCGGCGTGCAGATGAGAAAAAGATCCGCATATTGGAAAGCCTGTTGCCGTTTTGTTGCTACTGCAGGAAGTATCGAACCAAGGAGGAGGTGTGGCTGCCGCTGGAAAGCCTGCTGGAACGACATGTATCTCGGTTTATTTATGGCATTTGTCCCGATTGTGTAGTAAGCATGCTGAAGCAGGCCCCCCTCCGAGGGGGACACGAGAAGAAAGCCCTTTGATCGGTTGGAGTGTTGAGGTCGGGACTCCAGAGCATGGGTTACTTCCGCTGGTTCTTTGTGGTATCCTCTGATGTAGTACTCACCATCGCAGACTTCTGGGAATCGATGACTGGCCGCCTCAACGCGTGGCTGTCCGCTTCTCGGCCAGTGTCCGAAATTCGCACACGGCCATCCTCCACCGTATGATCGCCTACTCTGGAATCGCAGTTATTGTGCATGGCACAGTAGTTGAACCAACCGGAAGACAAGGTATGATGGCATGATTACACGAAGATCCTATAAAATTGGGCGGAACCAATTAGTCCAAAAACTCTGGTTATTGCTCACACTGCTCTCGTGGCAGTGCGTGAAGCTACCGGAGGAACCGATTGTGCCCAAGTGGTCCATTCCAATAAGCGTTCCCCTGGCTGATACCGCGTATTACCTCCGTGACATTCTACAACGAAGTGCCGACTTGACAGTCCAAGGGTCGGAGATCGTGTTCAGACCAGGCACCTATCAGTTCGACACAGTGAATATCGGTGATCGGCTTCAATTAAGAGCTGTTCATTCAACGAACGTTGCTCAGTCCATTGGATACTTCAGGGTAAACCTGCCGTCGCCTTTGACGGCCGCGGTTCCAGCGGCGCAGTTTTTTGATACCATTCCCCGGAGCGCCTCGCCAATCCCCGGCTTCCGCGCTCATCACATTTCGCTGACCATTAATACGCTCGCGCAGTTCGAGTATGCACACCTGAAAACGGGAGAATTCCGCCTGGAGATTCGAAACGAGCTTCCAATTCCTTTGACGTTGCCCGCCGGCGTCCACATCGTGAACATCGGCGCAGGAGACACGATGGTCTCATTTGCTGGAGGGACCATTGATGCTTACGGATTCTGGTCGCCGCCCCCCGGTTCATTGGCGAACGCGTATATCCGGTCACAGATACAACTCGAGTTTGACATTGAATCCCCCGGGAGCAGCGGTCGCGCGGTCGCGATCCCACCGGACTCAGGCCTGGCGGTTTCGATACAGATCGTCAATGCGTTAGCGGACGAGGAGCGAGCCCGATTTTTTACCCGGGGGTTCGGGGGTTCCACCGTTCGGGACTTCATCCTTGATGACTCGACGTATCTCCAATACGCGCGTTTCGAGAGTGGATCTTTACAAGTTCAACTCGAGAATCTCACAGACATCAGCCTGGGGCTCGATCTGCAATTCCTTGAACTCATCGACCGATTGACAAACCAACCAATGATTCTTAATGTGGAACTCTCCCCACGGTCGCTCTGGAGACAGTCTATTGATCTTCCGCGGTATGAATTCCAGTCACCCACTGGTCAACCCACGAACACGGCACGAGTATCAGCCTCGATTCTGACGCAGACGTTGACTGCTGAAACGCCTATTACGCTCCGAGCGACTGACGGTGTGAATGCGACCATCACGGCGGGCAGCGAACCAATCAAGATTCGGTCTATCTCCGGTATCCCGAAGCCCACGGCTATCAGCATCAACGATACGGTCCAACTCCCGTGGGGTGATTTTCCTCTACACTTTTCAGCTGACAGTATTAGCCTCGACTCGGTCATGATGAAGCTCAACTACGGTATGAAGGGGGGGTACCCGGTTGACCTCAAGCTGAGGTTGCTCGGGCTGTCTCAACGCGGCGATGTTGTGTCATCGATGGAAGTGCCGCCGGGTGGTAGCCTGGATCCGGCCATGCATCGTTTGATGCCCAATACTCCAGAGGTCATCGAATTCAGCGCGCAGAACGGTCTTGTTGCACAGTTCTTTGCTCAGCTCCTCACGAGCCGCCCAGCTCAACTTGTTATACTTGGGTACGGGGTAGTGAACCCCCTCGATCGCTACGTCCTTCGCGAGAGCGGGACAATAGACGAGCATAGCTCGATTGTCTCCTCGGTCGATCTGACAGTGCCGATACGTCTCACGATCATCCAGGGTATTTTCCAAGACACTGTAATTCTCGGAGGTAATGACACTCAAGGGATCCTATTTGATCAAAAAATCATTCCACACCTTGAGGAAGCAGCAGTCTGTTTCACGCTCGAGAACGCCGTACCTTTATCGGTGGGCTTTGAGGCAACATTGCTGGATCGCGAGGGGCGAGCCCTGTTGAGTCTCCCTGAACCTGATCAGGGTAAGTTGGGGATCGCGGCTGGTTCGCCCGAACATCCAAACCATACAGCTACACCTATAAAAGTCAGGCTTACCAGAACACGTCTAGAGCAACTCAATCACGTGCATAGCATCGCATTTCGATTCTCTTTCGACTCGAATAATCGTCCAGCTGTCCTGAGAACGGACGAGTTCGTCCGCATGCGTGCCTACGTGATCGCGACGTACTTCGTCGACCCTCACTGACAGAGCGCCGATTATGACCGGCATGAGGCTTGATCCGTTTCGTCTTGCTGCAGCGGCCGGAGTAATCCTGCTCTCATCTGATTTTCTGATTGCAGGAGGTGATCAGACGAATGCCCGGGGTCTCGGCATGGCACAGGCGGTCGTTGCTTCCTCGCGAGGTCTGGAATCGATCGGTTCGAACCCCTCGAACCTTGCACTGCCATTGACTGGAAACACTCGAGGCTATGTTTGTCGCGCGGTTTCCCACGATACGACGTTCCGATACCGTAACCTTTTCAACATCGATACCGTAGTGATCGTCTCGGTCTCACACGACTCTCTCGTAGTCGTACGGCGGAGCCCACCCACGGTGACTCTGTCCCTGCTTCCAGCAATGGCTCGCCTGGAGAGTAATGCTCTTACCGCGGAAATCTACACCGGACACTTCACTCGACGCGGTCGCGGCTCTCTCCAAGACCCGGAGTATCTCACGGATGCGGAGAAGACCACGATTCTCGGCCTTTTATCCGACAACTTTGTCCACCTTGAGTTGGATGCGGGTGTACGGCTGTTTGGGATCGCGTACAACAACGATGCGATCGGAGCAGTGGCCCTGACTGTCACGGATCGAGCGTCGGTTCATGTCGATCTCCCAAAAGATTATCTCCGATTCACCTTCTTCGGATTGGATACCCTCGGCTCGTCGTACGATTTCCGTGGAACGAACCTCCGCGGGTGGTATCTGCGCGAATACGCCGTGAGCTACGCCCACATTTTCCCGAATGTACTGCCCGGCCGGGATTTTTCGGTGGGTGTGAGCCTGAAGCTTGTTCACGGATTCGCCGGCGTTTTCACAGATCGGTTCAACGCCGAATTCTCAAACACTGTCGAGCGAGACGGCGCCACAGGTGACATCCAGAATTACTCGCTCCGAGGCCTGGCGGACATAAGGATCGTGCGATCAACAAGCGCGACGTTCTCGACCGGTAAACTTGCGTTGTTTCCGGCACCCGCTGGAAGAGGTCTTGGGCTAGACATTGGACTCTCGGCTGAAATCGTGCCAGCCGTTCGATTGGCGGCAAGCCTCGTCGACCTGGGTTCGATTCGCTGGTTCTCCGGGACGAGACTGACGGGCGCAAACGGGACGGTCGAGGTAACGAACCCGGCGTCAAGTGCACAGGCTGACCAAGTCGTCCATGCGATCAACTGGGTGGACACAACGATCGGGGAATTTACGACACCGCTTGCCACCTCGGTGCGGGTTGGAGGAGCAATTCAAGTCGATCGCCTCGCTTTAATGCACTGGATACCGGGATGCTGGCTCATCACAGTCGAGTGTCGCAAGGATTTCAACCAGTCGCCAGGAAACTCTCCACACCCACACTATGCCATCGGTTCCGAGTACAGGCCGCTTGGCTGGTTACCGCTTCGTACCGGTTTTTCGTACACACGCGCCAGTCGGGTACGCTGGTCTGCCGGTGCCGGATTGGATCTTGGAGTGTTAAGTATCGATCTAGGGACGGAGAACGTTAAACTTCTCTCCCGGCAGGGCGATTATGATCTCGTCTCAGCGAGTATTGCCGTGACCGCCAGATTGTAGAATGGTTAAAGAATCTAGATGTCCTCATCCTGAACACTGTTCGTTCTTGGAACAACTCTCCAGATGCATTCCTTATCCTTTCAGGCTGCTGATGCTGTCTTTTTCACTGAAAACTTGAATTTCACTCCGACGGCCTCCGCCTTACATTTTGGCACGACCCTTGTACTACTTGTAGGCATGCTATGGGATAGGAATATAGTCTGCTCCTCCAAGCCCGATTTAAATCCTGGAGATAGTTCAACGGTCTCAGAAGCTCTGGAATCGGTCATCAGGGTGCTTGGTGTGCTGGAAGACCATCTCCGGCTCGTCTATGCTCACGCCGATTACGCGACCATTACACGGTTAGATCTGTTTGAGATCGTTAAGGAAATTCAACATATCTGCATGCGCTGCAGGACCTTATGTCGGCCTATTCCCACGGAAACCAAGGATGCAATTTCGAAGCACAGTGCAGTTCCATAATTCACAAGAGAATCGGAATCAGGAGACAAGGATCCAGTTTGAGAGTGAGTTCTGAACCTATGGCCAACGACACATCCAATGCGATTCCCAACATGAATAAGAAAATCACAATCTTGCTTGCAGACGACAATGAGGAGCTTTTATCCACGCTTGGTACAATGCTTTCTGAGGCGGGTTACTGCGTTTTGACGGTGAGCAATGGCGAGCAGGCGATTGCAACCCTTCGTGAGGCATCGGTTCAATTCATCATACTTGACCTCAAGATGCCGAAAGTAGACGGCTGGACCGTCTTAGCGTTTGTAAAGCAACAGTTTCCCAATATCAGAGTACTGGTACTGACAGCATATGGGAGCATGGCCACCGCAATACGGGCGAAAAAGAACGGTGCCGATGATTTTTTGGACAAACCTTCCGATGTCGAGGAGATTCTGCATACGGTTGATAGAATACTGCACCAAAGCTCGACGCCGTTCCATTCCTAGAGTGCTCCACGCAAAGGCAAAGACTACTTCAGCAGACCGTATTTCGTCGCGCTGTGAGAACCCCACGGAGATCTGTCAGCAGCTTGCCCCCATTCATCCCGTGTCGTAGATATTAAATGATCGTGGACCTGGCATCCTGTTATCGGCATGAGTTCCCTCCCCTGATCCGACCATTTCGCGCACATTCTGCATCATCTATGAGGAGGTCCCGGCCGGACCATTCCAGCCTGAATTCTTCGTAGTTCAAGGCAGGAAGGACGGACGAAATGGCTCACCGAGCTTGCATTTATTCAGTACCCTGGCAGTACGCCGTCTTTCGTTCGAAACTACGTATCAGAAGGCAGTCGTAGCGGGGGGAGGAACTTCTCTCTACTCACAGACCTTCACAAGGTCTTATTGATATTCTCCATACCTTTCAGTAACTTCATGCGAAGCGATCAGGTAGACTCGGGGGAGTTTTACACATCAGAGTTCTTTCATAAGTCCTATTGCGAAACTGCACACGAACAAGGCTTTTGGGGAAGGTTTTTTCGATTAGTGGACTCAAATAAAAGAAATAACTACGCAATATTGCGTCATTACAGATGTTAGTAACTATGTTACAAAAAAGTTGAGTCTCACAATCGAAGGTGGTAAGTTAGAATGCAACCAACATTATAACAACCACTCAACGAAAGGAGACT
>JGI1357J11328_10002421_pt1 | contig 13461 bp, 9 predicted proteins | sample Subgrocontami54m_FD_11328 | JGI IMG/M metagenome (IMG submission 11328)
ACCGTCAAGACCGCTCCAGGCGCGGACGACGACACGGCCGGATCAGGGGTGCGGCAGCACCTCGAACCCCTCGGCCGAGGCCGCCGCCGAGAGCAGGTCGTCCAGGCAGACGAAGGCGCGCCGTTGCGGGCGGTGATCCACTAGGACCAGCGCGGCCGCGAGCTGGAGCGAGTCGCCCGCGCGCAGCGGATGGGTCCGTAGAAGGCGGCTGGCGGTTTCACGAACTGGGAGGAGCGCGTCCACCTCGGTCCAGCGGCCGGAAAACGAGTCCAGCCGCCTCACCGCCTGCGCCAATTCGTTGAGCGTCAGGCGCCCCTCCCTCTGATGGCGGCAGAGAGCCGACAAGGCCTCAGTCCGGGTCAGGCACCAGACGACCATTTGCCTATCGGCTCGGAAGCAGTCGCGACACCTGCGGCTCGTCACCTCTTCGGCGACGAGCGGGACCACCGCGGAGGTGTCCCAAAACCTCATCTCGACTCTCTCCGCTCCCGAAGTAGCGCAGCGAGCACGCCCGCATCGGGTCCGCCTGGGCCCGGTCTGAGCAGTTCCCTCGGAATCGGCCCCGGTTTCCCTCGCCGGACGATTCCCCGACGTTCCTGGAGTGCGAGGAAGGCCTCGTCCTCGGACTCCCCCCCGGCCTCCACCGGCACGAGGTCGGCGACCGGGGTGTCCCGATCCAGGATCCGTACCCGCCCGCCGCGCCGTACATGCGCGAGGTACTTGGACAGGTGGGCCTTGGCCTCGGCGATCTTGACTATCTTCATGTGTCCAACTTGGTCAACTTCAACGACCTCACGATACCGCGTGATCCGGCCACGCGTCAAGGGGGCGCCAGACCCCTCGTGGCCAATGGCGCCTACCACGGCGTCGCGCCTACACGCTTGCGCCGCCCTCGGGCGCAGGAATCGGCCTCTCACCGGGAGAGCGCCTTCGCCTTTCCCACCAGACGGACGAACTCGGCGCGGTAGCCACTTGGGTCCGCCCCGACGCTGCCTCTGGCGATCTCGGCAAGGGCGTCCCACGTGAACCCCGTTGCGTGCTCCGAGCGCCTCAGCAGCATCCCGTATCCGGCCACCGCCGCCGCGAAGCGGAAGTCCTCGGAGGCGTCGTCGAACCGCGCGCGCTCGTCCGAGAGCGGGACCTCCATGAGCGTGCTCGTGTCCGACTGCGGAGCCTTGTAGCGCAGCTTCACCGTGCACAGCTCGGCGCCCGCCGCCGCGCCGGTCGGCTCCGAGGGCTGCTGGTACTTCAGCGGGTCGACCGCGGGCCTCCCGTCCGGCGACTCCGACCCCGCCGGAACGACCTCGTAGAGGGCCGTCACGGTGTGCCCCGCGCCGATCTCGCCGGCGTCCTTCTTGTCGTCGTTGAAGTCCTCCTTCGCGAGCAGGCGGTTCTCGTAGCCAATCAGCCGGTACGACGCCACCCGCGCCGGGTTGAACTCGATCTGGACCTTCACGTCCTTCGCGATCGTGCAGAGCGTCCCCGCCATCTGCTCGACCAGCACCTTCCGCCCCTCGGACAGCGTGTCGATGTAGGCGTAGTTCCCGTTCCCCTTGTCCGCGAGCTGTTCGAGCGTGCCGTCCTTGTAGTTGCCCATGCCGAAGCCGAGCACGGAGAGGAACACCCCGGACTTCGCCTTCTCCTCGATGAGGCGCACGAGGTCGCCCTGGCTGGTCACGCCGACGTTCCAATCGCCGTCCGTCGCCAGGATGACGCGGTTCGTGCCCCCCTCGACGAGGTTTTGCATCGCGATGGCGTAGGCGAGCTGGATCCCCGATCCGCCGTTCGTCGAGCCCCCCGCGCTGAGGCGCTCGAGGGAGTCACGGATCGGCGCCGTCTGGTCGCCCCTCGTCGGCGGGAGGACCAGGCCCGAGGCCCCCGCGTAGACCACGATCGAGACGCGGTCGTTTTCAGTGAGCTGGTCCACGAGCATCGACATGGCCGACTTCACGAGCGGGAGCTTGTTCGGCTCGGCCATCGAGCCTGACACGTCGACGAGGAACACGAGGTTGCTCCGCGGGCGCTTCGCGACGTCGATCTCGCGCCCCTTGAGGCCGACGCGGAGAAGGCGATGCCCGGATTTCCAGGGGCAGGCCGCGAGCTCGAGGTGGACGGCGAAGGGGTGTACGTCGTCCGGCTGGGCGTACGCGTAGGTGAAGTAGTTGACGAGCTCTTCGATCCGCACGGCGTCGGGGGGCGGGAGCATCCGGCCCGTGAGGAATCGGCGCACGTTCGCGTAGCTCGCCGTGTCGACGTCGATGCTGAACGTCGAGAGGGGGTTTTCCCACGCGGAGAGGAAGGCGTTCTCGGCGATGTGGGAGTAGTCCTCAGTGTTGTGGGCGACGTCGGGCTGGGGCGGCGGGGCGCCGGCGAAGCCGCCGGCGGCCGCGCGGGCCGGAGGCGCTCCGGCTCGCATCGCCCGATCCGCGCTTCCCGAGCGGCCCCCGTACAGGCCGGCGGCCGCGCCGGGGCCGATGCTCATGGAGTCGCGCGTCTCCATGTGAGATTGCCATCTGCTGCTCGATCGCGGGCTTCCCGCGAGGCAACCCGCGGACATCGACACGTTGCAGTCGCCGCCCTGGCGATCCATCGACTCGTTGTGGTCCGTCTCCCTGGTCTCCGGGAAGAAGATGACGACATCGTCGTACTCCGCATCGACCGCAGGTCGCTCAAGCGCGACGAGGGTGGGCTCTTCCCGCCACTCGCGGCTGACCCGGACGGAATCGTAGTCCGTGCCGTGCGGCGCCGAATTCGTTGTGATGACCAGCTCGTGGTCGTCCATCGCGGCCACCGATCCCCTCTCCTCGGTCACGCCCGGCCACATGATAGCGAGCACGGCGCACGCCGCGGCCGTGGCGCCGACGAACCACCACGTAGAGCGGCGGATCCTGTCGCGTCGGGGGATCGGGGCGGGCTCGGCGACGGGCTGGACCTCCACCGGTTCATCCCCCTCCGTCGTCAGCCTCTCCTCGATCCTGTCTGCGCGGCGGCGGGCCTCCTCGGCCTGGCTGCGGAGTGCGGGTTCGGCGGCGATCGCGACCGCGATCGTCTGCGCCTCGTCGCCCGTCAGCTCGCCCAGTGCGAATGCGGTGACCTTCCAGTCTTCGATCCTCGTGTTCATCGGATTGCCCCCTCAGAGACGACGTCCAGCTACCTGCCCACGCGCAGGATCGCGTTGTGGATCATGACGCCGACGTGGCCAACGGAATGGCCCGTCACCTCGGCGATCTCCTTGTACGAGAGTCCCTCCTGGAACTTCAGCCTGACGACCTCCCGCTCCCTCTCGGGGAGGAGGCCGAGGAGCCGCACCGCGTCCGCGGAGGGCTCGAGCGCCAGGACGCTCGGGTCGAGAGGAGCAGCGTGGCTAGCTCGCTCGGCAGGCCCGCAGGTCGGGAGCGCGCCCACACGGGGCTCCCTGCTCCCGCGGACCACCGACCTCGCGCGGCACACCGCGAAGAGCCACGGGGCGGGGCGTGAGCGGTCCACGGTCGAGGAGCGCCTCCACAGCTCGAGAAACGTCTCCTGGACAGCGTCCCTCGCCCGACTGTAGTCCCGCGTCAGCGAGAAGGCGTAGCGCACCAGCGGACGTTCGAGGCTTCGCACGACCTCGGCGAGCCACTCGGTCTTGGGGAGGATGGCCGTCTCGGTCGCCATGGCGTCTCCTGACATCGCTCGGATATCCGTGGAAACGGACGGATGGCCTGCAGGTTCGACGCGGATTGTCGCGAGGGATCTCGCCTGGATGCACTCACCCTGTGGTGCAGGGGATGCGGTGACCGGGAATTCCTGCCCCCGTGGGAATGGCCCGGCGTGTGTGAGGTCCCCTCCACCGGATCGACGCTCGCCAGCGGACCCTCCATGCACGAATCCGGGGCGATCCGGTCTCTGCGCCCCTCGGTTTCCCGTTGCGACGGTCGAGGGTCAGGGATAGCATCCTCCCCCGCGCCTTGACGGAGAGGACTCGATTCGACGATGCCCATCAAGAAGTCCGAGCTGTATGCCTCCCTCTGGAAGAGCTGCGACGAGCTGCGCGGCGGAATGGACGCCTCGCAGTACAAGGACTTCGTCCTCGTCCTGCTCTTCATGAAGTACGTCTCCGACAAGGCTGTCAGCCAGAAGGGCTATCTGCTCGACGTGCCCAAGGGCGCGCAGTTCGCCGACATGGTCGCGCTCAAGGGCGACAAGGAGATCGGGGAGAAGATCAACAAGATCATCGCCAAGCTGGCGGAGGCGAATGACCTCAAGGGCGTCATCGACGTCGCCGACTTCAACGACCCCGACAAGCTCGGCAAGGGCAAGGAGATGGTCGATCGCCTTTCCAACCTCGTCGCGATCTTCGATACGCCCGCGCTCGACTTCCGGAGCAACCGCGCCGAGGGCGACGACCTTCTTGGCGATGCCTACGAATACCTGATGCGGAACTTCGCGACCGAGTCCGGCAAGAGCAAAGGGCAGTTCTACACGCCGGCGGAGGTCTCGCGCATCATGGCCCGGGTCATCGGCGTCGGCGAGGCCAGGTCGGCAAACCAGACCATCCACGATCCGACGTGCGGCTCCGGGTCGCTGCTGGTCAAGGCCCACGACGAGGCGAAGGGCCGTGCGGGCTTCGATCTCGCGCTCTACGGGCAGGCGATGGACAACGCAACGGCCGCCCTGGCGCGGATGAACATGATCCTGCACGACTGCCCGACAGCGGAGATCTGGAAGGACAACACGCTCTCGACCCCCCACTTCAAGGCCAGCGACGCCCGCCTGAAGACCTTCGACTACGTCGTCGCCAACCCGCCGTTCTCCACGAAGGCCTGGAGCAACGGATTCCAGCCCGAGAAAGACGAGTACAAGCGCTTCGAGTTCGGCGTGCCGCCCCGAAAGAACGGCGACTACGCCTTCCTCCTGCACGTCCTCACCTGTCTCAAGAGCACCGGCAAGGGCGCGGTCATCCTCCCGCACGGGGTCCTGTTTCGCGGCAACGTCGAAGCGGCGATACGCCGCGAGATCGTCAAGCGCGGGTACATCAAGGGCATCATCGGCCTGCCCCCCAACCTGTTCTACGGAACGGGCATCCCCGCCTGCATCGTCGTGCTGGACAAGGAGAACGCCGCCGGCCGCAAGGGCGTTTTCATGGTGGACGCCTCTCGAGGCTTCATCAAGGACGGCAACAAGAACCGCCTTCGCGCCCAGGACATCCACCGGATCGTGGACGCGTTTGCGCGCCAGGTGGACGCCCCGAGGTACTCCCGCGTCGTGCCGCTTCCGGAGATCGCCGACCCGAGGAACGACTTCAACCTGAACATCCCGCGCTACATCGATAGCAGCGAGCCCGAGGACCTGCAGGACATCGATGGCCACCTGCGCGGCGGCATCCCCGACCGGGACATCGAGGCGCTCGACCGGTACTGGCAGGTCCTGCCCTCGGTGCGTCCGTTGCTGTTCGAGTCCGCGGGGCGACCGGGCTACAGCCGATTGAGGCTGCCGTCGGCCCAGCTCAAGACGGCCATCCTGGGCCATGCCGAGTTTGCGGCGTTCACGGCCTCCGTCGCCGCGCTGTTCGCGAAGTGGAGGAAGGCCAACGCCCCGCGGCTCCATGCCCTCAAGTCGGGCGACCACCCGAAGACGCTGATCGAGGACCTCTCGGAGGACCTGCTGGTCACCTTTGGCAGGGCACGGCTGCTCGACCCCTACGATGTCTATCAGCACCTGATGGACTCCTGGGCGGCGACCATGCAGGACGACGTGTACCTGATCGCGCACGCCGGATGGGTGGAGGCCGCGAAGCCGAGGCTGGTCGTCGAAACCAAGGACCAGAAGAGCAAGGAGGAGGCGGACTTCACGGTGGGGAAACAGAAGCTCAAGTGCGATCTGATCCCGGTCGGGCTCCTGGTCGCCCGCTTCTTCGGCGCCGAGAAGGCGGCCATCGACGACCTGGAGGGCGCAGTCGGCTCGCTGGAGCACCAGCTCGAGGAGCTCAGGGAGGAATACGGCGTCGAGGGCGGCACGCTGGAGGAGGTGGTGGACGAGAAGGGGAAGATCTCGAAGAAGGCGGTGGCTGCGCGTCTGAAGGAGATGGGCAGCGACCCGGAGGACGCCGAGGAGCGGAAGGCGCTCGAGGGCTACGCAGCCCTTCTCGACAAGCACGCGGAGGCAAGAGGACGGTTGAAGGCCGCACAGGAGGCGCTCGAGGCCAAGGTCGCCGCGAGGTACGGAAGGCTCACGGAGGCCGAGATCAAGACGCTGGTCGTGGAGGACAAGTGGGTGGCGCAGCTCACCGCGGCCGTCAAGGGCGAAGTGGACCGAGTCTCGCAGACGCTCACAGCCCGCATCCAGGAGCTGGCCGACCGGTACGCCGTCCCGCTGCCGCGGCTGACCGAGGAGGTGGAGCGTCTCTCCGCCCGCGTGGACGCGCACCTCCAGAAGGCCGCTATGCAGAAGCTCCTGACTGGTCAAACCCGCCTGCCGGGACTCCAGGGAGAGTGGGAGTGGAAGCAAGTCGCCGAGATGGGCGAAGTGTTGGCGGGCAAGGCGTTGGCTGTACGGGGCCCTGGACCACTACGGCCCTATCTCTCCGAACCAAGAACGTGCTCGACGGCCGCATCGACGTCGAAGACGTTCTCACCATGCCGATGACCGCCGAGGAGTTTGGGCGGTTCCGCGTGGTGCGGGGCGACGTTCTTCTCAACGAGGGCCAGTCAGTTGAGCTCGTTGGTCGGTGTTCGCTTTACCGGGACGAACTGTCGTCACCGTGCGCGATGCAGAACCAGCTGCTCCGCTTTCGGGCGCGAACGTACACATCGCCGACGTTTGCCGAGCAACTCTTTCGCCACTGTCAACACACCGGAGTCTTCGCCGCGATCTCTACCCAGACAACCTCAGTCGCCCACCTGGGGAGCGAGAGACTCAAGAGCCTTCGACTGCTATGGCCAGTTGATAAGGCTGAGCAAGACGCGATCGCGACAATTCTCTCCGACATGGATGCAGAACTGGCGGCCCTTGAAGCGCGGCTCACGAAGACGCGCGCTCTCAAGCAGGGGATGATGCAGGCGCTGCTGACGGGGAGGGTCCGCCTCGTATGACCACCCCTCGTCGAAGAACCCCCGCGAAGAAGCCAAGGTTGAGCGCCATCGCGGCCGTGCCGGGCTTGCTCGTGACCGACGTGCGCCGGCTGATCGAGTCCGCCCGCCAGCAGGTCGCCCAGGTCGTCAACGCCGGGCTGACGATGCTCTACTGGCAGATCGGCACGCGCATCCGACAGGACGTCCTCAAGGCGAAGCGGGCCGAGTACGGCGCCGAGGTCGTCGGCGAGCTCTCGCGCAAATTGGCCCCCGACTTCGGGCGGGGCTTCGGCCAGCGGAACCTCTTCCGCATGGTGCGCTTCGCCGAGGTGTTCCCGGACTCGAGGATAGTGTCATCGCTGATGACACAATTGGGCTGGACGCACTTCATCTACATCATCGCCCTGGAGGACGACCTCAAGCGCGACTTCTACGCGGAGATGTGCCGCATCGAGCGCTGGAGCACGCGGACCCTCCAGGAGAAGATTGCGGGCATGCTCTACGAGCGTACCGCCCTGTCGAAGAGGCCCGAGAAGCTCATCCGTCGGGAGCTGGAGGTCCTCCGCGCCGAGGACAAGCTGACGCCCGACCTCGTGTTCCAGGACCCCTACCTGCTCGACTTCCTGGGCCTGAAGGACGCCTACAGCGAAAGGGACCTCGAGGCGGCCCTCCTGCGGGAAATCGAGCGGTTCCTCCTCGAATTGGGCGCGGGGTTCGCGTTCGTCGAGCGGCAGAAGCGAATCACGCTCGATGGCGACGACTACTACAAGGACCTGCTCTTCTACCACCGCCGCCTGCGAAGGCTGATCGTCATCGAGATCAAGCTGGACGACTTCAAGCCGGCCGACGCCGGGCAGGTCGAGCTCTACCTGCGGTGGCTGGACCGCCACGAGCGCCAACCGGGCGAGGACGCCCCCTTGGCCATCATCCTGTGCGCCGGCAAGAAGCGCGAGACCGTCGAGTACCTGGACCTGGGCCGAAGCGGCATTCACGTCGCAGAGTACCTGACCGAGCTGCCGCCGCGGGAGGTCCTCCGAGACCGCTTCCATCGGGCCGTGGCCCTGGCACGAGCGCGCCTCGAAGGCCGCGCGTCCGATGGGGGAGAGACGCGGGCATGAGCGAGATCGGCCAGGTCGAGAAGCGGACCCAGCGGCGGGTGATGAAGCTGTTTCGCGAGCAGCTCGGCTACGACGACCTGGGCGATTGGATCGACCGCGAAGGCAACTGCAACATCGAGGCGGACCTGTTGCGCGCCTTCCTGCGGGACAGGCAGGGGTGCGCGGAGGCCCTGATTGCCCGTGCCCTCCACCAGCTCGAGAAGGCGGCGGGCGACGCCAGCAAGAGCCTCTACGATCGCAATCGCGCCGTCTACGACCTGCTCCGGTACGGCGTGAAGGTGAAGCTCGACGTCGGTGAGCAGACGCAGACCGTCTGGCTCGTCGATTGGGAGCGCCCCGAGAGGAACCACTTCGCCGTGGCCGAGGAGGTGACCGTTCCTGGGCGCGACGCGAAGGCCCACCCCAAGCGGCCGGACGTCGTGCTCTACGTGAACGGTATCGCCCTGGGCGTGATCGAGCTGAAGCGATCCACGGTGTCCGTCGCCGAGGGCATCCGGCAAAACCTCGACAACCAGAAGAGGGTCTTCATCGAGCACTTCTTCTCCACGATGCAGTGGGTCATCGCGGGGAACGACACCGAGGGCCTGCGCTACGGGGCGATCCAGACGCCGGAGAAGTACTACCTGACCTGGAAGGAGAAGAGCGACGTCGCCAACCCCCTGGATCGCGCCCTCCTCCAGGTCTGCAACAAGCAGCGCTTCCTTGAGCTGATCCACGACTTCGTCGTGTTCGACGCCGGGGTGAAGAAGGTCTGCCGCCCGAACCAGTACTTCGGGGCGCGCGCGGCGCAGGAGCACGTAAGGAGGCGCGAAGGGGGAATCGTCTGGCACACGCAGGGCTCGGGCAAGAGCCTGACGATGGTGTGGCTCACCAGGTGGATCCGGGAACACGTCGAGAACGCCCGCGTGCTGATCGTCACGGACCGGACCGAGCTGGACGAGCAGATCGAGTCGGTCTTCAAGGGCGTGAACGAGGGCATCTACCGTACGAGCAGCGGGGCGGACCTGATCGCCACGCTGAACGCGACAGCCCCATGGCTGGTCTGCTCCCTGATCCACAAGTTCGGGGGAAAGGAGGAGGGGGAGGAGGTCGGCGACATCGCCGGCTACATCGAAGAGCTGAAGAGGGCGCTCCCCACGGGCTTTTCCGCCAAGGGGGATCTCTTCGTCTTCGTGGACGAGTGCCACCGCACGCAGTCCGGGGACCTGCACAAGGCGATGAAGGCCATCCTCCCGCGCGCCACGTTCATCGGCTTCACGGGGACCCCGCTCCTGCGCGCGGACAAGCAGAGGAGCATCGAGGTCTTCGGGCCCTACATCCACACGTACAAGTTCGACGAGGCGGTGAAGGACGGCGTGGTCCTCGACCTGAGCTACGAGGCCCGGGACATCGACCAGCGCATCACCTCCCAGGCGAAGATCGATCAGTGGTTCGAGGCCAAGACCAGGGGGTTGACGGACCTGGCGAAGGCCCAGCTCAAGGCGCGCTGGGGCACGATGAAGAAGGTGCTGTCGAGCCAGTCCCGGCTGGAGCAGATCGTCGCCGACATCCTCATGGACATGGAGACCCGGGATCGGCTGCGCAGCGGCCGCGGCAACGCCCTCCTGGTCTCGGGCAGCATCTACCAGGCGTGCAAGTTCTTCGAGCTGTTCGACAAGACCGACCTGAAGGGCAAGTGCGCGATCGTGACGTCCTACAGGCCGTCCCCCGCCGAGATCAAGGGCGAGGAAAGCGGCGAGGGTCTGACCGAGCGGCTACGCCAGTACGACATCTACAAGCGGATGCTCGGCGACTGGTTCGACGAGTCGCCGGACGAGGCGGTGAAACGGGTCGACGAATTCGAGAAGGCGGTGAAGCGAAAGTTCATCGACGAACCCGGCCAGATGAAGCTCCTGATCGTGGTCGACAAGCTCCTCACCGGATTCGATGCCCCGCCCGCGACCTACCTCTACATCGACAAGCAGATGCGGGACCATGGCCTGTTCCAGGCGATCTGCCGCGTGAACCGTCTCGACGGCGAGGACAAGGAGTACGGGTACATCGTCGACTACAAGGACCTATTCCAGAGCCTGGAGGGCGCCGTGAAGGACTACACCCACGGCGGTCTCCAAGGTTACGACAGGGAGGATGTCGCCGGACTGTTGAAGGACCGCGTCGGGAAGGCCCGGGAACGGCTGGAGGAGACACTGGAAGCCGTGAAGGCACTTTGCGAGCCGGTGGATGCGCCGAGGGACTCGGCGGCCTACCTGCGCTACTTCTGCGCGAAGGACTCGGGGGATGTCGCGCAGCTCAAGGAGAACGAGCCGAACCGCCTGGCCCTGTACAAGCACGTCGCGGCGCTCGTTCGGGCCTTCGCAAACCTGGCCAACGAGCTGCAGGAGGCCGGGTACTCCGCCAACGAGGGCGCCGCGGTCCGGAGGGATGTGAACCACTATGAAAGGGTCCGCACCGAGGTGAAACTCGCCAGCGGCGATTACATCGACCTCAAGATGTACGAGCCGGCGATGCGGCACCTGCTCGACGCCTACATCCAGGCGGAGGAGAGCAAGAAGGTGTCGGCGTTCGACGACATGTCTCTCGTCCGCCTGATCGTCGAGCGGGGCGCGGCCGCGGTCGAGGCCCTGCCGGACGGGATCAAGAAGAGCAAGGAAACGGTCGCCGAAACCATCGAGAACAACGTCCGGAGGCTGATCGTCGACGAGCAGCCCATCAACCCCAAGTACTACGAGAAGATGTCGGAGCTGCTCGATGCCCTGATTGAGCAGCGACGCAGAGAAGCAATGGACTACCAGGAGTACCTGCGCCGGATTGTCGAGCTGGCAAGGCAGGTGACGAACCCGGCCATGGGAGGCGCCTATCCGCCGGCGATTGACACTCCGGGGAAGAGGTCGTTGTACGACAACCTCGGCCGTGGCGAGCAGCTCGCGCTCGAGATCGACGCGGCGATTCGCGCGAGTCGCCAGGACGACTGGCGCGGCAACCCCTTCAAGATCAAGAAGGTGAAGAACTCAATCCGGACCGTATTCGAGTCGGTCCGGCCGCAGCCGGGAGTTGATGCAGACGTCGTCAATGCACGTGACCTGGGGGAGTCGCCCGCGGTCTTCGCCAAGCCTCCGGCGGAGACATTCGAGCAACGTGTCGAGAGGATTCTCGAATTGGTGATGAACCAGGATGAGTACTGAGAGCGACCAACTGAGAGTGGCCGGCCTCGCGATTCAGGTGATCCGAAAGGACATCAAGAACCTGCACCTGGGCGTCTATCCGCCGGACGGCCGAGTGCGCCTGGCGGTCCCCTTCGGCATCAGCGACGCTGCCGCTCGATTGGCCATCATCGGGAAGGTCGCGTGGATACGGAGGCAGCAGGCACGGTTCGCGGCACAGCCTCGACAGTCCAAGAGGGAAATGGTGAGCGGGGAGAGCCACTTCTACATGGGGAGGCGCTATCGCCTGCACGTGGTGGAGCGCGAGGCTCCGAGTCGCGTTCTTCTGCGAAGGCGAGCGATTCTCGAACTTCAAGTACGGGGGAGGTGCGATGCGGGGGTCCGCAGGCGGGTCCTATTCCGCTGGTACCGTGAACGCCTCCGCGAACTTCTTCCCCCCGTCCTCGCCAGGTGGGAGGTCGCCCTCGGCGTCCGCGCGCTCGATGTGCGCATCAGGAGAATGAGGACCAGGTGGGGTACCTGCAATGCACTCGCACGGCGGATCTGGGTAAACCTCGATCTCGCCCTGAAGCCTGTTCAGTGCCTCGACTACATCATCGTCCACGAGCTGGCCCATTTCATCGAACCGCTCCATGGCGAGCGATTCGTCGCACTGATGGACCGACACCTGCCGCGCTGGCGGCACCACCGAGATGTACTGAATCAGGCGCCTCTGGGCCATGCGGAGTGGACCTACTGAGCCGCCCGCCGCTTGATGCTGGGCGCGCGGCGTGGTCCAATCGCACCCCGTGACCCCGCAGGAGTCGTTCTTCCTCCAGCTCGTCCGCGAGCGCGCCCTCGCTACGGAGCGCGACCTCGAGGCCGCCGTCCGCCTCCGAGAGGACCGCGGCCCCACAGCCTCACTCCCCGACCTCCTCGTCGGCCTCGGCTGCATCAACGCCGCCCAGAAGGAGGCCCTCCTCGCCGAGACCCGCCCGCGCCAAGTCGTCTCCGAGACCCCGACGCTCGCCGGTCCCGAGGCCGCCACCGCAATCGGGCCGATCGGGGCGACCCCCGCCGCGCAGGGCGGCCCCTACCCGGGCTACGAGGTCCTCGAGGAGATCGCCCACGGAGGCATGGGGATCGTCTACAAGGCCCGCCAGACCGCCCTCGGACGCCTCGTCGCCCTCAAGGTCCTCATCGCCGGCGAGCATGCCTCCCCCGAGCTCCTCGAGCGCTTCCACCGCGAGGCCCGCGCCAGCGCGAAGCTCGAACACCCCAACATCGTCCAGGTCTACGACGCCAAGCAGGACGGCAACGTCCACTACTTCACCATGCGACTCGTCGACGGGCTGCCCCTCTCCCACCTCTCACGCGGGAAGGGCCTCCCTCCCCGCCGCGCCCTCGAGGTCGCCCGCAAGGTTGCCCTCGCCCTCGATTACGCCCACCGACAGGGCGTCATCCACCGCGACGTCAAGCCCGCGAACATCCTGATCGACGCCGCGGGCGAGCCTCACGTCGCCGACTTCGGCCTCGCCAAGGACCTCTCGACTCACCCTCCGGGCTCGAGCGAGGCCGGCCTGACCGTTCAAGGGTCCGCGCTGGGGACGCCGAGCTACGCCTCGCCCGAGCAGGTCGGCGCAGACTCCACGCACATCGACGCCCGCACCGACGTCTACGGCCTGGGGGCCACGCTCTACGAGATGCTCACGGGCCGCCCGCCCTTCGTCGGCGAGAGCGTCTTCACGATCGTCGCCGACGTCCTCGGCCGCGAGCCCGACGCGCCGCGCGCCCTGAACGCGAACCTCCACCGCGACATCGAGACCATCTGCCTCAAGGCGATGGAGAAGGACCCCGCGCGCCGCTACGCGACCGCCGCCGACCTCGCCGAGGACGTCCGCCGCTACCTCGAGGGGGAGCCGATCCTCGCGCGCCCCGTCTCGGGCCCCGAGCGCCTCTGGCGGAAGGCCGCGAAACACCGCGCCGTCGTGATCCCCTCGATCGCCGCCGTCCTCATCGCGTCGGGGTGGGGAGGGTGGTGGGCGTGGTCCGCCTCCGAGCGGCGCGAGGTCTCCCGCCGCGCCGAGCATGCCGAAGAGGCCCTCGGGAAGGCGGAGCGGGTCTCTCGCGTCCTCGCCCGTTGGTCGCGGCTTT
>JGI1357J11328_10002439_pt1 | contig 13421 bp, 12 predicted proteins | sample Subgrocontami54m_FD_11328 | JGI IMG/M metagenome (IMG submission 11328)
GAAACCGAGGAGGACGCTACTCCAGCCGTAATCGAGGTACCGGAGGTAAGACCCGTTGCGCCGAACGTCTCATTTGAGGAGAACGTCCACTGCGCGTAGTTACCTGTTCCGGACTTCGATACATCACACTTGAGAGCAACCGTCTTTGAGGTGCCTTTGGCAAGCGTAAGTTGGGTGTCAAGCGTGAAGGTGTTGTCCTTCACGGATGCGGCTGATGCCGCTGATGGGTTCACAATGTTCGAACCCGTGTTAAGAGCAGTCGTTCCATCGAAGAGCTGACAGTTTGTGAGGTCACCCGCAACTGCGTAGTTGTGCTGGACTATCGCTGAGGTGAAGCGTACATCTTCACCCGAGTTTGTCGCATCAAACACCAGATTCGCAAAGGTGAATGCTTTAGCACCACGAATCACATTCTGAGCTGTTGGAGAGGTCGAAAGCGATACGTTCACCGCACCGGTTTTCACCGTGTAGGAGTTACCCGAAACGGTTCCGGTGTTCGCAACGCTGATCGACGTTCCTGATACATCCCCGGTGGCTGACGTCCAGTCGCTTGAAGGCGTTGTGGATGCAGATACCAAGGTGTCAGAGAGAAAGTCGGTCGAAAGCTTGCCTCGCAAGACATAGGTCTTCTTGCCAACCGGGAAGGAAACCGCGTCCGTAAAGGTAAAGACCATCTGGGTGTCGGTCGTACCGGATCCGTCTTTCGGGCCGGCAATAACTTTGCCCGTTGCGTTATCAACCAACTTCACGTCTGTGTAGTCGGCTTCGAATACGCTTGCGACGTTCTTATTGGCTGACACGCGGAAGACCATCGAGGAAACCGTGACCGTCTCGCCCTTCACATCAACATCGAAGGCGCCGATGGGCTGATCATTGAGGTTCACCGCAATGTTTTGCGCGGGTATAGCAGTAGAACCGGTCACCGAAACGGTGCCAGCGCCAATGGTTGCCGCATAGGCATTCCAGATTGGATTTGTGTCGGTCGAGAACGATCCGGCAGTAGCCGTTCCGGCTGATCCACCGGTTGGCGTAATACCGTAGCCGAATGACTGGCCAATAATGTAGAGATCAGTGAAGCGGTACAGGTCAAAGTCAACGGTTCGGTTAGAACCATTCACGATGTCGGCAATCACGTAGATCTCGGCCTGATTACCTTTCTTCAGGGCAATGCCGTCGCCAAAGGTAGCAGTGTAGTACTTACCATCAGCCGAAACAGTTGCCGGATAATCAGTTCCGTTCACGTTCACTTTGACGTTTGCAATATCAGTTGCTGCGGCAGAACCCGATTGGTTGAAGCTCACCCATTTCATGATGAGGTCTTCGGCTGAACCCGCAGTTGCGCGAATTGCAGTGAATTTGTACGCATTTGTCCCAATCTCTTTGGTCTGGGCAGAACCGGGATCATTCACGCCTCGTGCCATGGTCGCAGAACCAATCGTAAGAGTCGAGTTCATGGTGATCGGGCTTCCTACAATAGGAAGGGACCCTGCCACCTGAGCCGCGCCCGCGTCAACTGCGACAACCGCCATACGTGCGACAGATCCGCCGTCGGATGGTGATGCAGGTCGGTTGATTGCAACGGTAATGGTCCTTGATGTTCCTTTCGCAACCGTAAACTTGTTGTTCAAGATTGCCTGATGATTTGCATTGAGTGTCTTCGAGAGACCGATCTGAAGACCGTTCTCGTCAAGAAGCACCACACTCGAAATTGAAGAGTCTGCGGCAGGACCTTGTCGTTCAACCGTGACCGAATTCACCACGATGTCGCCATCGCTCGAAGCGGTTACGGTGAATGAAGTTGCCTTAATTCTTGACGCTGAAGCAGGAGCAAGTGTGTCACCTGGTTGCGTTGCCGCGGAAACGGTAAGACCCGTGCCTACTACTGGCGGAGGAGTCGGGCCGGGTGGCGGCGGAGGTGTTGGCGTACCCGCTACGAGTGCGTCATATTTCGCGCGAGACTTTGAGCCAAAGTATCCGGCTGTCGGCGATACGCCGTTTGCTGCCTGCCATTTGGAGACCGCACCCTGCGTTCGCGTTCCGAAATACGTGGACTCACTGCCTGGAGATCCAGCGCCGCTTGAAGCGACCTGGTGTCCCTTTGAATTCAGATATTTTTGCAAACACATCACATCATCACCCTCAACCCCAATCGTGAGGTCGCGTGTGAAGGTGCATTTGCCTGCGACTGCTGGCTGTGCGCCTATGAGCGCATTCAACTGCAGTGTAAGGGCAGCGATGCTCGCCTGAAGTTCGGCAATGGTCACTGCAGATGCAATCTGCGGAATGGCCACGCCGGCTCCGGAGAGCAGAACAGCCGTTGAGAGAGCTACGACAATTCGCGTCATAGCGCTCCTCGGTATGAATTTATCCATATAGTAATGACTGATCGGTTTCCGTTTGAGTGCTCTGCACTCACTCGAAAACGTATCTCACCGTGAAAGCCGTTTCGACATATAAGTTCGGCCGAACGGTGAAGTTATGAATTAACGATAACGGGGAATCATGAGTAGGGGATAAGTCCGGTCGTTGACCGGATAGATCCCGAAACCCATGGGTAAAAACGAAAGTAAAAGAAGATGAACATATATCTTACGATCCATGAGTTGTCAAAGTTCTGGAGAGCTTGCGCGATCAATCGTTTCGGTCCACGTATCAGCTCATTACAGCCGATTTGGCAGTGTAGCAGGCTAGTACCTGAATCGCAACTTGACGCTATTCTTTTTTTATTTTACAAAACTGCAACCAAAAAGATTGCCCCAGATAACGGTTTCCACCATTATGAATTAGATTTCTGCACTGGTTCCATTATAGATGGCTCTGATATCCGCGCAAACGAGCAGTGTGGATAAGTGATAATCGAAAAAGAGCATATACGAAAGGATTTTAGCCAGAACCATCACATCCATACTTGCTCGAACCTATTATACGGTACCTTAGAAGAAATATACAAAAACCATGTGGATAACTGTTCTTAGAACGTGACCAAATCTTCCTGTATTGGCGATAGTATGGTGCAATCCCCTGACCCGAGCACCACCCTGCCGTTCAGACATCCAAAACTAGCCTCTTTTGATCTTCACATGATCTCGACTCCTCTCCTGGGTAACTGAGTACGGCCAACACTCTAAATTTGCGAACTTGCGTCATTTTCTCTCGGACATATATAGGACACATGAAAAGAGCGGATCTTTCAGGCTAATTTTTCTCTCGGACATTTAATGTCCGAGAGAAATGTACATGGTCCAACGATTGTCTCCGCGCCGCTGAATAAGACCCGAGCTCACAAGCTCATTAAGATCGCGTTGAATAGTCTTCTCACTTACGGCCTCACCGAAAAGAGCGCAGATCTGACTTATTGGGGCCTCTCTCTGTTCCCTCATATAGGCGAGAATGCGATCCTGTCGGGAATTGAGGTACAAGGCGTCGGGTGCAACCGAGGGCTTTGCTCCAAACTCGATATTTTTATCTTCAACCCTTACCGACTCTGCTCGAATTGAGGCCGCAAGATCTTCTTGCATACGTTGATACGCTTCGAATATCCGATCGGCATTCGATTCTGCTATCCAATGAAGATCGCGCCCGAAACGAATGAGTTCATGAATTGCCAAAATTTGCTTTCGCAGACCTTCATGTGCGTGTCCACTCGCCCAATCCGGACTTACCCCAAGCCCGGCAATGCCCGTCATGATCTCAAGAGAGCGACGACGGAGTTCAAATTTCAAGACAGCGTCAAACGTAGGAATATCACTCACACGATAAATCGCCGCACATGCGGCAACGGCTCTTTTTCTGATATCGTCAGGCAGTGACTGCATAGAAATACGAATGTAGGCAGGGTAGCGAATACGTCTCCCGGCGTCAACCAAAGGAGACACACCTCTCAAGAACTAAAATCAAAAACCTCCCCGATGTACATCGGGGAGGTTTTTGAGTGCGTGGATAAAATTATTTAAAAGATGCAACTTCCTCTCGAACTTCAACGTTTCTGCTGTGACGCACGCCCTTCGAGAACTCCACCACGCCATTTTTTACATCAACCACGACTCGATCTCCCGCCTTCACCCGGCCGGCGATCACCTCTTGTGCTAACCCGTTCAAAACAAACGTTTGAATGGCACGCTTCAGGGGACGCGCACCATAATGAAGGTCGAACCCCTTATCGACAAGATAATTCTTGAGTGCAGTCCGAAAATCAAGCTCAATCCCCTTTGCGCGAGTCCTCTCCAAAACTTTCTCAAGCTGAACCTCAACGATTTTTCTCAGCACATCTTTCGAAAGCGAATTAAAAATGACTATTTCATCCACGCGATTCAAGAATTCGGGGCGGAAACTCCGTTCAAGCGCTTTTCGGATTTTATCCTTCAGATTCTCTTCATCGCGCTCTTTGGTATCGTCAACGGCCGAGGCAAACCCAAGACGCGAGAGCTCCTGGATATATTCCGAACCGATATTCGACGTCATTGCAATAATCGTGTTTTTAAAGTTAATCACTCGACCCTTTGCGTCGGTAAGGCGACCATTATCAAGCACCTGGAGGAGAATATTAAAAACCTCAGGATGTGCTTTCTCGACTTCATCAAAGAGAATCACTGAGTATGGGCGATGCTTAATTTTCTCCGTAAGTTGTCCTCCTTCTTCGTAGCCGACGTAGCCCGGCGGAGATCCGATAAACCTGGCCACGGTATGACGCTCCATAAACTCCGACATATCCACGCGAATCAGAGCCTTTTCATCATTAAACATGAACTCAGCAAGAGCCTTTGAAAGTTCGGTTTTCCCGACTCCGGAAGGGCCGAGGAACATGAAGGACGCGATCGGCCGATCCTCATCTTGAATCCCCGCGCGAGATCGGCGTACGGCATGAGCAACTTTCTCAATCGCCTCCCCCTGGCCGATCACCCGCTTCCCTAACACTTCTTCAAGACGCATCAGCTTCTCGGTTTCAGCTTCAAGCATCCGAGTTACCGGAATGCCGGTCCAGCGTGCCACCACTTCGGCGATATCCTCGGCAACCACCTCTTCCTTCAGCATTTTCCGCTCTTTTTGGATTTTCTGAAGCTTTATTTCAGAATCAGCAAGTTTCTTATCGGCAACAGGAATTTTGCCGTATCGAATTTCCGCAACTTTTTCAAAATTCCCTTCGCGTTCACGAATATCCGATTCCTGACGCAAATCGTCAAGCTCTTTCTTGAGGCTCCGTATCGCAATAATTAATTCTTTCTCCTCGTGCCAACGCGCCTCGAGTTTCTTTGATTTTCCCTTGAGCGTCGTAATCTCGCGGGTCACTATCCCCTGACGTGATTTGGAACCCTTTGCGCTTTCCTTTTTGAGTGTTTCTTTTTCAATCTCCAATCGAGTTAATTCACGACGCAATTCCTCGAGTTCCTTCGGGAGAGAATCAATTTCAAGCCGGAGGGATGATGCGGCTTCGTCCATGAGATCAACTGCTTTGTCGGGAAGAAAGCGGTCCGAAATATAGCGCGCAGAGAGATCGACTGCCGCGCGAAGTGCTGAATCCGAAATGCGAACCCCGTGATGAACTTCGTATTTCGCTTTCACACCTCGGAGAATGCTCATCGCCTCATCCGGCGTTGGCTCATCCACATAGACCGGCTGGAATCTCCGCGCCAGTGCAGGATCTTTTTCAATATACTTGTGGTACTCCTTCAGCGTGGTTGCACCAATGGCACGAAGTTCGCCTCTCGCGAGAGCCGGTTTCATCATGTTTGAGGCATCAATTGCACCCTCTGCTGCCCCTGCTCCTACAATCGTATGAAGCTCGTCTATGAAAATAATATATTTGCCCTGCTGGCGTTCGAGCTCCTTTAACACGGCTTTCAGGCGATCTTCAAACTCGCCGCGATACTTCGTACCGGCAACAAGCGATCCAAGATCAAGGCTAATCAATTCCTTCTCTTTCAACGACTCGGGGATATCACCTGATACGATACGCAATGCAAGACCCTCAACAATCGCGGTCTTCCCGACACCGGCTTCTCCGATGAGAACGGGATTATTTTTTGTTCGCCGCGAAAGGACCTGCATGATCCGCCGGATTTCATCATCCCGCCCGACCACGGGATCAAGTTTTTCTTCACGCGCAAGCTTCGTCAAGCTCCTCGCATATTTCTCGAGCACATTGTATTTTGCCTCAGGTTCGGGGTCGGTAATACGCTGGGAACCCCGAAGTTCGTGCAGTACTTTCACCGCGGCTTCATGCGCGACTCCAAGCTCAAGCAGGAGATCCCTCGCCGGAGACGGCACTGCGAGAATCGCAAGGAAAAGGTGCTCAACCGAAATAAATTCGTCCTTCATCTGATTCGCTTCGCGATGGGCTTGCTCCATGACACGACCAAGATCCTGTGAAAGATAGAGTGAGGCAATGCCGCCGGAGCCAGCGATTCGCGGCTGTCGGTCAAGTAAATCCAAGACTTTATCTGCAATGGCTGATACGTCTTGATTGAGCTTCTCGAGCACAGCCTCCACAGTCCCCTCCTCCTGGAGGACTAGGGCCGCAAGAATATGAAGCGGAGTGATTTGCTGGTGTGAACGCTCAATCGCAAGATCATGAGCGCGTTTTAAGGCCTCCTGTGCTTTTATGGTGAAGTTGTTGAACGGGGTCATGGGCATTGGATTAGGGTATAGGGGTTAGAGAATAGATTGAAATACCATAATAGTAGGAAATCTAAAAATGGACCAGATCACGATCAATTAATGATACCAGACTCAAAAAGCAATTGGTCAATAATCTGTGAACAACAAAAATGTAGCGCAAATTTAGCAGTCGTGTCAAGAGAGTGCTAACTGGTAATCTACGCCAGCTGATAGGGCTGATTTAGACTGCTTCGATCCGCTCAATTCTCTACTCTCTATTCTCTCGCACTAGTCCACCGCTTCAACGCTCTCAACACCGGGTACTCTTTCCTTCAAGAGTTCTTCAATGCCGGCTTTGAGTGTTAGATCCGAAAGCGGACAGCCGTGACATGTTCCGAGTAGCCGTACCTTCACGGTTCCGCCTTCAACACCAACAAACTCTATGTTGCCGGCGTGTAAGGCCAGCATCGGGCGAATCTCTTCAAGCGTCTTTTCAATAGCTTCCTGCATACCGTGTGAAAACGAAGTCCCTACTCTCTATTCTCTACTCTCTTATGCACCGTAACGACTATATTCCGACATTCATACCAAATTTTGAGACAAGGAGTAGTGCGAGTAATCCCCACAAGATCGCAAACCCAGTTACAATGCGCCCTTCCTTTTTCAACCCATCTTCTCGAAGCATCCAGATCCCGAGCAGAATTCCCGCAAAAATAGGATTCAAAATAGTAATGATCACTGACCAGAAAAAGAGGCGATTCTTATTGATGGTTACTTGGTCCATGGTTGGTGAGCTCATAAGCGAGATAAGCTAATAAGTAAATTAAGTTTTGTCGACGTTTCGTGCGGAGCTTACCTCGCTTATCTAGCTTATTCGCTTATCAGCTCGTCGCTCAACCTCCTTCCAATCAATGGCTCGGAAGAAAACATCAATATAGTCGGCCTTCTTGATTCCATAATCAAGCGTATAGGCGTGTTCAAAAACATCGAGCACAAGCAAAGGTACAGCACCGGCAAGATGCCCCACGTCATGCTCATTGATCCACACGTTAAAGAGTTCTCCGCTTGCGCGATCGTAGTAAAAAACCACCCAGCCGATCCCCCGCATGGCACCAACGGCACGAAAATCTTTTTCCCAGTTCTCATGCGATCCATAGATTCGCGAAATGCTTTTTGCAAAATCAGAATCAACCGAAGGCGCCGCACCAGTCTTGGTCATGTTCCCAAAATAGAGTTCATGTAGGCGCATTCCGTTGAATTCCCAACCGAAACGTCTTTGGATTTCCGAATGTCCTGGGGTTCCGATTTTATCAGCTTTCACGAGCGCCTCAAGTTCCTGCATCATCAGATTCACATTCTTCACATACCCCTGATACAACGCAAAATGATTCTTCAGCAGTTGATCACTGAAGCCTGGTGTGCCGAGAAGGTGGTCGTAATTTTTTGGTTCGAACATAGTATGAGCTGATAAGTTAATAAGCGAGATAAGCTGATAAGTTTTTACGTGTGGCTTACCGGACAGTTCAAAGCTTATTAGCTTACATGCTTATCTCGCTTATAGGCTCGCATCACGGATACATCTGATTCCCTTCTTCATCATACACAATGATCGCTTGGGTCGGACAGGATTTTGCGGCAAGAAGCAACATTTCGTCATCAATGGTTTGATCTTCGAGATCAGCGCGATCCGTCATGTCTGAGGAAGGAGGGGGGACTTTTCTCCGGAGGACCGCTTTATTTTCAGGATCAAGCTCAAAGGTTGAGGGTGCGACCGCAATACAAGATGCCGCCCCAATGCAGAGGTTGCGGTCAATCATGATTTTCGCAATGCGCGGTTTTTTCGGGGTTTCTTGATTTTCCATTATGATTGATGTAAAATCTCCGTACTGAATCGACAACCAAGGAGGTACTCAATGAGCTTATCGCTACTTATCTTGTCGCTCCTCGCCTGTGGTTACGTCGTCTCGAACATCGTCATCGCCATACAGTGGGTCTGGGGAATGAGGCGCAATGGCTCTTCCGTACTCATGCGGACCTTTGCTTTCCTCGTCGGGCTTTTTCTAGGGATCCCCTGCCAAATCTATCTTCGGGTCTGCGGACGCTGGGTCAAGGATATCGACGAAGCCTGCGATGATCGAATCTTCGCTCCCCCGGAATCCAACTCGTTCAGTCGCATTCACAAGCTGTGATGCGATCTTTTTTTACCCATAATACTTCTCTTTGTAAAAACGGATGAGCTGTTCAACATCGGTGATAATCTCGGGCGAGCCGATGCCTACCTTTAATTTTTGCTGAACGGCATCAAGATCCATGGCACCCTCGAGTACCGCCTCCTCAATATCATGATCAGTGATATTCAGTTTCGGATCAATGACCTTCGCGCCCTCCACGATGACGCGCTCGTGCTGACCGCTTTCGTGAAAATAGTCGTTCGCGGCTTTTCGAAACGCTTTGTCGGCAAGAACGGAGCAGTGAATCTTTCTATTGGGAAGCCCCCCCAGGCGCATCATGATATCCTGCGGCCGCACTTTCAGCGCATCCGCAACCGTCATGCCCTCATGCTCGGTAATCATAACAGAGAACATTGAAGTGGCCGCGATGGCCGAGGCGCATCCAAATGTTCTCCACTTCATTTCTTTAACTCGCTCGGTCGCAGGATCAATCGCGAGCCACATGAACATCATGTCTCCGCAATTATGTACGAGAAATGCATCGGTCGCATACGTATGACTGCCGGCAACTTCAAAATTCATCAATTTTCCGCCGACGAACGGCACTCGCTCGATGCCCTTCACGGGAAGGTACAGGATATTCTCCTCGAACCACGCACGCACTTCATGACGTTTTGAAGGATCACGAAGGAACGACAGGCCGAGTATACCCGCGAGTTTCTCGAGTGACGCCATATCGCCCACATGAATTCGATATGCGGCTTGATGATGTACGCCTCGTACCTTTTTCGCTTGCTCCCGGAATGTTGAAGGAATAATGTGCTGACGAAGGAGGAGGAATACGATTTGTGAAAAAAGCTTTTGAGAAACGGTTGCGTATCCCGCACGCGGCTGTCGGCGTACTCGCGAGAAATATCCGTCACCAAGCCAAATTCCCTTGAGAAGCCCACGCTGAAGTTCTGGATCGGCGAACAGAAATTCTTCTGGAATATTCTTTCTTACGGCTGAATCTCCAAACATCCGACGAAATGCATGCGCAAGATGGACGTTGTACACGTCAACATCAATTCGGTGGTTCTCGGGTCGTTCGCGAATAGATGATTCGAGACCAAAGATATCTTTCGTCAGGAGAGCGACTCGATCGGCGAGGTGCCGCTCCCGATTGCTGAAAATGAAACCAAATTGAGTGCTCTTTGTATATCCCTCGGCAAGGAAGTATCCAAAAAGTTCGAGAAGTTCTTTAGTTATAGGAACCGTGGCAGGAATTGCTCGGCTCTTAAAATCCCATCGCCCTCTCACTGAAGAAAATTGCAGCGGCTTAACCGCACGCACTTCGGTCGGAATCGGATATGAGGAAATATCCCCCACCGAAAGCTCACCTGCATGATGCCAGGCGGAGGGTATACCCTTGCGGTAGCGATGGCGATGAAAACCATTCCCCGCAGGAATACGTTTCCCGTACACTAAGTGGTCCTCAGTAAGCGTCACCGTGCCAAGATAATTCTTCAGGCGCACGAGCAATGTTTTGGGATAGGTCACGCGAAAAATACGCTCGACCGCATGGTATCGAGAGTCGTGGCTAAACACGCGTTCTCCACGAGATACATTCTGAATGGTTTTAACATCGGGATTCGTAATGACATTTGTATCCGGCAAGAGACACGCAGGAGACCCAACTTTTCCGGTTGCGTTATACTGACCCGCGACTGGGTCCTCAAGCAGTAAATTCCGCGGATGAAAAAAATGATCCTTTACAATATCGCTGTAGTACCATTTTTCCCCCGTGTATTGATTCACCACATCAACTGCAGATGATGTTGGTGTGGTTCCTTGATTCTGATCGTTTGGCATAGTATTGGTAAACAAGATGTATCGTTGGTTATCCGAGCCCCCACGCCGCATTCACGACGAGAGGAGATCTAAATGAGGCTCGTAGCGAAGGTCAAAGTGCGGGAGCCGTCCCAAACGGGTCCAGGCACCTCCCTGCGTCTGCCGATCGGCAGTAGAATCTTCAACCATGAGGCTTTCGAAAGTGAGTTCGGGGATGGAGTTTCCCTTGAAGAGCACGCCGTGCCCGTCGACACCGACCTTCTGCCTGTGGCGCCGAATGAAATGGTCGAGGACACCACCTTCCGACGCGCAGAGAAACGGGTCAAACACTACTTCGGGTCGAACTGGCCTGACCTCGTCATCAAAATAGAATCTCTGCGCCTAGATGAAGGCGCGCCTTTCAGAGACGCTCTCTCGCAACGCGACCAAGCCCCCCGTAAGGTATTCTCCGACGGATGGCCAAACCACTGAGGTGAGCCGACATACGCTCTCGCGCTACGACTGAGAAAGAACACTCGGTCGTTTTTTTATTTGTTTGTCTCCAGAATACCTCTCCCGACCGCCCTCGAGAAAGGATGAATGGAGTAACAAACAAATAACCCCCTCCTTTTGCGCAATTGCGTTGTTGCATAGAAACAAAACATGAGATGGCAAAATGCTTGTGATATATATAGACTCATGAAGCGCGAAAAGGAGGGGGTGAACAGGAGATACCACTCTGCTCTGCTACGCGGAGCTCCATGTTCATTTATAGGTGCGGCCTCCGACCTTTACCCCCACACTCATTGTGGTAATGAATTCTGCGCACCGCACTTTGCCACAATGAGTGTGGGGGTTTACTTATAATTTTTCCCGCCGACCTTAATTCGTGCACCTTGTCCTGCGAATACTTCTGGATGTGAAATTTCTTTCTGATCGATTTCCATGCGGATCGGACTAATTTCGCGGAGTTTTGCGACGATCTCAGGAAATACTTCCATCACGTAATCGAGATCTTCTTTCGTCGTTGATCGCCCGAGCGTAAAGCGGAGAGAACTATGTGCATATTCATAGGGTTTCCCGAGCGCCAAAATCACGTGCGATGGATCAAGTGTCGTTGACGTACAGGCGGAGCCGGTTGATATCGCAATTCCCTTGGCATCAAGATAGAGAATCACGGCCTCTCCCTCGATATCAAGAACTGATACATTCACATTATTGGGGAGGCGCTCCGTTGGATGTCCATTCAAAACGGTTTTGGGAATTTCGCTCGTGAGGCGCTGGAAAAAATAATCCCGAAGTTCGGCGAGGCGGCGCGACTCCTGCTGTTTTTCCTCTTCCGCAATTTCAAGCGCTTTCGCGAATCCCACAATACCGGGAATATTTTCCGTACCGGAACGGAGATTCTTTTCTTGCCCTCCGCCCTGGAATATTGGCTTCAAGCGAACCCCACTTCGAATATAGAGCGCCCCGGTTCCCTTGGGACCGTAAATTTTTCCGCCGTTCAAACTCATGAGATCAACCCCGAGCTTTTGTGTATCAAGGTCAAGAAATCCTGCCGCCTGGGATGCGTCGCAATGAAAATACATCGGCATCTGATTTTTTTCGGCAAGCCGGGCTTTGCGAACATTTTTCACGATAGCCCCGATCTCGGCAATCGGCTGAATCGTTCCAATCTCATTATTCGCATACATCACCGAAACAAGCAGTGTATCGGGCCGGATGGCGTTCTTCAAAACTTCCAGAGAAAGAATGCCTTCCGCATCAACAGAAAGATAATCAACCTTCCATCCTTCGCGTTCAAGCGCCTCGAACGAACGAAGAGCCGCATGGTGCTCAATTTTGGTGGTAATCAAATGACCCTTGGTTTCACGGAACATCGCAACTGCACCAAAAATCGCGATGTTATCGGCTTCAGTGCCTCCGGCGGTAAAAATTACTTCCTCTGGCCGCGCATGCAAAATTTCGGCAACGGTTAATCGCGCCTGATCCAAGGCATCTTTCGCAATGCGCCCCTGTCGATACAGCGTTCCCGGATTGCCGTAGGCCGTATCCCAATACGGATCCATCGCGGCTTTCACGCGAGGATCCAGAGGAGTGGTTGCGGCGCAATCAAGATATACTTCTTTCATATTTCTATAATGAATCCACAGTGACGTGTGCAAATACCCGATCAACTTTCTCTTCGATCTCGCGCCATCGGCTTCGCGTCGGACAAAACGGAGCAAGCGAACAGAACTGCTCGGGATCAGATGATTTCAAACACCGCATCACGGGAGGCTCCTCAAATATGTCAATGATTTCTTTGATGGTCAATGTCTTCGGATTGCGCTTGAGGCGATACCCGCCGTCCGCACCTTTGCGCGCATCAAGTACGCCACGACGCCGAAGCGTCCCTGCAAGTTTTTCGAGAAACGGAAGCGGTAGATGCTGTTCTCTTGCGATTACGGCGAGGGATACAAATAACCCCGAAGTATGGGTTTTTCTAAGGGAGGCAAGGAGGATACAGGCGTAATCAATTTTTCTTGAAAATTGCATGATATATCAGACCCCACAGGTCTGAATTCAGAATACTACATCTAGACACTCGGTCAAGATGGGGAAAAAGCTCTCTTGGATTGAACTCGGAATGCCTTCCGCAGAATGAACATGGAGTTCCGCACCGCTCTGCGGTGCGGTATCTCCAGTTTACCCCCTCCTTTTCGCGCTTAATGGGTCTGTATATATCACAAGCATTTTGCCATCTCACGTTTTACTTCTATGCAACAACGCAGTTGCGCAAAAGGAGGGGGTTATTTGTTTGTATGACATTCGCCCCCGCCCCGACCGCGGTCGGGGCGGGGTATT
>JGI1357J11328_10002443_pt1 | contig 13407 bp, 15 predicted proteins | sample Subgrocontami54m_FD_11328 | JGI IMG/M metagenome (IMG submission 11328)
TTGCTTTCGATCTGGCGGATGCGTTCCGCCGATACGCCGAATTCCGCCGCCAGGTCGTGCAGCGTCGCCTGATCCTGCTCACGCAGCCAGCGCGCTTCAATAATGCGGCGGCTGCGGGCATCGAGGCTCGCGAGCGCGTGTTGCAGGCCTTCGCCCTTGAGGCGCGCCGTTTGCTCGTGTTCGAGGACACGGCCGGGCTCGTCTTCGTTATCGGTCAGGTAGGAGATCGGCGCGTACGCTTCGTCGCCGTCGTCGCCATCGAGCGGCTCGAGCGCGATGTCCCTGCCGCCGAGGCGGGTTTCCATTTCGACCACATCCCCGGGACTCACACCGAGTTGCCGGGCAATCGCCTTGACTTCGCTGGTGCCGAGCGCATCCAGCCCCGGCTTCATGCTGCGCAGGTTGAAGAAGAGTTTTCTTTGCGCCTTGGTGGTCGCGATTTTCACGATGCGCCAGTTGCGCAGAATAAATTCGTGCATTTCAGCGCGGATCCAGTGCACCGCGAATGAAACCAGCCTCACGCCGCGTTCAGGGTCGAAGCGCTTGACGGCTTTCATCAGTCCGATGTTGCCTTCCTGGATCAGGTCGGCTTGCTGCAGGCCGTATCCCATATACCCGCGCGCGACCGCAACCACCACACGCAGGTGCGACACAATCAACTGCCGCGCCGCCTCGAGGTCGTCATGGTCGCGAAAGCGGCGCGCCAGCTCGGTTTCCTCGCGCTGTGACAGGATCGGGAAGCGGTTGACGGACTGGATATAGCTATCCAGGCTGCCGCTGGTGGAAGGTATCGGTAAGGCGTAGCTGGTCATGGTCTAATGTCCTCTGGTCGCTATTTTAGCACTCTCATACTCTGAGTGCCAGATGTGGCCTATAGTTCCGGAGGGGTCTGGATTTTGAGGCGGTTACTTTTAAAAACAGTCTTATAATTAATTACTTGTCTGCGCCTGGTTCAATCAGCGCAAGATGCTGGCCAACCGACAGCCAAGCGCCAAACCAACCCAGGATCGCCGGAAAAACCAGCAGGCCCAAGCTGTCGCCGGGGCTCAGATACCTGAGCTGAATGAGCGTCGCATAAACGTGCGACAACTCGCCCAGATTGAGATTCAGCAGGTAGACGCCGCCGGTCACGATCAGCCACGCCGCCATACCGCCGGCGCACCCCTGGAGCGCTCCGAAATACAGGAACGGCCGGCGGATAAAAGCGTCGGTTCCTCCCAGCAGCTTGGTCACCTCAATCTCGTCGCGGCGCGTCAGCACCTGCAGCCGGATGGTGTTGAAGGTGGCGGCGATCAGGGCCAGCGCGAGCAGCGCGCTCAAAATGGCGGTCAACAGGCGGCCGAGCCGCAGCGCGGCATCAAGGCGCTGTGCCCAGAGGGCATCGAGTTGCACGTGCGTAACGCGCGGCCATTGCCGAAACTCGTTGCGTAGCGCCTTGAGCGCCTGTGGCGTGTTGTCCTTGGCGCTGACGATGAATGCATCGGGCAACGGATTTTGCGGCAGGCTGTCGATGACATCCGCGATACCGCTCGACTGCTTGAGCTCCTGCAGTGCCTCGTCCCGCGGCAGGAATCGAAACCGCGCTACGTGCGGGCTCTGCTTGAGGCGCGCTTCGATCTGCGCCACTTCGGTGCGGTTCGCATCGAGTGCCATGAAGACATTTACCAGCGGCTCGGCTGCAATTTGCTGCGACGAAGCCTGCAGATTCTCGATCAACACATACAGTCCGGCCGGCAGGCTCAGCGCCACGCCGATCACCAGAATGTTGAGCGCGCTGCCGAGCGGGGTACGGGCAAGCCGGCCGAAAGTCGCGGTAAAGCCGCGCCTATGCTGCGAGAACCACGCCTTCATATCGCCGCCTCTATTACCCGGATCGCAAGTATTGCCGCGCCGCATCGGCGTCCGGCGACATGAGCCTTGCTCGCATCCCCAATCGGGGTCCCTGCTCGGGGGCTCATATCGCCAGCTGCCCCTGTTTAAGCGCGATCACGCGCGGCGCGAGGCGCGCGAGCAGCGCCTGATCGTGGGTCGCGATGACCACCGTGACACCCACCTGGTTGAACGAGCGGAACAGTTCGCCGATATCCGCCGCATACTCGGCATCGAGATTGCCGGTCGGCTCATCAGCGAGCAATATCGCGGGTCGATGCACAATCGCGCGCGCGATGCACAAGCGCTGCTGCTCGCCTCCGGAAAGCGTGATGGGCATGGTTTTCTCGTACTCGAGCAGGCCGACCTTGTCGAGCGCGGCACGCACGCGCCGCGCGGCGTCGCGCGCCGGATAGCCCGCAATCTGCAGCGGCAGTGCGACGTTGTCGAACACATTGTGGTTGAACAACAGCTTGTGGTCCTGGAACACCAGCCCGAAATTGCGCCGCAAAAAAGGCACTGCGCGCGGTTTCAGCGCGCCGACATTCTGGCCGTTTACGATCACGCTGCCGGAGGTAGGCCGCTCTATTGCGACCAGCAGCTTGAGCAGCGTGGTTTTGCCGGCGCCGGAAGGGCCGGTAATGAACACCAGCTCGCCGGCATCAATGGTAAAGCCGATATCGTGCAGCGCCTGGCGCCCGCCGGGATAACGCTTGGAAACGTGACTGAGGGAAATCATGCATTAATCCAGCAGCGCATCGACAAATTCCCCGGCGTCGAACGGCCGCAGATCCTCGAGCGCTTCGCCGACGCCGATGAAACGCAGCGGAATCGGCCGCTCACCCGCGGCGGCCGAACGCAGGTGCGCGATGGCGGCGATGACCCCGCCCTTGGCGCTACCGTCGAGCTTGGTCAGCACCAACCCGGTGACGCCAAGCGCCGCGTCGAACGCCTTGACCTGGTTGACTGCGTTCTGCCCGGTATTCGCGTCGAGCACCAGCAGAATTTCATGCGGCGCGCCCGGCTGCGCTTTGGCAATCACGCGCTTCACCTTGCTGATCTCCTCCATCAGGTGGATCTGCGTCGGCAGCCGACCGGCGGTGTCGGCGAGCACGATGTCGGTGCCGCGCGCGCGCGCGGCGGTGACGGCGTCGAATATTACCGCGGCGGCATCGCCGGTCTGTTGCGTGATAACCGCGACGTTGTTGCGCTCGCCCCAGGCCTGCAGCTGCTCGCGAGCCGCTGCGCGAAAAGTGTCGCCCGCAGCGAGCAATATCGACTTGCCCTCGCGCTGGTAATAGGCGGCGATCTTGCCTATCGAGGTGGTTTTGCCCGCGCCATTGACCCCGGCGAGCATGATAACGAAGGGCTTATGCGCGGATACGTCAAGCGGAACGGCGATGGGCCGCAAAAGCGCGAGTAGCGCAGCGCGCAACGCGGGCTTGAGTTCGCGCGCTTCGCGATGGCGTGCGCGCTGCGCGCGCAGACCGCCGACTAAAAACTCCGCCGCCGCCGCGCCGACGTCGGCGGCAAGCAGCGTGGTTTCCAGCTCTTCGTAAAAGCGCTCATCGATATTGCCCGCGTCGAACAGAACGGACAGGTCGCGATTGAGCAGCTCGCGCGTGCGCGCCAGCCCGTGTTTCAGCCGCTCGTTCCAGCCGGTTCGGGGTATATCTTCGGATTTCATGAAACTTGCCATGGGTGGCGCGGTCAGAATCGGGGGGCGGGCATCGGATAGGGGAATTTGCTGCGTGCTGCACTGCATTCAAGCGCAATCACGGCTAATGCACTAAAATTCTAGCCGGAAAGCCCCGCCCAAGCTACCCAAACTTTCCTCTTTGAGGACTCAAGCGTGTTAATCAAAATCATCAGCGGCGCCCGGCGCGCACAAATCTGCGCACTATTCGCGGTATTGCCGCTCACCATCGCAGTGGCCGCCGCACAAAGCCACGAGCGTACGCTTCCCAACGGGCTGCGCGTGATCGTCAAGGAAGACCATCGCGCGCCGACCGTGGTCTCGATGGTGTGGTACAAGGCCGGCAGCATTGACGAGTTCAACGGCACCACCGGTGTCGCGCACGTGCTCGAACACATGATGTTCAAGGGCACCGAGGCGGTTCCGGGCGGCGAATTCTCCAGGATTGTCGCCGCCGCCGGCGGCCGCGACAATGCGTTCGTCAGCAGGGATTACACCGCCTTTTTCCAGCAGCTGCAGAAATCGCAGTTGCCGCTGTCGTTCCGGCTCGAGGCCGACCGCATGGCGAACCTGGTGCTCACGCCGGAGGAGTTCGCCAAGGAGATCAAGGTGGTGATGGAAGAACGGCGTTTGCGCACCGAAGACCGGCCGCAATCGCTGGCGTATGAACAATTGATGGCGACCGCGCTGACTGCTCATCCTTACCGCGCGCCCGTCGTCGGCTGGATGAACGATCTCGAAAACATGACCTGGCGCGACGCCAGGGAATGGTACGACCGCTGGTATGCGCCGAACAATGCGATCGTGGTCGTAGTGGGCGACGTCGATCCGCAGCAGGTGTTCGCGCTCGCCGACCAATATTTCGGCAAGCTCAAGCCCAGGGCGCTGCCGCAGCGCAAGCCGCAGGACGAACCCGCGCAGCGCGGCGTCCGGCGCGTGGCGGTCAAGGCGCCGGCCGAGTTGCCGTATCTGCTGATGGGTTACCGCGCGCCGGCGCTGCGCGATGTGGAGAAAGACTGGGAGCCTTACGCGCTCGAGATGCTTGCGGGTGTGCTTGATGGGCACGACGCGGCGCGCCTCACCACTGCGCTGGTGCGCGACCAGAAAATCGCCAACTCGGTCGATGCCGGCTACGACAGCACTTCACGCGGCCCCGGCATGTTCCTGTTGAGCGGCGTTCCAGCCGCCGGCAGGACCGCGGCGGAACTCGAGCAGGCGGTGCGGCGCGAGCTCGAAAAAGTTGCGAACGATGGCGTGAGCGAAGACGAACTGAAGCGTGTCAAGGCGCAGGTGGTCGCCTCCCAGGTGTTCCAGCGCGATTCGATGTTTTTCCAGGCGCGCCAGATCGGCTCGCTCGAGACCGCGGGGTATCCGCATCGAAGCGTCGATCTCATGATCCGCAAGCTGCAGCAGGTGACCGCGGCACAGGTGCAGCAGGTGGCGAAGAAATATCTGATCGATGACAGCTTGACCGTCGCGGTGCTCGACCCGCAGCCGCTCGACGGCCGCAAGCCCGCACCCGCGCCGAAAGGGCTGCGCCATGCGCAATAAACTCCGCGGCGCGTTGTGCGCGCTGATAGCGTTCGCGGCGGCGGCCCCCGTCTACGCGCTGTTGCCGATCCAGCATTGGCGGACCGCGGGCGGCGCGCAGGTTTATTTTGTCGAGAACCGCGATCTGCCGATGCTGGATGTAAGTGTGGATTTTCCTGCCGGTGCGGCGTTCGACACGCGCGCCAAGTCGGGTCTCGCCGCGCTCACGCAGCGTCTGCTCAAGCTCGGCGCCGGCGGCCTCGCGGAAGACGAGATTGCGCGGCGCATGGCCGACGCCGGGGCACAACTGGGCGGGCGTTTCGACTCCGACCGTGGCGGCGCCTCACTGCGCACGCTGACCAGCGCTGGCGAGCTCAAGCCTGCTCTCGACGTATTCGCGCGCGTGTTGCAGCGCCCGGAGTTTCCGGCGGCGGTGCTGGAACGCGAGAAAGTGCGCACCATCGATGCGATCCGGGAATCCGACACCAAGCCCGAGACCATACTTAGCAGGAATTTCTATACGCTGATTTACGGCGAACATCCGTATGGCCTGCGCGGCGCGGGCGAACCCAACACCGTTGCAGCGCTCACGCGCGACGACCTGGTCGATTTCTATCGCCGCCACTACACCGTCGACCGGGCGGTGGTGGCGGTGATGGGCAATCTCAGCCGCGGCGAGGCGGAAGCGCTCGCGGACCAGCTCACCGCCGGCCTGCCGCGCGCCGGTGCGCCGGCGGTAATTCCGGAGGTGCCGTCGCTCGCGCGCCCGGAAATGCGTCTGATCGCCCATCCGGCGACGCAAAGTCATCTGCTGGTCGGCGCGCCCGGCATCAGGCGCGACGACCCGGACTATTTTCCGCTGCTGGTGGGCAACTACATTCTTGGCGGCGGTGGCTTTGTCTCGCGCATCACTGACGAAGTGCGGCAAAAGCGCGGTCTGGCTTATTCGGCCTACAGCTATTTTTCCCCGCTCCTGCAGCGGGGGCCGTTCGTAATCGGGCTGCAGACACGCAAGGATCAGGCCGGCGAGGCGCTCGCGGTGGTGCGCGCGACACTCCGGGAATTTCTCGCCAACGGCCCGACCGCCGACGAGCTAAGCAAGGCGAAGCAGAACCTCGGGGGCGGCTTCCCGCTCCGGATCGACAGTAATCGCAAGATACTCGATTATCTCGGCCTGATCGGTTTTTATCAGCTGCCGCTGACGTATCTGGACGATTTCGTTTCCCTGGTCGAGAAGGTCACGCTGGATGACATTCGCAAGGCGTTCGCGCGCCGCGTGCACGTCGAGCGGCTGGTGACGGTGATTGTCGGCGCCGACGAGGCTGCGCTCGCTGCCGCGAAATGAGCGGGATGGCGGCGCGCCTTCTTCATGCGCAGAAATCAGGTCAGGATTATCGGCGGCGCGTGGCGCAGCAGGCTGATTTCGTTTCCGGCACGGACCGATCTGCGGCCGACTCCCGGCCGCGTGCGCGAGACACTGTTCAACTGGCTTGGCCAGGACCTTGACGGAAAAATCTGTCTCGATCTCTTTGCCGGCAGCGGCGCGCTCGGGTTTGAAGCCGCATCGCGTGGCGCGACGCGCGTAGTGATGGTCGAGCGCGATTCAGGCGCATTTCGCGCGCTGCAGGCGAGCGCCGCCGCGCTTAAAGCCGGATCAGTGGAACTGAAGTGCGCGGATGCGCTAGAATTCCTGCGCGCCGACGGTGGGACCTACGACGTGGTATTCCTCGATCCGCCGTTTCGCGCGGACTATCTGCCGCAGGTGCTGCCTGCGCTGATCCCGCGCCTTGCGCCAGGCGCCATGGTCCACGTCGAGGCGCCGCGGGCGCCCGCGGTTTCGCCGCCGTGGGAAGTGTTGCGCAGCGGCCGCGCGGGAGCGGTGACCCATCAATTGCTGAAATGGACACGCGATGAACCTTAAAGCGGTATACCCGGGCACATTCGATCCGATCACGCTCGGCCACGAGGATCTGGTGCGCCGCGCCTCCCGGTTGTTCGACGAGGTGATCCTCGCAATTGCCGACAGCCGCGCCAAGCAGCCGTTCTTCACGCTCGAGGAGCGCGTTGCAATGGCGAAGAATTCGCTTGCCGATTGCAGCAACGTAACAGTGGTGAGCTTCACCGGGCTGCTGATGAAGTTCGCGCAGCAGCACAACGCCAGGGTGGTGGTGCGGGGGCTGCGCGCGGTATCGGATTTCGATTATGAATTCCAGCTCGCCGGCATGAACCGCGATCTGTATCCCGACGTTGAAACCATGTTTTTGACGCCAGGCGAGCACTTCATGTTCGTTTCCGCCACCATCGTGCGTGAAATCTCGATCCTCGGAGGCGATGTCGGCAAGTTTGTCTCCCCGCACGTTGCCGGGCAGCTGCGCGCGAAGGTCAGGCAGATGGGCGGCAAGTAGTTCCGGGCGGGACCCGCTATGGCCTTGATGATCACCGATGAATGCATCAACTGCGATGTATGCGAGCCGGAATGCCCGAATGGCGCGATTTCGGCCGGCGAGGAAATCTATGTCATCGATCCCAGGCTGTGCACCGAATGCGTGGGCCATCACGACCAGCCGCAGTGCGTCACGGTGTGTCCGGTCGATTGCATCCCGCTCGATCCCGATTATGTCGAAACCAAAGAGCGGCTTCACGAGAAGTATTTACGCCTGACGGCGCAGAAGGCGTGATTAGTTCCGTAGGGCGGATACCGACTGAACATGCGCCGCGCCTGACCCATGAGCCTGCCGAATGCTGATCGTGCAATTGTCGATCCTGCCAAGGTACGCGACTACCTCCTGTCGAGTGTGCACCCTGTGGGCCGGTTCAAGGCGACCTTCTTCGTCTCCCTGGGCTACACACAGGACCGGTGGGAGACGCTACGCGACGATTTCCTTGCCCTCGCCAGAAGTGGTGACGCCGTACCGGGGCGGCTTAGAGTTTTTGGACGGATGTTCGAAGTCGATGGTATGCTGACCGGGCCATCCGGTCGTACGGCTGAGATCCGGACCGTGTGGATTGTCGCAAGTGACGAGGCTTCGCCCCGTTTCGTAACAGCATATCCGAGGTGAGTCATGTTCAAGCTACTCGACACAGTGGTCCTCAAGCGAGACATTCCGGAATCGGAGCTTCGTCGAGGCGATCTCGGAGCCATCGTCGAGCTACACACGCCTGATACTTTCGAGGTCGAGTTTGTGGCTGCCTCAGGCCGGACACAGGCACTGGTCACACTCCGTACTGATGACGTGCGACACGTTGATGATCACGATCTGATTGCTGTACGGTCTCTCGAACAAGCAACCGGCTAACCCGCGCATGAACACGGCCCCCACAGTTCCCCCGAAAAAGTTGACACCCTGCCCCCGTTGTCAGCACCGCTGGCAGCGCGGACAGTAATACGTCGCACGCTGTCCTTGCACGAAAGAGCGCACCGGCGCGCCGCAACTGAAGCACGCAAGGCCCGCGCGCCCGTAGACCAGAAAATTGTTCTGAAAATTACCGGCCACTCCGTCGCTGCCGACGTAATCGCGCAGGCTGGAGCCGCCGGCGTCAATCGCGAGCGTGAGCGTTTCCCTGATCGCCTCCGCCAACAACTGGCAGCGGGCAGGACCGATCCGCCGTGCCGGCGTCTTGGGATTGATGCCGGCGCGAAACAGCGCTTCGCTGGCGTAGATATTGCCGATGCCCGCGACCAGATGGCTGTCCATCAGCGCCTGCTTGATCGGGGCGCTGCGCTCACGCGTTGCGCGGTACAGCCATGCGCCGTCGAATCCGGCGTCGAGCGGTTCGGGCCCGAGGTCCTTGAGCAGCGGGTGTGACAGCGCTTCACCCCGGTGCCACAACACGAGCCCGAAACGGCGCGGGTCGCGCAGCCGCACCACCGCTCCGCTTGCCATCACCAGGTCGAAATGATCGTGGGCTTGCGGCGGCGTTGCGGCATCGGCGAGCCACAGCCGGCCCGACATGCCGAGGTGGATGATCAGCGTGCCACTGCCGCAGTCGAGCAGCAGATATTTGCCGCGGCGGCCGATCGCGCGCACCGTCGTGTTGGCGACTCGTTGCGGCAGGTCGCGCGGCACCGGCAGACGCAGCGCGCGGTTGCGCACCACCACAGTCCGGATGCGTTTGCCCTCGAGATGCGGCTGCAGCCCGCGCCGCGTGGTTTCGACTTCCGGCAGTTCCGGCATGCGGTTTTTCTGGTTGGGGTCTTACAACTGAGCAATCGCTCGCAACGCGTGCCGATGATGCACAGCGACCAAAAGAAGGGCAAACGCTACGGCGGCGATACGACTTGAAATCCTTGTCACGTTTCCTCCGAACACTTCATAACCGCCACCCGCCCTGCCGGCCACGGTATCAGCCGCCGATGGGCCGCGCGGCAGCAACGGCAGCGTAATATTCCCAGGCACGGCCGCGTGCCGTGGCTTCAGGCCCCGTCTGATCGCGCACCAACTCGGCCTCTTCGCGTGTAAAGGCGCGAATTTTTGTTGCGTTCCCGCCCGCCGCGGCCAACATGCGCAACTGCAGACCGGCGCTTTCTTCGAGAAAGCACGCCGCCACCGTCGCCGCCCGCACATTCGCAAATGCCGTGGTGATGCCGTGACCGCGCATCATGACGGCGGGGCTACTGCCGAGGCGCTGCGCAACCTCATCGCCCAGCGCGCGTGAGCGGATCAGGCCGACGCGCTCATATTCAGGCACGCCGTCGACGAATGCGCCTCCCATGTTGTGAACGACGCGGTGCGGCTCGCCGATCTGCGTGAGCGAGACACAAGCGAGCGGATGCGCGTGGACAACACCGTTGATCTCGGGGCGCGCGGCATAGATGCGGGCATGTATCCAGAACTCGCTGTTCGGCGTGCCGTTGCCCGACAGGACCTTGCCGTCCGTGTCGATCACCAGCAGGTCGTTCTCGTCAGCAAATCCGGGGCTGCGGCGCGTCGAAATAAAGAACGTGTTGGTTCCCGGAATCCGCGCACTGGCGTGTCCGAACGCGGTCGCCAGCCCGAAGCGCTCAATAATGCGATTGGCCACCGCCACGTCGTGCCGCAATTCGTTTTCCGTGTTTGTCATTCTTGGTCCTGGTTTTCCGGACAGGTTTGCAGGATCAGGGCTTATCCGGGGTCGCGCTTGATCCTGTGGCAGGCGGGGCGAGCAGCCGCTTCGCGGCGTCTGCGGCAAACTGGTGGACGAACGCTTGGTCGCTGCGCGCGAGCAACAGGTCCGGTTCGCGCTGCAATACTGCCAGTGCTATTTCGCTGCCGTTTTTGAGTTTGACTTTGATCGTCGCGAGCGGCTTGCGGTTATCCGCCGCCCGCACCGTGGCCGCGCTCGCGAGCCGCCATTCATCGACCCAGCGATTGAAGTCATCCTGACTCAAATCGGCCGCCGCGGGGGACATCACCCATTTGCCGTCCTGCTGCGCGAGGCTGAACGCGCTGAATCCGAAGGCGACCGGCGCCTCGTCGGCGCCAAACAATTCCCGGCTCACCAGTTGCCATGGGTTTTTCGGCAGCGCCTCGCCGTAGCGCAACGGCACCAGATAAACGCCGTCCTGCGTCAGCACGTACTGCTCGCGCCCGACCGGATTGACCGCACCAAAACCGAAACTCTGCTGATTGATGGTGAGCCGCGTCCGGGGCTCGTTAAGGTCGAAGCGCGCAAGCCCTGCCGCCGGGAAGCGGTCCTTCGAGGTTGCATCGAGGATTTCAAGCAGACGCCGCGCCTGAAAGCCGTCAGCACGCGCGGCAAATGGCGAGACGAGACGCCACTCCGAGGACGCGCGTTCGAGCGCGATCGGCGCGGCCCCGCTCATTTCAATTTTGATGTTCGTGGCCTCAGCGACTTTTATCGTCGAGAGCTTGTGCTCGGGCTCGTCGCGGAACGGTTTGAGGTAGGCAAAAAGCGCCAGCGCGGCGACTGCCGCGAGCAGCGCCAGGTTCAACCAGATCCTGTGCTTCATGCTTTACGGCGGCGCCACCAGATCGCCGTGCCGGCGGCAGCGAATACCAGTGGCAGGAAAATCAGGAACGTGAACAGGAGCAGATACTGCGCGCCGCGGCCGAGATCAAAATAGCTGTCGAGCGAGGAGCGCGGCTGGATCGCGATCAGCGCATCGTCCCCGGCGAGCCAGTTGATGACGTTGATGCCGAGGTCGAGATTGCCGCCGTTGCCGAGGTAGGTGTTGGCGAGAAAGCTGCCGCTGCCGATCACCACCACGCGCTGCGCGCGCTCGCCGACGTGGCGCTCGAGCGCGATCGCGATGTTGACCGGCCCCGGAATGTCGCGCGCTTTGTCGAAGCTGACCGTGTCGGCCAGCTTGCCCATTTCGATCCAGCCACGCGGGGCGACTTCTATCAGCTTGGTTGCCTGCCAGTCTTTGCTCTCATTGACCTCGATCTGGCGCGCGTGGGGAAAAACCGTATTGAGCCGGAATTCGCCGAATATCGCGTGTGGCGTGTAATGAGTCGCGCTCGCAAACACCGGCGGCCCGCTGCGCGGACGCAGCGCCGGATCGACGATAGTTCCCGGGCTGAGCATGAGGCCGAGAATTTCGGCGACGGGCTGCAGGCCGCGCAGCGGCTCGGGATCGATCAGCCACAGCAGGTTGCCGCCTTTTTGCAGATAAAGCTTGAGCTTTTGCACCTCGGCGGCCTGCAGATCGACCTGCGGATTCGCGATCAGCAAAAGACTCGCGTTGGCCGGAACTTCCTGCGCGACGGCGAGATTGAGCGTGTTGGTCCGAAAGCCTTTGGCGGAGAGTTGCTTGCCGAATTCGCCGAGTTCGTGATTGGCGATGCCGTTCAGGCGCCGTTCGCCGTGGCCGTCGAGCGCCATTACCAGGCGCTCGCCCGCGCGCGCGAGCCGCATCAGAGCGTTGACGAACGTCTGCTCGCTGTAGTCGGTCAAATGCTCGTTTTTCTTGCTGTATTCGAGCACGGACTCGCCGTCGAGGCGGATGCCCGCCGCCTGCGCGAGCTTGGGTTCCTCGCGCGGATCGACGAAGGTGACGCTCAAGTCGGACTTGAGGCGCTGGTATGGCGCGAGGAAATCCTGGATCTGCTGGCGCGGAGCGCCGCGCATGCCCCGGCCGGTCGCAAACACGGTGATCTTGACCGGCCCGGTGAGTTTGAGCAGCATCTCGCGCGTGGGCTGCGACAGCGTGTGGCGCCGGTTCTGCGTGATATCGAGTTCGGTGCGGTACTCGTGCGCGAGAAACGCCGTCAGTGCCGCCAGCGCGATCAGCAGCACCACGAAAATGCCGTTCTGCGCCAGCAATTGCAACCGGAATTTCGACGTGATTCGCATGCGTCAGCCCCGCAGCCGCACCGCGTCGAGGCGGCGGATGGCCAGAATCAGGAACACCACGATCAGCAACAGCAGACAGGTGATGCTGTAGCTGTCGAGCATGCCCTTGGTGAAGGGCTCGAAGTTCTTCAGCGGAGAGAGCACTTGCGCGAGTGCTGCCGGCACCTGCCAGCCGCGGCTGCGCAGGCCTTCGGCCGCGGCATCGCCGGCGAACAGCATGCCGAGCAACAGGCCGAACGCGATCATCGCCGCCGCGAGCGGATGCGCGGTCAGGCACGAGGCATAGAGCGCGACCGCCGCAAAACACGCGGCGAGCAATACAAGGCCGATGATGAGGCTGGCGAGCAGGCCGAAATCAAGGCTTCCGCCGAACAACAGCGCGAGCGGCATCACCGCGGCGATGCCGATGATCAGCAGCAGAAAGGCCATCAAGCCGATGAATTTGCCGAGCACGATCTCGGTCATCGACAACGGCGCCGAGAGCAACAGCACCAGGGTCTGGTTGCGCCGTTCCTCCGCGATCAGCCGCATCGCCAGCAGCGGGATCGCGAACAGCAGCACCACCGCGATGGTCGAAAACAGCGGCGCCACCACCAGCTCGGTGATGCCGGGCGGATTGGGCACCCGGATGAGCTGCGGCTGGATCTGCATGAAATCGTCGAGCTGCCTGAGGAAGCCGAACGCGAGGATGATCTGCATGAAGGTGAGCATCACCCACGCGAGCGGCGAGGCAAACAGCGCCTTCAACTCCTTGCCTGCGATGGTGAATATCATTGCTCTTCTTTCCGGGTGAGGTGCACGAACACGTCTTCCAGGCTCGACTGCGCAGGCGTGAGCTGAAACAGGCCCCAGGATTGTTTGACCGCGCGCCGCACCAGCTCGTCAGTCGGGTCGGCGCCCTCGGCAAAGCTCAGCCGAAACAGGGTGTCCGCCGTATTTTCGGCGCGCTCCACGCCGCTGATCGCGGCAAGTTCTCCAAGTGCCGGCGGGTGCCTGAGTCCCACCAGCAACATGCG
>JGI1357J11328_10002446_pt1 | contig 13396 bp, 15 predicted proteins | sample Subgrocontami54m_FD_11328 | JGI IMG/M metagenome (IMG submission 11328)
GGCGGCGACGGCCATCTCACGGCTCGAGCCCATGCCGCCGAACGCACTTCCAGCATCAAGACCTGCCAGCGCAAGGAAGAAGGTGCCAAGCAGGAAGAGATACATCAGCGCGATGATATTGCCGACAAAACCGAGCGGGGTCTGGGTCGTGAGAAGAGGCACCAGAAGCGCTGACAGCAGCATCGTCGCCACAAGCAGATACGGCGTGAACCGAAAGATCCACGAGGTGGTCTCCGACACGACCGCCTCTTTCGCCAGGAGTTTGCGAAGATCGGCATATGGCTGCAGCACGCTTGCACCGCGTCGCCCCTGCAGCCGGGCTTTCACCCGTCGAATCAGCCCCACCAGGAGCGGCGCGCCAAGTCCGACTACAAGCATCTGGATCGCTTCGATCAGAATCTTCGTGAGCATCTGTCCTTCCTCTGCCAGACGGATTGTCCGGCGAGCCTGATGGCGAAGGCTCGCTAACCCGCCAGCGTCAACAGGACTACCAGCGCCACCAGGATATACAATAGGTAGAGGTGCACATTGCCCGACTGCACGACACGAACGCGATACGCGACCCACTGCACCAGCCGAGACATCGGGCCATATAGTGCCTCCTCGAATATCGAGCGGGCCTCATTGCGATAGGTGATCATCTCGACGAAAAAGCGGGATTCCGGATGGAACTGGATGTCCAGTTCCATCACCGGGCGGTACAAAAGACCAAACACCCGCTTGAACGGGTTGGCGAACGCCGTCGCGGTATATTCAAAGCGCGACGTCTGCAGCGCGCGCCCGCACCCCCATGTCTCGTACGTGCGCCGCCGCGCGTTCGCCCCCATAACGCGTAGGACGATCGGAGCCAGTGCGAGCAGCGAGACCAGCGCGACCGCGATCCACAGCGGTGAGGCCATGCCGAACGCGTCATTGGCGACAATGACGTTCCAGTTGAAGCGCAGGTCTGCATGCGCGCCTGTCAAGTCGGCCGCTGTCGCATCCAAGAGGCGCAAAAAGGCAACCGGCGCCACCCCAAGCACAAGGCACGCGATGGCCAACAACCCCATCGCCCCGCGCATCATCCACGGCACCTCCCGCGCCTGTGCGGCATGTTCGCTGCGCGGGAGCGCGAGGAAGGTAATGCCGAAGGCTTTGACGAAGCAGGCCGCCGCGAGTCCGCTTGTCAACGCGAGCGCGGCGATCGACAATGCGAACAGCAGATTGGTTCCCGTTGCAGAGATCTGGAAGCTGAGCAGAAGCGATTGAAACGTCAGCCATTCGCTGATAAAGCCGTTGAACGGCGGCAGCGCCGCAATCGCCACCGACCCGACGAGGAAATAGACGGCAGTCTGCGGCATCCGCTTGATGAGGCCGCCCAGCTCTTCCATATTGCGGGTCTGCGTCGCATGCACGATAGCGCCTGCGCCCATAAAGAGGAGGGGCTTGAATGCGGCGTGATTCAATGTGTGGTACAGCCCTGCCACCAGCGCCAGCGAGGCCAGCGCACCGAGGTGGTAACTCTGAAACAACATCCCTCCCCCCACCCCGAGTAGAATGATGCCGATATTCTCAACGCTGGAATAGGCGAGCAGGCATTTCAGATCTTGCTCCACCAACGCATACAGTACGCCAAGCACCGCGCTCATCGCCCCGACGACCAGCACCGCGCCACCCCACCAGGACGGGCCCACCCCGAGCCAATCGAGCCCGATTCGTACAAGCCCGTAGATACCAAGCTTGATCATCACCCCAGACATCATGGCGGACACATGACTAGGCGCGGCCGGATGGGCCTTCGGAAGCCAGACGTGCAAGGGAATCACGCCTGCCTTTGTCCCAAACCCGAGCGCCAGCAAGACGAACACCGCATGGCGCATTGGCTGGCTCAACATCGCCGATGCGGTGCGCCATTCATTCAAGTCCATCGTGCCAGTCTCACGCGCCATCAAGAGAAAGCCAACGAGCAGGCAGGCGAACCCCACATGCGTCATCACGAGATACACCCAGCCTGCATGTTGCGTCTCTCTGTGCTCGGCCTCTGTCATCACGAGGAAATACGACGCCAGCGACATCGCTTCCCACATGAGCAGAAATGTCAGCACGTTGCGGGCCAGGACGACGAGCAACATCCCGGCGAGGAATGCATTGAACCCAAGACCCATTCCAGCAAGCGAATGCTTCCCCTCATAGGCGCGGGTGTAGGCGATCGCATAGAGAGCGGACGGGATCGCCGCCACCGCAATCACCAGGACAAAGAACGCGCTGAGGCGATCCATGCCGAGGGAGAGCCCGCCGACAGGGAGGAGCGCCGGGATCATCGCGCTCAGCGTACCGCCCGCTAGGCCTGTCGCGCCTAACGCGAGGGCGCCCACGGCGCCGAGGAGCGCACACCCGTGCCCCACCAGACGCGACGCGCGTGGCCATCGCCCCACCAGCAAAGCCCCCACCGCGCCGGCGCCGAAGCACGCGAGCGTCGCCAGCAGCAGGTTCAACACGACTGCCTCACTTGGCGCCATCGTCACTCACCTAGCCATCCTTGTATCGAACATGCTGAATGGTTACCCGCGCCTCTCGATCGCCGCCATGATCCCTGCCAGGATCATCTGCGGTGGCGGCGGGCAGCCTCCAACGACCACGTCTACCGGCACAATCGCCGACACAGGCCCGACGACCCCATAGCCGCCCGCGAAGATCCCACAATCCCTGGCGCAGTCGCCGATGGCGACCACGATCTTTGGATCAGGGGTCGCGTCATAGGTGCGCCTGAGGGGGTCGGCCATATTGCGCGTCACCGGGCCCGTTACCAGCAGACAATCCGCATGGCGCGGCGAGGCGACGAAATGCATCCCATAACGCTCCAGATTATAGTAGGGGTTATTCAGCGCCCCGATCTCCAACTCACACCCGTTGCACGAGCCCGCGTCCACTTCGCGGATGTGGAGCGAGCGACCCAGGAGGCGTCGCGCCCGCTCGTCAACCTGCCGCGCAATGGTCTCGATCTGTGCGTCGTCACCTGGTTGTAGCAGCAGCTCGGTCACTACGGGTGTTTTCCAGATCTTTCTCACGAGTGTCAGCATCTCGACACAACTTCTCCTATTGCTGCACAGCGCCGATGCCGGCGCCGGGGTCCCTCTCTTAGCGGCGCTTGAGCGTATGCGCCTGCTCGAGTCGTATCTCCTCAAGCATGCCCTGCACGCCCGTGAGCTGGTGGTTGAAGATCTCCCTGGCCGCGTCGAGCAACTTAAAGATGGCCGCGTCGCTCACGGAATAGTAGACATTCGACCCCTCTTTTCGGGCCGCCACGATGCCCTTATTGCGAAGGACCGCAAGCTGCTGCGAGGCGTTGGCGGGCTCGACGCCAAATCGCTGGCTGATCTCGTTCACCGTGAGCTCTCCCGTCCGCAACGCATCCAGGATCGAGATCCTCAGCGGGTGGGCCAGCGCCTTAAAGAATTCCGCCTTGAAGTTGCTCAGTTGTTGTCTCATCGGTCCAAGAACCCAATATCCACAGAGTATTGCATCCTCGATGGCGCACGTAAGTTCAGCTCTTTTGAAAATTGTTGCCTGGTCCCGAACATAGACATTGGGTTGTCTATGGTTTCGGTTTGCCTCTTTTGAAAGATTTGCTCCGGAAGGTCGAATACTTCAGGACGGCGATCTGCTTGTACTGCGGAGACCTAGACCTCTGCTCACACGCAAGCCCATAGAGCCATGTAGACCATGAGCAGGTTCCACTCTCCGATAGGTCGCTATCGCTCCCTCACAACAAAGTGGGCCCGGCGGTTCCGCTTCCAGGCCGATTCGTCGTGGCCCAGAACAAAGGGGCGCTCCTTTCCGAAACTGATGACCTTTAGGCGCTTGCCATCGACAGCCGCTGCCACCAGATAGTCCCTCGTGGATTTCGCCCGCCGTTCGCCAAGGGCTAAGTTGTACTCGGCGGTGCCTCGCTCATCGCAATGGCCCTCGATCGTGATCTGCGCCGTTTGATTGGCGCGAAGCCACTGAAGATCCTCATCGAGAATTGGTTGTGCATCGCCTCGGATGTTCGATTTGTCAAAGTCGAAGAAGATGTCCTTGAGGGGGGATTCCGTGAGAGCCGTGGCGGGCTGCACTGCGGAGGGTGCGCCCTTTGCTGGCGGCTCCTGAGGCGGTAGGAGGGGTTTCACCATCTCCTCAGATTTAAGAGATTTCACGCAACCTGAGAACAGGAGTGGGAGAGCCATCAGTAGTGCCATCGTTAGGATAGCGTAGGTCTTTCGACATCTCATCGGTCTTGCCTCCTTTCGTGCGACGTCCTGTGCATGTTTGGGGTCCGCGCCACCGCATTCGCACGCCGTCGCGCTCCCTTTCAGAAAAAGCCGCCATCGATCTCCTGATCCAGGGCGGCGGCACTGCACCGCTTACGCTACTTTTTGCGGAGCGCGGAGCGCGCCTCGAATATCTCTCGGCAACGCTCCGAACAGAAATAATAGGTCCGACTGTTGTAACGGAGCATGAGTTGGCGCTTGCCGAAGAGTGGCTTCTTACACACCGGGTCGACGTTTACCTCCTCGGCAATGAGGCATGCCAGAATCCCGTCTCGCTCCCGACTCGAAAGTTCTCCTCGAGGCAGCCCGGGGCGTTCGACATAGCAGTCGGAGCAGATAAACTGCATGCTCTCGAAATCGAGGTGGATATTCCACATACTCTTGAAGGCATCTGGGAACTTGCACCGTTCACAGCTCAACGGCATCGTCTCCTCCTCGCCTGCTGCTTTCCAACTCCACAGTCCCGACCATCCTAAGACGGCAACGGAACGCTCATTCAGCGCCAAGGGGTCGCGGGCGACCTTCTGCCCCCCTCGGAGACCAGGATGTTCGTTCCTGAGCCGGACCAGTCCGGCTACTTCTTCTTCCCCGCCGGAATTGGCTTTTTCAGCGTTTCCATCTCGGCTTTGATAGATTCATTCTCCTTGGTGAGGCTCTCACCCTGCGCCTTCAGGCTATCTCTTTCCTGGCGAAGGCTGCTTACCTCCCGCTCCAGGTTAGCGATCGTTTCTTTTTGCGCCGATGACTCGCACCCAACTGCCATTAGGAAAATAGAGAAAAACACCGCACCCAGTGAAAGCGCTGCGCCTCGTTTCATCTTAGCCTCCTCCTTTCAAGGTGTTGGGCTGAATCCAGTAGAACCCAGTGCGTTGGTGTCCTCGACAAAGCAGAACCATCTCGCGTTGACTGGCTCCTCAATGGGCAGAGCCAACCCTGTAAATGTCGATTGTACTGCTTTGGCGCCCGCGGGCAGGTGAAATGACCTGCGCCCGCAGCCTCTTTCTGCTCAACGCGTCCGATTCCCTCCTCAGCTACCTCCTTATCGCCGTAGTGCGGGACTGCCGCGCCTCTGTTAGCGACGTGCTGACTTGCCCGACCGTTCCGTCCGGATCTCCTCAAGCATCCCGCGAACGCCGATCAGGTGGTTATTGAAGATCTCCCTGGCCGCGTCGAGCAGCTTGAAGATGGCTGGATCACTCACGGAATAGTAGACATTCGATCCCTCTTTGCGAGCCGCCACAGTGCCCTTATTGCGCAACACCCCGAGCTGCTGAGAAGCGTTGGCGGGTTCGACGCCAAATCGCTGGCTGATCTCATTCACCGTGAGCTCTCCCGTCCGCAATGCATCCAGGATCGAGATCCTCAGCGGGTGGGCCAGCGCCTTAAAGAATTCCGCCTTGAAGTTGCTCAGCTGTTGTCTCATCCGCCTTCCAACGTCTGAATGACTGCGTACTATTGCATCTGCAAGTATTTCTATACCTTACACTCTCTGTTCACCCTTGTCAAGTATCAACGTCGGTCCTCGCTCCCACTCTTGCCGAAAGAGTCGCGCTGTCTGAACTCCTGGTATACAATGCAACCGGAATAAGGAGGAGCGATGGTCGAGTGGAAGCGGCAGCAAATCGAGAGGACCTATCGGCCCGGCGAAGAGCACGAAGCGAAACACGGCAGTCTCAGCGAAACTCTCCTGCGCCTGATACGGGAAGAGTCGCTGCGCGAGCGGACAGTTCTGGATGTCGGGTGCGGCAAGGGGCGCTTGACATTTGCCCTGGCAGAAGAGGCCAGCCGGATCATCGGGATCGACTGGTCAGAGCAGGTAATCCAGGAGGCTCGACGGCATGCTCGCACCCTTGGCCTTGACCATATCACGTTTGCGTGCTGCGACGCTGAGCGGATCGAGTATCGCGAGCTTGGTCCGATCGACTTGGTGGCCGCCCATCTCTGCATGTCCAACGAGATCCTGAGGCGAGCAGCCGCGGTCCTGGCGCCAGGCCGCTGTGCCGCCTTTGCGACCCTTCACCGAGACCAATGGAAGGAGAGCGGCAGGAGCTCCCGATTCGCCTACGGAGAGGAGGATGTCGAGGTGGCACTCACGGCGGCGGGATTCGACCCCGTCTATCTCGAAGCCGAGCATGAGGTGCTCTCTTTTGCCGCTTCGGGTGATGCCCTGGCCTACCTGGAGGCTTCAGGTCTCACCGGGAAATGGAAGACCGATAGCCGCTGGGATGGATTTCTCGCCTATCTGGAGCGCGGCGGGAGAGAATTAACGATCAGGGCCCGTGTCATCGTGAAAGCGCGCAGGCGGTAAGCGCCTGCGCGATCTCCGCTTTCACGTCTGGATCGGCCTCGCAGCCAAGCGCTTCGGTCAACGCTGCGCGCGCCTGCGCTGTCCCGATCCGGCCTAAAGCCCAGGCGGCATGACCCCGGACCAGTGGCTCCGGATCGGAGAGGAGCTTCGCCAGAGCCGGGACCGATTCCGCGGAGCCCAGGTTGCCAAGCGCCACTGCCACGTTTCGTAGAAAACCCCGTCGCTTTGGACGCCGGATGGGGCTCCCCTTGAACCGCGAACGAAACTGTTCTTCGTTGAGCGCAAGGAGAGGGATCAACTCCGGCGCATGAAGGCCCTCACGGGGCTGAAAAATAGGCTCCTTCGAGGCCTCGATGTTGACATTATACGGGCAGACCTCCTGGCAGATATCACAGCCAAAGACGTGATTGCCGATCAGTGGCCGCATCTGCGCCGGGATGCTGCCCTTCAGCTCGATCGTCAGGTACGAGATACAGCGACGAGCATCCAGTCGATGTGGGCCGACAAAGGCATCAGCTGGACAGGCCTTGAGACACAGATCGCACGAGCCGCACCGGTCCCTGATCGGTTTGTCCGGTGGCAGCTCGAGGCTCAGGAACAGCTCGCCAAGGAAAAAATAAGAGCCGTGCTTTGGGGAGATGAGCAGCGTATTCTTGCCGATCCACCCGATTCCCGCCAAGCCAGCGAACCCCTTCTCCAACACCGGTCCAGCATCGACGTAGGCCTTACCCTGAACCTCCTCGCCGACGGTGTTTCGAATCCAGCCGAACAGCGCGTTAAGTCGGCTCTCCAGGATCGTGTGATAGTCCTCTCCCCACGCATAGCGGGAAATCCATCCCCTGGGTACGCCTGTCGGGTGTGTCTCGCGTGGGAAGGGGGTGTAGTAGTTCATAGCGACAGAGACCACCGAGCGCGCCCAGGGAAGCCACGTCTCCGGGTGGCGTCGGGCCTGCTCAGTGCGCGTCAGATAGGCCATCTCGCCACCGTACCCCTCTTGCAGCCAGTCGGCGAATGATTGTTCATGGGGAGGGTCGCTGACCGGCGAGATCCCGACCAGCTCGAACCCCAGACGGTCGGCCTCCGCTTTGATCGCCTGAGCCAACTGCTCAGGGCTCTGCACGGCCACGTCGCGCTCGTAACGGTTTCGCCTTCTCCTCCAGCAGTGCCTGAAAATGAACCGCATCCTCGGCCATAAAGAGATTATTGAACAGGCAGTAGGTGGGGAGATCCCTCTTGCACACCGTCTTCAGTCGCTCAAGGTCCTGATCGGTGTGGACGTACCGGTAGCCGGTGAGGCCGTGCAGCCGGTAGTAGCAGATCGCGCCATGAAGCGACTCTTCCTTGAGCGGATCGACCACGTGGACCAACTCTAACTCGCGACAGAGCCCCCGGATCACGTCCGCCGTCCAGGCGCCGCGCGGCTCCCAGGCGGCTTGCCAGCCGGTACGGTCAATGCTGGTGAAGAAGTGGCGCAGGTTCGCGATGTGTTCGGACGTCGGCGTGAAGCTCGGCGGGCACTGGAAGACGATGATCGTGGCGCCCAGGGCTGCCGCAAATGCCCGCGTTCGGGCCCAGGCTTCGAGGACTTCCTCCGTAGGCCGGAATGCCCCGTAGCACGCTTTCAGTTCAGGCGGGATCGGCTTGGCGAGGCGGCGATAGGTCGGGCTTGAAGGCTCGTGCGTGATGAGCTGCCATGCCTTCATCGTAAACTCGAACCCGGTCGGCGCCCCGGCTCGCCACCGCACCCCTGTGCTGACCCGCGGAAGTTTGTAAAAGGTCTGCTGGATCTCAACAACCGGGAAGGTTGTGTAGTACTCCTGCTGTCCCATGGCGAAGCCACAGGTCCCGACTTTGGTCTGGCCCGCGAAAGGATCAGTAGCGTCGCCCTGGTAGGTACGCTTCATATTGCCTGTATCAACATTGAATTGACATCGATGGAGAAAATCTCCCCTCGCCCCTCTTTTCCAAAGAGGGGTACATCCTCCCTTTGGCAAAGGGAGGGAAGGAGGGATTCTTCATCCCTATTTCAATCCGACTGCGCTTTCCCGACCCCCGTAGAGTACAGGATGGGGTCCCGCGCATGTTCTTCGAGTCGGGCGCGGGGCCGCACTGACTTGCGCTATCGAATTGTCCCTTCATCAAATGGGGTGTCTTCGGACGGAGAAGAGGACGACTGCGGCCGAGGGCTCCTCGCGCCCCTCCACGCTCGCATGGCGGAAAGGCCAGACAAAAAGAAGGCCGAGCTGGCGACCAGATATTCGGTGGTCAGCCAGTGTACCACCCATGGCGTCCCAGGGGACGGGCTGACCCACAGCCACTGCACCGCCTTGATGAGGAGCAGCAGAAAGGCCCCCCATGCGATGGTCGCCACCAGCAGCCAGTACCGCGGCTCAGGTGTCCGCCAGCGGGCCCAGGCCAGCAGCGCGGCCAGCAGGAGCGATGCGACGGGGATGAACCACAGGAGCGGCTCGTGCGGTACAGGACGGCCTCTGAGTGTCTGGCCGAGGGCGAGCTCCAGGCCCGCAATCGAGATGACGCGATGGACCCCGTATGGGCCGGCGATCACCCAGGGCAGAAAGAAGAGCCCGAAGGGGATCACCCCAGCCCACGGCACCGTGACCCAGCGTTGGCGAGGAACCGGCGGGGTTGGCAGGGTGGTGAATATGCCACCGCACTGCCAGCACGCACTGGCTCCCGGTACTCTACGCGCACCACAGGCCGGACAGGCGCCAATCGTGTGAGTGCTCATTGATGCTCGCGCATCACGCATCGGAAGGTCCGCCTCCCCACACAACTATACTGTGCAGGCCACGGCTTTGCTGCCAAGGTCTTTCCATCCGTTCAAGACCTTCATAGCCTTCAGTCTTCAGCCTATCCACCTTACAGTCACTACATCAGACTGGATATTCGATCCCATTCCGCCGTCAATTCCGCTACCCTTCGCTTGGCCTGAGCATGCGCATCCAGCGTTTCAAGGCATCGCTCCTTATTCTGGTATATCTCCGGGTCGGCGAGAGCCTGGGAGAGACCCTGCAGGATCTTCTCGGCTTCGGCCACCTCCTCCTCGATTTTAGACAGCGACGATAGAAGAGGGTTTGACGTCCGGTGCGTCCGGTTGCGCGCCTCAGCCTCGGCACGTTTCTGTTCCTTCGTCTTCCGTTCCCTCGAACGTCCCTCCTTCACCCCGGGTCCCTGTGCCAGGGAGACAGGGGTGTCGGGAGAAGAGCGGATTGTGCCCCCGGCATCCAGGTTCGTGGAACCGGGTCCGGCTTGGCCGCTGCCGGCGGCCTCTTCCGCTATCAGTTGCTTTTTATAGAGGTAGTAATCGTAATCCCCGGCATACGGCGTGGCCTCTCCATCCCGGACGTCGATGATCCTGTTGGCCACGGTCCGGATAAAATGCCGGTCATGGGTGATGAAGCAGATCGTCCCGGGGAAGTCGCGTAGCGCCTCTTCCAGAACGTCGCGGGAGGGGATGTCCAGGTGGTTCGTCGGCTCGTCCAAAAGAAGAAGGTTGGCCGGACGGATCAACATCTTGGCCAGGGCCAACCGGCTCTTCTCTCCGCCTGACAGGACGGCGACCTTCTTCTTTACGTCATCCCCGGAAAAGAGAAACCGCCCCAGAATCGCCCGTAGAAAGGACGACTCTTCCATGGGGGCGGCTAATGTAATCTCGTCAAGGACCGTGTTGGCGGGGTCCAGGAGTTCCAACTGGTGCTGGGCATAATAGGCGAGTGTCACGTTGTGGCCCAGTTTCCGTTCGCCCTTCTCGAACGGCAGGACGCCGGCCAGAAGTTTGAGAAGGGTGGATTTCCCCGCCCCATTGGGGCCTGTCAGGGCCACCCGTTCCCCCCGGCGAAGCTCAACATTCAGGGCGCGGTAGACCGGATTGCCGTCATAGGACTTGTCTATATCGATCAGCCGGATGACCGTCTCTCCGCTCCGTGGAGGCTCAGGAAATGAGAACCGGACCCGTTTCTGCTGGGGGGCCAGTTCCGCCTTGTCCATCTTCTCCAGCAGCTTGATCCGGCTCTGGACCTGGCGGGCCTTAGTAGCCTTAGACCGGAAACGGTCGATGAAGGCCCGGGTGTCCTCAATCTTTTTCTGCTGGTTCTTCACGGTGGCCTCTAAGATCTGCTGGGCCTCGGCCTTGGCCACCACGAACCGGTCGTAGTTTCCGGTGTAGGCAATCAGTTGTTGTTGTTCCACTTCCACCACCCGGTTGGCCAAACGGTTCATGAAATTCCGATCGTGGGAGATGAGCAGGATCGCGCCGGCATATCCAGACAGGAACTTCTCCAGCCAGACGACCGACTCCAGATCCAGATGGTTCGTGGGTTCGTCTAACAGGAGCGCGTCCGGAGAGGAGAGGAGGATCTGGGCCAAAGAGGCGCGCATCCGCTGGCCCCCGGAGAAATTCTCCAGAGGCCTGGAAAGGTGCTTCTCCTTGAAACCGAGGCCGAAGAGGATCTCCTTTGCCCTGGCTTCCACGGAATATCCGCCGAGCTGTTCGTACTTGGTCTGGAGTTCACCGTAATGGGATAACAGCTCGTCCACCACCTCCGGTGGGGCCGTGGCGATCTCCTCTTCCAGAAGGCGGAGATGGTGCTCGATAGACGACGCCTCCGAGCCGCCGGCCAGAACCTCTTCAAGCAGGGACTTACCCTGATGGGTCTCCAGCTCCTGGGTCAGGTAGCCGATGACGGCGTTTTTGTTGATCGTGATCACTCCGCTGTCGGGAGCGATATTCCCCGCGATCATTTCCAGGAGCGTCGTCTTGCCCGCGCCGTTGGGCCCGACCAGCGCGACCCGGTCCTCAAGCCCGACCCGAAGGGAGACGTCCCTGAACAGCACGCGGCTGCCGAAGTGCTTTGACACCTGTTGAATCGAGATCATAGATAATTTCAGTATAGGAGGACTAACGCGGCGATGTCAAACGTGAACGGGCCAGAGCGCGTTTCAATCTACGCCCGACCTTCAGGTCGGTAGCGACTACCGGGCCATAACTCCTTGGTCCTGCTCCAATAAGCAAGGAAAAAAGACTTGCACCGTAGACCCGAATGGGATATCTTTATCGCATATCGAATTAACATATCTTGGAGGTGACCCATGGGAGCTATCTCTCTCAAACTTCCCGATGACCTGCTCGAGACCAGCAGCCAGTGCGCCGAAGCCCTCAAAGTATCCCGGGCCAAGTACATCCGGCGCGCCATTGAGCAGATGAATCGCGAGACCCGTGCGCGGCTGCGCGCCAAGCGCCTTTTTGAGGTTTCGCGGAAGGTCCGGAAGGAGAGTATGCGCATCAACGCCGAGTTCGCCGCCATCGAACGAGATCCAGATGCCTAATAGGGGCGAAGTCTGGCTGGCAGACTTAGACCCTCAACGCGGTACTGAGCCAGGCAAGACGCGCCCTGTGCTTATCATCCAGTCGCAGGTGCTCCTCGATGCGACCCATCCCTCAACGGTCATCATTCCGCTGACCACTAACGTGGTTGCTGACGCCGAGCCGCTCAGGATTCGTGTCCCCGCCTCTGGCAGGCTGCGCCGCGACTCCGACCTATTGATCGATCAACTCCGGGCAATCGACAATCGGCGCCTCATCCAAGGTCCGATAGTCCGCCTCCCCAACCCCTTGATGGCGAAGGTGGCCGAAGCGATCCGGGAGATCCTTGACCTCGTCGAGGATGCGGGGGGCGACTGAGAGTCTCAGCGCCGGGGTAGGGGTGGAGATCGTTTCAATCCACGCCCCCGCGCGGGGGGGCGACCGTCCTTCTTTAAGTCCGCGCAACGCCTGCGAAATCCAGGGCGTTTACGCGAACCCCCACTCTGCGGCCTGTCATGTCCGCGCCTGATGTGTTGGGTATCATCCGTAGCTGACAAAGAGTATGTTTAACAGTTGCGTTCCGTACACGCGTCTTGTTCAAGGGTGTTCCAAGGGGTGCGGCACGAGTCTCTTGTGGCATATCATGCATCAATATCGTATAGTCGGTCACGATGTGTTGGCTAATACTTGTTTAGATTCTTTAGGGGATACTATGAATCCAATCATTTGCCAAGCCATCCGTGAGTGGAAACTAACGTCACTCACCGCTCAACCGACCAGTCCAAGAAAATATTGGCGCCGTACCCATGAATAGCGAGACCGATGATAAACATAATCATCCCGATGATAAACTGACGAGCGATTTCAGCTCCCATGCTGAGGAGCCCCCAGCCATAATCAAAGAAAATGAATCCGAAAAGAAGGGCAAGAGCCGACCACAGTGGCGGGTAAGCCGTGAGTGGGCGAGGTTTACGGTGGAATCCATGACCTTGATTGCCGTAATTGGGTACGCCTATGTCGCTTATAAACAATGGGGCGAAATGATCCGCTCTAATGAATTTACAAGACAGACTCTCGAAGAAACAAGGCGATCTAATGAGCTGAGCCAGCGCTCATGGGTCGTTGTTACCGGGCTCCGCACTCCGTCCGCCGTTGCCGTGGGAACTCAGAAAGTGCGCATGTCAGTAATAATACAAAATCTCGGCAAGGTTCCAGCGGTTGACATGGCGTTCATTCCGTTGAGGGTTGATACCCCGCGGCTTGCCGCGTCCGGTTGTGAGAGGCTGGGAGGGTGAGTGAACGCATCCACCGCAGCCACAACGTCTCCGTCCTGCTCGACCACATCGTCTGTCCGGCGAAGTACCGGCGTGCGGTGGTCTCGGCGGACGTGGACACGGGGCTCCGAGACGTCTGCCTCGAGATCGCGGCCCGGCACGAGATCACGTTCCTGGAGATCGGCACGGACCGGGACCACGT
>JGI1357J11328_10002461_pt1 | contig 13331 bp, 14 predicted proteins | sample Subgrocontami54m_FD_11328 | JGI IMG/M metagenome (IMG submission 11328)
GCGGGCCAGCTTGTCGAAGTCGACCCGGTAGCTGCGCGGGTCGGGGGACGGCCGCGGGGAGTACGCCACCGCGCAACCCGGCACCACGCTGCGCACGATCTCGGCCAGCTCGCGGACCTGGTAGTTCTCGGCGTTGCTCCCCACGTTGAAGGCCTGGTTGTGGATGGCCGGGCGGGGCGCCTCCAGGGCGGCCAGGAACACCCGCGCCACGTCCTCCACGTGCACGAGTGGGCGCCAGGGGGAGCCGTCGCTGAGCACACGGACCTGGCCGGTGGTGCACGCCCAAGCCACCAGGTTGTTGAGGACGACGTCGGCCCGCAGCCGCGCCGACACGCCGTACACCGTGGCGTTGCGCAGGAAGACCGGCGAGAAGTCCCGGTCGGCCAGCGTGGCGATCTCCTCCTCGGCCCGGACCTTGGCGGTGGCGTAGGGTGTCAGGGGCCGGAGCGGCGCCTCCTCGGTCACAAGGCCGTCGGACGCGCTCGCCCCGTACATGCTGCAGGACGACGAGAAGAGGAAGCGCTCCACCCCACACTCGCGGGCTAGCCGCGCCAGCCGAACCGACGCGACGTGGTTGATCGCGTCGGTCCACTCGGGGTTCAGGTTGCCCAGCGGATCATTGCACAGCGCCGCAAGATGGACGACCCCATCGAACCCGGACAGGTCCCCTTCGGACACATCGCGGATATCTTTTCGGACGGACGGGACAGCGATCGGTTCACTCCCGAAGCTGCATTCTTCGAAGAAGAAGCTGTCGAAGCCGAGGACCTGGTGGCCCGCATTCATCAGAATAGGGGTCATCGCCGAGCCGATGTACCCGTTGTGGCCGGTCACCAGGATCCGCATCTCACCGATCCCATACCCGCCACGGCGCCCGCCCGCTGGCCCAAAGGCTTTCCAGCAGACGCACGTCGCGCAGGGTGTCCATGCATTGCCAAAACCCTTCATGACGATAGGCCATGAGCTGGCCTTCTCTTGCAAGACGCTCCAAAGGCTCGCGTTCGAAGGTTGTGCCGTCACCCTCAATGTAGTCCAAGACCCCAGGCTCTAACACAAAGAAACCTCCGTTGATCCAGCCCTCACCAATCTGTGGCTTCTCGCTGAACTCTTTCACGAGGTCCCCATTGAAGCAGAGCCCGCCGAACCGGGATGGTGGGCGTACCGCAGTTACCGTCGCCAGCCGCCCGTGCGCCCTATGAAAGCCCAACAACTCTTGGATGTTCGCATCGCAGACACCATCGCCGTATGTGAGCATGAACGTTTCACCTCTCAGCCACGAAACAAGGCGCTTCACGCGACCGCCCGTCTGGGTTGCGAGGCCTGTGTCAACCAATTGCACGAGCCAATCCTCTACCTCCTCATCGTACGTCTTCACGGATCCAGCAGCCAGGGAAACGGTCAGATTGCTGTGTAAGTGATAATAGTCGAGGAAGTAGCGCTTGATCACTTCTCCTTTATAGCCCAGAGCCAGGATGAATTCCTTCAACCCATAGCTCGCGTATCCTCGCATGATGTGCCAGAGAATGGGCTTGCCCCCAATTTCAACCATGGGTTTGGGCCGCAACTCCGTCTCCTCGCGAAGGCGTGTCCCCTGCCCTCCGCACAGGATGACAACCTGCGGGTTCGCCGGCATCACACCTTCACCTCCAGCGCTTCCGCTCCTGCGGCGCGCCCGACGTCGGTACGGCAATGGAGATCCGGCTGCGCGTCCTCCGCGGGCATCTTGTGGCAGCGCGCACAGCTCTTACAGAGATCCCAGCGCTCCCCGGGGTCGGAAATACCCAGCCGCAGCTTCTGGTACCCTTCGCCGTTCCAGAAGTCGGCCAGCTTGCCGGTGATGACGTTGCCCAGCGCGTGCTTCACGAGTTGGTCGCGCGGGATGCGTCGCTGCGTGACCTCGCAGCACGGAAAGAACCATCCGTCCTTTGTGATGTAGCACGTGGTCCACGGCTTGATGCAGTTGCACTCTTTGCCCCTGGCAGTCTCGGGAACGGCGACGCGCACCTTCACGCCGTCTTCCTTGCCGATCCGTTTGGCCCGATCAGTCATTGCGGCGATCTGCCCGCGCGTGGGCTTGGGTGTGTTCGGGTTGAGAATGGCGTCGGGGGAGTCCAGCTCCACAAGCCCCGTGCCAATGATCGTCTCCTGGATGCCCAACCCCGCGGCAATCTTCACGATATCAGGGACATCTCCGAGGTTATCGCGCACAAGCGTGATGCCGAAGGCCAGCTTCGGATTTTCCCGCTTCAGCTCCCGCTTGATCCTCTGGAGGCGCTCCAGGTTTCTCACGACGTCGGCGAACCGGGCGCCCAGCCGGATCTTGTCAAACGTGTCGCTGCTCGCCCCGTCGAACGAGATCACGAGCTCATCCACCCCGACCTGGATGAGCTTCTTGGCGATTCCTTCGGTCAGGATCGTGCCGTTCGTGGTGAACCACACGTAGACGCCCTTCCGCTTTGCGTATTCAAGCATCCTCCAGACGTCCTTGTTCATGAGCGATTCGCCAATGCCCGTGAGATTCAGGGAAATGAGGTAGGGGATCTGGTCGAGAATGCCCTTGAACTGCTCGAACGTCATGTCGCCTTTGTTCTCCTGGATGAGCGGGTTCTCGCACATCGGGCAGGCGAGGTTACAGCGCAGCGTGATCTCGATCTGGGCGGTCATGATCTGCGCGGGAGTGACCCGAGGTCTGAATGCGATGGCATACCCTGTCTTCAGGCCGTTCAGGAACGCTGCAGGGCTCCGGGTCCGCCTCACGAACTTTCTCGCCTTTGCTATCCAACCCATGACTGCTATCTCCAGGGCCTGTCGTCGGGCAATGGCAGCAGCCGCTCACAGGCTCCGCGAAGAACGGCCTCGGCTACCATACATAACGAATGGCATTCGCCGCCAATCCATCACCCGCCAATTTTGGCCCTAATCCGAGAAAAACCTTGAACCGCCATGACGCCAAGGATGCGATGTTCCTGTCTCTGCACCGAAGAACCTGAAAACGCAGTTATGGGGCCTTCAGGAGATCCATTCGTTTCTTCCCAATGGGCTATTTCGGTCATGGCGTTCCTAGCGCCTTGGCGGTTGGGAATTTCGGATTGGGGTTGGGCGCCCTTCGGTGACGCCGCTGACACACCTTTAGCCCGAATAACTCACGAACGGACCCGTGAATTCTCCGGATCAAATGACCAATGACCAATTTCCAATGACCAATGATGGTGGGCGCGCACAGCGCGCCGTCAAGGAGCATGACGGAAATACCATCCGCACTTGGTCATTAGTCATTGGGATTTGGTCATTCCCGCGATTATTCGCGAACGTGTTCGCGAATAATCCGGGTTAGGATCGCCTGGGCAACACGTTTGGCTCCCAGGCCATCCACCAACAGGCGCCCAGAGAGGCTCATCGCCCTCCTGCGGTCGCAATGACGAGACAGCGCCATCAAAATCCGGACAACTTGCTCGCGGAGGTCAGCATCCTGCACATCCCCCACCCAAGTGAGCGCACCCTTCGCGGAGAGGCCGCTCAGATTGCCGGTCTGGTTATCGACCAGCCGAATAGCCACCGCAGGCGTTCCCGTAGCAGCCAGCTCATAGGTCGTCTGACCCCCACCGGTGATTGCCAGGTCACAGGCCAGCATAAGCCTGTGGATATCTGGCGGATCTCTATGCACGGCGACAGGGCCATCCCTTTTCGCCAGCGCATCGCTTTGGTCTCCGGAATCTCCGGTGAAAAACGGGCCTACCACCACATCGATCGCCACCGCACTCAATGCCTCCCGCGTCCAGTCGATCAGTTGCGGTGTCAAGGAAAAGGCGTCCATCCCGCCCACGGTAATCAGGATTCGTTCGATGCGTTGACGAATCTGCCGCTTGGGTTCCAGCGCGAACCCATCGCGGAGCAAGACATACTTCGGTCCCAACAAAAACTCCGTCCGTGGCAGCCCGCGATACTCCAGCTTGGAGGCGTCAATTCTCCCGTTGATGACGAGATCGACCGGCAATGGCCGGTCAGCCAAGTCATCGATCACCGTAACGAGGACCGTTCCCATGACCTTTTCCAGGCAACCGCCGGGCACATCATACGAATCAACGACAAGGACGTCCCCGCGCCACCGTTGAATGATCTCCAGGGTCTCATGGAGATCGAACGCATCGCTCTCTCCAACATCAACGACATCAAAGCCATGCGCGCCCACAAACTGAAGAACGAGCGGTTCCCGGTTCACCACGAAATGGACCGCAACTCCATTCTTCTCCAGTTCCAGCGCGAGGGTTAGGCATCGCCGCAAATGACCGAGGCCAACCGTCGCGCCGCCCTTCGTGCGAAAGGCGATGACCGGTCGTCTCAATCAGTCGCCCCTTCTGCACCGAACGAAGCCCGGAGCGCGGCAATCATTTACAGCTCTTGTCGCTTCCGATCCTGAATCCGTCTGCCAAGGTCTCCCCGGTCCTTGGACCCGGGCACGGTTTCAGCACCACGCCGGTCGCCATTCCGATGTAGGGGGCCAGCCTCTGGAGCCGCTGCTCGGCNCGGCCAAGCCANGCGGCCAGACGCGGTCCGCAATAGGTCCGGAATCCGTCTCGCGCAGGCGGCAGCACCTGCGAACCGACGCGGTGAATTAGCCTGAGCCCGGCCTTCCCGGCCACGGCCGACAGCCCGCGCGGCGTATAGCTCCGCTCGTACCCATACCGCCACTTTCCGGTGACCCTCAGGAGTAGCTTCGCCAGCATGAACCAGGGACAGCAGCGATTTGGCACCAACACCAGAACAGTACCATCGGCGCGTGCCACGCGCGCCATTTCGGCGAGCGCGTCACGGTCCTGGGGAGGACGGAGGTGCTCGATCACCCCGGAGTTGAACACAGAGGGAACCGATCCCGAACGGAATGGCAACTGCCGCAGATCGCCGATCACCGCCGATCCACCAAGCTCACGAAGCATCGGGACGGACGTCCGAATCGCTTCCGTGGAGGTGTCCAGCGCCAACGGGCGGGCACCTGTCGCCTCACACGCCCTGCACAGCGCTCTCCCCGAACCGCTCCCCGCCTCCAGGGCCCACTGCCCGGGGCGAAGCGCCGCGTGGCGCTCGAGGATCGCTCCGTAGGCCCCCTCGTAGTCGGACTCGCCGCGACTCAGCCAGATCGCGTCCCACCGTCCCACCACACCCCGTTCCAGCATGACCGACCGGACCCCAATCCGAAATTCTCAACCGCCAAGGCGCCAAGAACGCCAAGGGAAATGGCTTATCTTGGGGAAACGAACGAGACTTCTGAAGGCCCCAGAAACCGGCTCTTGCGTTCTTCGGTTAGAGGATCGGAACATCACATCCTTGGCGACCTTGGCGTCATGGCGGTCCAAGGTTTTCCACGGATCAGGATGGAGTCTTATCGAGGGGGGCGGATCAGCATCCGCAGAAGATCACGCACATTCTGCCCCACCCGCATCTTGCTGAAGCCCCCTTTCTGGTCATAGCGCAGCAGGATGGGCACCTCCGTCATGAGGAGGCCGCGCCCCCGAAGCCGCAGCAACAGCTCCACCATGGAGGAAAACCCGCTGGCGCGTATGAGCGAGGGACCACACTCGGCGAAAGCCTCGACCAGGACGCCTGCCTGATATGCCCGGTATCCGGAGGTGTAATCCCGGACGCCCGTAATGGGGAACCGCAACCGAAACAGCGCGCTGGCGCCTCTGCTCAACAGCCGGCGAACCAGGGGAACGCCCACCACCCGGGCCCCCGGAACGAAGCGCGAGGCAATCACGACGTCGAACCCCTCGCTGAGCACGCGTATCATCCTCACGATGAGCCCTGGGACGTGGGTGCTGTCGGCGTCCATCGTGACAATCACCCCGCGCTCAGACGCCCGCTCGACCGCCCGGAGCAGCCCGGTACGGATCGCCTCGCCGAGGCCGCGGTTCACCTCGTGACGCACGATCTCTACCTGGGAGTTCGCCCGGGCAGTCACGACCTCGGCGGTATGATCGGTGCTGCCGTCGTCAACGACGATCACGTCATATTGGATATCCTCATCCTCAAGCGTAACGACGAGGCGATCGAGGAGAGATCCGATTGCGGCAGCCTCGTTGTACGCCGGAAGAACCACCGTGACGTGCGTTTTCTTCACTCTGCGGCTCTCACCGGCCGTCGGAGGTGAAACACCAGCGTGCCGGGCAATTGTGTCTCCCTGATCTGCCAGGCGCTGTTCGCGGTCGAAAGCATGGAGTCGGCCGCCCGGCGTCCTCGCTCCACCGCCTCAGCCCGGACGACAGCCGTGCCTCGCGCCTCCACGGGCACAACCAGGTACACCTCGCCCGGCTCCGCCCGGGCCAGCGTGCTAGCCCATCGCTGCCGGGACCATCGCTCCGCGTAGACCCCTGTGGCAGGTTGGAAGAGCAGCGGCCGATCATAAACCGCAGGATCGCTCCACCATCGTTCTTCACGAACTCCCGGAGCGTGCTTTTGAGGAACGGCGTCGTCGGTTATGATCGCGATGCGTCGGGGCTTTGAGAACTGGGTGGCGTCGGTAAACGCACGGAGCACGTTGTCCAGATAGACCACCGGCGTTGCCTGATTCACCCGGTCCACAACGCGGGCAACCCCGCGGCTGTCGGCGAAGGCGTAATGGTACGCGGGATCCACCAGTCTCAGCAGGGAGACCGATGCGACGACCGCGATCGCGGCGACTCGGGCAGACCGCGGGAGCTGACTGAGACCCGCGCCCACTGCCACCGCCACGAGTGGCAGGATTTGGAAGTAGTACTGGCCGAGTCGTCGCAGGCCGCTCCCGATACCAATCGCTACGAGCAGGGTCGTCAGAAAGATCACGATCAACGCAGGTCCCGCAACTCGGCCTCTGCGCCAGAGGCCCAAGGCAGCCGATGCGATCACGATCGCCGGAAGAAGCCAGAGGGGCCGCAGAACAACGTCGTGCCAGTAGGGCAGCTCGGTCAGGATCACGGCCTTGGCGGCGACGATGAGGTCCGGTAGGAGGCCAAGGGACGGGTAACTCTCCAGTACCGTCGCAATCCCCTTCGCGGTGCTGCGGTACACCAGATACTGGGGGATGAAGAGAAAAATAACCACGAGGCCCCGGCCGCCCCACCGCGCAAGACGCCGCCATTCGCGGGCCAGAAGAAGTCGCCAGACTCCGTACCCATTGAGAGCCACGATTAACGGCAGAGAAGTGTAGGCCGTATGAAAGAGCAGGACCTCAAGGACCGAAGTCACAACGGGCCGGTCGGGAAGAGCGCTTTCCCTCGTGAGAGGCCGCACCCAACAGAGGAGGTAGAACGCGCTCAACAGCAGGAGAAGGGCGTAGTACCGGACGTTCCACCCCGCATACAGGGGAAGGGGCCAGACGGCCAGGATCCAGACCGTCGGCCTCACGGCGCTTTCGCCGAATAGCCGCCGCGCAAGGAGGGCGCCGGGATAGATCGACGCGAGGGACAACACGATGGGAAGTAATCGAAACCATCCGACGCTACGAGATACGACGCCCCAGCCCGCGAAGACCAGGTAGGATAGCGGGGGACTGGCATCGTTCGCCCACAACTCTCGCCCCAAGAGCATGTCGGCGGACAGGTCTACAGCCTGTTTAATGGACCAGGCTTCGTCGAACATGATAGGGAGTTCAGCAGCCAGCAGCACGCGCGCGGCGAGGCCAATGGCCAAAGCAGAGAGCCACCAGAGTCTTCGGTCGAGCCCTAATGCAATACCCGCCCTCTTCAGCGCTAGGCTCGAGGAAACACTACAAAGCGAACGAGTAGGCAAAGTTTCCGGAGGAATCCTCTTGCAACCGCAGTCACACCCAATGTTCCCGTTCCGCTGAAGTACTTCAGCAGCACCCATGGCCGGTGCGTGGCAACAGCGAAGAGGTTGGCGAAAATGGCACGGCGCCGCCAGCGGAAGAGCGTTTCGTCGTCGTAGTCCGGCGTACGAAGGAGCGGCTTCTGGTAGGGGGCGAGGAAGTAATCCTCTGCGGTTGGGTGTTCCTTCAGAAGATACCCCTTCGCCTTAGCCTCCCGATAGAGATCCGTGCCCGGCAGCGGAACCGCCAGGAAGAAGTGAGCGATGAGTCCCTGCTTGCCTAGCTTTCTGGCGAACTCGATCGTCTGGCGAGCGGTTCCCTCGTTCTCCCCAGGGATTCCGATCACGAAGAATCCTATCGCAGTAATCCCTGCTCTTCGGATTTCCCGGACCACCCCCTCGACAATAGACAAGTCCAGCTCCTTCCGGATCACTTTGTCCAGAAACTCCTGTGAACCCGATTCGATGCCGAGGGAAAGTGAAATGCAGCCTGATTGCTTCATCTTTCGCAGTAAGGAGGGATTGAGTCGATCGACGCGGACGCCATTCGGCGCGCTCCAGGTGATTGACAGTTTTCTTCGAATGATCTCGTCACAGATCTCCTCGGCTCGCTTCTCATGGAGGGTGAGGTTGTCATCTTCGAAGTTGATGTGCTGGACGTTGTACGTCTTCACGAGATGTTCGATTTCATCGACCACATGGGTTGGCGAAAAGGCCCGCCACCGGAATCCGTAGAGGTTATAAATCGAGCAGAAATTGCACGTGTGAGGGCAGCCCCGGCTCGTGAAGAGGGAAGCGCTTCGAGTTGGGATCCCCCGGGGAGTCAGGCCCGCAGCCGCGGCATCAAAGTAGGATTGCATCGGGAGCTTTTCATAGGTGGGCATTGGGATCGTGTCGAGCCTCTTGATCAACGGCATGGCGCTGGAGAGTACCGGTTTCCCGTTCTCGTCCCGAAGCAGGAGGCCCGGCACGCTTGTGAGGGGTAGCCCTCTATCGATCGCGTCGACTAACGCCTGGGCGACGTCCTCGCCCTCGCCGGGCACCGCGGCATCCACATGAGGATTTTCCAGGCAATCTTCCGGGCAGCAGCTCGGATGGGCCCCGCCCACGACCACACATGCATCGGGAAGCGCCTTTTTCACCCACCCGACCATCATGTGCATCGATTCCGACTGGGCGCTGTACATTGTCGTGATCCCGACCAACCGGGGTCGAGTCTTTGAGAGGTACTCGCAGACGTCCGTTTCCCTCAATCCGATGTACACCCGCTTGGAGTCGATCGGGGTGTGAACGTTCCACCCCAGGGCAAGCGCATCGAGGATGTGAACATTGTTGACACCCTGCTCCCGTAGATACGAGGCAATGTACGCGAGCCCGATTGGTTGAGGAACACCACACCGCACAAACATGTGCTGGATGTCGTCACCCATCACAATCCAACCTGGCTGGATGAGCACGACCACGGCAGATGAGCCCTTTAGGGCGGACGTTTGCTCCCTGACACTCAGGGCCGATGCGCCCGTTGTCATTGCGGTTCTCCCCGGCTACCCATAGGCCCAGAATTCCCGTTCCGCAGCAGCGTTGTCGAGTCCCGTAACCGCCTCGGAATGCTTCGCGCTTCCAGCCAAAGCATCCCTTCCCGTGACGACGAGCTCGGCGCTCAACAGGAAGAGAAGGCTGAAGTACCGGACATTCCACCCCGCATACAGGGGAAGTGCCAGACGGCCAGGATCCAGACCGTCGGCCGCACGGCGCTCTCGCCGAAGAGCCGCCGAGCGAGGAGGGCGCCCGGACAGATCGCTGCGAGGGACAACACGATGGGAAGCAGTCGAAACCATCCGATGCTCCGAGATACGACGCCCCAGGAACATGTCGGCGGACAGGTCTACAGCCTGTATAATGGACCAGGCTTCGTCGAACATGATCGGAAGCGTGGCGGCCAACACCAGCCGGGCCCCCAGGCCCAGGGCCACGGGGAGGAGCCACCAGCGTGCGCTGTCGCCGCGCGCCCAGGCCCGAAGCTGCACGGCCAGCGCGGCCGTCCCAGACTCGGCGGTCGAGGTCACTTCCCGCACGAGGTCATGGCCTCGCCCACGAAGCGCTCCACGGCCTCGGCGCTCGTGGCGGCGAACAGGGCGTTGCCTCCCCGGTTGAAGTGGCCGAACGGCTGATAATCGCGGAAGTACAGGTCCTCGGGGCGGTAGCGCGCCCGGATCACCTCGCGCAGGCCGGGGGTGGGATCGAAGAGCTGCAGGCCCGCGATCCGGGGCACGCGCGACTTGAGCCTGGCCAGCACCGCGTTCAGCCCGTCGTCGGGCGCGAACAGCTCGGTCGATCCTGGGACCCACACGACCATCACCTTGAACCCGCTCGTCCGGGCCAGGCCGGCGATGCGCTCGAGGTGCGCCAGGGTCACGTCTGTCATCAGCTCGGGGTCCGCGCCGGCCACCGCGGGCTCGGGGCCGAAGGGCACGACGGCAGCGGCCCTCCGCTGGACTGAGCGCTTGGCGAGCACGAACACGTGGGAGTGCTGGTTGAGCCAGTCGTACCCGGGGACGTGGAGCAGCAGGAAGCGCTTGAAAGGGCTGAACACCTTCTCGTCGGTGAGGATGATGGCTCCATCGGTGGCCCGCTGGAAGGAGGTGACCCGGTAGTCGGGGTGGAGGTTGAGGTTATCGGCCAGGTCACCCGCGTTCATGAAATACAGCGCCGCGCACAGGTTCAAGCGGGCACTCTCCCGGCGGAGCTTCTTGTAGACGTGGCCAGTCGAGAAGCCGTCCTGGCCGCCGTTCAGGAGCTGGACGCGGGGGTGGTGCCCCTCCACCCGTCGCTTGAGCAGGGAGAAGAACGCGTCCTCGATCTCCACGCCCCACCCGAAGGTGAACGAGTCGCCCAGCGCGAGGACCTTGCGGACCGCCGGCGAGGGGTTGACGTCCTCGTCCATGCGGTAGCCGTAGTCGTTGGTCCTCACGTGGTAGGCATAGAGCGGCTCCCAGTGCCGGTCGAAGTAGTCCTGCCTGGGCTTGTGCACGCTCCCCAGCTCGGCGTCCGGACGCACGTACCCCCGCACGAGTGCCCGCTCCTGGGGGACGGCCAGCCGCACACCCAGTTCGCCAAGCCCGAGCGTCACGCCGAGGGCGCCCAGCACCAGGACGGCGCGCTTGACGACGTTTGCGGCCCACCGGCCCGGCCTCAACAGCCACCCGCCAGCCGTAGCGCGGCGGGCCAGAGGATCTCCGCCGCCCGGCGGTGCCCCCTGGCCGTCCAGTGCCCGTCCCAGGGGTAATACATGGGGCCCGGGTCGGTCGGCGCGGCGAGGCCAGTACTGAGGTCCACCAGAGACTCCGGAGCATCGCGGAAAGCGCTCCTCATCATTTGGACGACACGGTCGTCGGTAGCTCGACCTTCGGCGATCGCCTTCACTTGTGAGGCCGTCGGAATATACGCCGCCAGGAAGCTGATCCCCTGATGTTTGGTGAAATCCCTCATCATCTCCAGAATCCGCCCATTCTCTTTCAAGATGCGGTCGGTATATCCCAGCTCCGCCGACAGGAACTCCCGGGGTTTTTCGGCCCTCAGGCCGGTCCTCCGGAGCCAGTCGTTCAGCGCCGGGGAGTGAACGACATACACAGCAACGACGTTGTACAAGCGGCTGTGTCCCGTCAACCAAACCTTGAGCGAGGAGAGAGATGAACGCGATGGGATGTCCCCCCGGGGAAGAGATGCCGCATCGAAGACGGTCGCCAAGTATGGCTCGTTTCGATAGATATCCAAATCAAACAACCCGAGGAGGACAAGATCGGGCTCGAATTTCACGCCATAGTCCTTCAAATACAACCACATTTGGGCCGGTCCCCACTCCGGGACCCCCGCGTTAATCACTTCATACTTCGTTGCTCCTGCGCGCCCGCAGCGACCATTGAGAAGCGTCTCCAATTGCTTCACGTATGTTTCGTCGAGGTTGACCCCATCTCCCCATGTGAAAGAGTCGCCGAGGACGATGATCCGCGTTACGCCAAGCGTTTTGGGCCCGATGTCGACATCCCGAAGACCATGCGAGTTCGTTTGAACGCGAAAGGAAAGTTCGCTCGTCACTTTTTCGACCGGCCCGTAATTTGCGGGCATCACGCGGCCGAGGGTCGGGTGCGGGATCAGCAGATCTGACGGGAGATCCACGAACCCCCTGGGAGGGACCAAGCGAATAGCGGCCTCGCCGACAAGAAGAGCGATGACGACCGCTCCGAGCACAAGGGAGAGATTGATCGCCGCAATCCCCAGCCTCTTGGGGAAATGTTTCCCACCAGAAGAGATGTTTGCCATCAGGAGGAATAGCGAAGTCAGTCGTAGGCTCGCTAGAACAATGTGTAGATAAACGGAGCGATGGCGGAGCTTTGGGCGAAGATGACGAGGGCACCGAACAGCAAGAGTACCAAGATCATCGGCGTCAGCCACCACCACCTGTGCTGCCAGAAGAACTGCAGCAGTTCCCCGGCGATCCCCATCCGACTCGCCATGCTGTCAATCAGGCGCATTCGGGTTGCTCCCTTCCTGTATGGCGAAATGCGGATGGCGGATGGCGAAATGACCCATGAATGACCCATGGCGGATGGCGGATTGCGAATGACGAAAATAACTGCATAAGCGATAAGCTTTGAACGGGTTTCAGGGCTTTGTGCCGGTTCTGATGATCCGGCGTGACTTGGCCGTCCGGCCCATTGCAGTTAAAGATGGCCAGAAGTTCACCGCATTCACGGACTAGCCACGCCCTCTCCACGCTGTCTCCTATCTCCGCTTCCTCCATCAGCTCAAGCCAATATTGCGATTCGCTGGCTTCCTTCTCAACAATCCCAACCTTGTGAATAAAGTCGTCATGCGAGGCCGCACGATTCGCCTCACGATAGTTGGCACCAACAGACGTTCCCGACTTCAATAACTGATATCCAAGCACGTCGGTTACTTTGTTCTTGGGCAGGCCGCTCACAAATCGCACGATCCGCAGTGCGAAGTTCTTCGTCCGCCTTTCGAGATCACGCCTTTCCATTCTGCCCCTACTTCCGCAATCCGCAATTCGCCATTCGCCATTGGCTCAATGGAGGGGTTTCTCGATCACGTAGTCGCCGAGGACCAGCATGTCCATGCCGCTCTGGGCGAAGGTAGAGAAGGCCTCTTCGGGAGTGTTCACAATGGGCTCGCCCTTCAGGTTGAAAGAGGTGTTGAGCACCACCGGCACCCCCGTGGCCTGCCCAAAGGTCTCGATGAGCCTGTAGTACTTTGGATTGATCTCTTCCCGGACCGTCTGGAGTCGGCCCGTCCCGTCCACGTGCGTCACGGCAGGGATGACATTCCGCTTGTCTTCCTTGACGTCCACGACGTAGAGCATGAAGCGGGCGGGATAGTGTCGAGCTGCTTCAGGGAGCACAAAGTACTCCTCCGCTCGCTCCACCAGCACCGACGGCGCAAAGGGGCGGAACGGCTCCCGAAACTTGATCTTCACGTTGACGATGTTCTTCATGTCCGCCCGCCTGGGATCCGCC